>WNFZ01005648.1_pt1 | contig 19701 bp, 19 predicted proteins | sample 5400081 | NCBI WGS metagenome assembly WNFZ01 (sample SAMN13153365, study PRJNA577476) | soil metagenome | isolation source: 80 cm soil or saprolite under grassland replicate 1 | place: USA:California | collected 2016-06-15
CCCAGCAGAATGCCGATGCTGATCGTGTCGAGAACGGCCATCGCGACTCCCGGGTCCCATTGGTAATGCGCACGCGCCGCGCGGCAACTGCTAATTATCGTCGGCGCGCCTTGCGGCCTGCCATCGACGGAGTGTGGCTTGAAATACGATCCTACCGCTCCCCGACCCGATCTGCGGGCGACCGCCGCCGGCATCGCCTGCGGCACCGGCGCGGCTCTGTTCTGGGCGGCCGGGTTCGTCGCGGCCCGTTACGGCATCGCCATCGGGTTTTCACCGGCGGACATCGTCCTCCACCGCTTCATCTGGGCCGGCCTTGTCTTTCTGCCGTTCGTCGCCCGGCAAGGTTTCCGCGATCTCGCCGGAGTGGGCTGGACCAAGGCAGTGGCGCTGACGTTGCTCGGCGGTCCGCCGCTCGCGCTCTTGAGCTATGCCGGATTCCTGTTCGTGCCGCTTGCCCATGGCGGGGTGATCCAGCCCTCCTGCGCCGCGCTCGGGGGGCTCGCGCTGGCAACACTGGTGCTCAAGGAAAAGCTGCCGGCGCGGCGCGCGGCAGGCGCGGCGGTCATCGTCGCCGGGCTGGCCGTGATCGGTGGCGACGCGCTCGCCACCATCGGCGCGCATGGCCTCATCGGCGACCTGACCTTTGCCACCGCCGGGTTGATGTTTGCGTCCTTCGCGACGTTGCTGCGGCTCTGGCGCATCGCGCCGACGCGCGCGGTCGCGGTCACCAGCGTCGTGTCGCTCATCGGTGTTCCAATCCACTGGCTCGCGTTCGGATTCGAGCGCATGCTCAGCCTGGGGCTTGCCGAAAATCTCGTGCAGCTCGCTGTGCAAGGCATCTTCGCCGGCGCCGGCGCGACCTATCTCTTCACCCGCTCGGTCGTGCTGCTCGGCGCCGGCCGCGCCGCGGTGTTCCCCTCGCTGGTGCCCGGGTTCACGCTGTTGATCGGCTTCCTCGCAATCGGCGAAGTGCCGAGCCTCCCGCAGCTCGCGGGATTTGCGATCGTGCTCGCCGGGTTCCGGCTGACACAGAGGAATTGATGCGCAATCCGGCTATTTGGCTCGGCATCACATCGTCAGTCGTCGTCCCCGCGAACGCGGGGACCCATATTCCAGAGGCCGGTGGTCATGGGTCCCCGCTTTCGCGGGGACGACACCAGCTGACGAGTCGAATTCTCCGTTACACCCCCGTGAGCGCGCGCCGCGGCAGGTAATGGAGCACGCGCTGCTCGACCAGGATCACGGCGAGATAGGCGATGCCTCCGACCACGGTCAACATGAGGATCGCGACGAATACCATCGCCGTATTCGCTTGACCCTCGCCGAAGGCGAGCAGGTAACCGAGCCCCAGATTGCCTCCCACCAACTCCCCCACCACCACGCCGACGACAGCGAGCGTCGAGGCGATCCGCAAGCCAGCGAAGAGCGGCGGCAGCGAGGCGGGAAATTCGATCTTCCAGAAGATTTGCGCGCGGGTCGCCGTGAACGCTCGCGCGAGATTGATGAGGTCGGGATCGACGGTGCGGATCGCGGTCAGCACGTTGACCATCACCGGAAAGAACACGATCAGCACGGCGACCAGGATCTTCGGATAGACGGTGAAGCCCATCCACAGGATGAACAGCGGCGCGAATGCCACCTTAGGTGCGATCTGCAGCGCAAGGATGTAGGGCGACAGCGCAAACTCGGCGGTCGGCGACATGCCCAGCACGTAACCGAAGAATGCGCCGAGCAGACTGCCGATCAGGAAGCCCGCGATCACCTCGGCCGCGGTGACTCCGGTATGGGTCATCAGTCCGCTCACCGCCAGCATACGCAGAAATTCGTCAAAGACCGAGGAGAGTGGCGGGATGATGAATGTGGGAATGCCGAGAAGGCCGGGTCCCCACTGCCACGCCACGAGCACAACGAGCAGCAAAGCTACGCTGACGGCCGTTCCCCTGCGGACCAGCGAGGAAGCGCCGTTCATGCCGATGCTCCCGCCGCGCGTTGTCCAGCGATGTCGAGCCGATCCATCAGCCGCGCCACGTAATCGTTGACTCGGGGTGCCTGACGGCGGGCGATCGGATCGTCGCGCTGCGGCAGCTCGACGCGGATCTCATCGATGATGCGTCCCGGCCGGCGACTCATCACCAGCACGCGGTCCGAAAGCGTGACGGCCTCGAGGAGGTCGTGCGTGATCAGCAGCGCGGTCTTGCCCGCGCGCTTGAGGGTTTGCGCGAGTTCGCGCTGCAGCACCATGCGGGTCTGCGCGTCGACCGCTGAAAACGGCTCGTCGAGGAGCAGCACGGAGGGATCGACCGCGAGCGTGCGTGCGAGCGCCACGCGCTGGCGCATGCCACCGGACAACTGATGCGGATAGTGACCGCCGAACTCGGCCAGATTGAGATTCTCCAGCAATGCCAGCGCGCGCCGCTTGCGCTCCGGCAGGGCAAGGCGCTGGATCTCGACGCCGAACATCACGTTTTCGAGCACGGTGCGCCAAGGCAGCAGCAGATCCTTCTGCAGCATGAAGGCAACATGGGCGTTCGGGCCTTGCACGCGCTCGCCGTCGACGAGGGCTGCGCCCTCGCTCGGCGTGTACAGACCCGAACCGATGTTGAGTAGAGTTGATTTGCCGCAGCCGCTCGGGCCGATGAGGGAAACGACTTCGCCATCACGAACGGCAAAGCTTACCCCCTGGACCGCGGTTAGGGCTTTCCCGGAAGCGGCCGCGAAACGCATGCTCACGTTGCGGTATTCGAGCCGTACTACGTCCGACATTGGCTAGAACTCGTTCAGGAAAGTCTTGCCTGCGCATTCGTATTGCAGAACGATACCATCGCGTATAGTGGCAGACAGTGAACCGCCGGACGGCCGGCCAGAGTGCGATGATGCGCCGAGGGAGAGGGTGAGATGTCGCTACGCGAGACGAAAATATCCCGCCGCCTGCTGATGGCCGGCGGCGCCGCGTTCGGCCTGGGACTGCTGAACGCGCCCGCATCGTCGCAGACGCCCGAAAAGGTCACGTATCTCTTCCCGGCGCCGCCGGTTCTGCCGGCCTTCGGGCCGATCCAGCTCGCCCAGGGCAAGGGCTACTTCACCGCCGCCGGCCTCGAGGTGAGCTTCGCGGTCGGTCGCGGCGGCGTCGATGTGGCGAAGCAGGTGGGCGCCGGCAACGCCCCGCTGGGCGGCATCGTCGCCGACGGACCGATCGTGGTCCGCGGCAACGGCGTGCCGGTGAAGATCGTCGCGGTGTTCGGCGGCAAGGGATTCATGCAGCTGGTGGTGCGCGAAGATTCCGGCATCGAGAAGCCGGCCGACCTCAAGGGCAAAACCATCACGGTGATGTCGTATCAGGACACGACGTTTTACGCGCTGCTCGGGCTGCTCGCGAGCGCGGGACTGACGCAGAACGACGTCAACATCCAGTCGGTCGGCCCGACCGGTGTGTGGGAATTCGTCGCCACCGGAAAGTCGGTAGGGATGGCGGGCGTACCGGACTGGATCCCGCCGGTGCAGGCGGCGGGCGTGAAGGTCAAGGTGATCCCGACCGACGAATACTTCCCGCACATGGCGCAGGGCATTGCGGTTTCCGATCAGATCATCAAGGACAAGCCGGAGATGGTGCGCAAGTTCGTGAAGGCGGCGCTGCGCGGCATGAAGGACATCATGGATGATCCCGACAAGGAGGCGGACAACTTCGTGCGCTTCGTGCCGGAGTGGAAGGGAAAGGAAGGCGCTGTCAAATTCGCGTTCAATATGTACGCGACGCTGGTCTATCCGGGACAGAAGGAGCTGGGTGAGGTCAATGCCGACCGCCTCGCCAAGCTGCAGGATTTTTATCTGGCCAAGGGCTTCATCCAGAAGGCGACGCCGGTCGAGGAACTCTACAGCAACGCCTTCATCAAGTAGCGCTCGATCCCCTCAAGCTTCGCGCTTTTTGCGCTGGACCCCGGGTCTCGTTTTGCTCGCGCAAGAGCGCTCGCTGCACTTGCCCGGGACACGAGGCTTGCGTGTCCCGGACGAGCGAACGCCAGCGAGCGAAGAGCCGGGACCCATGGGCCAAGATGGCTCTGCAGCTTTGCCGCTACTCACCATTGCTACATGCAATAGCCGGTGCTCGGACTATTTCTTATAGCCGTCGGTGCCCTGCCAACCGCGTTTTGAAATATCGAAGATGACCCCATCGGGGTCTTTGAACTTGCGCTCGAAATTGCCGTGACGCTCGTCGCCGAGATCGAAGAAAAACTTGCCGCCGTTCGCCTCGATGCGCTGCTGCGTTTCGGCAAGATCGTCGACCTGGAAGCCGAAATGATGCGCGCCGACGAAGGTTGTGCCCTCCTTGAGGTCGGACGCCTTGCTGCCGGCTCTTCCCTTAAAATTGAGCAGCGCCAGATTGATTACGCCGTCGGTCATATAGATCGCCGAACCAATCTCCAGGTCCTCGCGCCCAACCCGCTTGAGGTCGAACACGCTGGCGTAGAACTCCGCCGCCTTGTCGAGGTCCTTCACGCAGACGGCAAAGTGGCGCAGGCGTGCCATCGCTATCCTCCTCGCGGGCCATGCTCTCGCCGGCCATCATAGCGCCAGGCGGTCGGCAACGGCTACCCTCGATGACGCGACCGCTTAGGATGGTGTCATGAGAGGACACGCCGAAATCGCCGGCGCGGGGTTCGCGGGCCTTGCGGCGGCCTGCGCGCTGGCGCAGCGCGGCTGGAGCGTGCGTGTGCACGAGCGCGGACAACGCCTGCGCACCACGGGCGCCGGCATCTACATCTACGAAAACGGGCTGCGCGTGCTCGCAGCGCTCGGCGCCTATGAGGAGGCGGTCAAGGGAGCACCCTTCGCTCATACCCGCGAGGTCCGCGATGACCGCAACCGCGTGATCTCGGTCCACCGCTGGCAGGGCAGCCGCGTGTTCAGCATCGTGCGCCAGCGGGTCATTGATGCGCTGGCGGCGGCGGCGATGCGCGCCGGCGCCGAGATCGTCACTGGTTCGGTTGCGACCGGCGCGAGTTCCGACGGCCAACTGGCGTTAGCGGACGGCCGCAAGCTCAAAGCCGACTTGATCGTGGGCGCCGACGGCAGCAACTCGGCCGTGCGCGACGCACTCGGGCTGTTGTGGAAGCGCAAGTACTTGGTCGATGGCGCCACGCGCCTGCTGATCGCAAAGACGGAGCGGGAGCGTCTCGCGACGGACGGGGCAACGACCGTCGAATACTGGTCGGGCACCCGGCGCGTGCTCTATACGCCCTGCAGCGAGACCGACATCTATATCGCGCTGACGATGCTCGATCGCGACGAGGTCGCCAAGGCCACGCCGGTGCGGAAGGATGCGTGGAAGGCATGGTTTCCCCACCTCGAGCCGCTGATCGACCGCCTCGGCGAGCAGGGTCGCTACGATCGCTTCGATCTGATCAAGCTGCGCCGCTGGTCGGCGGGACGGGTGGCGATCATCGGCGACGCCGCGCACGCGCTGCCGCCGAACATCGGACAGGGCGCCGGCTGCGCCATGATGAACGCGCTGTCGCTTGCGGTCTATCTTGAGCGCAATGCCGAGGTGCCAACGGCGCTCGAGATCTGGGAAAGGAACGAGCGGCCCATCACCGAACATACGCAGCGCATGTCCTACTTCCTGGGGCTTCCGACCACCTGGCACCCGTTGCTTCGGACGATGGCACTTGCTTGGGCGGGGCGCTCGAAGTGGCTGGTCCGGCAGCGCACGAAAACCGCATTGCACCGGCCGACGGGGACGGCACCGTAGCGACCTAGCGTCGCGGTTCCCGCCACGATGCGGTATCATTTGGAATAGGATCGGGAGGAACGGCACAGGGAGGGCGCCTTCCTGCAGCCGGCGGCCAGGATACGACACCATGAGCAACATTGATGCTGAGCTTTCTCGCTTGATTGCACCCGGCCGCGTCCACCGTCGCATCTATACCGACCCCGCCATTTTCGAGCTGGAGATGGAACGCATCTTCGGCATGGCTTGGCTCTATGTCGGGCACGAAAGCCAGATCAAACAGCCCGGCGACTATTTCGCGACGCGCATGGGACGCAAGCCGGTCGTTCTGGTACGAGACCAGGAAGGAAGCGTGCGCGTGATCCACAACCAGTGCGCTCATCGCGGCGCGCTCGTTGTGGCGACCGACAAAGGGAACGCGCCGGAATTCACCTGCTGCTATCACGGTTGGACCTACCACCTCGACGGCCGGGTCAAGGCGGTGCCGCTCAATCACGGCTACCCGCACGGCTTCGATCCGAGAGATCCGAAAATGGCTATGTTGCCGGTGCCGCGCGTGAAGAGCTACCGCGGCTTCATCTTCGCGAGCGAGGCGAAGGACGGACCGGACCTCGAGGAATGGCTCGGCCACATGACGACCTCACTGGACGATATGCTCGATCGTGCGCCCGAAGGCGAGATCGAGGTCGCCGGCGGGGTGTTCAAGCACGCCTATGAGGGCAACTGGAAGGTCTATTTCGAGAACCTGTGCGATGCGGCGCACCCCCTATTCACGCACCGCTCTTCGATCGACGCCGCGCAGCAACAATCCGACGACGTCCATAGCGACGGCGCCGGCGAGATCGCCATTCGCCAGATGCGCCAGAACGGCGCCCCCTACAGCTTTTGGGAGTCGCAAGTCGGCATCTGGACCTATCCGAACGGTCACAGCTATCTCGGCGACTACCACGACGACGCCAAACTCGTCGCCGCACTGAAAGATCCGGTGTTCCGCGAGTACATCACCGCATTAGAACGTAAGAAGGGTAAGGCCGAGGCGAAGCGTATTCTCGAAGTGCGCCGCTGGAACTCGAATATCTACCCCAACGTGTCGCTGATGAGTCAATTCCAACAAATGCGCGTGGTGCACCCGATCGCGGTGAACCGCACGGTCGTGCACGCTTATAGCTTCCGGCTCAAGGGCGCGCCGGGTCAGATGTTTAGCAACACGATCAGCTTCGCCAATGTGGTCAATGGCACGGGCTCGCTCGTCCTCACCGACGATCTTGAAATCTACAACCGGCTCGATATGGGCATGTCGAGCGAAGGGTCCGAGTGGCTGCAGATCGGCCGCGGCTACCAGAGCGACGTCCCCGATGCGCATGGCGGCCGCCGCGGGAGGAATTCGACGAGCGAAGTGTATATCCGCAACATGCTCGACGCTTGGCTTGCCCTCATGACCAAGGGGCAGGCGGCACCGGTGCGCGCCGCCTCCTAAGGCCTTCGCGTCATGGCAAAACGACGCAAGCCCAAGGCGAAGCCTCCGGCGCCAACGCGGCGTCCGGTGCTGTTACGACGCCATCGCGCGACGCACCGGGTCGTCGAGGCGCTCGATCTTCATCGCTGCGAGCGCTTCCTGCAGCACGAGGCGCGGCTCCTCGACGAGGGCAAATTCGACGAGTGGCTCGCGCTGTTCACCGCGGACGGCTCTTACTGGGTGCCGAGCGAGCCGGATCAGGATAATCCGCACGATACCGTCTCGCTGATCTACGACGATCGGCGTCTACTCGAGACGCGCGTGCGGCGGTTGGCGAGCCCGCGCATCTATTCGCAGGAGCCGCGTTCGCGCACCAGCCGGATTGTCAGCAACGTGTCGATCGAGGATGGCGATAACAATGCATGCCTGGTGCGCTCGAAACTCCTCATGGTCGAGTACCGTCGCGAGGCGCAGCGGCTGTTCGCCGGTACCGCATTCCATCGCCTGGTCCAGAGCGACGGTCTCATCCTGATCGCCGCGAAGCGCGTGAACCTTCTCAATTGCGACGCGCCGCTCGACGGCATCGTCGTGCCGTTTTGATAGCGCAATCCGGCTGATTGATTCGGCATCACCTGCCGTTGTCCTCGCGGGTCGTCATTGCCGGGCTTGACCCGGCAATCCATCCATCTTTGTAAAAGCTTCTTGCGAAGGAGATGGATGCGCGGGTCAAGCCCGCGCATGACGTGCCTGAAGATCACTCCGGCCCGGCGTATTTGCCGGCCGTCGTGGGAAACATCGATTTGACGATCTTGAACTTCGAGATGTCGACGGTGGCATCCATGTGCAGGAAGATGGCGGCGTCGCGGAAGATTTTCTCGACGCCGAAGTCGAGCATCACCCCGTTGCCGCCGTGCAATTCGAGGCAATGCTGCGCGACCTTCAAAATCTCCTCGGACGCGAACAACTTGACCATATTGCAGAGCATCTCCGCGTCGGGCGCCTCGTCGTCGACCGCCTGCGCGGCGCGTTCGAGCAGCGCGCGCACCGCCTCGATCCGCGTCGCCATCTCGGCAAGCCGCAGCGCCACTGCCTGATGCTTGATCAGAACGCGCCCGCCCTGCACGTAATTCTGCGCGTACTCGGCGGCGGCCTCGAAGGCATGCACTCCGACGCCCAGATTCTTCGCCGCCTGGATGATCTTGCCAGGCCGGAAATACACACCCGCCTTCCCTAGCGCGTCGTTCTCGGTCAATAGATGATCTTCCGGCACGCGCATGTCCTCGAAAACCAATTCGCCGTTGTTCATGAACCGGCAACCCATCGTCTCGTTGCAGCGCGCGACCGTGAGGCCCGGCGTGTCGCGCGGCACCAGGAACGAGGACGTGCCCTGCAACATGCCCACCTTGGGATCGGTGTTGGCATAGACGACGTAAAGGCTGGCGTCGTAGCCGTTGGAGATGAACTGCTTGCGGCCGTTGATGATCCATTCGCCGTTTTTCTTCACCGCCCGCGTCTGCATTGCGGCTTCCGGCACGTTGTAGGGGAGCCAGCGGTCGGAGGCGCCGCGCGGCTCGGTCAGGCAGTGCGCCAGCAGGAACTGAGGATTCTCGACCAACCGTCGGAACCATTTCTCCTGCAGGTGGCGCGGCGCGAGGTTGCGCAACAGCACCGAGACCTTCCAGTTCTGCACCAGCTTGTCGGCAAGGCCAGAGTCTCCGCGCGCGATCTCCTCGGAGATCAGCGCGAAGGTGCGCACTTCGCTTTTCGGCTCGAGCTCGACGCCGCCGAATTCCTCCGGCACGCCGAGCGTGCGGATTCCGATCTGCTCGGCGCCTTGCAGGATTTCAGGCGGCAGGCGCGCCTGCGGATTCATGTCCCATTCGCGCTGCCAGTTGGAGCGGATGAAAGGCGTGACGACTTCGTCGACGAAATCACGGCAGCTCTGCCGCATCAGGCGCTGTTCTTCGGAGAGGCCGCTCCTTGGGGTGATGTCGAGCATGATGATCCTTCCGATCGTGCCTTACGCCGCCTTGCGGCTGGCCAGGAATTCGCCCATGCGGTCGAGCGCCCGCAGGATGTTCTCCGTCGAGTTGGCATAGGATAGCCGCACGTAACCCTCGGCCAGAACGCCGAAATCAGGGCCGCCGATGATCGCGACACCGGCGTCTTCCAACAGGGCGGTTGCCAGCGCCTTCGCCTTCCAGCCCGTGCGCTTGATATTGGGGAAGGCGTAGAACGCGCCCTTGGGAGTGGCGCAGGACACGCCGGGCAAACGATTCAATCCTTCGACCACGACCTTCCGCCGCTTATCGAACTCCGCCACCATCTTGGCCACGTCGTCCTGCGGCCCCTTGAGCGCCGCGAGCCCTGCGTATTGTGCTGAGGCGTTGACGCAGGAGTGCAGGTTCACCGCGAGCTTGCGCGCATAATCGTAAAGCTTGCCCGGCCAGATCGCGTAGCCCAACCGCCAGCCGGTCATGGCGTAGGTCTTCGACCAGCCGTTGAGCAGGATCAGCCGGTCGCGGAGCGCGGGATAGGAGAGCAGGCATACATGAGTCTCGCCGTCGTAGACCATGTGGTCGTAGATCTCGTCCGACATGACCGCGACATTGGGAAACCTCTCCAGCCCGGCGACGAGCTTGTCGACCTCGCGTTTTCCCGTCACGCCGCCGGTCGGGTTCGCCGGCGAGTTCGCGATCAACAGCCGCGTTTGCGGCGTGATCAGCTTGAGCGTCTCCTCGGCGGAGAAGGCGAAGTTGTTCTCCTCGCGGATCGGCACCGGGATCGGCCGCGCGCCCGTATACTCGATCATCGAGCGGTAGATCGGAAAGCCGGGATCAGGATAGAGGATGTCGGCACCCGGTTCGCCGAACATCAGGATCGACATGAACATCGTGGGCTTGCCGCCCGGCAGAATCATCACCTCGTCGGGCGATACGCTCACCTTGAAGCGCTTGTGGAGGTCGGCCGCGACCGCCTCGCGCAACGGCGTGATACCGACCGCCGGTGTATAGCCATGGTGGCCGTCGCGCAGCGCCTTGATCGCGGCCTCGACGATGAAATCGGGCGTGCGGAAGTCGGGCTGGCCGATGCCGAGATTGATGATGTCGCGACCTTGGGCCGCGAGCGCATTGGCGCGCGCCAAGACCGCAAAGGCATTCTCCTCCCCGATCCGGTCGAAAGCAGCAATGGTCTTCAACATGTGACGACCCTGTTTGTGTGTAGAACCATGCTCGGGCCACATCGTCCCCTCCCCCGCTTGCGGGGGAGGGACAGGGAGGGGGCATGCAATACGGTATAGAGCATCTCAAGGTCCCCCCTCCCCAACCCTCCCCCGCAGGCGGGGGAGGGAGCAGACCGAGCTTGTCGCTCGCGCCGACTTGGTCTCGCCGAAATCCACTTCAGCATTCGCTACTTGCTATTCCTTTTCCCAACTCGCCTTCGTCACGCCCTGCGCACCATGGCCGGCACCAATTGCTTGATCGACGGCGCTCCGACCTGCTGCATCATGGCGTAGGTTTCCGTGCGCAGAAGCTCGAGCACGCGCTCGACCCCGCTCTGGCCGAAGGCGCCGAGGCCCCAGATATAAGGTCGTCCGATGCATACGGCCTGGGCGCCGATGCACAGCGCCTTGACGATATCGGAGCCGCGGCGGAAGCCGCTGTCGACAATGATCGGGATTCGGCCATTCACCGCTTCGACGATTTCCGGCAGCGCGTCGATGGTCGAGCGGCCAGAATCCTCGCTGCGCGCGCCGTGATTAGACACGATGATGGCGTCGATGCCGTTATCGGCGGCCATGACGGCGTCCTCCCAGGCGAGAATGCCCTTGATCACGATCTTCATCTTGGTGGTGTCGCGCAGCCGCTTGAAGAAATCCCAGGTCATATTGGAGGACTGCGTATTCCTCAGCCCGGAGACGTCGACCCCCTGATACATAGCCCTGCGCGTAAGGCTTGCTTGCAGGCTCGAGCGGTCGTGACAGGCGTTGCAGTCGCGGGTGTCGGTGCGACGCAGCCGGAACAAAGTCTCCTGGTTGCGGCCGCCGGAGCGGTCGACGGTCACCGCCACGGCCAGGCAGCCGGCCTTCTCGGCGCGGGTGACGAATGCCTTGGCCACCTCCCACTTGTTGGTGGCGTAGAGCTGGTACCAGATCGGCGCAGCGCGTGCCGCGATTACGTCTTCGACGTTACTATTCGTCGCGGTAGAGAGAATCTGCAGGTGGTTGCCGGCCTTTGCCGCCCGGGCGGTACCGAAGAATCTCGGTCGTCATGTCGACTTTGCTGACATCGACCAGTCGGCGCGGGCGCAGCTGGAACTTCAAGAAGCCCTCGCGATTGGCGCGCAACGTGGCCTCATCATCGATGCCGGAGGCCATATAGCCGAAATGCGCGGGCGGAACGTTCTGCCGGCAGACCGGCTCGAAGTCGAAGACGTTGATGGCTTCTTTGGGCGACTTGATGAGTTCGTCCGCGCGCATCGGCGCCCATGTCAACGGATCGGGAAGTTTGCTTTGCGGCATGAGCCCTTCGCTGGCGAAAGCGCCGCCAGCGCCGAGCAGCGGGCTTGCCGCAAGAAACTGCAGGAATTTGCGCCGGCTGGCGGCGTTATCGGCGAGCGACGGCATGGCGAACCTCCCTCGAACGCGGTGGCCCGCGCTACCCAACTCTTTCGGTTGGCATGGACGCGGCAGCCGGTCCATCCTACACATCGCCGAAGTCCACACACAATCGCCCTGCCCTTGCAGAGAAGGAGCCTCGCTCATGCCCAGTCCGGCCGAAAAGCGCGCGACGTTCCACAAGCTCCACGCGGAGGGATGTTTCGTCATCCCCAACCCCTGGGACGTGGGCTCGGCGCGCTATCTGCAGGGCCTGGGATTTAAGGCGCTCGCCACCACCAGCGCCGGCTTTGCCTTTACCCAAGGACTGCCCGACGGCGGCGTGTCCCGCGCCACGATGCTCGCGCATTTCCGCGAGATCGCGGCGGCAACCGACGTTCCGATGAATGCCGACTTCGAGGGCGGCTATGCCGATGCGCCCGAGGGCGTGGCCGAAAGCGTGAAGCTTTGCATCGAAACGGGGGTCGCGGGACTTTCGATCGAGGACTCAACCTCCGATCCCGCGATCCCGCTCTACGATTTCGAGCTGGCGCTCGCTCGCGTGCGGGCCGCGCGCGCCGCGATCGATGCAGCTGGCGGCGACGTGGTGTTCACCGCGCGCAGCGAGGGCTTCATTCGCGGACGCCCCGATCTCGATGAGACGATCCGTCGCCTCAAGGCCTTCGCGGCGGCAGGCGCCGATTGCCTCTATGCGCCCGGCATCAAGACGCGCGAGCAGATCGCCGCCGTGGTGAAGGCAGTGGCGCCGAAGCCGGTGAATTTCTTGATGACGGCTATCGATCTGACGGTGAATGACCTCGCTTCGCTCGGCGTCTGCCGCATCAGCCTGGGCGGCACGCTCGCGCGCGTCGGCTGGACCGCGGTCATCCGCGCGGCGCGCGACATCGCCACAGCCGGCAAATTTGACAGCTTGGCCGGCACCATCGCCAATGCCGAGCTCAACGGCTTTTTCAGCGAGGATGCGAAGAAACGATGACGCGCGCCTCCGAGCCGCATCCGATTTCCGGACAGCCGGTCGGATTGCCGGTCGATGCGACGCCGGCACAACGTCCCGGGCCTGTGACGCTCGAGGGCCGCTACGGTCGAGTCGAAAAGCTCGCCGCGCGCCACGGGGCCGGTCTGTGGCGCGCCTATGCCGGCCACGACCACATCTGGACTTATCTCGCGGCCTACGGACCGTTTGCCGACGAGACGGGATTTCGCAAATGGTTCGACAGCAGGTTGCTCCTCGAAGATCCCTACTCCTATGCAATCGTTGATGGCGGCGGTCGCGCGCTCGGCATCGCGACCTTGATGGAGATTCGCCCCGCCATGCGGGTGATCGAAGTCGGTCACATCGTCTATTCGCCGGCGTTGCAGCGCACGCCGCTCGGCACCGAGGCGCAATATCTGCTCGCGCGCTACGCGTTCGAGACGTTGGGCTACCGCCGCTATGAATGGAAGTGCAACGCGCTCAACGCAGCCTCGTGGGGGGCGGCGCTGCGCTACGGCTTCGTCTACGAGGGTACCTTTCGGCAGCATCTGATCGCGAAGGGCCGCAATCGCGACAATGCCTGGTTCTCGATGCTCGACAGCGAATGGCCCGCGCGCAAGGCTGCCTTCGAGCGCTGGCTCGCGCCGGAGAATTTCGACGCGGAGGGACGGCAGCGGACAAGCTTAAGTGAATTGAATCGACCTCGTGTCCCGGGCGGGTGAAGCGAAGCGGAACGACGCCCGGGACCAAGGAGGCTTAGAAACCTATATCGTCCCGTGGCCCTGGGTCCCGGAGCTTTGCTCGCGCCATAGCGCATCGAAGACGCGCGTAACCGCGCTTTAGGCGCTCGCTTGTCCGGGACACGAGAGTAATGAGCAGGAGCACGAAGAACGTGCAGATTCTCGTCACTGGCGCCGCCGGGATGATCGGCAGAAAGCTGACCGAGCGGCTCGGCAAGGAGGGCGCGCTTGGCGGCAAGCCGATCGACAAGCTGACCTTGCTTGACGTTGTTTCCCCCGCCAAGCAAGAAAACTTCAAAGGAAAGGCCGAGACCGTCGCCGCCAATCTGGCGTCGCCCGAAGAAGCCGCCAAGGCGATCGCGGGTCGCCCCGAGATGATCTTTCATCTCGCCGGCGTCGTCTCCGGCGAAGCCGAACTCGATTTCGACAAGGGCTATCGCGTCAACCTCGACGGCACCCGCGCGCTGCTCGAAGCGATTCGTGCGATCGGCGACGGCTATCGGCCGCGCCTGGTCTACACCTCCTCCATCGCGGTGTTCGGCGCGCCATTTCCGCCCTCGATCCCCGACGATTTTCATCTCACGCCGCTGACCTCCTACGGCACGCAAAAGGCGATCGGGGAAGCGCTGCTCGCCGACTATACCCGGCGCGGCTTCTGCGACGGCGTCGGTATCCGTCTGCCGAGCATCGTGGTGCGGCCGGGCAAGCCCAACAAGGCGGCTTCCGGTTTCTTCTCCGGCATCATCCGCGAGCCGCTAGCCGGCCTCGAAGCGCTGCTGCCGGTTGCGGAGACCGTGGTGCACACGCACGCGAGCCCGCGCGCCGCGGTCGGCTTCCTCGTCCACGCGGCGGGCTTGGCGCGCGACACGCTCGGTCCGCGCATCAATCTCTCGATGCCGGGCGTGTGCTGCACCGTGGCCGAGCAGATCGCGTCGCTGCGCCGCATCGCCGGCGACCGCGTTGCCGCGCGCATTCGCCGCGCCGAGGACCCGCTGGTGGCGCGCATCGTCGAGGGCTGGCCGCAACGCATCGAGGCGCGCCGTGCGCGCGAGCTCGGCTTCAAGGCCGAGAGCTCGTTCGACGAAATCGTGCGCATCCATATCGACGAAGACCGCGGCGGCACGTTCGTCACGTGACGTTGCCGCGAAACGGTACGCTGCACGCGTTGCGCGCTGGTGATGGACAGCGCCGCCATTTCGGCGGACAATCACGCAGCGTGGTCCCGCCATCGACCCTCATGCCGATCGCAAAGGTGTGAGAGCGGGGGCAACTCGAGGGAGGAGCGACATGACGAGCAAACGCAGTCTCTATCTCGGCGCGGCGGTGATTGCGGTGTTGAGCGGCTCGGCGATCGAGCTCGCCGCGCAACAGCCACCCGCCGTCGCCATCGATAACGACGACATCGGCGGCGTGGTGACCGGCGCAAACGGACCGGAGGCCGGCGTCTGGGTGATCGCGGAAACCAATGACCTTCCGACCAAGTTCATCAAGATCGTGGTCACCGACGACCAGGGCCGCTACGTCGTGCCCGACCTTCCGAAAGCCAAATACAAGGTATGGGTGCGCGGCTATGGCCTCGTCGATTCACCAAAGGTGGATAGCGAACCCGGCAAGACCGTCAACTTGACCGCGGTCAAGGCACCGGACGAGAAGGCCGCGGCGCATTACTATCCGCCGATCTACTGGTACTCGATGCTGAAGGTTCCCGCTCCGAACGAGTTTCCAGGCACCGGCGCCCAGGGCAACGGCATTGCCGAGGGAATGAAAAGCCAGCCGATGTGGGTGAACAACATCAAGACCACCGGCTGCATGTCATGTCACGCCCTCGGTACCGAGGGAACCCGCACCATCTCGAAGAACCTGGGTGAGTTCAAAAACTCGGCCGAAGCATGGGAGCGGCGCATCCAATCCGGACAGGCCATGACGCAGATGGTCAACGTTCTCAATCGGCTGGGTCCGCACTCCCTCAAGCTCTGGGGCGAGTGGACCGATCGGGTTGCGGCTGGCGACCTGCCGTTCGACAAGCCCTCGCGCCCGCAAGGTGTCGAGCGCAACGTCGTGATCACCTCGTGGGACTGGAGCACGCCGACCGGTTACATGCATGACCTGATCTCGACCGATCGGCGCAAACCTACGGTCAACGCCAATGGGAAGCTCTACGGCGCGACCGAGGAGAGTACGGATTATTTCCCCGTGCTCGATCCGAACACGCATACGGCGACGCAGGTGAAACATCCGGTGCGCGATCCGAAGACGCCGTCCTCCAAGGCAAGCCCCATGGCCCCCTCCCCTTATTGGGGACCCGAGCCGATCTGGGACAGCCAGACCAGCATCCACAATCAGATGATGGACGAGAAGGGACGGGTGTGGATGGCCGCGCGCGTGCGCCCGCCGGCCAATCCGGATTTCTGCAAGCAGGGCTCCGACCATCCATCGGCCAAGGTATTCCCGCTCCAGAGCTCCGGCCGCCATCTCTCGATGTACGATTCGGCGAGCGGCAAGTTCACCCTGATCTCGACTTGCTTCCCGACGCATCACGTGATCTTCGCCGAGGACGCCAACAACACGCTGTGGGCCTCAAGCGGGGTCACGGGACCCGGCGCGTTCGGCTGGCTCAATCGCAAGATGTTCGAGGACACCGGCGACGAGGTGAAATCGCAAGGCTGGTCGCCGTTCGTGCTGGATACCAACGGCAACGGCAAGCGCGACGCGTATGTCGAGCCGAACCAGCCGGCCGATCCCGCCAAGGACCAGCGGGTGGAGGCGAATTTCTACAGCGTGGCCGTGAACCCGATCGACGGCTCGGTATGGGGAACCCAGCTCGGCCATCCCGGTCGCGTGGTGCGGGTCGCCCCCGGATCGGATCCGACGCACACCGCGCTCACGGAGGTCTACGAGCCGCCGTTCCCCGGCTACGGACCGCGCGGCGGCGACATCGACCGCAACGGCGTGTTCTGGGCCTCGCTGGCGAGCGGGCACCTCGGCAAGTTCGAGCGCAGCAAATGCAAGGTGCTCAACGGACCGACCGCCACCGGCAAGCACTGCCCCGAGGGCTGGACGCTTTACAAATTCCCCGGACCGCAGTTCAAGGACGTGAAAGACGAGGGCAGCGCGGAGGCCAGCTACTACACGTGGGTGGATCAGTACAACACGTTCGGGCTGGGAGCGAATGTGCCGATCGCCACCGGCAATATGAGCGACGCCTACTTTGTCCTGGTCGACGGCAAGTTCGTCACCATTCGCGTCCCCTACCCCATGACGTTCTTCACCAAATGGGCGGAAGGGCGCATCGACGATCCCAATGCCGGCTGGAAGGGCCGCTCGCTGTGGGCGACCGACTCCACTCGAACGGTGTTCCACGTCGAAGGCGGCACGGAGAACCGACCGAAGGTCTACCGCCTGCAGCTCCGCCCCGATCCGCTCGCGAAGTGATGGGGCTCTCTACTCACGCCATCCGAGGGGCGGCGTCCGCGCCGCCCCTCTTCTCTGAAGCTCTAGCAATGCGCTTTCCCGCTCCGCTTCTCCCCGCCATTCTGGTCAGGCGCTACAAGCGCTTCCTCGCCGACGTCGAACTGCCCTCGGGAGAGACGGTGACGGTGCACTGCGCCAATCCGGGATCGATGATCGGCCTCAATGCCGCGGGTGCGCGCGTGTGGCTGTCGAAAGCGGCAAATCCCAAGCGCAAGCTTGCTCATAGTTGGGAATTGGTCGAGGTCGATCTCGGTGGCGGCGCCGAACTCGTGGGCATCAACACGGCGCACCCCAATGCGCTCGCTGCCGAGGCGATCGCCGCCGGCGCAATCCCCGAGCTTGGTGGATATGCGGTGATGCGTCGCGAGGTGAAGTACGGAAAAAATTCCCGCGTCGATTTTCTGCTCGAAGCGCCGGCGCGGCCGCCGTGCTACGTCGAGATCAAGAACGTGCACCTGATGCGCCGGCCCGGCTTGGCGGAATTTCCCGATGCGGTGACCAAGCGCGGGGCCAAGCATCTTGCCGAGCTCGGCGACATGGCGGCGGCCGGGGCCCGCGCGGTGATGCTGTTCCTGATCCAAATCGGGTCGGCGCAGCGCTTCAAGCTCGCCCGCGACATCGACCCGACCTATGGCGCGGCCTTCGATGCGGCGCGGGCCATGGGGGTGGAGGCCTTCGCCTATCGCTGCGGAATCACCGCGGAAGGCATCGAGGTGGCCGAGCCGGTACCGATCGCGGAGTAGCCACGTGTCCCGGATGCGGCGCAGCGCGAAACGAAGTGGAGTGGTGCGCCGCTGATCCGGGACCACCCCGGACCGTAACGGTCCCGGGTCTGCAGCGCACCGCGGGCGCTGTTTCTATGGATCAGCGTCGAGGGCCGGTGCCCGCGCTGCGCTGCGCCCGGGACAAGCCCTGGCTTGCGTCCTTTGCATCTTTGCCTACATTGCGGGTGAGCAGCGGCAGCGGGAGCCGCAAGGAGGCGGCGCGGCCGTGATGCCTTGATGAGTTACGTCGACGCAGCACTCGCGCCGCAACGCAAGACCGGACAGATCAAACTGCACGGGCCCGCCGCCTTCGAAGGCATGCGCAAGGCGGGGCGGCTGGTAGCCGAATGCCTCGATATGCTCACGGACGAGATCCGGCCCGGGGTACCGACTGAAAAGATCGACCGGCTGGTGCTCGACTTCGCCCTCGCGCACAACGCGACACCGGCGACGCTGATGTATCGCGGCTACCGCAAGGCCACCTGCACCTCGGTCAATCATGTGGTCTGCCATGGCATCCCGGGCGAGAAACCGCTCAAGGAGGGTGACATCGTCAACGTTGACGTCACGCTCATCCTCGACGGCTGGCATGGCGACTCGAGCCGGATGTTCGCCGTGGGCGCCATCCCGCGCCGCGCCGAGCGCCTGATCGAGGTGACCTACGAGGCGATGATGCGCGGCATTTCGGTGATCCGCCCCGGCGCGACCACCGGCGACATCGGCGCCGCCATCCAGTCCTATGTCGAGGCCCAGCACATGAGCGTGGTGCGCGACTTCTGCGGCCACGGCGTCGGCCGGCTGTTCCATGACGAGCCCAATATCGTGCACGTCGGCCGCCCGGGCGAGGGCATCGTGCTGCGTCCCGGCATGTTCTTCACGGTCGAGCCGATGATCAATCTCGGCCGTCCGCACGTGAAGGTGCTCTCCGACGGCTGGACCGCGGTGACGCGCGACCGCTCGCTCTCCGCCCAATTCGAGCACACGGTGGCGGTGACGGAGGACGGCGTCGAAATCTTCACGCTCTCCCCGCAAGGCCTCGACCGTCCGCGGCCCTCCGCCGCCCCGCACGCGTAGTGCGCGGCTTGCAACCATTGTAAAATCGGCCGAAGCAGTCATCCTTTGCGCGGGGCGAGTACGCGAGCAGACGCCCGGCGTAGATGCACGATCAATGCCCGGCAGCGACAAAAGCACGAAATCCGCAACGCCCGCCGACCGGGCTCCGCATTACCATGGCCATCGCGCCCGGTTGCGGGAGCGATTCCTCCACGCCGGCAATGATGCGCTGCACGATTACGAAATGCTCGAGCTGATCCTGTTTCGCGCCATACCGCGGCGCGACGTCAAGCCGCTGGCAAAGGAGCTGCTCAAAAAATTCGGCTCCTTGGCCGAGGTGATCGCGGCACCCGTCGAGCGGCTTAAGGAGGTCGGCGGCCTGGGCGAGGCCGCCATCACCGATCTCAAGATCGTGCACGCGGCCGCCAAGGAGCTCCTGCGCGGGGCGGTCCAACAGCGACAAGTGCTCTCGTCCTGGTCGAATGTGCTCGACTACTGCCGCGCAGCAATGGGCTTCGAAAGCAAGGAGCACTTCCGCATTTTGTTCCTCGACAAGGCCAACCACCTCATCGCCGACGAGCAGCATCAGACCGGCACCGTGGATCACACCCCGGTCTATCCCCGCGAGGTCGTCAAGCGCGCGCTCGAACTCTCCGCCACCGCGGTCATTCTGGTGCACAACCACCCCACTTGGAGGTCAAATATCACGCTCGATAACGCCAGATACCATTGAGTCACCTGTGTTTTATGGCTTGCAGCGCGATGCTGTCATCTGGCATACTGGGGCTGGTTTGGAGGGGGATTACCGGCCCCACCGATCCCAGTTCCCGACCCCAGCAACCCGTCGGCCAACCCCACTGTCAATGACGTAGATCGCGATGCCAAGCCTCACCAACAGGGA
>WNFZ01001972.1_pt1 | contig 19687 bp, 19 predicted proteins | sample 5400081 | NCBI WGS metagenome assembly WNFZ01 (sample SAMN13153365, study PRJNA577476) | soil metagenome | isolation source: 80 cm soil or saprolite under grassland replicate 1 | place: USA:California | collected 2016-06-15
GGACATCTCGCGCAGGCGCGGCCCGTAGGAGCGGATATACGCGTACGAGCGCACGAACACGCCGAACGGGCCCGTGTACCCCCGGACCTTCCCGATCGACTTCGGACGGTCGTAGTCGAGTCGGAAGGCGTCCCCGTCCTTCACGACCGCCGGCACCGGCAGGAAGGGCTCGAGCTTGTCGCGCACGACGATCGGCCCTCCTCCAGGCCCGCCCCCACCATGCGGCTGGGAGAACGTCTTGTGCAGATTGATGTGGACGATGTCGAAGCCCATGTCGCCGGGTCGCGAGATCCCGCAGACGGCGTTGAGGTTCGCTCCGTCGTAGTAGAGCAGCGCGCCGGCCTCGCGAAAGATCCCGGTCACCTCCTTGATGTGCTCGTCGAAGAGCCCGAGCGTGGACGGATTCGTCAGCATCAGACCCGCCGTCCGCTCGTCGACCATTTCGCGGAGGTGGGCGACCTCGACGTTGCCGCGCGCGTCGGTCTCGACCTTGGCCAGCTTGTAGCCGGCCATCGTGACGCTCGCGGGATTCGTGCCGTGGGCGGTGTCCGCGGTGACGATCGTGTCCCGCTGGTCGCCTTCGCCGCGATCCTCGAAGTAGGCGCGCATCAGCATCAGCCCGGTCAGCTCCCCCTGTGAGCCGGCTGCGGGCTGGAGCGAGCACGCGTGGAGGCCCGAGATCTCGATCAGCGCCTCCTGAAGGCGCCACATCAGCTCGAGCGCGCCCTGCGCGCCGTCTTCCTCCTGATAGGGGTGGAGGTCACGGAAGCCCGGCTGCATCACCAGCCGCTCGTTGACGCGCGGGTTGTACTTCATCGTGCAGGAGCCGAGCGGGTAGAAGCCGGTGTCGATGCCGAAGTTCCGCGTCGAGAGCTCGGTGAAGTGGCGGAGGATCTCCGGCTCCGCGAGCTCCGGCAGGCGAGGCGGCTCTGCGCGGCGAAGGTCACTCGGGACGTCGGCGGGCGGGAGTTCGTAACGCGGTAGCTCGCCGCCACGACGGCCGGCCTGTGACTTCTCGTAGATGAGCTTCATCTCGCGGCCAGGAGCTCCGTCAGCCGGTCGATGTCTGCGGGAGTGCGCCTCTCGGTGACCGCAACGAGAATCGCGTCGTCTAGCCCTTCGTAGTCGCGGCCCAGCGCATAGCCCGGATGGACTCCCTCTGCTCGCGCGTCGCGGATGGCGTCCTTCGCGCTCCGTCCGACCCGGACGGCAAACTCTTTGAACGTTGTCCGTTCTGGAAACACGAGCTCGAGCCCTCCGTCCGTCAGCCGTTGCTTCGCGTACGCCCCCAGGCTCATGCAGGTCTCCCCCGACTCCCGGAGTCCCTGCGGGCCCAGCCACGAGAGGTGCACGAGCCCGGCCAGCGCCAGCAGAGTCTGGTTGGTCGTGATGTTCGAGGTCGCCTTCTCTCGTCGAATGTGCTGCTCACGGGTCTGGAGGGTGAGGACATAGCCGCGCTCGCCCGCGGCGTCTAGCGTCTCGCCGACGATCCGGCCCGGCATGCGGCGGATGAACTCGCTGCGCGCGGCGAGGAATCCGTAATGCGGCCCCGCGAAGGACTGGTAGTTGCCCGCGCTCTGCCCCTCGCCGATGACCAGGCCGCAGCCGTACGTGCCTGGAGCCTCGAGCACGCCAAGGGAGACGAGGTCGACGTGTGCCACGGGAAGGGCTTCCGCGTCGTTCGCCGCGGCCGCGAGCTCGGGCGCCGGTTCGAGGCAGCCGAAGAAGTTCGGTTGCTGGAAGATGACGCAGGCGGCATCGGTGCTTGCCCGCCGTAGCTCATCGGGGTCCGTCGTGCCGCCGCGGTGGGGCACCTCGACGATCTCGAGCCCGAAGCCCGGTGCGTAGGTCTTGACGACCTGACGCACCTGAGGATTCGTCGCCTCCGTGACGACGACCTTGGTCCGCCCTGTCGCATGCTTCGCGACGAAGCAGGCGTCTGCAGCAACGGTTGTCCCGTCGTAGCCGGATGCATTCGAAACGTCCATCCCAGTCAGCTCGCAGATCGCGGTCTGGTACTCGAAGATCGCCTGGAGCACGCCCTGGCTCATCTCCGGCTGGTACGGGGTGTATGCGCTCAGCAGCTCGCCCCGCTGGAGCACGGCATCGACGACCGCGGGTACGTAGTGGTCGTAGATGCCGGCGCCGAGGAAGGAGAGTTCCTTCGTAGTGTCGACGTTGCGGGCCGCGAGATCCTCGAGGTGGCGCGACAACTCCTGTTCTGAGAGCGGCGGATCGAGCGCGAGCGGCCGGTCGAAGCGCATCGCCTCGGGGATATCGCGAAAGAGCTCCTCCACCGACGAGACGCCGATCGTGGCGAGCATCTCCTCGCGGTCCCGCTCGGTGAGCGAGAGGTAGCTCAAGGCTATGACTCTGCTACGACTTGTTTGTAAGCCTCGGCGTCGAGTAGCGAATCCACCTCGGACGGATCGCTCAGGCGAATGCGGACGAGCCAGCCATCGCCGTACGGGTCGGAGTTGACGGTCTCCGGCTCGTCGACGACCTTCTGGTTCACCTCGACGACCTCGCCCGAAAGAGGCGCGACCACGTCGGAGACCGCCTTCACTGACTCCACCTCGCCGTAAGCAGAGTCCTTCGCGATCGTGTCGCCCTCGTTGGGCGGCTCGTAGTGCACGAGCTCGCCGAGCGCGTCCTGTGCGAACCATGTGATCCCGAGGAGCGCCTCATCTCCATCGATGCGGGCCCAGTCATGTTCCTTGTGGTACGTCAGGTCGTCCGGGTAGGACTCAGTCGCCGCCAATTAGCTGCTCTCCTCTCGCGTGTAGATCGGCCTTTTTACGACGCGCGCGCGCAGCTGCTTGCCGCGCACGTCAATTACCAGCTCCGTGTCGGGAGCGGCCGCATGGGCGGGGACATAGCCGAGGCCGATCCCGCGGTCGAGCATCGGGGAATGGGTGCCCGAGGTGACCTCACCGCCACCATCGATCGGCATGCCTTGCCTCGGCACCGCTTTTTCCTCCATCACGAACGGAACGAGCTTCCGCTGGGGGCCTCGTGCCTTGATCTCTCGGAGCTCCTGGGCCCCGGAGAACTCCTTGTCGAGGGCGCAGCACCAGCCGAGGCCTGCCGAGATCGCGTCCGTCTCGGGCGTGATGTCGTTCCCGTGGAGCGGGAAGCAGACCTCGAGCCGAAGCGAGTCGCGCGCGCCGAGCCCACACGGCACGGCGCCTCGCTTTAGCACCCGGTCCCACAGTTCGCCCGCGTCCCTCGCCAGCGAGAGGAGCTCGCACCCGTCCTCTCCCGTGTAACCCGTGCGGTTCACCACGCACTCGATCCCGTCGATCTCCCCGTTCGCGAAGGTGAACGGCTTCGCCGGTGGGAGGCCAAGCCGCTCGATCGCGCGGGGACCCTGCACGGCGAGTAGCGCGTACTCGTCCGACACGTCGCGCACGTCCGAACCCGGAATCTCCCGCTCCTTCAGCCAGCGAAAGTCCGGCTCACGATTCGCAGCATTCACGATCAGCAGGTAGCGAAAGTCGTCCAGGCGGTACGCGATCAGGTCATCGATGATCCCGCCGCGCTCGTTCGTCAGCAGCGTGTACTGCGCCTCTCCGGGACCGATCTTGTCGAGGTCATTCGAGAGGGTCGCCTGAAGGAGCTCCGTCGCGCGGGGGCCCTCCACCTCGAGCTCGCCCATGTGCGAGACGTCGAACACCCCGCAATCCGTACGTACCGCCTTGTGCTCGGGGATGACTCCCGTGTACTGGACGGGCATCTCCCAGCCGGCGAAGGGCACCATCCGCGCGCCGAGGGCGACGTGACGATCGTGAAGAGGCGTCCGCTGCAGCGTCTGGGCCATGCCCAGCCGATGCTAACGAGCGGCAGAAAGGTACCGCTCCGGCTGTGTCTCCAAGGAGTCGCAGCCGGAGCGGTGGACCGGGTCGTGGGGCCAACCGGGGAGGATGAGCCCCAAGAGGGCAACTCCTAACTACCGCCGCCGGCTAAACCTGAAACCTCCGTGCAGGGTCAGTCGTCCCGGAGGAACGACGGCACCTCGAGGTCGTGAGAGACGTCGAAACCCTCCGTGCTGGCACCGGCGGGAATGGGAGGCTCGATGGCTCCCTCCCGTCGCCTGGTCCGACGGCGGGCCTGGCCGCCGAAGCCGGTGGCGATCACCGTGACCTGTACTTCCTCCCGAAGCGAATTGGAGATCACGGCCCCGAAGATGACGTTCGCATTCTGGTCGGCGGCGCCGGTGACGACCTCGGCCGCCTCGTTTACTTCGAAGAGCCCGATGTCCGAGCCGCCGGTGACGTTGAGCAGGATCCCGGTCGCGCCTTCGATCGACGCCTCCAGGAGCGGTGAAGAGACGGCAGAGCGCGCCGCCTCGGCGGCGCGGTTCTCCCCCGACGCGCGGCCGATGCCCATGAGCGCGGAGCCCGCATCGCGCATGATCGTCCGGACGTCAGCGAAGTCGAGGTTCACGAGACCGGGCTCGGTGATCAGGTCGGTGATGCCCTGCACGCCCTGCCGGAGAATGTCGTCGGCCATCCCGAAGGCTTCGACTACCGAGGTCTGCCTCTCGACGACCTGAAGCAGCCGGTCGTTCTCGATTACGATCAGCGTGTCGACCCGGTCGCGTAGCTCGTTGATCCCGCGCTCCGCCTGGTCCGCGCGCTTCCGTCCTTCGAACGCAAACGGCCTCGTGACCACACCGACCGTGAGGGCTCCGATTTCCTGGCCGAGCTCCGCGACGACCGGCGCTCCGCCGGTTCCGGTTCCCCCGCCCTCACCGGCGGTGATGAAGACCATGTCAGCGCCTTTCAGCGCCTCCTTGAGCTCGTCGCGGCTCTCCTGCGCGGCAGCAAGGCCGGTCTCCGGATCTGCGCCGGCGCCGAGCCCGCGGGTCACCTGCGCGCCGATCTGGATCTTCACGTCCGCGTCGGCCATCAGGAGCGCCTGTGCGTCGGTGTTCACGGCGATGAACTCGACGCCCGAGAGGCCCGCGTCGACCATGCGGTTGACCGCGTTCGTGCCGCCGCCGCCGACGCCGACGACCTTGAGCACAGCGAGATAGTTACCGGTCTGATTCATTCCGTGGAAGGCGGCTCGACCTCAGGCTGCAGTGGAGCGTTGGGGCTGTCGACCAACTTCTGCGCCGGAGGGTACGCGTCGTGAACCCCGCTGTCAACGCGGGTAACCCTCGACCTCAACCTTCGGGTTGAGGGTTGCGGCCGGCAACGGGACGCTCAGGGACCGTCAGATCCAGATAGTCGGGCCCCCCCACGGCAGGGAGTGCCAGCGTCGGGAGGATCCTGCGCGCGATCGCGACTTTCAGGCGCAGCTCGAGGGGCGCGCCGAGACGGATCTCCAGCCCGCCGCGAAGGCCGAGCGTGAGCTGTCCGTTCAAGGCGCGAACGAACGCGATGCTGGCGGGAAATCCACTGGCGACGAACGCAGCCAGCGAGCGGGCCGCCAGACCCCCAGGCTCGTCCTCGAGCAGGGAGCCGACCTCGATCCCGGTTCGCAGCGGCAACCAGATCCGCGGCAACGCGCGCTGCGTGCCGAGCGGGATCGTCCCGATCACACGCCCGCGGGCCGAGACGAGCCAGGCCTCCGCGCCGCGGCGGAGCACGGCGACCGGGAGCTCGGGCTCTATGCGAATGCGGAGTGTGTGCGGGAAGGCCCGATCGACGACCGAGCCGCGAACTGCCGCGAGTCCGCCCACGCGCTGTTCGACGCGCGCCACGTCGACTGCGACGAGGCTGCGGCCCTCGAACGAGCGAAGCACCGCGCGCACCTGTGCCTCCACTGCCGGCGGCGCACCGTCGACCTCGATCGCGTGCACGGCGAACATCGAGCTCTCCCGCGCAAGGCCGTAGAGCCCGATCGCGATCACCACCACTGCCACGCCGGTAGCGAGAGAGCGGCCCGAAGGCGCGAAGCGCAGCACGCCGATGTGCCCGCCGATGTTCGAGGACGAACCGCCGCGCTGAGCGGAGGCGTCGAAAGACAAGACCTTCTGGGCCACGCGGCTGACTTCGCCGCGTCCGCCACGGGTCCTACCGCAGGGGCGGCAGCTCCAGGGGCCCCAGGAACTCCACTTCGTGCTCCAACTGGACGCCGAACTGCTCCACGGCGCGGCGCCTAGCCTCGGCCATGAGCGCGATCGCGTCGGCCGAACGGGCACCGCCGGCGTTCTCGATGAAGTTCGCGTGCCGCGGGGAAATCTGCGCGCCGCCGATCCTGTGACCCTTGAGCCCGCAAGCCTCGAGCAGCCGGCCCGCGCTGAGCTCGTGCGCCGGGTTCTTGAACACGCTGCCGTAGGTTCGCTTGTTCGTCGGCTGTGCTGCCTTTCGCCGTGCCTGCATGGCCGCGACGGTGGTCTTGATCTCGTCGACAGGCCTGGCCGTCAGCCGAAACTCGACCTTTGCGACGACGTCGCCGTGACGCAGGTCGGATTGCCGATAGCGAAGCCCGAGCTCCTCGCGGGTTCGCCATTCGGCCCCGCCGCCGGCGAGCACGAGCGCGCGCTCGAGAATCCCGGCCCAGTCCCCGCCGTATGCGCCGGCATTCATCCAGACGCCCCCACCGGCTGTACCCGGAATGGCACAGGCGAACTCGAACCCACCGAGACCGGCAGCGCGGGCGCGGTGGAGAGAGACCGCATTGGGTGCCCCGCCTCCGGCGACGAGGCGTTCACCCTCCACCACGGCCTGCGAGAGCTCGCCGGCGAGTTTGAGGACGAGCCCGTCGAATCCCTCGTCCGCGACCAGCAGATTTGACCCGAGCCCGATCGTCACGATTTGCAGATCGCGCTCGCGCGCAAAGCGAAGGGCCTCTTCGAGCTTCTCGAGCGACTCCGGGCGGGCGAACGCACGAGCCGGCCCGCCGGTGCCGAGGGTCGTGAAGCGGGAGAGTAAGACTCCCTCCTCGATTTTCATCCCAGCAGCTCCAGCAACAGGCCGGCCGCGCGGTCGACATCGCCGGCGCCGACGGTGATGATCCGGTCGCCGTTCCGCGAGAGACCGGCGAGATAGACCGCGCCGCCCTCGATCGACGGCGTCCAGGCGACTCGGATGCCCGGTCGGAGCTCTGTCAGGGCGTCGACCACGAGCTTGCCGGTTACCCCCTCGACGGGCTCTTCACGTGCCGGGTAGACATCGGCGATAGCAACCGCGTCCGCTCGGGCGAGCGCCGCGGCGAGCTCGCGCGCGAGGTGCCGGGTACGCGAGTAGAGGTGCGGCTGGAAGAGGACGAGCAACCTGCCTCCGTTCCGCAAAGACTCCAGCGTGGCCTCGATCTCCGCCGGGTGATGACCGTAGTCGTCGTAGACGTCGACGCCACCGGCCTCTCCTCGATGCTCGAGTCGCCGGGCAGCGCCGGCGAACTGCGCTAGCACCGCCGCGGCTTCAGCACGAGAGACATTCATGTGTTCGAGCGCCGCCAGGGCGGACGCCGCGTTCCTCCGGTTGTGTTCGCCAGGTACCGACAGCGGGCCGTCGTACGGGTCGAGGTCCATGCCCCGAACCACGGTGGGTACGTGCTCGAGCCAGCGGTCAAAGAGCTCCACCACTTCTGCTCGGGAGGCGAAGGTGGAGTGATGGTCGAGGTCGACGTTCGTGATAACGGCAATGCGCGGACGCAGCGCCTCGACGGTGCGATCGGACTCGTCTCCCTCGACGACGAGCCAGCCGTCGCCGGTTCCCGCGTTGCCGCCCAGCTGCGGGATGTCGCCGCCGATCAGCCACGCGGGATCGCGTCCGAGGCGATCCAGGCAGAACGCGATCATCCCGCTCGTCGTCGTCTTCCCGTGGGCCCCGGCCACGACCACGGACTCCCGGAGCGACACGAGCTCGGCGAGAAGCTCGGCCCGGGTCCTCCCCGGCCCACGTCCGGCGAACGCCGTGGACACGTATGGCTCCCACCCTTCCGGCGGCGGCGGCACGTCAGGGGAGATCGTCACCTCGACCCCCTCGAGGTGATCGAGGTAGGGCGTGCGAACCCGATCCCAACCGCGTACCTCCGCGCCCCACGCCCGCGCGAGCAGCGCGTAGCCGCTCATGCCGGCACCGCCGATTCCCGCGATCCAGATTCGCCGCCCCTCAAGTGGCGAGCTCAAGCAGCTCCTCGGCGACTTCTTCGGCAGCGTTCGGACGTGCAAGCTGAAGCATCGCTTTCGACATCTCGGCGAGCCTGCGCGGATCGTCGAGCAGCGAGCGAATCAGCTCCGGCGCGCCGCCCGCCTCGCTCTCCGGTACGACGATTGCGCCGCCACTGCGCGCGAAGTAGCGCGCGTTCTTGGTCTGGTGGTCGGCTGTGGCGAAGAGACCGGGAACGAGCACGGCCGGCTTACCGGCAGCAGCGAGCTCCCAGACGGATCCCCCTGCCCGGGCGAGCACGACGTCGCTTGCGCCGAGCGCCGCACCGAATTCCTGGGTGAAGGCAAAGAGGCGGTAATCGGAGCGCGTGATGCGAGGGCGAAGCTCATCGTAATCGCGTGTCCCGCACAGGTGCAGGACGGCCGGCCCGGTGGCGCCGAAGGCGTCGATCGCGAGCTCGTTCAGGAGGCGCGCGCCGAGCGAACCGCCGAACACGAGCAGGACTGGGCCGACCTCCGGAAGCCCGAAGACGCGGCGCGCCTCGGCTTGAGGCACCGGCCTGGAGCGTGCCGGGATCGGCCGCCCGGTGACGCGGTACTTCGGGCTGTCCAGGCCATCGATCGGGAAGGACAGGAAAACCCGCCGGGCAAACGGCGCGGCCAGCCGGTTGGCCAGACCGAGGTGCGCGTCGGCCTCCAACAGCGCCGTCGGGATGCGCCGCCGGGACGCAGCGTAGACCATGGGTCCCGCGACGTAGCCGCCACCGCCGAGGACGACGTCCGGCTCTCGCTCCGCCAGGATGCGTCCGCATGCGCGCAGTGCCCGCGCGACGAGCAGGAGCGCTCGCACAAGGGCGAGAGAAGGGCGGCGCGGCATTCCCGAGATGCGGAAGGTGTCGAGCTCGTACCCAGCTTCAGGGACGAGCTGCGCTTCGATCCGATCGGGCGACCCGGCGAACGTCACCAGCGCGCCGCGTCTCTCGAGCGCCTCCGCGACTGCGAGCGACGGCACCACGTGTCCTGCCGTCCCCCCGGCCGCGATCAGGCACCGCACGTCTCGCTTGGGCTCCATTCCTGCCGGCGATGTTAAGCAGGATGCCCACGGCCAGGAGCGCCACGACCAGGCTCGAGCCCCCGTACGAGACGAACGGAAGCGGGATTCCCGTCAGCGGGGCGAGTCCGAGCACCGCGCCGAGATTGATGACAGCCTGGCCGCAGACGAGGCCGACGAGCCCGGCGGCAAGGCGCTTTCCGAACGGATCCGTGCAGGCGAGCGCGACCTGCAGCGCGGCGTATGCGAACGCCGCGTAGGCAGCGATTACCGCCGTGACACCGAGCAGACCGAGCTCCTCCCCAATGACGGCCATGATCATGTCGGTGTGCGCCTCGGGCAGGTAGTTGATCTTCGCGACGCCGTGGCCGAGGCCCACGCCGAGAAAGCCACCGGAACCCAGCCCGATCAGCGCCTGCACGGTCTGGAAGCCTGCGCCCTGCGGGTCCTTCCACGGATCCAGGAAGCTGAAGATGCGCGCGCGCCGGTAGGGCTCGAACCAGATGGCAATCAGACCAACGGCCACGGCGATCCCACCTCCGGCCGCAAGCGTCGGCACCGGCGTGCCCGAGATCAACAGCACAGCGAGAAGCACCACGACCAGGGAAATCGCCGTCCCGAGGTCCGGCTCGGCGAGAATCAAGATGCAGAAGGTGCCTAGCAGGATTCCGATCGGCCGCCAGAGCTCGCGCAACGTGCGCGGAGCCGGACGGCGGGACAGATACGAGGCCGCCCAGACCGCGAGCGCCAGCTTGGCCAACTCCGAGGGCTGGAACGTGGCCGGGCCGACCTCGATCCAGCGGCGTGCCCCGTTCACCCGCGAGCCGATCAGGAGCACCGCCACGCACAACGCGAGGGCCGTGAGCACGAGGGCGGGCGCCAAGAGGCGCAGCCGGCGGTAGTCGAAGCGCGAGGCAGCCATCATCAAGGCAACGCCGAACAGCGCGTAGATCCCCTGCTTCTTGAGGTACGACATGGGGTCGGTCCGCGCGAGCGCCGCCGGTGCAGAGGTCGCGCTGTACACCATCACGAGGCCGAACGCCACCAGCCCGAGGGTCACGAGCACGAGCAGGCGGGACTCGAACTGTCCCTTCTTCACCACAGCTCTCCGACGAGCCGGCGGAACGCCTCGCCACGTTCCTCGAAGTTGCGGAACTGGTCGTAGCTCGCGCACGCCGGCGAGAGCAGCACGATGTCGCCGGGCTGCGCGTCGCCGGCGGCCGCGCCGACCGCGGTAGCGAGATCGCCCGAGCGGCGGTACACGCGGCCCGCGCGATCCAGAGCCGTAGCGATGTCGTCGGTCGCCTCCCCGATCAAATCGATGGAGCGCACGGTGGCCGGAAGCTCCTCCGCCAGCGCTTCGAAGGGCTCGCCCTTGAGCGAACCGCCGAGGATCAGCCGCAGCGGCTGCCCTGAGTAAGCGGCGATCCCGCGCCGTGCGGCGGCCGTGTTCGTTGCTTTCGAATCGTTCACGAAGCGAACGCCGTCGACCTCGCCGACCAGTTCGAGCCGGTGCTCGACCCCGGGAAAGCTGCGCAGCGCCTCGACGATGGCGGCGTCGTCGATTCCCGCGGCGCGCGCGGCGGAGGTTGCCGCGGCCGCGTTCTCGCGATTGTGTTCCCCTGGAATGAGCGGCTCCGCGGGAAGCGGGTCGTCAGCGCGGAATTCGACGCGGACCCCTCCCCCCGGAATGGCGGTGAAATCCCTCGGCACGACGGCGACATCCGCCTCTGTCTGGTTCTGGAAGATGCGCAGCTTGGCGTCGCGGTAGGCGTCGTACGTCCCGTGCCGGTCGAGATGATCCGGTTCGAGGTTCAGCAGGACTGCGACCCGAGGCCTGAGACGGTGCACGTCCTCTAGCTGGAAGCTCGATAGCTCGCAGACGATCCATGCCTCCGGCGCGAGCGCGCCGTCCAAGCTCGTCAGCGGACGGCCGACGTTCCCGGCCACACTCACAGGGCGGCCCGCGGCGCGGAACATCGCGCCGAGCAGTTCGCTTGTGGTCGTCTTCCCGTTTGTGCCCGTAACTCCGATGAAGGGGTTCCGGAGCAGGCGAAAGCCGAGCTCCACCTCGCTCCAGATCGGAATTCCGCGCGCGCGTGCTGCGGCCGGCAACAACGAGTCCCCCGGCACGCCCGGGCTCTTGACGAGCAGCTCGACGTCGTCCAGCAACCGTTCCTCCTCGCTCCCCAACTGAACTTCGACGCCCGCTTCGGCAAGCCTCCCGACGTCCAGCTCGGTGGCGCTGTCGGCGCCGACGGTGGGAACCCCCCGCCGCGCAAGCGCGAGCGCCGCAGCCGTGCCCGAGCGTGCGAGCCCAACGACAAGTGCACGGCGTGGAAGCCTCACGGTTTCGACGCCGTGAAGAAGACGTAGGGACGATCACCCTGCACCTGGTGCTCGTCGGCGCCGAGCTCGAGGCGCACGTCGATGAAGCCCGCATCCAGGAAGAAGTGCTCGAGGTCTTTCTCGTCGAAGTCGATCATCGGGTCGTCAGGGTTCGCGTAGAAGGCCTCATTCCACATGCGCAAACGATCACCTAGGTGGCCGAGCGGGGAGAAGTCGACATTTGGGCCCCCGGCCTGACTCCTGAGCTCCTCGAGCGCATCGGCCGAAATATCGCTGGCAACCACGGTCCCGTCAGGGCCGACGCTCATGCGCTTCGCGCACCTCGTCCGACCAGCCCGCAAAGCGTGTCCGAACCAGCTATTCGGCCCACTGGTCGAGCGGCTCGCTCAGCGGCGGAAGAACGTGAAGTCGCGGTAGAAGAGTGCGAAGCCAACCGCGCAGAGGATCGCGGTCACGATCCAGAACCGCACCATGATCTTCGTCTCGGACCACGCCTTCATCTCGAAGTGGTGATGAATCGGCGTGATCAGAAACACGCGGCGATTGAAGTACTTGAACGAGATGACCTGGATGATCACCGAGATCGCCTCGATGGCGAAGATGCCGCCGATCAGGAGCAGCAGGAAGATCGTCTTCGTGAAGATGGCCATCGCCGCCAGTGCGCCGCCGATCGCCATCGCGCCGGTGTCGCCCATGATCACCTCGGCCGGGAACGCGTTGTACCAGAGGAACCCGATCGTGGCCCCGATCAGCGCGGCGCCGACGATGGCGAGGTCCAGCCGGCTGTCGAAGCGGCCGCCGGGATTGCCAGAGCGGATGTACGTGACGACCGAGATCGCCGTGAAGGTGATCAGCGCGATGATCCCCGTCCCGGCCGCCAGGCCGTCGAGACCGTCGGTCAGGTTGACGCCGTTCGCCGTTCCGGCGATGACGAGGAAGAGCAGCACGTACCAGCCGTAGGACAGCTGCACGTTCCAGTGCACGACGGGAATGAACACGGTCGTCGGCAGGTGCTGGTGGTCGGCCGCGAAGCCGACTCCGACGGTGATGAGCGCGAGCAGGGCAAGCTTCCAGCGGCCGCGCAGCCCGAGCGACCGCTTGTGCGTGAGCTTGATGAAGTCGTCGAGGAATCCGATCGCGCCACAGCCGAGGGTCACGAAGAGAACGGTCAGCGCCGGCACCTTGTACTTCGAGACGGCGAGGAACGCGACGGTCGCGACGACGAGGATGAGCAGACCGCCCATCGTCGGCGTTCCCTGCTTCACCCGGTGGGCCTCAGGACCTTCCTCCCGAATGTGCTGCCCGAACTCGTTTCGGCGGAGGAACGCGATGAACTTCGGACCGACAACGATCGAGACGACCATCGCGATCACGCTCGCGGCGAGGACTCGGATCATCGGGTCAGCGGACCGGTACTCGAGTGAGGGCCGCGGCCACCGCTTCGAGGCCGATCGCTCGTGACGCTTTCACGAGCACCGCGTCACCGGGACGAACGAGCTCGTCCAGTTCCCGCAGCGCCTCGCCCACGTTCGGAACCCAGCGTCCCGGAACACCGCTGTCGAGATATCCGCGCGCGAGCTCCCCGACGGCGAAAAGTGCGTCGACCCCCAGCTCAGCGGCCACCTCGCCTACCTCGCGGTGGTAGTCAGGCGCATCGCGGCCGAGCTCCGCCATATCGCCGAGGATGGCCACGCGGCGCCGTCCACCGGCGCGTTCGGAGAAGTAGGCGAGTGCAGCGCGCATCGAGACCGGGTTCGCGTTGTAGGCGTCGTTGATCAAGAGCCCTCCACCGGGAAGCTCGCTCTCTTCCCCGCGCCAGCGCGAGAAGTCGACGTCGACTGACGCCGGTCGCGGGAGGCCGAGTGCGTCGAGCGCGGCCAGGGCCGTGGCCGCGTTCTGTGCCTGATGGCGCGCCCTGAAGTTGAAGCTGACTCCGCCGATCAGCGCTCGGTCGCCGACGACCTGCACGTCGGGAGGACCGATCCGGACAACGTCGATGTCTTCGCGCCCGACCGGGAAGTCGGCCGGGACAACCGCAGTCCCTCCTGGTGGGAGCGCCGTGACCAGCTCGCCCTTGGCGCGGAGCACACCGCCGAGCGATTCGACCAGCTCGAGGTGCACCGGCCCGACGTTCGTGACGACGCCGATCTCCGGCCGCGCGATCTCGGACAGCTCGGCGATCTGACCGAACCCACGCATCGCAAGCTCGAGAATGCAAACTTCGGTGTCCGTCTCGAGCCGGCAGAGTGTGAGCGGCACACCGATCTCGTTGTTGTAGCTCGCCTCGGCCGCAATCGTGACGGCCGAGGGGGCGCAGAGCGCCGCAAGGATGTCCTTCGTCGACGTCTTACCCATCGAGCCCGTGATCGCAACGATGCGCGCCGAACTGCTTTCACGTACCGCCCTGCCGATCCGGGCGAGCGCCTCGAAGGGATCGTCCGAAACCAGCGTTCCGGCCGCGCCGCGAGCGAGAGCGTCGCCGAGGAACTCGGATCCGCGACCCACCGCAACGAAGAGGTCGCCGGGAGCGATGCGCCTCGAGTCGATTTGAACGCCCGTAAAGCTCTCGGCGCGCGCGTCCACCCGCCCGAGGCCGTCGAGCATTCCGGTCGCGAGCACAATCAAGCTGTTGCCTTCAGCCGCCGGAGCACGTCCCGCACGACCTCGCGGTCGTCGAAGGGTAGCTTCCGGCCAGCGATTTCCTGGCCTTGCTCATGGCCCTTGCCGGCGATCACGACAACGTCCCCGTCTCGCGCCGACTCGAGCACGCGCTCGATCGCGCGACGACGGTCGAGCTCAATCTCGAGATCGAGGCCGTCCACGATCTCGGACGCAATTACGGCGGGATCCTCGCTCCGCGGATTGTCAGACGTCACGAGCGCGACGTCGGCGAGCTCTGTGACCACCTGTCCCATCAACGGCCGCTTCACGCGGTCTCGATCTCCGCCTGCGCCGAAGACGCAAATGACGCGACCGCGCCCAAGCTCGCGTGCCGCTTGCAGGACGGTCTCGAGCGCCCCGGGCGTGTGCGCGTAGTCGACGAGGACCGTGAACGGCTGCCCTTCGTCGACCTCGTCGAAGCGGCCTGGAACGCGGCCGACGGCCTCGATTCCTGCTCGGATCGAGGCCTCATCCACGCCGAGTCCACGAGCGGCGGCCGCCGCGGCAAGGGCGTTCTCGACGTTGAAGCGTCCACCGAGCTTGAGCTGGGTCGACCCGAGCTCATCCCCCGGATGGAACGTGATCGCATCGGGGATCTCCTCCGCGAGCCGGCGGCCGAAGTCGTCGCCGACATTGATCACCGCCCGAGCCGCCTGTGCGAACAGACGCCGCTTCGACTCGAAGTAGTCGTCCATCGTGCCGTGAAAGTCGAGATGGTCCTGCGACAGATTCGTGAAGACGAGCACGACGAACAGCGTCCCGTCGAGGCGACCTTTCGCGGATGCGATCGACGTTGCTTCCATCACGCAGGCGCGGTTCCCCCCGTCGAGCATTTCCCGGAAGAGCCGCTGCAGATCGATCGCCTCGGGCGTGTTGAGGCCGACCTCGCGTACCTCGCTTCCGACCCTCCGCTCCACGTTGGTGAGCAGTCCAGGGCGCTCGCTGGCCGCTTCGAGGATCGACCAGAGCAGATACGCGGTCGTCGTCTTTCCGTTCGTGCCCGTGATTCCGATGACCGGAAGCTGCGCCGTCGGATCGCCGAAGAACTCCACGGCTGCGCGCGGCATCGCCGCCCGAACGCTGGGCACGACCAGCTGAGGAACGGCGAGCTCGAGCGCACGCTCGACCACGAGAGCCGCCGCTCCACGACCGACCGCGTCGGGGGCGAACTCGTGCCCGTCGACGCTGGCCCCGGGGATGCAGAAGAACAGGGAATCGCGCGGCACCGTCCGCGCGTCGTACGCCAGCTCGTGGATCTCGACGGCAGCGCCTCCAACGACGTCGGTCGGAGCGAGCGCACCAATGAGCCGCTCCAGCTGCATATCGCCCGCCAAGTCTAGTGCGGGCACCCCCTGACGTTACCGTTCCACCATGCCGGCCGGCCTTCCACGGGTACTGCTTCGACTGGAGGGCCTCGCTGTCCTGGCTGGGGCGGTGATCGTCTATTTCCACGCCGGCTTCGGGTGGGTGGCGTTCGTGGCGCTGATCCTCGCGCCCGACCTCTCGTTTGTCGGCTACCTCTTCGGAGCGCGCATCGGAGCGGTGGCCTATGACGCCCTTCACACGGAAGTGGTGCCCGTCACCCTCGCGACCGTCGGAGTCGTGCTCGAAGCTGAGACGGCGACAAAGATCGCGCTCATCTGGCTGGCGCACATCGGCGCGGACCGTTTACTCGGGTATGGGCTCAAGTACCCGGCCGCGCCAGAGGACACGCACCTGCAGCGCGTTTAGTCCTTTTCATGTAGACGCGCGCGAACCGGGAGCCCCTTACCCCGCCCGCCTGCCGTCAGGCTAATCCGGAGAGCCTCATGTGTCTGTGACCAAACCGCACCAAGCTTCCGCGGGGAAGCCCCGGCCGCCTACCCGGTCGGCGCGTCGGGCTGAACCTCCAGGTACTGCAGGTCGAAGCGCGCAAGCTGCTGGAAAGCCGGCGCCGCGACAACGCCACCCCAGATCGCGCCCCGCGGCTCGTCGACCGTCACGAGCACGACGAGGCGAGGCCGCGAGGCGGGGACGATCCCCACGAACGACGAGACATAGCGGTCCGTCGCGTAGCCACCGTCAGAGTCCGGCTTCTGAGCAGTCCCCGTCTTGCCCGCAACCTGATACCCCGGAATCGCGGCGAACTGTCCGGTGCCCTCGGCGACGACGTCCTTCAGCATCGCCATTACCTCTGCGGCGACACGCGTGGAGACCATCCGGTGACGATGCAGCGAGGGTCTTCCGCCTCCGGCGACGTGGTCGACGAGGTGGGGCCGAGACCAGATGCCCCCGTTGGCGATCGCGGCGTAGGCCGCGGCCATCTGTACCGGCGTGACGGCTATGCCCTGGCCGATCGGGACGTTGCCGATCGTCGACCCCGACCACTTCTCCGGCGGCAGCACGATGCCGGGGCTCTCGCCCGGAAAGTCGACGCCCGTCGTGTGCCCGAAGCCGAAGCGTGAGATCCACCGCGAGAGGCGCGTCTGTCCGAGCATCTCGGCGAGCGTGATCGCGCCGATGTTCGAGGAGTGGGCCAGGATCTGAGCGACCGAGTAGTTGACCGTGTCGCGCTCCTCGGCGTCGTGGATGACGCGATCGGCGACCTCGATCGTGTAAGGCAGCGTGAAGCGTGTCGAGGGCGAGACGAGCCCTTCCGAGAGCGCCGCTGCGACCGTGACCAACTTGTACGTCGAGCCCGGCTCGTACGTGTCCGTGACCGCGCGATTTCGTTGCAGGTCGCGGGGCGCGGAGGGGTAGCGGTTCGCGTCATATCCAGGTTGCACGGCCATCGCGAGGATCGACCCGGTCCGCGGATCGAGCACGACCGCGGACGCGCTCTTCGCACCCCATTTGCGGACCGTGGCGCGCAGGACCTCCTCCGCATTCGACTGGATGCTGTGATCGAGAGTCAGATAGAGGTCGCGGCCGGGAACCTCCGCCTTCTCCTCTTGCACGTCGATCACGCGGCCACGCGGATCCTTGACGAGGGTCTCTTTCCCGGGGCGGCCCGCCAGCTCATCGTCCAACTGCAGCTCCAGCCCGGCGAGCCCGTTGCCGTCGATCCCGACGTAACCGAGAACCTGAGCAGCAACCGACCGCTGCGGATAGCTGCGGCGCTCCTCGGCGTAGAAGCCGAGCCCGGGGAGCTTCAGCCGCTGCAGTGCGGACGCCTGGGCCGGATCGGCCTGGCGGGCGACGTAGACGAAGCCGCGCGAGCGGTCGGCGAGGGTCGGGTAGAGCCGGTCGGCGTCGAGGCCGAGCGCCCGACTGGCTGCGATCGCCGCCGCCCGGGGCTTCGCGACCTGCATCGGATTCGCATACACCGTCGTCGCACGTTCTCCGAGCGCAAGCTCGACACCCTTGCGGTCATAGATCGTTCCCCGCCCGGCCGGAATCGTGACGTTCTCCCGATGCTGCGTGCGCCCCAGGCTCGAGAGCGATTCCGCACGTACGCCCTGAAGCCAGGTCGCTCGCACGACCAGTCCTGCGAAGACCAGCGTCAGGGTCGCCAGGAAGAGCCGGATCCGCCGATTGACGAGGCGGTTCAACTGCGACCTCTAGTGTGGGAGCTTGACGTAGGTCGTCTGGTCCGACGCGGCCTGCACGAGCCCGAGGCGTCCCGCCGCCAGCGTCTGGATGCGCGGTGCTGCCGCGGCACTCGAGAGCTGCGAGGAGAGGGCGGCGTTCTCGGCACGCAGGTCAGCGCGGTCTCGGCCGAGGCGGTCGAGCGTCATGTTCAGGCGGAGTACGGCCACGTTCGTCGCGACGACGCCGGCAAGCAGAGCTGCGACGATCGCGATCCACAGCACGCCGCCGGTGACGCGGCGCTGGCGTTGGACGATCCGCGGCGCCGGACGAGCCGCAGGTGCTTCGTCGGCTCGTGCCGCCCAGGTAGCCATTACGTTCGGATTCCCACTCGAAGGCGCCCCGAGGAAGAACGAGGATTCGCCGCCGTCTCGCGGGCGCTCGGACGAATCGCCTTCCGCGAGGGCGACCGAAGCTCGGGTTGCTTGCCGCACACGCAGACCGGGAAGTCCGGCGGACAATCGCAGCCGCGCTCGAGGTCGCGCATGAACCGTTTCACGAGCCGGTCCTCGAGCGAATGGAAGCTGATCACGGCAAGGCGTCCTTCCGGCCGTAGCATGGCGAAGGCGGCCGGCAAGGCGGCCTCGAGCGAACCAAGCTCGTCGTTGACCGCGATGCGCAGAGCCTGGAAGACGCGCTTCGCAGGATGGCCCTCACCGAACCGAGCCGGCGCTGGAATCGCCGCCTTGATCGTTTCGACGAGCTCGAGCGTCGTCTCGAAGGGGTCATCCTTGCGCCGGCGCACGATTGCTCTCGCGATCTGCCGCGAGTAGCGCTCCTCACCGTAGCGCTTGAAGATCGTTGCAAGATCCCGTTCGGCTGCCTCGTTCACGATCCCGGCGGCCGTGACATCCGCCGAGGGATCCATACGCATGTCGAGCGGCGCGTCGGCGATGTAGGAGAAGCCCCGCTCCGGCCGGTCGATCTGCATCGACGAGATGCCGAGGTCGAGCAGGATCACGTCGGCTTCGACGCCGTTCTGCGCCAGCTGCTCGAGCACGACGGCGAAGTCGCCGCGGAGGAAGCGTGTCTGCACTCCAGTGCGCTTCGCGAAGCGGTCGAAGTATTCGCGCGCGCCGGGATCGCGGTCGATCGCGATGAGCTTCCCGCGCCCCTGCAGATCCTCCGCCAGCATCGACGCGTGACCACCCGCACCGAAGGTGGCATCGACAACGGTTTCTCCAGGCCGGACGGCTAGGAGCTCCCGCACCTCGTCGGCGAGGACGGGAACGTGATCAGTCGCGCTGGGCTGCAAGACGTTCGGCAACATCCTCCGCACTCCCTTCGACCTCTGCCAGCTCCTTGCGCCAGGCGGCGCGGTCCCAGATCTCGAGCCGGTCGTTGACGCCCGCGACGACGACTTCCCGGCCCAGCTTGGCGTGCTCGATCAGCTGGGCGGGGATCATCACGCGGCCCTGTTTGTCGAGTTCGGACTCGGATGCCCCCGCGTAGAAGAAGCGCTGGAGGCGCCGCGTTTCCGGGCTGAGCGGATCCAGCGGGGCGAGTCGAGACTCGACGAGTCGATCCCAATCCTCACGACGGTAGGCGAACAGACACCCGTCGAGCCCTCGGGTGACGAAGAGACCGTCCGCAAAGGCCTGACGGAACTTGGCCGGAAGCGTGAGACGGTTCTTGTCATCGATGGTGTGGTCGTATGCGCCGAGGAGCATTCTGGGGCCGGGTGGAGATTACCACTTCGCCCCACTTTAAACCACAAACCCCCACCTGTCCACCCCGGAAGGGGGATTTCTCCACCGATCAGGGCTCCAGTGCAGCGGCGTCGATCTGCCCCGCGTACGGGCCCTTGCCGGTCATCACCGCGGCCCCGCAGCGGGCCGCCAGCGCGACGGCCTGGTCGACCGAGTCGCCGCGGGCAAGCGCGAAGGTAAGCCCCGCGGCGAACGAGTCCCCACAGCCGTAGGCGTCGACGACCGGCCCCGGAAGAGGCGCCGGGCGGAAGGGGCCTCCAGGCTGCACCCAGCCGCCGAGCCCAGCCG
>WNFZ01001973.1_pt1 | contig 19687 bp, 13 predicted proteins | sample 5400081 | NCBI WGS metagenome assembly WNFZ01 (sample SAMN13153365, study PRJNA577476) | soil metagenome | isolation source: 80 cm soil or saprolite under grassland replicate 1 | place: USA:California | collected 2016-06-15
CATACGGCGGTGACACCAAGGTCCTTCAGATAAGGCAGCCGATCGATCACGCCCTGGAGATCGCCGCCATGGTAGAAGAACTTGTTTTTGCGATCGTAAATGCCGCGCGACTGCGGCGGGTCGTCGTTGGCTGAATCGCTATCGCTGAACCGGTCGATCATAATCAGGTACATTACGTCAGCGGGCGAGAAGCCCTGGAAACGGCCGGCGCGGTTTAACGGAGCGAGAATCTCGAAGGGAGCGTGCGCGATTCCGTTCGCCGTTGTGATTCTTAGCTGACGTAAGCCAGGCTTAGCACTGGGGGCGATCGCTACGTCGACGAAGAGATACGTTCCCCGCTCGTTCGTTTTAGGAAGACCTGCGATGCGAAGACCGCCGCCGACAATCTGCACGCTCGCACGCTTGAGATTGCTTCCCCGAATCAGCAGCCGTATTGGATTAACCGAACTTCGCGCCCACCAGCTTGGGGGCTCAATTTTGAGAAACTGGGGCGGAGTCTGAGCTGCACAAGACACGACAGCGCCAAATGCAGCCAGGAGCAAGAAACACAAACTTTGCGTTCTTGGAAGATGCATCGCTTTCTTCACTACAGTTTCTTAGCTCCGCATGGGCTCAATGTTTATCGCAGCGAAAGCCACTGGCAATCGAAGCTCTATAGGAGCGAAATGTGGATTTGCATGATGGTATGCTTGCAATGACATTCCACTCCTACGGAGCTCAAAAGAAAATTAACGAAACTGCTTTCTATAAACATTTCGTCCCTACGGAACACTCGCCCCGTAGTTAAAGCTCCCAAACTCAAGTTTAGCTAGTTCGCTTTGAGACTAGCCTGATCTTCATTCTCTTTCTCAACTTCAGGAACTCTGCCGTACAACTCAGTCAACTCTCTTAAACGCGAAGCGACTTCGCTGGTCAGTGCGTCGGACTTGACTCGCCACGACCAGTTTCCTTCTGTGCTATTAGGAAGATTCATGCGCGCCTTGGTGCCGAGGCCCAACACATCCTGCAAAGGCACAACGGCCGTGTTCGCCACTGATGCCAACACAGCGCGAATAAAGTCCCAGTTGATTTCTTTCCCTTCAGTGTTGAGATATTTCAGGCAAAATTTCTTTTCGCGCTCAATTTGTTTCGCATCGCGAGTTGATCCGGCGCCGGCAACGCTTGAAAACCAGCCCACCGCTGTGTCGTTATCATGTGTGCCGGTGTAGACAACAACATTCCTGTGATAATTGTGCGGCAGATCCATATTCATAGTATCGCTGCTGAAACCGAACTGCAGAATGCGCATGCCCGGAAAGCCGAAATCGTCGCGCAAAGCTTCAACGTCCGGAGTGATGACACCAAGATCCTCGGCAATTATCGGTAACTTCCCCAGGGCCTCTCTGATGGCGATGAACAATTCCCTTCCCGGCGCCTCAACCCAACGACCACGTTCCGCAGTTTTGTCGCCTCCAGGAATTTCCCAGCAGGCAGCGAAGCCGCGAAAATGATCGATGCGCACGATGTCAACCGTTTCCAACGTTGCTCGCACGCGCTCGATCCACCATTTGAATCCGTCGGCGCGCATTCGCTCCCAGTTGTAAAGCGGATTGCCCCAATACTGCCCGGTGGCGCTGAAATAATCGGGCGGCACGCCGGCCACGACAGTCGGAGTTCCATCTTCGTTTAACTTGAACTGATCCGGATTTGTCCAAACGTCCGACGAATCGTGGGCAACAAAAATGGGAATGTCGCCAACCAATTTAATACCCCGCCTCTTGCAGTAGTCCTTGAGTGCAAACCACTGACAGAAGAAAAGAAACTGGTAAAACTTTTGAGCCTCTATCTCTTCACCGAGTTCCTCTTTTGCAGCCCTAAGCGCGTCAGGATCTCTGCGGACCAGCTTCGCTTCCCATTCATTCCAGGCTATGCCACCGTGCGCATCTTTCAGTGCGCGAAACAAAGCGTAATCATCGAGCCAGGAAGCATGACGCCAACTAAACTCCGCGACGGCGCTGCGGAGGTCCGGATCCATCTCTCCCCTGAACGTGGCGAATGCCTGGCGCAAAATTGAGTCTTTGTATTTATGAACAGGTGCAAAATCAACGCGTTCTTTTTCGAAGTCCGGAAGGCTGGCGCGATCATCCCTGGCCAGTAGGCCTTCAGTAACGAGTTGTTCGGGACTGACAAGCAGGGTGTTGCCGGCGAAAGCCGAGTAGCAGGCATAAGGTGAATCGCCATATCCGGTTGGGCCAAGAGGCAACACCTGCCACAGGCTTTGCCCTGCAGACTTAAGAAAGTCCGCGAATGCATACGCCTGCGGTCCGAGATCGCCGATGCCGTATCGTCCGGGCAACGAAGTTGGGTGAAGCAGGATGCCGCTGGATCTGGGAAAGTTCATTGAGTTGCTCTCAACCGATTATTCTGAGGCGGGCATTGCCCGCTAAACGCCAGCTTGTCCTTCGCTCGGCCGTAGACCACGGCTTTGCCGCCTGATGTGCGGTGGCGGCTCCGCCCCACCGTCGTCGACCTTCTTTAAGCACCTGGGGCTGTGCCCCAAAGTCTTGGGGCAGAGCCCCGAAAAAAATATCGGACCCTACGGAAGGTCAAAGACCTTCCGCACATCGTACGGCAGAGCCGCGTCCTAGTGGGCTACAAGAGCCGATGCGGAGCTCTTCGGCAGAGTGAGCGCTGCATTGCCATTCACGATGCGAGCAACGCCTGACGTCCCAATCAAAGAGGACATTTGCACACTATCTCTTAACCCAACGGCATGCGCCGGCACCGTGACTCTCTTTTCCTTCGAGTCACGGTTAATAGCAATGATTACAGTCTCATTCTTATCCTGACGCGCAAACACGTAAGCATCGTCGTCATAGAAGAGATCGATCAAGCGGCCCCGCCGCAACGCAGAATGTTGGGCACGCAGGCGTAACCACGAGCGCGTCCACTCAAACATCGCTTGCTCTTTTGGCTTGCGCCCTTCAGCGATAAAAGCGTTGCGAGCGTCGCCGGGAAAGCCTCCGGGAAAGTCTCGACGATTATCGGGATCCTCTTTCCCCTCCATGGCTATCTCCTCGCCGTAGTAAAGCTGTGGAATGCCACGAACACTTACAATAAACGCGACGTGCATCATGGCGCCTTCAAGAGTTGCGCCATCAAGCGACATGAATCGCATCGTATCGTGATTGTTAGCGAACGTAGTGATCCTTAAGGGATCGGGATAGAGCGCATCATATTTCAACTGATCGCGCAACGCTCGCATCGGCGCCTTTCCCGTGAATGCCAGCAGCGAGGCGTTCCAGATCGGAAAATCGAAAACGGAATCAAGTTTGGTGTCCACACCATCCCAGCCTGCGTGGCCACCAATGAAGAAAGCAGTCTGCGCCGCATCACGCTCGAACACTTCACCTACCATCCACATCTTCGGATACTGGCGATGCAATGCATTGGAGAGGTCGCGAATGAAGCTGCGCGGCATGTACTGAATCGTGTCCTGGCGAATGCCATCCAGTCCCGTCGCACCGATCCACCAAAGCGAGTTTTGTATCTCGTAGCGAGAGACTTCACGCTCCTCTTGATTCATGTCGGGCAGGTCATCGCTAAACCAGCCATCAAGCGTGCTGCGGAATTCGTCCTGATTCGCATGCGGAGAAAGGAGGGCACTATTCCGGAAGTGGTTCAGACTGTGCTCGGCGAGTGTGCCGTGAAACCAGTTGTCGAGAGGCGGCTCTCTGAGCCATGGATGTCGAGACCCGACATGATTAGCGACCTGATCCTGAATAATTTTCAAACCCAACGCGTGTGCTTTCTCGATCAACTCACGCAGCGTTGCCATGTCCCCAAAGTGGTCCTCGACTGCGTAATAATCAATGGCGTGGTAGCCGTGATAGTAAGTGTTTGGACACCAGGGCTTGTCGCAGATATTCACTCCATTCCAATTGTCATACCACGGTGTTAGCCACAGTGCGGTCACACCGAGATCTTTCAGGTAAGGCAGATGATTGATGATGCCACGCAGGTCGCCACCATGATAGGCGCGAGGATTTTTTCGATCATTAGCAGCGGCCGGCGAGTCAGCGGGAGCGTTATTTGACTGATCGCCGTCGGCGAAGCGATCAGGCATTATCAGATAGATCACATCGTCGGAATTGACGCCTTGAAAATGTGTGCTTGCGACTAATGGCGCTTCAATTTTAAAGGGAATCGTCGTCTTTCCCTGCGGAGTAATCAACGTCAACGGATATGATCCGGGTCGCGCAGCCGGACTGATTCTCACATTCACAAAAAGATAAGTGCCGTCGCGATTAATGAAGACTTCGGAGCTTTGTATTGCGGATTTCGTCGCCTCGACGCGTGCACCGGCGAGGTTTTTTCCGCGCACCAGCAGCCTGACGGGATTGATCGTATGTCTGGCCCACCATGAAGGCGGCTCCACTTTGGTAACTGAAGGCACACCTGCTTGAGAGGTTGTAAGCGGTTGCGCCGTCCGATGAGCGGAAGATCTTTGACCTTTCGGAAACGAGTGCCAATCCTCAGCAGGGCTGCGCCCCAGGCCGAAGCATTGGCTCGAGCACAGGAGGATCATGACGGTCGGGCGGACCCACCACCGTCCATCGAATGCCGGAGCCACGAAGTGAAGACTGGATTTAGGGATGGAACGGTCCGGGAAAACGACTGCACGAAGGAACACAAAGCATTCGCACTTAGCGGCACCTTGCGAATTGGCTTTGAGCACTTTGCGTTTAGCTCTTCCTTTCCAACTTCCGGAAACTGCGGATTCGATCTATCGGCAAATTGATCTCAGTTGCGGTCAGATCCTTACCAAATGCCGGCATCCGGCCTGAATATGTCCAACTTGAAATCATAATTCCTCGAGATATCGTTAAGGTTGGCTGACGTCGAGGGAGTGTCGCCGCTGGCAGAACTATGCAACGCAAGCAAGCCGGCCGCGAAAACAAAGCAGACGATGACCGCCAGGAGCGAGAAGCGAGATCGGATCACGTTGCTTCGGAGCATTGTAAGTATCTCGTTTAATTAATCAAGGGTTCTGTTTAGCTGCAGTACTACCGCTCGGCGGGGGCGGTTCACTCGAGGCGCTACCTTCGCCGGGAGTTTCACCTTTCTTCCGCGCTTCTTCAAGTCGCTTAAAGATGACAAGCTCGCGTTCGGCCTCCGGTTTTCGTTTCAGCCGAGAGTAGACAGTAAACAGTTGGTAATGTATGCCGGGATCCGTCGTCGACATAGTGGCAGCCCGGTCCAGGATTGTCAGGGCTTCGTTATAGCGTTTCAATCTAACCAGGAGTCTACCCAAATCATAGTGGGCCGGAAAATGTTTCGCGTCTATTGCAATGGCTTGGCGCAGGAGTTTCTCGGCTTCCACATGCTCTCCCTTTTCACTGTAGATGAAACCGACGTTGGCGAGTGCGTCGACGTTGTTCGGCTGCAACGAGAGGGCGCGCCGAAATGACCTCAAAGCGTCATCATATAACCCCTCCGCGCGAGCGGCGTACCCAATTAGGTAATGAATCTCCGGTGCCGTGGGAAACTTCACCGCGCCGCGTTCATACACTTCGCGCGCCTGATGATAGTCGCGCCGGCGAAAATATGTAGCTCCGAGACGAACATAGTAAAGGAGCTTTAAGGAATCGTGGGTGATTGCCTTCTCGTAGTATTCGATTGCAGTGTTGACGCGCTTGTTATTGGAGAGTTCTTCGGCAATTAAGAAATATGCATCCGCGTAATTCTCGCGAAACGTGATTGCCTTCTGCCAGTAGCCGATTGCCAGCGCGCTCTTGCCCTGGGCCGAAGCTATCAGACCCAAACGATAGAGAGGATCAGGATCATCCGGCCTAAGCGCAGCCGCCGATTCCAATGTACGAACTGCCTCCTCGAGTCGATTGAGGTTGTAGAAAGCTACACCAAGATTGTACAAAACTTCGGGCGTGCCCGGACGAATCGCGTCCGTTCGTTGCAGCAAGGCCGCCGCATGTTCGTATTCCTGCGCCCCGGCAAATTGCAAGCCCAGGCTATAGAGCACTCGCGCATCATTAGCGATTGACGCCAGGCTGCGATTGGTTAGATTCCATGCGTCTTCGTTACGGTGCACAGCCAAATAGTCGCTTGTTAGTGCAAGTAAAACGGCAATGTCAGGCACTTTGCCTTCAGTCTTGTCTGGCTCGATCAACCCTTCGAGCAGAAGTATTGCCCGCGAGTAGTTGCGGCTTGCAGTATAAAGGAGGCCAAGATTGATGATGGCCTGCAGATTATCAGGCGCCAGGCGCAGGGCTTGCTCCAGGGAAGTAATTGCTTCCGGACTTCGATTTAGACGGGCGAGTAGTACTCCGAGATTTACATGAGCGGAAGCCGATCGCGAATTTAGATCGAGCGCTAAGCGGTATTGGCTTTCCGCTTCTGCTACGCGTCCCTGCTGGTCCAATACCACGCCGAAAAGGTTGTGAAGATCCGAGTCGCCGGGAGTGGCGGAAAGGGCCGCCCGCACAGTTGTTTCCGCTTGATCCAACTCGCCGGCCTTCAACAAGGCAATCACTTTATTCTTGACTACACTGTTGTCCGTTTGCCGTTGATTACTTCGTTGGGTCTGAATCGAATTGTTCTGTGCAAGGACGAAAGCAGGGGAAAGAATCCACCAGGCGACCAGGGCGGTGAGTAAGATGAATGACTTCAGAACTGTTACCATAAAAGACTTGCCCAGCCTGATAAATGTTTGGCCAAGCACGGAGTTCATGATGGCCGGCTTGTCAATTCTTTGAAGATAAGCGTGGCCCCGGCGCTTCGCTTTTCTGTCGGCGTCGCGAGTTGATTTGTTTGACTATGTCCGCCTCGCGCTCTGCCTTCTCTGACCTTCCCAATCGGCGATAGGCGATCGCCAATTGGTAATGTGGTTCTGGATTGTCGGGAGCCAGTTGAGCGGCACGAGTCAAGTGTTCAAGAGCTTCAGCATGCCGGCCAGACTTAATGAGAGTGCGGCCCAGCACGATGCGGGCTTCATAAAGATCATCTTTAAGTTTCACTGCTTCCAGCAGCTCGCTTAAGCCTTCTTCGCTTTTGCTATCAAGCTTTACCAGTAAAACCCCAAGGCCCAGGTGTCCCTGGGCGTTTCCCGATTGGAGCCTGATCAGCTCACGATAAGTCTCGCGCGCTTCGGCATTATTGCCTGAGGCCTCAAGCGTTGTTGCGAGGAAAAAGCGGGCCTGCGAATCTTCCGGCTTCAGCACAATCGCTTTACGAAAGGCGATCGCCGCAGCTGATAGATCAGCGGCACCATACAAGGCACGTCCAAGAGCAAATAACGCATCAAAATTATCAGGCGCTAGATCGGACGCACGGCGCAGCGCATCTATGGCGCCGGCGTTGTCGGACTTAACGGCCAGCACTACGGCCAGGAGGACCAACGAGTCTGACTCGCGTCGGCGCCAACTCTCAGAACTTTGCGCCGAAGTTTCAGTGGATTTAGCTCTGGCGAGCGACACTGCCGATCTGGCCATCCCTTCCGCCTCCGTCACTCGTTTGAGATTAAAAAGCGCCAAGCCACTTCCATACAGAGCTTCCTGGTCGCGTGCCGCGTATTTGAGAACGGCGCTAAAAGCCGTCCACGCTTCTGAATAGCGTCCGGCTGCCAGGAACTTAAATCCGACGCTTCGAACCATCGTAAGCCGTTGGTCATCAGCCCGGCCGGCGTCGAGGTCCGCAATCATTCTGGTCAACTGAGCAGAGTCCGGCAGATCATCAGGCCGCGCCGACTGGGCTTGAGTCATCAGCGGTGCAAACAGAATTAACGCAATGTACAAAACCTTTGCAAAATTTCCGAAACGAATCGCCTTCATGATCTTTTTCGCACAGGGTGGCAATCGATCTGCCTGTATAGTCAGCGCAAATCCAAGCTTAATGTTTGCGCCTCTCAACCTCAAGCGGCGGATTGACAGGCCCAAAAATCAAATTCGAGTGGCAGCCGGAAAGACATGCTCACCACTCGAACCTGGCACGCGTAGAGATGCTGGTGCCTTACCAGATCAAACGTAAACCCCACTCAAACTGCCGTTGTCTCTGAGCGCTTGTGTCGATTCCGATATGTCTGGCAAAGCGATCGTCGGTCGTGTTCGTGGCACACTTCGCCGCATTGAAAACGCCATTGACGAAGCAAGGTTCGATATTCCGTTCGGGAACGTTACGAACAACGTGGTTTGCAACGTTAAAGATTTGCACGCGAGCTTGAATGTTGAATCTCTCGCCCCACCGGAAATTCTTAAAGATTGAAGTGTCCCAGAATTCCTGGCGATCGCCCCGGAAGGTGTTTCGGCCGAGATTGCCAAAGCATCCATTGAAGCTGGGATTGGCGGCGGCGGTGCAAACTACATCGGGAAAGATTGGCTGACTCGGAGGCGCGAACGCCGCAGGATTAAATTGCATTCTACGGGCCCGCTGATCGGCGGTTGGAGTCGGGTCGCCTACTAAGTCCGGGCGGGGCCCGCCCTCTCCGTAAACTACCGTATAGGTTGGACCACTCTGAATACTAATGATGTTGTTCCATTGAATACCGCCCAGGAAGAAGTCTGTTGCTTTTGACCAGTTAGTACCGAACCGACGGCCTCTACCAATCGGTAAGTCATAGACGTTGGCAAGAGTAAACCGGTGTCTAACTTCGACGTCAGAACTTCCGCGTTCGAGATCAGGGTTCAGCGGGTTATTCGGTCCATACAGGTTCCGGGAGGGAGTGCTGTTCCCGGCAAATCTACCCGGACCGTTGTCGAGTGCCCGTGCAAACGTGTATGCCGAAAGGAGCGAAAGGCCACCGGAGAGTCGCTTTTCCAGCTTTGTTTGCAGCGCGCGATAATTGGAGTTGCCGATGTCGTCTGTGAAGTTAACGAACTGTAATGTCGGAACTATTCGAGCGCCAGGTCCGCGCGTAATGTCCTGACCAATGTTGCGATCGATCTGAAGATGTCGCCCCAGGTTTCCTACAAACCCTGCTTCGGCCAACCAGGTGGGCTTGAATTCCCATTGAACGGTCAAATTGTATTGGTGATAGATCGCATCCTGGAGATGCAAATCAATGGCCGACACATTTTGCGAAATTGATGACGCGGGAAAAACTGGACCCGCCAAAAACACTTCGGGTGGCTTGGGAAGTCCATTGCTCATAGTGAAGCCGGCGGGTACCAAAGGACACTGTGCCGTGCCAAACTGAGTGAAGTTACAACTGAAGCTTCCACCACCGTTAAAGGGCTGATCCACAGCGAAAGCGCCGGTGTTTCCAGCATCAGTCGAGTAGAGAAGGCCGTAACCTCCCCGCACTACCAGGGTCTTATCCTTCTTTAGACCGCTGTAGGCAAAGCCGATCCGTGGGCCAAAATTGTTCTTGTCGGTTTCTCTGAGGCCTCGCGGAATGCCTCCACCCGCTCGAACCAAAGCGTTGCTCTCAGGAACAAAATTTAATTGACGATCAAATCTCTCGGTGAACGGCGTAAAAATGTCGTAACGCAATCCCAGATTCAAGGTGAGGTCAGGGTTTACTTTCCAATCATCCTGAACAAAGAAGGATAGTTCTTTCCCCGACTGCAAATATGGACCACCGGGAATTCCGCGATCAATGTGCGCCGGCGGATTCCCTAACAGGAAGTTGGCGTAGGACGAGCCGGAATCATTTGGACCGATCGGAATGTTGCCGAAGTTTCCGGAGAGGAATCCACCGTTGGTTGTTCCATATTGCCACTGACCTTTTGCGCTCACTCCCGCCGAAGCCGGCTGGTTTTGTCTCACACGCAACTCACCGCCAAACTTGTAGCTCTGGTTGCCCCGCACTACGGTTAACGTATCACCGTAATAATAATTATTTGATAGAAAAAAGAACGGGCTGCTGTCGCCGATAAACTCCAGGTCAGCCTTGTCTGCATCGGTACCGATAACGCCCAGCAGAATTGAGCCGGTACACGCAACTCCGCAAGTATTAACGCCCGGGATACCCAGATGCGCAGAGATAGATGGGTCAAAGCCAAGAGCACCAGCCTGACCTGGATTTAAGATACCGATTTCGAAGCGCGAATACCCGAACCGCGCGTCGTTAACGACGGTCGGCGAGAAGACGTGGGTATCGCCAAGGGCTACCTGCCGTGTATTACCAAACTCGTTGCCCGCGCCAAAACCGGAAGGTAGATCGAATCCATTCGGCGACGTCCCCAAGGGGAAGTTATTGTCTCGAATACGTTCGTTGGTTGCTTTGCTGTAGCGGCCAAACATGCGATTGTTGCCAGTAACGCTGTAATCAATCTTTATGTCGTACTGACTGATATTCGCCTTCTCTTTGCGATTGCGCGCGAAGTTTCGAATGAGACCGGAAGTGGTCGGCAAGGGATACGCATTGAGTATGTTAAAGGCTGGCGCCGAAAACAGGGACGAAGGAATGATGTTTCCGGGAAATGGATTTCCGTTGCGATCAAAGATCGTGCCCTGCGGCGCGCTGACTGGTCCGTTAACGGTGTTGTATGTGTGTAGATTCGCCGGTTGGAGTAACTCCGAAAAATCACCGCTGCGAATTTTTGCGGTAGGCACCGTCACCGGATCTTCAGGGCCCCCGAATGCGGGCGTCGAGTTTCGCTGTCCGTTATAGCCAAAAAAGAAAAATAATTTGTTACGCCCGTCCCAAATACTGGGCCCACCTTCACCAAAGCGTGGTAGAAAAATAGGGCCTCCAACGGTTCCGCCAAAGTTGTGAACGTTAAAATTGGGTGGATTCTTGTTGTAAACAGGCTTAGCCCCGGCAATACGTCCCTGGTAATATTCGAACGCGGTGCCATGAATTGAATTACCGCCCGACTTGAAAGTTGTTGAGACAATGGCGCCGCCGGCTCGGCCACTATCAGCAGACGGCACGCTGGTTTCAATTTTAAATTCGGCAATGGAATCGGGGTTTGGGAATATGGCAATCTGACCAAACTGCGATTCGTTGTTGTCCACTCCGTCGAGGGAGAAATTATTGTTCGTAACCCGAGCGCCGTTTGCTGAAATAATTGAACCACCCGATTCGCGGAAACGCGTTGACTCAGTTCCTTTTTGTGGTCCGCCCGTCTCAAAGTTGCCACCGCCTCCGATCCCACCGAGGACCGGTCTCGTCACTCCTGGCGAGAGCGAAGCCAACAGCGTGAAGTTCCGTTGCGGTAGCGGAAGCTCAGTAACCTGCCGCCCGGTAATCAGGTCGCCACGGACGCTGGTTTCACTTTCAACCAATGGAGCAGACTCCGAAGTTACCGTTACCGTTCCCGCTCCTCCCGCAACCGCAAACTTCACATCGAGCGGCAGACGCGCATTGGTTTCAACCGTGACTTCTTCAAAGACGTCGGTTTGAAAGCCCGCGGCCTCTACAGTCACGCGATACTTGCCGGGATCGAGATTAGGAATGGTGTAGGTTCCATCATCGCTCGTGCTTGCCTCTCGAGTCTCTCCGGTCGCGATATTCACGACGGTTACCTTCGCAGTCGTAACCAATGCGTCATTTGGATCTTTGACAGTTCCAAGAACCGTACCTTTGTTACTCTGGGCCAGGGCAGATATACCAAACGCTAAAATCATCAGGCCCAGGGATACGTATCTTGCCGCGTGTCGTGGCTTTTTCATGGTTTGGTCCTCGCGTAGCGTCAAGAAGATGAAGGAGCACTCATAACCTGTTCCCAGGCCAAGTGGCTCTACTCTTAGGTTCCTTCTTGGATATTGGGTCAAGGCATTGTTGCGCTGCCTTGGCTCCAGTCTGGACTGCAGTTTCCGAATAAAAACGATGCTAAAAAGAAATTGTAAAGCACGAAATGGGAGTTGTTTGACAGTTTGTTGTCTAAACGAACGAAGTATTTAATACAGTTTACGGGCACTGTCAACTCTTTTTCCTGAATTTGAACAGATATTTAGAGGCGTCCCGATGGCGAGCTGTCAAAACTATGGAAATGCCCTCGGGATAGAACGCGAGAAAAAAGAGCCTCTCAGGCGGCGAAGGCTGCCGCAAACTTGCTCGCGAGGACAAGGCTTAATGCTCCTCTTAAAGCGGGCTCTTCTCCCAGAGTGGAAGGCAGGATTCTCGCTGAGGGCAATCCCCGGCGAACACTGTGCTCGATCGTTTCTTTCAGCGCGCTTTCAACCAGCGACCAGGCGCGCGCTATCTCTCCCCCTACAACCACAGCTTCCGGACTAAAGCCGACAACCAGGTTTGAGATTCCGACACCCAGACAAAGAGCAGTATCAGTGAGTGCGACCTTAGCATTCGCTTCGCCACTGAGCCCGCGGTCGACCATTTCTCGGAAACTAAGTTGGCCGGCGCGCTCGTCCCCAGCCAGCTTCCGATAACGAGCCAGCGCCGCGCGCTCTGAGGAAAAGGCTTCCCAGCAATCGCGATTGCCGCAGGAGCACGGAACCGGTGCGTGCGTCCCAATGACCATATGTCCAAATTCTCCGGCCGCTCCACGTTGCCCGCGGTAAACCTGACCATCAAAAACGATCCCCGTGCCGACACCTTCAGCTACCAGCACCATGATGAAGTCTCGAGCATCGCTCACCTCCGGACGGCCAAACCAAAGCTCGGCTAGCGCAACCGCATTCGCGTCGTTATCGATAATGACCGGAAGTCCGATTGCCGCTGAGATCGTCCTGGAGATAGGAATATCACGCCACTTGAAGTAGGGGACGTAGATAGCGTTTCCCGTCGAAGGATCGACCAAACCGGGAAGACTGACGCCAACGGCTTCGATCGAGCCTTTGTTTCTGGCTGAGAATTCCCGGACCAGCGCAATCACTTCTCCCAAAGTCTTGTCCGGATCGGGATCAGTCAGAAAGCCTCTTTGTTCGACGATACGTCCTGCCAGATCGCTCGTCGCGACCGTGGTGCTGGTAGGAGTGATGGCGACTCCGACGGCTATTGCTTCCTTCGTTCGGAGTCTTAAAAGAGTTGGCCTTCGGCCTCCGGTTGACTCACCCTCGCCGACCTCTTCAACCAGGCCTTCTGCTGTCAACGCATCGACAATGGCGGAAATGGTCGACCGCTGCAAATCTGTTTCGCGCGCAATCTCGGCGCGCGAAATGGGTTCACGCTCGCGCACATAGTTCAACACGATCTGCCGATTGATATCGCGGATTGTATTGAGGCGTGCTGCCTGCGTCTTTTTCAGATCAAGTCGTCGCAAAGTTCAAAACTCCAGTCGAGACAGAGCCAACTATTTTTCGTGTCTGAGCCAGCGTTATTGGCCGCTGCCTTTACCCTGCGTAATAGTTACAGCTTTATCAATGGTCGGGATGTCGAACGTTTCAACGGCGCCATTGGCCCATTGAATTTCGACTTTATCGACTTTCGTCGCGGCTCCTAAACCGAAATGCAGCGTTAAGTCGTTTTGCGAACAATAGCCTGCGCCACTGATTACGTCGAGTCTTTGTCGAATCTTCCCGGTAGTCAAGTAAGCGATACTGCCAATCGCATCTCTTGGTGTCTTCTTTGATGGGTCTCCGACGAGTCGCAGATTTAACCAATGTCCCATAGGCGTGGCGACGTTTCGCAGGATGGAAGGCCTGGAATCGATGTTATTTATCGCCAAATCGAGCCGGCCGTCTCCATTCAAATCGCCAATGGCGAGGCCGCGGCTCTGCCAGGCACTCGCCAGAGCGCTCCCGGGCGCAGCGCCGAGACGTTCAAACCTTCCGTTCTTAAGATTGTGAAATAACAACGCCTGCTCAGCGAAACTCGTCCCCCACTGATTAGAATCAACGGCCGGGTAGACATGTCCGTTTACGACAAAAAGATCTTGCCATGCATCATTGTCGTAGTCGATGAAGCTTGTGCCCCAGCCAAGAAAAGGAATAGTGAGTTCGCCGAGGCCGGCCTGAAAAGTAACATCGGTAAAATTCCCTTCTCCATCATTGTGATAGAGAACATTTGAATCGTCAGAAAAATTAGTGATGTGGAAATCGACGCGGCCATCGTTGTCGTAGTCTCCGATGGCCAGTCCCATTCCCGCTTGCTCACGTCCATTTTCATTCAGCGCCACGCCCGAAGGATAGCCAACCTCCTCAAACGTTCCGTCTCCTTTATTAATGTATAGCTGCTTCGGTGTTGAATCGTTCACAACTATTAAGTCGAGCAGCTTATCGTCATCCGCATGGACGAAGGCCGAGCTGAAACCATAATACTTCTGCGGATCGTTAACGCCCGTCCTTGCACTTACGTCCTCAAAGCTGCCGTCAGGCTTTTGGTGATAGAGCGTATCGCCTTCTCCGGGCAAACCACGTGGTCCACACATTACCGGGACGCCGCGAAATTGACAGAAGTTTTGACCTACACCGGCCGGCTTCCCTGCCTCGCGTGGACTCGGCGGCAAATTATTAAGGTCGATTTCGGCATACCCGGGAACGAAGAGGTCGAGCCTGCCATCGCCGTCGTAGTCGCCCCAGCTCGGCCCGGTGCTCCAACCCTCGCGCGCGACGCCAAGCTTCGCGGCAACATCAGAAAAGGTTCCGTTGCCGTTGTTGTGGTAGAGGCGTGAAACGCCGAAGTTAGTTACGTATAAATCGGGATGGCCATCGTTGTCGTAGTCTCCGACGGCGACGCCGCAGCCCCAACGCTCGTTTGCCAGGCCCGCTTTGTCGGTTACATCCTCAAATTTCCAGCTGCCCAGGTTACGATAGAGCGCCGCCCGAGGAGCCTTCTCCTTGCCTTCCAGAGCCGCTACCGTCGAGCCGTTGACCAGGTAAATGTCGGGCATTCCATCTCCATCATAGTCAAAGATTGCGACGCCACCGGAGGTCGTTTCAAAGATGTAGTCCTTTGACGGACTGCCTGAGCGATGCTTGAAATTCGCCAACGCAGTTTTATCGGTCATATCCTCAAACACGATGGGAGCTTTAGGGTCCGTTACCCCGATCGTGCGACGCGAGGAATAGTTCACCGGCGTTCCAGTTGAAACACCCATTCCCTGCTGTGGTTCGATCTTCTTCGGAGTCTGCGCGATGACCAGGATAGCAGCTGCAAATGACATCAGCAGGAAAAGCAGAGCCAGGGGCCGAAGCCGCGTGCTGCGAAGAGACTTTTTCAAGAGCATTTTTCTTTCAAGTTGTGTCAGTTGAACTTAAACTCGGCGATTGATTGGAGAGACCAGGGTCTTAGCCTGCGCGGAGTCGGAGTTTGGAGCTCGACTGAAAATACGCGGCCACCTCATAGCTGTCAACGTTGCACGCGGTCCGTAGTATCTGGTTTGATTTCTTCTGTGCAACCTCCGTGTCCTCTGTGACTGCTCTGAAAAAAGAACCTGCGAACCTCACCACGGAGACACAAAGAACACAGAGGTGGCACAGAGAAATTGTAATTCAATTACCAGGGGCCAACTACTCCTCTGCCTTCGTTAACGTGCGCTCGGTTCATTGATAACAAAATAACGATCGAGTTGCGGCTCAGTAATGGTCTGAATGTTTCCGCTGGGCCAACTTATTTCAACTTTTCGCACGCTCCCGGTCGTCCCCAAACCAACGATGATGCGAGGGTCATTCGAAGATAAATAACTTCCCGAAGTATTCGCATCAAAAATCTGTTTCCTGCCCGCACTCTCGGTAACAGTTATGCGGGCGCCGATTCCATTGCGATTTGATTTGGACCCCACCAGAGACAAACCCAACCAGTGATTCTTCGTCCCATTGTTTCGCAGCACCATCGGAGCGCCATCGAGCGATCCGATTGCAGCATCAATCTGCCCATCGTTATTCAGATCGCCAAATGCTGCGCCGCGTCCAATAAGTGAGCTACTAAAGGCGGGTCCCGCCGTAGCCGATACGTTTACGAATCCTTTGCCCGTATTGCGCATCAGCAGGGGTGTCTGTTTGTATTTCAGATAAGGGTTGGTCTTTTCAATGGTGTCGAGCACATGGCTTTGAGCAACGAAGAGATCGCGTAGCCCGTCGTTGTCGGCATCGATAAACTGTGTTCCCCATCCTGAATATAGGAGAGTTATCTGGCCGACACCGGCGGAGTTGGTAGCGTACGTGAAGCTCAAGTCGCGATCGTTGTGATAGAGCGGATATGTTTCGTTTGAGAGCGTGGTGATGAAGATGTCCATGTAACCGTCGTTGTCATAGTCCCCGGCAGCAATCCCCATTCCCGCGTAGGTCTTGCCATTTTCGTCATAGCCGGCGCCGGCTGAAATGGCGTCGTCCTCAAACGTACCATTTCCTCTGTTGTGATAGAGCGATTGGCGCACGCTGTCGTTAGCAACGAAGATGTCTGGAAATCCGTCGTTATCAAAATCACCGAAGGCAACGCCGAGAGCCTTACCGCCCGGCTCCTCAATCCCCGCCGTGGCACTGACATCTTCAAAGGAGCCATCAGCCCGTTGGTGATACAGGATGTTGGTGGCGCCCTTAAAATTATCCGGATGACAGTAGGCTCGATAGCCGGGTCGAATCTCGCCACAATAGATGGATCCGGCGTCGAAATCCCACTCGACATAGCGGCCTACAAAAAGATCAAGTCTGCCGTCGCGATCGTAATCGATCCAGCCTGCACTCGTTGACCAGCCGCCAGCCGCCACTCCCGCCTTTTTGGTAACCTCAGCAAAGGTGCCGTCGCCGTTGTTATGATAAAGACAGTTACCGCCGTAGCCCGTAACGTAAAGATCCGTGTACCGGTCGTTGTCATAGTCAGCCGCGGCGACTCCCATGCTGTAGCCGTTGCCTTTTAGTCCAGCCGTCTCAGTAACATCTTCGAACGAGCCATCAGCTTTTTGATGATAGAGCCGGTTCCAATATTTAGCGTCGCGCTTGTCGGGCATATCTGTTTTCGGCATCGGATCTTTTAATGATGCGCCGTTGGTAAAAAACAGATCCATGCGACCGTCGTTGTCATAATCAAGCATCGCCACCCCGCCACCCATTGCCTCGAGCAGATACTTCACAGACGTGAACGACGGCGCGCGTTTGAAATTGATGCCGGCCAAACTCCTAATATCGGTGAAGGTTACTGGAGACTGCGCCTGTGGCGCCGGCGGCGGCGGCTTCTTCGTTGGCGTTTCGGAACTGTAGGATTTGCCTGTGCGTTGCGGAGTCGGGCTTGGAGTTGGCTGCTGGGCGATCACGCCAAGCGGCCAATCTCCGAAGATCAAGAGTATGAGTAGAGGCAATAAACCGGAACGAAGTGCCCGCATTAAGAATGAACTCATTACTTCGCTGCTATTACCACATAGTCCTTCCCGCTGTAGAGACGAATCTCGTTTCCTGATTTTGTCATCGTCAGCGGACGCGGCCGCTTCAGCTGGTTCTCTTTGGTTGTGGAGACGGAGAGTATTTCATTGCCGGCCAAATCGAGGATGTTTAGCTTGCCATCCTTGCTGAAACCAAACCCGTAGGCGCCAACGCCAAGGTCGGACTTATTAATATAAATCGCAGAATCTGTAATCAGAAATCCTTCATACTTGGCACGCACATCGGCAGCGTACCCCGATGTATCGACAAGACCTGCGATCACGTAACGGTTGGTACCGAAGCGTGCAGCCGCGGAGTTACGCATCTGGGTGGGCGCCGTGAGGCCCTGGAAATAGAAGCCCGGAGGTACCACTCGCGATAATTCAGCCCCGGTAAGTATTGTGGCACCGTCCTGAGCGGCGACAAGAAACGGGAGCGTACATGAAATTACCAGCACGACAAGTCCTGCCAGCGAATATCTTCTCAAGCGTTTCATAAATGGTTTCCTCCGGAGAAATAGGTAAAGAAAAAGAAGACCAAGTGCTGAGGCCCGCAGGGCCGGTATTCAATAGCCACGCCCGTGAGGGCGTGGTCGAGATCCGTCCTGATTTTCTTGAGGCCCGCAGGGGCCGGCACTTCAAGTAATGGGCTGAACATCAATCATCGTTCATGCCGCACCTTCGGCGCTAATTGGTCTTGCCGGAATCGCGTTCCACGCCCTTACGGGCATGGCTATTGAATACCAGCCCCTTCGGGCCTTAACCCAACGTCTGCGTGATTCAAAAGGCTTTTTGCGCAGCAACTTTTGTCAGAGCTTCCTCAAAAACTTGCGGACGCCCATTATCTTACAAGTTCCGTGGAAAAAGGAATGTTAGGATTGGCTCAACGCGCTGCGCCCACGCTCTCTCATTATGTTCGGCCCCTTCGGCTTCGAAATAGTAAAGATCTTCTCCGGGCCGCCAGCCCTTTTTAACGAGAGCCTCCCGCAAAATCCTGGCATCTTTAATAGTTTGCTGTGCCTCGTCGGCACCTTGTCCTTCTTTGGTTCCGGTATCCATCCAGATGCGAACCTTTGGTTTTCTCCGGAGACCGTCAACGTAATGCACGATTTGCTTGTTAGCAAACCAGACCGAAGGTGAAACCACGGCCGTACGTCAAAACACCGCTGGGTACTTGAGCGCCAGATAGATCGAAACCAGTCCGCCCAGTGACGACCCGCCCAGGCCCGTATGCTCAGCATCCCTCCTCGTGCGGTAGCGAGAGTCAATGAAAGGCTTCAATTCTTCTACCAACATGCGGCCGTAGAGATCCGCTTTGCCGCCCATCTTGTACCTGGCATCCTCTACGGGCGCGTATTCGTTGTTTCGATCCTTGCCGGCGTTATTGATTCCGACGATCATCAGCGGTTCGATCTTGCCAGCAGCAATCAGCCTTTGCGCTGTTTCATCAACCTGCCATTCCTGGCCCGCTATGAAAGAGGTTGCTCCGTCGAACAGGTTCTGCCCATCATGCAGATAAAGGACGGCATAGCGCCTGTTCTTTGCTGCATCATAGCCCGGTGGCAGATAGACAAGGATATCGCGATCATTGTTCAGAATGTTTGAATGGAAATTTTTTTGAGCGCGGATGTCGCCCGTGAGCGTGTGCGGCTGCTGCGCGAAAGCGGCGCCGCAGGCAAACAAAGCAACAATGGCAACGAGCCGGAGAGTGTGACTGCTCAAACTTTGCCAGGCGGATTTCATATAGCAACAGAATAACTGCCGAAGGCGTGGCGTCCAAACGACAGTGAAAATGGCTGGGGGAGATCGCGCACCATCTGTTCTTCGGAGCGCGTCGACTTAGATATCCCCGCCGGGCTGCCCGGCCGGGGACGCCGCTTGTCGGCGCTTTAGTTGCTACGACCTGTCGCAGCATTTCGTAAGTTGAACCACCTTGCACATCGGAACTCGACGTTAGCCAGGCTCGCACCCGGTCGCTACGGGCTCCCGGTTCTGTATTTGTTGACCCACGACGCCAGACTCTTTGCTTAGGCGCTTTCAGCCCTCACGTTTCCAGCTTAAGGGAGCGCCGACGCACAAATACGGAACCGGGAGCCGTAGCGACCGGATTCAAGACTGGCTCAATTCAACGTCCCATGTACAACACACCAACCGAGTTCCAAGGTTGGTCGTATCGACAAAATCTAAGGGATCATTATCGCCAAGGTTGAGCGTCTAGCAACCGACCCGGTCGCTATGGAGACTGTGTGAAAACTCAGCCGCATTCTAACCCCGGTCGCGGCGGGGGCAAGCCACCCTTCCCAACCTCGAGACTTTCATACTTGAGTGATTACACAATGGTGTTGGGCGCTAAACATTGTCGAAAATGCTGTGTGAGAAGCTTTCAAGTCTTTGCGCAACTCGAGCAAGTTTGAAAGTCTCGAGGTCGGGAAGGGTGGCTTGCCCCCGCTCTTCTTTCGATGCTGATCAACTTTTAGTTTTCAAACAGCCTCGGT
>WNFZ01001974.1_pt1 | contig 19684 bp, 15 predicted proteins | sample 5400081 | NCBI WGS metagenome assembly WNFZ01 (sample SAMN13153365, study PRJNA577476) | soil metagenome | isolation source: 80 cm soil or saprolite under grassland replicate 1 | place: USA:California | collected 2016-06-15
AGGCCCGGGGCCGCCACCGACGGATCTTCGCCCCAGGCGGCGGTGATCAACGTCCCGTCCAGCGTGTAGAGCCGCATCGCCGTCTGGAACCCACCGGCGTGTAATAACGGTCGCTCCACTGGTCGACCGGGTAGAGCGTGAACCAATCCATCGCATAATGCGCGTTGATGTGGCCGGCGACGAGGTTCACTTGCACGGGTTTGGTGGCGAGGACGCTGCCACCTTTCTTGACGCCGCCATTGAGCAGATAGGATTCGCCTCGATTCAACGTCGTTGTGATCGACGCCGTCGGACCGGAGCCATCGGGATCAATGGTCACCGATGTGCCATCGTCCGATGGCATGACGAACAATCCCACATACTGGAACAAGCCGTTGGTCATGTCCTGGCCGACCGGGCTGATGTAATTGGTGCCATAGTCAATCGTGGCAGGCACGGCCACCGACCCGCCGAAAACGGAGCCAGGAGGGGTCGGCCAACCCGCGCGGGATATGACCAAAGCCTTGTTGGCGCGCAGTCGATCCCGTCCGTCGTAAAACAGGTTGGCGGGATTGCGCGGCAGAGGGATGGTGTTGCGCAGCGTGAGGACGGTGCCGGTCGCAAGCCCCACCGGATCGTGCGCGAAGCCTGGTGGGATGCCGTTGGCGTCGATGCCGTCGCCCCAGATCCTGGTGGTGGCCTGGGTGGGTTGGCTCAAATCAATCTCATAACCATCCTCCCACTGGTCATAGTAGATCACCGTGGCATCGGCGGAGACGACGATCGAAAAAATGGATTCGAAATTGGTCCCCACACTCGATTCCACCGCCGTGCAGGCCAATCGGATCTGTGCTTCCGGAATGGGCAAATAGAATTCCTGAACCAGGTTGACCGCCCGGCTTGTCGAGGCCGCGCCGGCCAGCACGAACAATACTACCGCCCATCGAATTATCCGGTGCCGCCCATACCCCTTCATCATACACGCTTGATCTTCTGCAATGGATCCGAGTTTACCGCCGTTTCACAAAAAAAAATGGTTGGAAGGCCGACGGGAACCTGCCAGACGACAGTTCATGGAAAAACAACACTTCCAACGGGGCCGAAATTCTCTGTTCCGTGCGAGCCCTGCAACACTATTCCCGCCAAACCCATTCCGAAGTTAACCGGACGGGCATGAACCAACGCACTCGCGCGAAATCCCGGTTTCTCGCCGCTTCCGGCACAGGTGAGAAGTTGAACCGCTAATCTGCGCTAATAAACGCTAATGGAACAAAGATCGGAGATGCGGTGTCGCGCACGTCCCCACGCAAACGGACTAACCGCCGGATGCTCCTGGTCTAATTAGCGAAGATTAGCGTGGATTAGCGGTTCCAAATCGTTCCGCTCCGGAGTTTGCTGAACCTTCGACTGTAGGAAAAATAAATCGCCAGCCCCGCCACCAGCCAAATGATGAATCGCCGCCAATTCGTGATGCCCAATTGGCTCATCAGATAGAAGCGAAACCGCCGGCCCGCCCTCAAAAGCCGCCTGTCCCACCGTGCCAAAGTGCCCGCCCCGATGATGGCCGCAATGCCCGAGAGCCGTTAGATCCACCACCCGCAGGGTCCGCTCGAGCGAGCCGCCATGCTCGGCTTCCATCTTCCCGCGTTCCGATTCCTGCAGGATGCGCTCGACCGATTTTCTGCGGAATAATTCGTTCCACGTCATGGGCGGTTTCCTGAAGTCCAACCCGAGGGTCAGTCAATCCCCAATTACCAGTGACCAGTGACCAGTCTCATCCGCCTGCGCGAGGGCGCCTCTCAGTCTTTGGCGGAGCGGAGTCCAAGACATTAGCTGCGGAGCAGCGTCAGAAAGTAGCCCACGGCGCCAGCCGTGGGGGGGTCGGCGTTAAAAGGCAAGAGCCGCGGCGCGGCGAAAGAATTGCTATTCACGTCTGAGGTTGCTTTCGCCCTCACCCCGGCCCTCTCCCCCGGGGAGAGGGAGATCGTGTCCGAGCGTCTTGAAAGCTCCACTGCTCTCGCTGTTGCCGCGTTAGTAGAAGGCGCATGGGACGCTCCATCCGCCGAACAACGCCACTTCGTCCCAGCGCGGCAAATAAGGCTCCCTCTCCCCGGGGGAGAGGGCCGGGGTGAGGGCGAGCGTCTAGGACTCCTGAGCAGTTACGATTTTTCGCTGTCGCGCGGCCGCCGGGTCACGTTAGACTCCACCCACCGGCCAGCCCGCGAACATGAAAAAGAGCGTGATGCCTGCCCTGCGTCAGACCGCCGGAAGATTCACGGCCAGGGCCGTGACTCTGACGCAGAATTACTTCATGTCACCGGAGATCTTTGCCCGGGAACAGGCGCGCATTTTTCCACGCAATGGCTCTGCGTTGGGCATCAAAGTCAGATCGCAGAGCCAGGCGATTATTTTGTGCCCGAAGTGATGGGGGAAAGCCTGATCGTCTTGCGCGATGGAAAGGGGGACGTGCGTGGTATCTACAACGTCTGCCGCCACCGCGGCACGCGGCTCTGCGAGGAAAAGTCCGGCCGCGTGGGATCGCGAGTATCTGCGCGCGCTCGGGGAGCGCGGGCCGTCCCGGCCCGCAGCGCTACGCGCGGAGCCGGGAGCCTGAATGGTTTCCAACGCGCCGCTCGTCGTCCCGCCTTTAGGCGGCAGCGGCCGGCTAAAGCCGGGACTACAAACTTCATGAATGCGAAATACGATGCCATCATCATCGGGGCCGGCCACAACGGCCTGGTGACCGCCGCCTACCTGGCCCGCGCCGGGCGCAGAGTCCTCGTCCTCGAACGCCGCGAACTCGTCGGCGGTTGCGTCGTCACCGAGGAATTGTGGCCCGGCTTTAAAGTTTCCACCGCCAGCTACGTCAACAGCCTCTTTCGCCCTGAAATCATCCGCGAGCTGCAACTCAAGCGCCACGGCTTTGCCATGCTGCCCCGCAGCCCTTCGAGTTTTACGCCTTTGCCCGACGGGCGCCACCTCCTGATGGGTCCCGACAAGGCGATGACCCATCGGCAGGTGGCCAAGTTCTCACGCCAGGATGCCGATAACTTGCCCAAATACGAAGCCATGCTCGAGCGCGTCGCCAGTTTTCTCGAACCCATGCTGCTCGCGACACCGCCCAACCCGTGGTCGCTGGCGCCCGCCAACCTGGTGCAGCTCGCGCAGCTCGCCTGGAATTTCCGCAAACTGGGCGCCGACGGCCCAACCGCCCTCGCCATCCTGACCGGCGCCGCCAATCCCATTCTCGACCGCTGGTTCGAGTCCGAAGAAGTCAAAACGACCATCTCGACCGATGCCATCATTGGCGCGTTTGCCACCCCTTCCATGCCGGGCACCGCCTATGTCCTGTTCCATCACGTCATGGGCGAGTGTGACGGCGTGCGCGGCGTTTGGGGATATGTCCGGGGCGGGATGGGCGCCCTCGCCAACGCCATCGCCTCCGCCGCCAAAGAAAAAGGCGCCGAAATCAAAGTCAACGCGCCCGTCTCACGCATCCTGATCCAGGGAGGCCGGGCCTGCGGTGTGGCGCTGGAGAGCGGCGCGGAGTATCGAGCCGTCCGCATTGTTTCCTGCCTGGACGCCAACCTCACCTTCCTCCGGCTGATCGATCCCAGGGAGCTTCCGGCTGATTTTGTCGAGTCGGTGAAACATCTCGATTACGCCAGCGCGAGTTGCAAGATCAACCTGGCGCTGTCCGAAGTTCCCGATTTCACCTGCCTGCCGGGGCGCCAGGTGGGACCCCAACACCACGGCACCATTCACATCAGTCCCAATCGTGCCTATATCGAGAAGGCGTACGACTGCGCCAAATACGGCTACATCTCCGAGAACCCGGTCATCGAAGCCACCATCCCCAGTTCCCTGGACGAGACGGTCGCGCCTCCTGGCCGGCACGTCATGTCCATGTTCACCCAGTATTTTCCCTACCGGCTCGCCCCTGACGCCGGGACGCTCGAAGAGAACAAGAAGCGCTACGCCGAACGGTGCATCGACATCATGACGCAATACGCGCCCAACTTCCGGCAGTCCGTCATCGACTACCAGGTCCTGGCCCCGGCCGATCTCGAGGCCCGCTTCGGCCTGACCGGCGGCAACATCATGCAAGGGGCCATGTCACTCTCCAGTCTCGGCTTCCTGCGCCCGTTGCCGGGCTACGCCGACTACCGGACCCCGGTCAAGGGTCTCTATCTTTGCGGCGCGGCCACTCATCCCGGCGGCGGCGTGATGGGCGCCTGCGGCTACAACGCCGCGCGGGAAATTCTCAAGGACGGGTAAGCGCACGGATGACTGTTCAGGTGAGAGGTTAAACCGCTAATCTTCGCTAATCTTCGCTAATGAGACAAAGAGCGTTCAATGGTTGGGTCGTTGCTTCGGGACCGGAGCGACGCCGCTTTCATAATGTTTGTTCCATTATGGCATGGGAGCGCAGTTTTCCTCGTCTTTGTCCTATTAGCGCAGATTAGCGCAGATTAGCGGTTGCAGAATCGGAGGCGTCTCAAGGAGTCGGATCTCAACATTCAACATTTCCGGCCGGAACGGGAACGGGGTCAGTCCCGGCTATTAGCCAATGCGTGGTGTGAATCTGCTCAAGCCAACAGCTCCTTGACCACTTGCGCCTCGGCGTCCACGCCGGTCAAACGCATGTCCACGCCTTGCCATTTCCTCGTGAAGCGGCGGTGATCGATGCCGAGCAAGTGCAGGAGGGTGGCGTGGAAATCGCGGACGTGGACCGGGTTCTCGACGATGTTGTAGCTGAAGTCGTCGGTCTGTCCGTAAACGGCGCCGCCCTTCACACCGCCGCCCGCCAGCCACATGGTGAAGCAGCGCGGGTGATGGTCGCGGCCGTAATTGTCCTTCGAGAGACCGCCCTGGCTGTAAATGGTGCGGCCGAATTCGCCGCCCCAGATGATGAGGGTGCTCTCGAACAGGCCGCGCGCCTTGAGGTCGTTGATCAGGGCATAGGTCGCCTGGTCGACATCCTTGCACTGCATGGGCAGGCGTCCTCCGACGTTGGAGTGATGGTCCCAGTTGTTGTGGTAAATCTGCACGAAACGCACGCCGCGCTCGACGAGTCGTCGGGCCAGCAGGCAGGTGAACGCGAACGTGCCGGGCTTCTTCGCCTCGTCGCCGTAGAGCATGTAAGTGGCGTCCGATTCGTTCTGCACGTTGGTCAACTCCGGCACGCTCGACTGCATCCGGTAAGCCATCTCGAATTGTTGGATGCGCGTGTGCGTTTCGGGATCGCCAACCTTGTGGTAATTGATCTCATTGAGCGCCCTGAGGCCGTCGAGTTGGCGGCGGCGCAGCGCGTCAGGCACCCCGGCCGGATTCTTGATGAAGAGGATCGGGTCGCCCTGGCTGCGAAAGGAGACGCCCGCGTACTCGCCGGAGAGGAAACCGCTGGACCAGAGCCGCGCGCTGATCGCCTGGATTTGCTCCTTGTTGGTGGGCTCAGCCACGAGCACGACGAAGGTGGGCAGGTTCTGGTTGAGTGAGCCGAGGCCGTAGCTCACCCACGAGCCGATGCACGGCCGGCCGGAGACCATGCTGCCGGTCTGCATGTGGCAGATGGCGGGTTCGTGGTTGATGGCCTCGGTGTGCATCGAGCGGATGAACGCCATGTCATCGACGCACTTCGCGGTCCAAGGGAGCAATTCGGTGTTCATCATGAACCCGTTTTTGCCCGCCGGTGCGAACTGGTATTTTGAGGGCGCGATGGGAAAGCGCTTTTGCCCGGAGGTCATGGTGGTCAGGCGCTGGCCCATGCGCACCGAGTCGGGCAGGTCCTTGTCATACCACTCCTTCAGCACCGGTTTGTAATCATAGAGGTCCATCTGCGCCGGCCCGCCGACCATGTGGAGATAGATGATGTTCCTGGCCTTTGCGGCAAAGTGCGGCAGGGCGGGGCGACCGGCCGTGCGGTCCTCGCCCCAAAGCTGGAGGGCGGGCCCGAGCAACGAAGCAAGCGCGGCGTAGCCGAGAGCATTCTTCCCGCGGGCAAAGAATTGCCGGCGGGTTTCGTAACGGAGATAGTCGTCGAAGAGGGGCATGGGGGGAGTCGGTAATCAGTGAGTCAGAAGGTCAGTGAGTCAGAAGGTCAGTAGGTCAGTAATCAGTAGGTCAGTAATCAGTAGGTCAGTAATCAGTGGGTCAGTGATCCGTGAATGAGTAATCAGCGGTTGAGTAATCAGGATTCGGTGAGGAAGGTTGGGGGTTCATCGGTCGTGTAATTCGGCTCCGTCTCGCGGAGTTGAGGGTCGTCAGGGTGGCAGAATTCGTCGGCTTTGCTAGTCATCTCGCCGAGCATTCGGCCGACTTCCAGACAGAGGCTGCCAAGACGGTGGATTTCCTGTTTCGACAGATAGCCGCAGTCGTACGCCGCCGTCACCCAGTGTTGCGTCTCCAATTGCTCGCCGTCAGCATCAGTGAGCTTGCTGATGAAGTGTTTTGAATATCGCCGCTTGGCCCAGGCTTCGGCAATCTGAGCACCGATCGAGCGAGACGCGCGGCGCAGTTGGTCGGTCAGTGAAAAAGCCCCTTCGCGGGGAAAATTCTTCGAGGCATGGAACGCCTCGCGCGCCAACCGGCGCGCTTTCTTGTAAACGTCCAATTCTTGAAACCGCCGAGCATACCCCGAAACCTGACCGACTCGCTCACTCATAACCGATTCACTGATTACTGACCTACTGATTACTGACCTACTGATTACTGACCTACTGATTACTGATTACTGATTCCTACCCCACTTATTCCTGGCTCACTATTCACTTGTTCAGCACCTCGTCCAAATTCATCAACTGGTTCGCCAGCATGGTCAGGGCGGCGAGTTGCGGCGCGGGTAGGTTGTTCGACGGCTTCGACTCGCCGGTAGACAACAGTTCCCGCGCTGCTTCCGGCTGTTGCTCGTAGAAAGCCCGCATCTCCGCCAGCGAGCGTTTCACCACGGCCTTCTCCTTGAAATTCAGCGGACGCGACAACAGGCGCAAAGCCAGCTCCTCGATAGCTCCGTCTTGGTGGCCGCGGCGGCACGTGAGGGCCAGCTCGGCGAGGCGCCGGGCGGCCTCGACAAACTGCGGGTCGTTCAAGGTGGCCAGCGCCTGCAGGGGCGTGTCGGTGCGCTCGCGGCGCACGGTGCAGACTTCGCGGCTGGGAGCGTTGAAGATGTCCATGGTGGGAGGCGGCGCGGCGCGTTTCCAGAAAGTGTAGAGGCTGCGACGATAGAGCGACTGGCCGTGGTCCTGCTGATACTCGCGCGTGTTGCTCTCCGGCATGGCGACGGCTTCCCACACGCCGTTGGGCTGATACGGTTTCACGCTGGGGCCGCCGACCTGGTCGACGAGCAGGCCGCTGGCCGCCAGCGCGCAGTCGCGCACCATTTCGGCGTCCATGCGGAAACGCGGGCCGCGGCTGCAGAGGCGGTTCTGCGGGTCCTTCTCCAGTTTGCCCGGCGTCACTTCGGCGCCCTGGCGGTAGGTGGACGAGGTGACGATGAGTTCGAAGAGATGCTTGACGTCCCAGCCGCTCTCGACGAATTCGACGGCCAGCCAGTCGAGCAAATCCTGATTGGCCGGCGGCTCGCTCGTGGTGCCGAAGTCCTCGGCGTTCTTCACCAGGCCGATGCCGAATAGCTCCTGCCAGAAGCGATTGACGGTGACGCGCGCGGTCAGCGGGTTTTCCGGCGAAACAATCCACTGCGCGAGGCCCAGCCGGTTGGGCGGCGCGTTGGCCGGCATCGGGTGAAGCGTGGCAGGTGTGGCCGGCCCGACCTTCTCCTTCGGCTTGTCGTATTGGCCGCGGAAGAGGATTTGGGCCATCGGCTCGGAATTGGTTTTTTCCTCTTGCACCAGCGTGACCGGGCTGCGTCCGCGAATGAGAGCCTGTTCCGATTCCAAGGCGGCGAGCTGAGCCTGGGCCTGTTGCCAGCCTTGGTGGCCGGTAACGAGGAAATAATCGCGCAACGCCTCGCGCGAGGCGGTATTAGTGGCGGGTTCGTTGACTTCCGCCAGCAACTCGGCCAGGCGCGGCGCGGTGGCGATTGCGCGGACCTCGGCGCTGGACAACTTTCCCCGCTGCACGCGCACGTCCTGCAAGGCGACCTGGTTGAGTTGATTGTTGCGCTCGCGCCGACCGAGGCGCAACGGGAACGGCGAGCGGATGGTGCCTTGGAGCCCGTCGTTGTCGCGGTTGGCCTTCACTTCAACGCCATTGACGTAAAGCTGCACGCCCTTGGCGCGTCCGGAGCCGTCGTAGGTCGCGAACAAATGCTGCCATTCGCCCCGTTGGACCGCTTTGTTCACCGATGTGATTTCCATGGCGACGGACGACCAGCGGTGCGCCATCTGCACGGCGAATTCATCTTCGCGGACCAGCAGATCCCAGCCGCGATACTTCTCCTCGGCGCCGCCCATCCGGGCGAGCACCGCGCCTTCGCCCTTGAAGTCTTTCGGGACGAGCACCCACGCCCCGAATGAGAACGGCTCGTTGGCTTCGAAGTCGCCCGCGTCGCCAACGAGAAAGTTGTGGTCCTTGGTCAGGAGCGGCGCGGGGCCGAGCGGACCGCGCTCGGGAGTCCACTGCAGTTCGCCCGGGCCGGTCAGCCGAAGGCGCGCGTGGTCGAGCCAGCCCATGGCGTTCGTGCCCGATCCTTCATTGAGCGGCACGCGGAGATGCTCGCCGGGAAGGCGGAGATCCAGGCTCGAATCCCCGGCCCTGGCGGCGGGCCCGCCTGGCCACAGGGTGAGCAGGATAAGTGTCCCGGCTCGCAGCCAATGAGCGGACCGCCGGGCGAAGTCACCAGCGGCCCTGCCATGAGTCGTGTTCATCACGTGGTCAGTTCAAAGTTGCTTCCAATAATCGGGCAAACCTTTTTTCGTCTCGACCAGGATCTCGCGGATGGCGCGCCTCGTCGTCGCGGGAATTTGTTGGAACTCCGGGCTTGGATCCTTGCCCTCGAGGATGTCGTGCAGCCGCTGGTAGAGATGCGCCTTCATCGGTTCGGGCAGGCTGTCGAACGCCTCCGAGTAGATGAGATAACTGCACGGGTAGCGGAACAGGCGCGTCTGCAAATCCAGATCGCGCAGGGAGCGGCCCTGATGGTCGCGCGGGCCGAGCGCGGCGAACTGGGTGGCGAAGCCGGGGGCGCCCTGGACGGGGGCGGCCAGCGGCGCTTCCTCCGTGAAGAGCAGGTATTTCAGGAATGATTCGGCGACACCTTTGAGATAACGGATATGGCCGTAGGCTTGCAGGGCCATGGTCGTTTCGTAGTTCAGGCGCGTGATGAAGTTGTGCAGGTGCGCCTGGTGCTCGAGCACGAGGTGGGCGACGACGTCGCTCCGGGCCGAGGGATAGCTGGTCAGATCGAAAAACGGCTTCAGGTCGGTCAGGTTGCCGCGAAAATTCGGTTCCTTCTCCTGTTGCGCGAAGGCGTCCTTGCCGAAAAGGTTGCCGCGATGGGTTTGCGAGCCGTGCGTGCCGGTAACGAACCATCCGCCCCAGCGCTCGGCCAGGGGCGTGCGATGCGTGACCAACGAGGGGCCGCTGCTCAGGTCCACCACCCCGCTTTCATCGACCGCGAACGAGCGGACCAGGTGGCCCGGCACACCCATGGTTTTGGCCGAGGCGTGACATTCGAGGCACTGGTCGTTGCGGACGAATTTCGGCCGGCCCGCCGGCGCCTGTTCGAGCGTGTAGAAAACGCCGCCGAGCTTCGGGTCGGCCATCGATGCTTCCAGCAGGGGCGCTCCGGGAATGAAGCCGATATAGACGTCGTCGTTGAAAAAGATCGCCCGCGGCGATTTCGGGCTGATGCGCTCGCGCTGGAAGGAGGTTTTGGAGCCGACGAGCAATTGGGAATTGGTGGAGATCTTCAGTTCGGCCAGGACGGAAAGCAGGTAACCGAAAGCATCGTCGTGCTTGAGCTTCACCTCCTCCTGGTCGAGGCGGCGCTGGAGACGGGCGATCGGGCCGGTGGCGGGCGCCTGGCCGTAGTGGATCGTGTCCTCGTCGAACGGCGTCAGGTGAGTGGCACCCTGAAAATCATCCGCGCGCGCGCCGGGCTGCGCCAGCGCCAGGCCAAGGGCGATGCCGGCAGCCAGGGCGATCGGCCGCGGCCAGGTTCGTTGCCAGATAAGCGTTTTCAGCATGGGCAAAAGGTAGATGGTGATACGTCTGACCCACATTTTGTCAATTTTTGTTTTCGTGTCGCAGGCAACCGGCATCATCCCGCGGCTGCCAATTCCGATCAAGGTTGCCCGTGCCCCGGAAACGACACTGCGCAAGACTTGGCCAATGCCGACCTGAAATTGCCCTGCGGGAAGAGACGAAGACACTTCACCAGCCCGCGCCGTCCTTGCTGAACAACGTGGTCTAATGACCAAGTGAACGACCGGTGACCAGGGGCCAAAGCATGCCCAATGCCCGATGAACGGTCAGCGCGCGCCAAATTCTTTGGTGGTGTGAGCCGGGCGTGGGCCGATTTTATGTTCCGTACGGAACACCAAATTGCAACCAGCCTCCGGCCTGGGTGAACCATCACCCATTTTCGAGCATGCCTCGCCTGCGGACGAACTGCTAAGTTCGGAGCAACAGGAAACCACAGAGGAGTTGGACCACGGATGGCCCGGATGCCACGAATCAAAGAGCCAGCGCGGGTTGCAGGGAACTCTGAGCAGGTGAGAGATTGAACCGCTAATCTCCGCTAATCCTCGCTAATCTCCGCCCATGAAGACCAAGAGCATTCGGCGGTTGGTTCGTTTACTTGGGGAAGTGCGCGTACCCACCTCCATAATCATTGTTCCGCGAGCCTTAATTAGCGTGGATTAGCGCCGATTCGCGGTGGCGAAAAGGAGGTTAACCACGGATTTCGGATGACACGGATTGTTTTCGATCAGAGTAACGACCGGACGACTACCTCTTCGAGTTGATCTTCCGGTTTAATCCACCCAAGTCAGCCTCGCGCAGAAAGGTCCTCGATCGGCTGGTCGAACAAGCCGTCTGAACCGAGGCAGCACCCTTTGCTTCGCTGACCCGGACCACAATCAGTTGAATACTGTTGAGTCATGTAATTAGCCATATTGGTCATTGGTCATTACGGTCCCGTTCCTGCGCGATATCCAATTCCTGACTAGTCTCCGGCAATCCAAGGTGAGCCGCGATCACGTTCGTTGACGATGGTCTCTCCTGTTTTTGCGCATGCACATGCCGTCAACCGAAACCGTCACCGGGCGAACCACCTCGCCAGGCGCGGGCATCGGCGTTCCGGAAAGGGCTGAGCCAGATCGGCCCGCCGGGGTGTTTTGTTATCATTGCGGGACGCGCTGCCGCGATGGGGCGCATCGACGGGAGGAAAAGGTGTTTTAGGCATTTTTCCCATGCCGTGTCCGGCCGTGTGGAAAACGATCAGGCGAACTACACGGTGCAGGACAACGGCATTGGCATCGCGCCGGAACATCAGGAGAAAGTGTTCGAGGTATTCCAGCGGCTGAATCCTGCGCAAGGACCAGGCGAAGGCTAGTCTTGTGAAAAGGCCACCATCATTGGCTTGCACGGTCACTCCCGTTCCGTCCGGCGGGTCGCCGGACGGCACAGGCGGGTCGCCTATGCTACCCAGCGAGGAATTCTTAAACACGCTCTTAGACGCGCGCTTCGCGGCGCACGCCGGGCTCGCTTTTCGTCAAACTCCCGGCTAGCCTGATCGCCCATGGCCACTGCCGCTTCACCTGCGACCGTTCTCGTGGTTGACGACAATGAGGGTTTGACGCGCCTCATGCGCAAGGTGCTGGAGCGGGAAGGATTCTCCGCCGTTACCGCCAACTCCGGCCAGGAGGCCATCGCCTGGCTGATTGGGAACCACGCCGATTTGCTGTTGCTGGATCTCAAACTGCCGGACATTGAAGGCAAGGCGTTGGTGGATCACCTGGCGGAGATACGGCGTCCCGTCCCGTTCATCGTCATCACCGGCCAGGGCGACGAGCGCGTGGCGGTCGACATGATGAAACGCGGCGCGCTCGATTACCTGGTCAAGGACGTGGATTTTCTGCAGTTCGTTCCCGCGGTGGTCCGGCGCGCGCTCGACCAGCAGGCCAGGGAAAAACGTCTGGCGGAGGCCGAGGAGCAAGCGCGTCTGGGCCAGACGGTCGTGGAGCAAGGTTATAGCGCGGTCCTCATCATCAGCACGGAATTGCCCGACCCGCGGGTCGTCTATGTCAACCCGGCTTTCGCCGATCTGACTGGCTGCGCGGTCGACGAGGTCACCGGGCAACGGTTGAGCCGGTTGGAAAAGCTCACCAGCCCGATGCCGGAGTTGCGCCAGGCCCTGTCCACGGAACGAGCGTTTTCCGGCGAGCGCGCCTTCCGCCGCAGGGATGGCGGGCAACGTGTGGCCGATTGCTACATTGCGCCGGTGCTCGACCCCGCCGGCCAATGCACCCACTGGGTGGCGATTCAGCGGGATATCACCGCGCTGCGACGGCTGGAGAAGGAGGTCCTGGAGGTCGCGGAACGCGAGCAACGCCGCATCGGCCAGGACTTGCACGACGGTCTCGGCCAGCGGCTCACTGCGATCGAACTGATGTGCGAGTCGTTGCGGAGCGACCTGGCCTCGCTTCGGCCGGGCTTGGAAAAGCAAGCAGCCCAAGTCTGCCAGTTTCTCCGGGAAACCATTCGCCAAACGCGGTCGCTCGCCCACGGCCTGGCGCCGTTCAAGGTGGACGCGGGCGGCCTGGAGGTGGCCTTGACGGAACTGGCGCAAACGGCTTCCGCGCCCGGCCGGGTGCGCTGCCGGGTGGAGTGTCCCGCGCCGGTCCTGCTGGAAGACAATGAAGCCGCCGCCCACCTTTACCGCATCGCCCAGGAAGCGGTCAACAATGCCGTCCGGCACAGCCAGGCGAGCGAATTGACCATCCACCTCTCGCAGCGAAACGGCGCGTGGTGTCTGCAGGTGACGGATAACGGCCAAGGACTCCCCAAAACCAGGCCGGAGCGCCAGGGTATGGGCCTCGAAGTGATGAAACATCGCGCCAGCGTGATCGGAGCGGAACTGAGCGTCGAGTCTTCCCCGGGCCAGGGCGTGACCATCCTCTGCCGGCTGCGCAGAAACGAATGAAACGCGCGAAAAAGGGTTCGGCGAATCCTGGAGCGCCGGCGCCGCGCGAGGATGGGCCACCGGCCCCTGCGTCGCGCAAGAGGATTCTGTTGGTCGATGACCATCCGATGATGCGGGCGGGCCTGGCCCAGCTGATCAACAAACAGCCGGACCTGGAAGTCTCCTGCGAGGCCGGCGACCCGGCCGAAGCATTCCAGCGGCTTGCACAATCCCGGGCGGACCTGGTCCTGACCGATCTCACGATGCCTGGCCGCAACGGCCTCGAGTTCATCAAGGACCTGCTGGCCTTGCGACCGGAATTGCCCATCCTGGTGGTGTCCATGCACGACGAAATGATTTACGCCGAGCGAATGCTGCGCGCCGGCGCGCGCGGCTACATCATGAAGGAGGCGGGCGGGGAAAACCTGCTCCTGGCCATCCGGCAGGTCTTGGGCGGACAAGTTTATGTCAGCCCGAAAATGTCCGCCAAAATCCTGGACAACCTCTCCGGCCGCAAGCCGCGCGGCTCCAGTTCTCCCATCGAAAAGCTGAGTGACCGCGAGTTTGAAATCTTCCAGCTGATCGGCCAGGGCAAAAGCACCAAGGACATCGCCCGGCAGCTCAACCTGAGTTCCAAGACCGTGGACGTGCACCGCGGGCACATCAAGGAGAAGCTCGAATTAAAGGACGCCACCTCACTGGTCCGCCATGCCGTCCGGTGGGTGGAGACACAACGCATCGGGCTGTGAGTTCATGGCTCATTGCTCATTGCACATTGCTCATTGCTCATTTTGACAGTGGACTTGCTGCCGACTCGCTTCGAGTGGCCTGCTGGCGTCAAATTGCGCGGCCCGTTTGCTGATGGCACAGCACGTCTCTTCCGGCAGCTTTGCCCCTACAAGTGACCAGTGACCAAACAGCCGAAATGAGCAATGTGCAATGAGCAATGTGCAATGTGCAGTAGTTATTAAGCGGAGAAGCCTTGGCCTGGCAAAACGCGTTGACCAGCAATTCTTCCGGGAAAAGGCCGGGGTCAAGACCGATCAATCCACGACCAGCACGGCGGCGCCGCGCAGGCGTCCTGTCCGCAGCCGCTCCAGGGCTTCCTCGGCTTGCCCGAGCGGGAAGGTCTCGATCTCCGTGCGCACCGGCACCTGCGGGGCGAGCGCCAGGAATTCTTCCCCGTCGCGCCGCGTGAGATTCGCCACGGAACAGAGGGTCCGTTCCTGCCAAAGCAATTCGTAGGGGAAGGCGGGTATATCGCTCATGTGGATGCCACCACAGACGACCGATCCCCCGCGGGTCACGGCTTTGAGCGCCTGCGGCACCAGCTCCCCGACCGGCGCGAAAATGATCGCGGCATCCAGTTCCTCCGGTGGCATCGTGTTCGAGTCGCCCGCCCAGACCGCGCCGAGCGAGGTGGCGAACTGCTGCGCGGCCGCGTCGCCCGGACGCGTGAAGGCGAAAATCCGCCGGCCTTGGTGCCGCGCGACCTGGACCACGATGTGGGCCGCGGCGCCAAACCCGTAAATGCCGACGCGCCGGGCGTCCCCCGTTTTGGCGAGCGAGCGATAGCCGATCAAACCGGCGCACAACAACGGGGCGGCCTCCGCGTCCGAGTAAGCGACAGGAATCGGAAAGCAAAACCGTTCGTCGGCCAACGTGTAGTCCGCGTAGCCGCCATCGAGCGTGTAGCCGGTGAAGAGGGCGCGTTCGCAGAGATTCTCGCGGCCATAACGGCAGTGGGGGCAGGCGCCGCAAGTCCAGCCCAGCCACGGCAGGCCGACCCGTTCGCCGGCCTTGAATCGGGCGGCGCCCGCGCCTGCTTCCACCACGCGCCCGACGACTTCGTGGCCCGGGATGAGCGGCAGCTTCGGGTTGGGCAACTCGCCATCGACCACATGCAGGTCGGTTCGGCAAACGGCACAGGCGCTGACCTGCAGGAGCACTTGGCCGGCGCCGGGCTTCGGCGTCGGCCGTTCCGTCCAGCGCAAGGGCTGGCGCGGCTTGGCAAGGATCATCGCGCGCATGGCGAAATCCTAAGCAGGAGAAGTTATCCTGGAAAGCTTCCATGCTTTTGGCCCGGACCGCGGGCCGTCCCGGCCCGCAGCGCATCGCCCACCGCCGGGATCGCGGACTGTTCCATGCTGCCTGTTCCAGTCACGCGCTGCGCCCGGGGACCGGGCGCGCTCCGAGCCGTTAATCTGTCGCCGCAAAATGCGCCACTTCATTCCTCGCGGCCGAATCCTGCGCGGCGAAGACCAGGCGCATCGTCTTGAGGTTGTCCTCGCCGGTCGTTTCCGCGGCCGCCTCGCCGCGCAGCGCGGCCAGGAAGTGCGCGTTGGTCGTGACGATGCTGGCATGAGCGAAGCCGTAACGCGCGTCGGCCCACGGGTCAAGTTGCGGCGCGATTCGCTCGACGCTGGCGCCGGCCTCGCCGGCGATCAGCAACTCGCCCGCGGCGTCCCAGCGGAGCGTGCCGGTGGTGCCCTCGATGAACACTTGCTCGGGAGTCGTGCGCCAGCTCAGTTCGCAATGGCAGGTGAGTCGGTCGTAGCCGAGCAGGACGGAGACGATGTCCTCGCCCTGGAACCTGGGGTGCACCTGGCCTTGGTGGGCCCAGAGCGATCGCGGTTCGCCAAAGAAAAAGCGCGGCAAATCCAGCAGATGCGGTCCCATGTCGTGCAGCGCGAAATGTCGGTCGGTGAAGAGATACGGCTGGTTCTCGTAGAGGCTGAGATCGGCGTGACGGAACTGGACATGCGCGCGGAAGGGCCGGCCGATTCGGCCCTCGTCCAGCAGCTGTTTCAGGCGCCGCATCGGCGTCTGCCAGCGGTAATTCTCGTGGATAAAGAAGGGCACGCCGGCCGTCCGGCAGGCCGCGACCATCCGTTCGCACGTGGCGTAGTCCAACGCCATCGGTTTCTGACAGATGACCGGCGTGCCGTAACGGGCGGCCAGCTCAACCAGCGGCGGGTGGGCTGGCGGACCAGCCGCGATGTCCACCAGGTCCAGCGGCTCGGAGCGGAGCAATTCCTCGCCATCCGCATAAACCTTGGGCACACCGAATTGCCGCGCCGCCACCTCGGCTTTGCCGCGGTCGCGGTCGCACAGCGCCACCAACTCCGCGCCCGGCACTTCGCGCCAGGCCGGGATTTGGAATTTCGCCCAGAATCCCACGCCCACCACGGCCACCCTGGCAGGTTTCATTTCACTCATGCGGCGCGGTGCGAAACTGGTAGTCGTCCGGCACGACCGGGTTGACCAGCTTCCCAATGCCGTGGATCTCGAGTTCGCAAACGTCGCCCGGTTTGAGGAAGACCTGGGGCTGACGGAAATAGCCGATGCCGGCGGGCGTGCCGGTGCTGACGACGTCGCCCGGTTCGAGCGTCATCGCCATGGTGAGCCATTCCAACAGGCGCGGCAGCGGGAAACACCAGTCGGCGTTCGTGCCGTCCTGCATCAGTTGGCCGTTGAGTTTGAGCGTCAGGCGCAGCCGGGACGGATCGGGGATTTCGTCGGCCGTGACGAGGCACGGGCCCAGCGGGGCGAAGGTGTCGAAATTCTTGCCCATGTCCTCGTTCTTGTCCTTGAACTGGACCCATCGGGCGGAGACATCGTGCAGGATGGTGTAGCCGAAGAGGTGGGCGAGCGCGTTCTTCTGCGTCAGCCGATGCGCGCGCTGGCCGATGACGACCGCCAGCTCGACTTCATAGTCCACCTGAAACTTTTCGCCGGGATGCCGGATGGACGCGCCCGGCCCGATCACCGCCGACGACACCTTCACGAAAAATCGTGGGTCGCCCAGAAATTTTGCGGCCGGGTTCTCCTGGACGTGGCTCCTGTAATTGAGGCCGCTGCAGAGAATCTTTCCAGGACGGGGGATCGGCGCGAGGAGCTGCACGTTCGCGAAGTCCCTGGTCCACGCCCGGGCCCTGGCTGAGCCGGCGTTCTTTTGGGCGAAGGCCAGGGCCTGACTTGCCTTTCGGCGCGCCGGTTCACCGCCACGGATCAAATCGATCATGGTCGCGGCCAGGACGGCGTTGGGCCGGTCCAGCCGGCCGGCGTGGGCGGCGTTCAGGTCGATCAGCCGTCCCGCCAGTTCCGCGCCGAGGCGCGTCTGGCCTTTGCTGGCAAAGGTGTAGAGTTTCATGGCAGGGGAGATGCCCCGGCCCGGGCCGTTATACTTTCAAGAAATAATCCACCGTCGCGCGCGTGACCGTGTAGGTCCCGGTGTTGTAAGCGGCCGGGATGGGTGTCACGCCGGCGGCCGGATCGTTGTTGGTGAAATGAATCCTGGCGTGATTCACCTGGTAGAGCGCCTGCACGCCCAGGTAAGTGAAGAGCTCGCGCTTCTGCCCGACGCACGCGGCCAGCACGCCCTCTTTGAGAAAACGCAGATGCGGTTCCTCGGCTTCAACGCAGGTCGCCACCAGTTTGCCCGCGCGCCCCGCTTCCTTGATGGCCTGGGCCATGCCCGGCCCGCTCTCGCTGTCGAAACCGGCCAGCCCAACCAGGTCGGACACTCCCTGGATAATCCCGGCGGCGACGCGCGTCGCCTCGGCGGTGTTGCCTTTGTCCTGCTGTGGGTCGAGGCAGATCAAACCGGCTTTCTCCGCCACGCTGCGAAAACCGGCGAAAGCTTTCTGATCGATTTCCTGCTCGATCAATCCGAGCAACGCCACTTTGCCTTTGCGCCCGGCGAGCGCCTGCACCATCGCGTCCGCCTGGCGGACGCCGATTTCGAACCAATCGGTGCCGATGAACGAAAGGCGGCGGCTGGCGGGCACATCGGCGTCCACACACACGACCGGGATGCCCGCGGCGATGGCCGCGTTAATGGGCGGCACCAGCGCGCTCGGATCCCAGCCGACGACCATCAGGCCGGCGGGTTTGCGCGCGGTGGTCTGCTCGATGGCGGCAACGAGTCCCGGGATATCCACGGTGCTGGGGCCCGCCAGGCTCACCTTCACCCCAAGTTCCTCGCCCGCCAACCGCAGCGCCGGGTGATCGTGCGTGGTGAAGAGCGGCAGGTTCGCGTTGGCGGAGAGCCAGACATACTCTTCGCCGGCCTGGGACGCGCGCTTCACCCGGTCACCACTGGCCGCCGGGTCCGACGCGGCTTCCGGCTTCTCGCAGCCCAGGAGCGCGCCCAGCGTGGCCGCGCCTGTTCCCAGGGAGGCCAGACGCAGCAGTCCACGACGGGTCAGTTCGGTTTTCAGGGGAGACTCCATGGTTCATTGACCGGGATTTGGGACCAGGAACCGCTTAGACTTGTAACTGGTAACTGGTAACTGGTAACTGGAAATTGAACACAGCGTCACAATGGGGAAGAGCATCCGCAAATCGCCAGTTACCAGTGACAAGTTACAAGTGACAAGTCGGTTCATGGGAAGTGGAAAGATGGGATTTGCGCCAGGTCATCGAGTTTGTGTTCGGTTCAGAAAGGAATCCATCGCCACGGCGAAGACCAGCACCAGGCCCAGGATGATGCCTTGCCATTCCGGGCGGACTTGTTTGATCAGAAGCATGTTTTGCATCAGCGCGACGAAGAGCACGCCCAGCAGTGCGCCCCAGGCCGTCCCCCGCCCGCCGCTCAGGCTGGCGCCACCGAGAATGGTCGCGGTGATGGCGCCGAGTTCCTTGCCCATGCCGATCGTGCTGCTGGCGGTCGCGACCCGCGCCGCATAGACAATCCCGGCCACGCCCGCGAGCAATCCCATCAAAGTAAAGGCCAGCATCTGGAGCCGCGCGACATTGATGCCGGAGAGATGCGCCGCTTTGGCATTGGCGCCGATGTAGTAGAACTGCCGGAACAAGCGCGTGTGCGCCAGACAATAATGAGCGACCAGCGTCAGCGCGACGAGCAGCCAGACGGGCGTTTGCAGTCCCAGGAACTGCCCCTGGCCCAGCCGCGTAAACGACGGCGGCAAAAACGTGATGCCCGGCCCGCCGATGAGCAGCGCGATGCCGGAGAAAATCCCCATCGTGCCCAGCGTCGTGATGAGCGCGTTCACGCGCACCTTGGCCACGATGAAGCCGTTGAGCAAGCCACCGCACGCCGCCGCGATCAACCCGCTGGCGACCGCCACCGGCACCGGCCAGCCCGCGTGTTTCATCAGCCACCCGGTGACGACACCGGCCATCGACGCGGTGGCGCCGACGCTCAGATCGAATGTCCCGCCGACCAGCATCAGCATCATGCCCAGCGCGAGGATGCCTTCGAAGGCCATGTTCCGGACCACCGAAGCGAAGTTGTCGAACGTGGCGAATTTCCCCCACGACACCGGGAACAGCACCCGGAAGGCGACGAGAATCAGCACGAGCAACCCCACCAGGCCAAGCTCGCGAGACACGCTGAACACACGCGCCCGGCCCGGATTTTCGCGGCTCCGGCTGCCGCCGGTCGGGTCAAGATCGGCCTTGGTCCCGCTCCCGGGCGGCGCTGATTTGGAGGGCGCGTCCGGCATGATTGGACTTTAAGTTTGAAATTCTCGCAACAAGGTCGCGCAGGTTTTTAGCCGCGAGAGAACACAAAGAACGCAAAAAGAGATCTCGGTCTGCGACCTCTTCTTTGTGTTCTTTGTGTTCTCTTGCGGCAAATTCCAAATAGGTCTCGCT
>WNFZ01003054.1_pt1 | contig 19681 bp, 18 predicted proteins | sample 5400081 | NCBI WGS metagenome assembly WNFZ01 (sample SAMN13153365, study PRJNA577476) | soil metagenome | isolation source: 80 cm soil or saprolite under grassland replicate 1 | place: USA:California | collected 2016-06-15
GCCAACGTCAATCTGCCCACCGGCACGCTGTACGGAAAGGACCGCATGTTCGCCGTGCAGGCGACCGGCCAGCTTTACGACGCCGCCGCCTTCCGGCCCGTCATCGTCACCTACCGCAACGGCGCGCCGATCCGCTTGAGCGAGCTCGGCCGTGTCATCGACAGCGTGGAAAACGACAAGCTCGCCGCGTGGTTCAAGGATCAGCGCGGCATCATCCTCGCGATCTATCGGCAGCCCGGCACCAATACCATAGAGGTCGTGGACGCCGTCAAGAAATTGCTGCCCACATTCCGCGTTGAAGTTCCGGCAGGGGTCGGCATCAACGTGATGTACGACCGGTCCACCTCCATCCGCCAGTCGGTCGAGGACGTTCGGTTTTCCCTGATTCTGGCGCTCGCCCTCGTGGTGATGGTGATCTTCATTTTCCTGCGCAACATTCCGGCCACCGTCATTCCGACGGTGGCGCTCCCGATGTCGATCATCGGCACCTTCTCGCTCATGTACCTGTTCGGCTACAGCCTCGACAACATCTCGCTGATGGCGCTGACTTTGTGCGTGGGCTTCGTGGTGGACGACGCGATCGTCATGCTGGAGAACATCTCACGCCACATCGAGATGGGGAAGAGCCCGCTGCAGGCGACGTTCGACGGGTCGAAGGAGGTCTCCTTCACCATTCTGTCTATGACGATTTCGCTCGCTGCCGTGTTCATCCCGGTCCTTTTCATGGGCGGTATTCTGGGACGGCTGCTGCACGAATTTGCCGTCACCATCATCGTCGCCGTGCTGATTTCGGGATTCGTCTCGCTCACGCTGACGCCGATGATGTGCAGCCGCATCCTCAAGCCGCACGCCGACGTCGAGCACGGCAGGCTGTTCCTCGCGAGCGAGCGGGCGTTCGATGCCGTGAGGGACGCCTACGGATCGAGCCTGGGATGGGTGCTTGGTCACCAGAGGTTCGTCATGGCGGTGTTCTTGGGGGTCGTCGTCGCCACCGGAGCGCTCTACGCGAAAATGCCCAAGGGCTTTCTGCCGAGCGAGGACTCGGGACAGCTGTTCTGCTTCATTGAAGCTCCCCAGGACATTTCGTTCGACGCCATGGTGACGTACCAGCGCTCCGTGCTGGAGATCCTCCGCGCCGATCCCAACATCGAAGCGGTGACCGGGTTCATGGGTGCAACTTCGTTCAACCCATCGCTCAACGTCGGCCGTGCCACCATGACTTTGAAGCCGCGCTCCGGGCGCAAGTCGGCGGACGAAGTGGTGCGGGGCCTGCGCCCGAAGCTCTCCAATATGATGGGCATCAAGGTCTTCGTCCAGAACGTACCGGCGATCCGAATCGGCGGCCAGCTCACCAAGAGTCAGTACCAGTATGTGGTTCAAGGCGCGAGCACGGAAGAGCTCTACCATTGGGTGCCGATTATCGAGGAGAAGCTCAAGACCCTGCCAGGACTGCTCGATGTCTCGAGCGATCTGCAGATCGCCCGGCCGCAAGTCAACGTCGAGATCGACCGCGAGAGGGCCTCCGCCCTCGGAGTCAACCCCCAGCAGATCGAAGCGGCGCTCGCCAATGCCTACGGCTCGCGCCAGGTCTCGAACATCTATACCGCGACCAACCAGTACTGGGTGATCCTCGAGCTCGAGCCGAGGTATCAGCGCGATCCCGCGGCACTGTCGATGCTCTACGTGCGCTCCTCGAGCGGGTCGCTGGTGCCGCTCAACGCGGTGGCGAAGCTCACTTACGGCGTGGGCCCGATGAGCGTGAGCCACCTCGGCCAGCTGCCCTCCGTCACGCTTTCGTTCGACCTGCAGCCGGACCTGGCGCTGTCCCAGGCGATCGACATGATCCAGAAGGCGGCGCTGGAGCTGCAGGTGCCGGCCACGTTGAACGCGAGATTCACGGGTACGGCGCAGGCGTTTCAGGCTTCGCTCCAAGGCATGGGCATCCTGCTGGTGCTTTCCATTCTTGTGATCTACCTGGTGCTCGGCATTCTGTACGAGAGTTTCATACACCCGCTAACGATTCTCTCCGGGCTGCCGACCGCCGGACTCGGGGCGCTGGTGACCTTGTGGGCGTTCAACATCGAGCTCAACATGTACGCCTTCGTCGGCATCATCATGCTGGTCGGCATCGTCAAGAAGAACGCCATCATGATGATCGATTTCGCGATCGAGGCGCAGCGCAAGGAAGGCAAGCCCGCCCCCGAGGCCATCTACCGGGCCTGCCTGGTCCGCTTCCGGCCGATCATGATGACTACGTTCGCCGCCCTCATGGGAAGCTTGCCGATTGCGCTTTCCTTCGGCGCCGGCGGAGACGCGCGCCGTCCGCTCGGCTTGGCGGTCGTCGGGGGACTCGTGCTCTCGCAGTTCCTCACCCTCTACATCACGCCCGTGATCTACCTCTACTTCGAGCGCTTCCAGCAGTGGCTCGCCGAGCGGCGCGGCACCCGCCACGTGGCGAAGCTGGGCGCGGCCGACTAGTACCCTCCTAACTTTCCCGAGCTGGCTGCAAGCGAAACGTCGAATTGACCGGCCGACTCGGTCCGGTCCAATTCGACGAGTTAGCAGGCCGTTGAAAAACGCTTCCCGCGTGAAAATCGAATTCCGCGCAAGTCGAGTTTCAGAGGGAAGCGTTTTTCTACGGCCTCCAATTTGGGGGATCCCAAGGGGGCGTAGCCCCCTTTTTCAACAACCTGTTAAACCGTATCGCGAACGCGATTACGGATTTAACTGTTTGTAGACGACGTCGGCGACCTTGAGCAGCTGTTCCTTTCTCACCTCGCCGGAAAGCGCGTAGCCGAAATTGCCGTTGACCCAGTAGAACACCGACACGCGGTCCTCCTGGCTGAAGCGGAAGGCGGTGTCGCGCGGTTCTCCTCTTTGCCTGGACACGTACAGCGTAAGGCGCTGTCCGCGCGCGTCCTGGTACATGAAGTGCGCGACCGGTCCCTGCGGTCCGGCAAGCAGGCGGCCGCCCACCAGCTCGTAGCCGAGCGGCGCAAGTTTCGGCGCTTTCAGGGCCGTGCCCAGACGCTTGGACAGCCAGCTCACGAGATGCTCTTCCTCGTCGGCGTTCACCTCGACGGGATGGCGAACCTCGGGCGAGTACACCACGTGCGCGATCGCAGCCTGGCGCGCCAGCGACACCGGCACCATCTGCGGGGTGATCAACGTCCCGCGAGCGGTCCAGCCCAACCCGAGTCCGAGCGCGAATATCGCCGCAGCCGCCGCGTAGCCCCGCCACGCGCGCGGGCGCACGGCGAGCAGCGCCGCCGGCAAGGGCTCGTCGAGCACCGGGTTGTAGAGCGAACGCAGGACCGCGTTCTGCTCGGCATACGCGCGCATCCGCTCCGCGTCCTCCGGGTGAGAAGCGAGCCACGCCTCGACCTCGGCTCGAGCGCCCTCGGAGAGCGCGCCGTCGATGTATGCGTGCAGTTCGGCCTCCGTGACAGGCTTCACCTGACGACCTTCAACGGCACTACGATCTGGCCGCCGAGCAACTGCCGCAAGCGCTCGCGCGCCCGCGACAGGCGCGACATGACCGTCCCGATCGGGATGTCGAGCGCTTGGCTGACCTCCTCGTAGGTCAGCTGCTCCACCGCGACGAGGAGCACCACTTCGCGCTGCTCCGTTGAGAGCGAGCGCAATACGCGGTCCACGTCCTCCAGCTCGAGCTGCTCGCCCTGGGTCGCGCGAACCGCGACCGCAGGCACTTCCTCCATCGCCTGCTCGATCTCGTAGCGGCGGCGCCTCGCCTGGTTTATGAATACGTTATGCATGATCGTAAACAGCCACGCTCTCAGGTCGCTCCCCGGGCGCCAGAGATAGAATTTGTTCCAGGCGCGCTCCAGCGTGTCCTGAACCAGGTCGTCCGCGACATAGCGGTCGCCGACGAGCGCGCGGGCGTAGCGCCGCAGACGGGGAATGTGCTCGATGATCGAACGGCGGTCCATTTGCTCGGTGTGCATTCTAACGCGCCGCAAGTTTTCACGGAAACGCTCCGCCCGCGGCCCAACCGCGGCGCGAGTCCGGGAAACGTCGCGATCATGCCGCACAGAACGTGAATTTTTCCCATTGCTTTCCTGCCAAAGAGCAAACCCGCGATACAAACGCGCAGACGGGCGCGTTTATTCCAGGAGAACCGGAACTGTCCCCGACGCGCCCGTCCGTCGGGCGTGCAAACAGGGGCCGAACTGACGTTATTCCGTTGAGCCGCGGAGGCGGGACTGAAGGGACGGCGGAGAAAAAAAACGAGCGGCCTGCGCCGCCTCAAGGCCGAGCCTCGGAGAGCGCGAATTTCAGCGCAGGCCGGCTACGTAATCGGCGACCGCGCGGATCTCGGGATCGCCCATCCTCGCGGCGATCGCCTGCATCATCCTGTTCGCGTCGTTCCTGCGTTCGCCGGAACGGAACGCTTTCAATTGCGTCTCGGTGTACTCGGCGTATTGCCCCGCCAGACGCGGATACTGCGCGGGAAGGCCCGCTCCGTTCGCGCCGTGACAGGCGGCGCACGCGGGGAGTCCCTTCGAGACGTCCCCGCCGCGCCAGATTTTTCTGCCGAGTTCGAGCGTGTCCTTGTCCTTCAACGCGCCCGGCTTGAGCTGTTGGGCGGCGTAATACGCGGCGACGTCGCGCATGTCCTCGACGGAAAGCGTGGAAACCATGCCTCCCATGATCGGGTTTTCCCGATCCGCCTTTTTTCCGGCTGCCGGCTTGAAATTGGCGAGTTGCTTTTGCAGGTATTCCGGGATCTGACCGGCGAGTTTTGGATTGGCGGGGGTCGGACTGTTGCCGTCGGCGCCGTGGCACGCCGCGCAAACCTTGTTGGCGATGCTCTGGCCCTTGGCGGGATCTGCCTTGGCGGGGTCGGCGGCACCGACGGGAAAATGAGAGAAGCCGGCGCAAATCGCAAACCCCAGAAGCGCCAAAGCTCGTTTCATGCGGCTTTCCTCCCCTGAATCTTCGCTAAAAAGGCTGATATTCTAGCAAACCTGATTCCCCTGCCCATGTCGCTTTTCCGCAATGCGGCCTTTTTCAAGAGCGCAGCCGAGCTCGAGCATGTCCCGGCGAGCGCTGGTGAGATCGCTTTTGCCGGCCGGTCGAACTCGGGCAAATCAAGCGCCATCAACGCGCTCGCGGGCCGCAGAATCGCATTCGTGAGCAAGACCCCGGGACGCACCCGACTCATCAATTTCTACGCGCTTGGCGTGGAGCGATTCCTCGTCGATCTTCCCGGCTACGGCTACGCCAAGGTGCCCGAGGCGATACGCGCGCCCTGGGAGAAATTGCTCGGCGAATATCTTCAGATGCGCGCACCCCTGCGCGGCCTCGCTGTCGTGATGGACGTGCGGCACCCGCTCACCGAGCTCGACCGGCGGCTGCTCGGGTGGTTTCGCCCCACCGGGAAACCCGTGCATATCCTTCTCACCAAAGCCGATAAACTGTCGCGGGCCGCCGCGCAGAAAGTCTTGCGCCGGGTCGAAGGAGAAATCGCGGCGCTCGGGCCGAATATTTCCGTCCAGCTTTTCTCTAGCCTCAAAAATTCCGGCTTAGAGGAGGCGGCGGCGGTACTGGGAACGTGGCTGTACGCGAGCGCGCCGACGCCTCGCAGCGCCGGCGATGAAAACCCCCGGCATGACCGGGGGTCTGGAAATAAAAATCCCCGGGCTATAAGGGGAAATCAGCCCGGGGCAAAATGCCTTAAGGTTTAAGGCATCCCGCTCAGGGAGGAGAAGCGGGAGACGACCGAAGTCGCCTAATGCATAGGAGTGGCGGGGTAGTGGAAAGGTTCCCGCAGCGGAGCATCGCACAAGTAAGCGACTGATCCGTTTTGAAAAAAGGAGTGATCATGCAGGTTTACGGCAGCTTTCCCGCGGTGCGCATGCGCCGCATGCGGCGCGACGGGTTCTCGCGCCGGTTGATGCGCGAGCACGTGCTGACCCCCGACGACCTGATCTATCCGGTCTTCGTGATCGAGGGCAAGGGCCGAACCCAGTCCGTCCCTTCGATGCCGGGGGTGTCGCGCTACACGCCCGATAAGCTCTTGCCGGTGGCCGAGCGCTGCCTGAAGCTCGGCGTGCCGGCGATGGCGCTATTTCCGGCGATCGACCCTTCATTGAAGACCCCGGACGGCACAGAAGCGACCAACCCCGATGGCCTGATCCCGCGGGTGATCGGTGCGCTGAAAAAACGTTTTCCCGAGCTCGGCATCATGACCGACGTGGCGCTCGATCCGTATACGAGCCACGGCCAGGACGGCGTGATCGATTCGGGCGGTTACATTCTCAACGACGAGACGCTCGCCATTCTCGAGGAGCAGGCGCTCGTTCAGGCCGCCGCCGGCGTCGATATCGTCGCCCCCTCGGACATGATGGATGGGCGCATCGGCCGCATCCGCTCGGCGCTCGAGGCGAAGGAATTCATCCACACGCGCATCATGGCCTATTCGGCAAAATACGCCTCCGGATTCTACGGCCCGTTCCGCGACGCGGTCGGATCGGCCGCCAATCTCGGCAAGGGAAACAAATTCACCTACCAGATGGATCCTGCCAACAGCGACGAGGCGCTGTGGGAAGTCGGGCTCGACCTGCAGGAGGGGGCGGACATGGTGATGGTGAAGCCGGGCATGCCCTACCTCGACATCGTCCGGCGCGTCAAGGACGAGTTCAAGGCGCCGACTTACGTGTATCAGGTAAGCGGCGAATATGCAATGCTGAAAGCGGCGTTCAAGAACGGCTGGTTGAGCGAGAAGCAGTGCGTGATGGAGGCGCTCGTCGGTTTCAAGCGCGCCGGCGCGGACGGCATACTCACCTATTTCGCGCTCGACGCCGCGGCCTGGCTGAAGCAGGCGCGCTGAAGCTCGTCGCGTTAAAGCCTCGCCGCCAGGTCGAGCGACTTCATGAATTTCTCGGGCGACTGGTAACCGATCACGCGCACGCCCTCGATCTCGCGGCCGCTCGCGTCGAAGAAGATGATCCCCGGCGGCCCGAACAGGCGGTAACGCTTGAGCAGCGCTTTGTCCTCGGCCGTGTTGGCCGTGACGTCGGCGCGCAGGAGCGTCATCCCGCCCAGGCGCGCCCGCACCAGCGGGTCGCTGAAGGTGAAGCGCTCCATCTCCTTGCACGAGACGCACCAGTCGGCGTAGAAATCGAGCAACACCGGCTTGCCCGCAATCTTCAGGCGCGCGTCCAGGTCGGCGAGCGTCCTGACCGTCTCGAAGGCGGGCGACTGCTGCGCTTCGGGCGAATCCGCGAAAACGCCGACTAGCGGCCTCAGGGGATCGCGCGCGCCCGAAAGCGCGCCGATGCCCTGCGCGAGGCCGGCGAGCAGGGCGAGGATGCCCACGGCCTTCCAAAGCCGCGTCCAGCCCGAAGCGCCCTGGGGCAAGGGCTCGAGCGCGCGCAGGAACACGCCCGAGCCGACCAGCAGCGCCGCCCAGAGCAGCATCTGCACCGCGACCGGGATCACCGGCGCGATGATCCAGACCGCCACGGCAAGTAGCAGCACGCCGAAGAACTGTTTGACCGCACGCATCCATTCGCCGGCCTTCGGCAGAAGCATGCCCCCGGAGACGCCCACCAAGACGAGCGGGGCGCCCATACCGATCGCCATCGAAAACAGCGCCGCGCCGCCGAGCAGCGTATCGCGCGTCTGGCCAATATAGAGCAACGCACCCGCGAGCGGGGCGACGACGCAGGGAGACACTATGGCGGCCGATAGCACGCCCATCAGCCCGACGGCGCCCCAGCGGCCGCCCGAGAGCCGGTTGCTCGCGTCGGCAAGGCGCGCGTTCCAACTCGCCGGCAACTGCAGCTCGTAGAAGCCGAACATCGACAGCGCGAGCAGAACGAAAATCGCAGCGAACGCTCCCAGCACCCAGGCGTTCTGCAGCGCCGCCGAAAGGAGGCTTCCGGACAGCGCCGCACCGACCCCGATCGCCGTATAGGTCACCGCCATGCCGAAAACGTAGGCAAGCGACAAAAGGAACGCGCGGCGGCGCGTCACCTCGCGGCCTTCGCCCACGATGATTCCGGACAGGATCGGGATCATCGGCAACACGCAGGGCGTGAACGTGAGCAGCAGCCCGGCGCCGAAGAACACCGCCATGACGGCCCAAAGGCGGCCGGATTCGAGCACTCCGGCAAAGCGCATCTCATCGCTCGCCACGCTATCGGCAATTCGCCCGGGCGAGGAGGCGAGGGGTTCGTCTTTCCCGAAGATCGAGGAACGCGTGCGTTCTGCCGATGCGAGGCGAAGCTCTGCGCTTTGCACCTGCGGTACATAGCACACGCCGACATCGGCGCAGCCCTGGGAAGTGACAAGGAGCTTTACGCGGTCCGCGCCCGAGGATTCGACCGGCAACCGGATGCGCACTTCCTTGCGGTAGGTCTCCTGCTTGCCGAAGAATCGGTCCTCGTGAATCTCGCCCTTCGGGAACTGCGGCTGTCCGAGCGTGACCGTGGCCGGTTCGGCGGCGAAGCGGAAGCGCTCGCGGTAGAGGTAATAGCCGTCGGCGATGGCGTAGCGGACTTCCGCCGTCCCCGCGTCGAGCGCCCGCGCGGAAAAGCGGAACGCCTTCTCCGGCTCGAGCAGCTCGTCCGCGCTCGCCCCGTGCGCAGACGACAGTAGCAGCGCGATAAGCAGCAGTCGGTGCATGAAATCTACGCGGAGCGCGTTTCCGATTCGACCCACTCGAGATAGGCGGGCAAACCTCCCGCCAATGGGACCGCGATGATCTCGGGAAGTTCGTAGGGATGACCGGCGCGGATCGCGGCTTCGAGCTCGGCGTAGCGATCACGCGTGGTTTTGATCAGCATCGGGAACTCGTCCGCGTCCTCGGTCTTGCCCTTCCACCGATAGACGGAGCGGCAGGGAGAAAGAATGTTGATGCAGGCGGCAAGGCGTTTCTCGATCAAGGCGTGGGCGAGCTTCGCCGCGCTGTCGCGGTCCGGCAGATTCGTGATGACGAGATAGGTATCCACGGCGCTCAGGCGGTCTGCACCATCGCCGGGACCCCGTCGGCGACGGTGGGATAGCGCAGCCGCACGCCGAGCTCGGCTTTCATGCGCCGGTTGACGAGGCGCCGCGATTCGCTCATGAAGGAAAGCAGTTCCGGGGGTAGCCGGCGCACGGCTTCCTCGCGCGAGACCCGCGGAGGACGCGCAAGCCCCGCGCGGTCGGCGACGAGATCGAAGAAATCGCCCATCTTCATCGAGCCGTCGTCGACCGTGTTGTAGATGCCGCGTGCGCCCTTCGATACGAGTGCAGCCACCAACACCGCAGCGAGATCGTCTGCGTGAATGTGATTGGTATAGACGTCCTCTTCGGGGCGAAGAGCGGGCGTTCCGCGAATCAGGCGATCGAGCGGCAGGCGGTCGGATGCGTATATGCCCGGCACGCGCAGGATCACGGTCTCGATCTTGTTGCGTTCGCCCCATTCGCCGAGCGCGCGTTCGGCATCGAGCCGCCGCCGGGCGCGCCCGGTTTGCGGGTTGGGCGCGCGCGTCTCCTCGACCCACTCGCCGGCGCAATCGCCGTACACGCCGCTCGTGGAGAGATACACGAATCGCCGTGGTAACATGGCGCCGCGTCCCGGGGGCGCGAGCGCGGCGAGGAGATTGCTCGTGCGCAGGTCGATTGGACCGCGATCGGCAGGCGGCGCGAGGTGGGCGATGCGCTCCGCCCGGCCGGCGAGCGTCGCGACAGAACCGGCGTCATCAAGGTCGCCCTCGATCAGCTCGACGCCCGAGTCCACGAGCGCCCGATCGCTCGAGCGCACGAGGGCCGCGACCCGATAGCGCCGCAGCAGCTCCGGCAAGGCGCGGCGCGCGATGTCGCCGCAGCCGATGATCAGCAACCGTTCCACGGGCGAATTTTACCCCGCACACCGATGACGCATCAGGTCACCATCCGCAACACCGGGCACCAGTTCCAGGCAGCGGACGGCGAGAGCGTTCTCCAGGCTGCGCTCAACGCGGGCCTGGTGATTCCCTACGGTTGCCGCGACGGTGCCTGCGGCAGCTGCAAGGGCAAGCTCATCGAGGGCCGGATCGACTACGGACGCTACTCGGAAAAGGCGCTCAGCCCTGCCGAGCGCGAGGGCGGGTTCGCGCTTTTCTGCCAGGCGAAACCGCTTTCCGACGTCGTCATCGAGGCGCGCGAGGTGCGCAAAGCGGGGGACATCCAGGTGAGGAAGCTCCCCGCCCGGGTGCACAAGCTTGAGGGCGCCGGGAGCGACGCCATGATCCTCTTTCTCAAACTCCCGGCCAATGAACGCCTCATGTTCCTTCCCGGCCAGTACATCGACATCTTGCTGAAGGACGGCACGCGGCGCAGCTTTTCCATGGCGAATGCGCCGCACGACGACGAGTTCGTGCAGCTGCACGTGCGCCACGTCCCCGGCGGCTCGTTCACCGATCACGTGTTCAAGACCATGAAGGAGCGCGACATCCTGCGCCTGGAGGGACCGTTCGGCACGTTCTTCCTGCGCGAGGAGTCCCCGAAGCCGATCGTGTTCGTCGCCTCGGGTACGGGATTCGCCCCGATCAAAGCCGTCGTCGAGGCCGCGTTCAAGAAGGGCGTGTCGCGCCCCATGACGCTCTACTGGGGCGCGCGCCGGCCGAAGGATCTGTATCTCAACGGGTTGGCCGAGCGCTGGGTCGCCGAGCATCCGGGCTTCAAGTACGTACCGGTGATTTCCGATGCGCTGCCGGAAGACATTTGGCGGGGGCGAGCGGGTTTCGTGCACCGCGCGGTGATGGAGGACCTGTCCGATCTTTCCAGCTACCAGGTGTATGCGTGCGGGGTGCCGATCATGGTGGACTCCGCGCGGCGCGATTTCATCCAGAAATGCCGGCTGCCGGAAAACGAGTTTTTCGCCGACTCCTTTACCACCGCCGCCGACAAAGCGGGGGCTTGAAGGCTAATCGACAGTCACGCCGTACTGTGTGACGAGCTTCGTCCAGCGCTCGATCTCCTCCCGCATGAACTGCTGTTGTTGCTGCGGCGGGATCGCGAGAACGCGCCCACCGTCGCGCTCGATGCGCGCGGCGAATTCCCGATCGCGGACGACGCCCGCGAGGGCGCTGCGCAAAATTTCCACAGCCGGACTCGGCGTTGCGGCGGGCGCGAACAGGCCGAACCAGCTTTCTCCCTCGAATTTCTCGAGACCGGTTTCGTTGACAGTCGGCACCTCAGGAAGATGGCTCGATCGGCCAGCGGAAGATACGGCGAGCCCTTTCAGCCTGCCGGATTGGACGTACTGCTTCGACGCCGACATGTTGTCGAACATCATGTCGAGGCGCCCCGCCATCATCTCCTGGTGGGCGGCGGCCGCGCCCTTGAACGGCACGTGCAGCACATCCAGGCCGAGGCTCCTGAAGAGGATCGTTCCCCAGACATGCTGCAAGGTTCCGATCCCCGCCGATCCGTAGGTGAGCTTGCCGGGTCTTTCCTTCGCGTACTTCACCAGTTCGGCGAGACTGCCGGCGGGAAGATCGGCCCGAGCGAGCAGCACGAACGGATAGGCCGAAGTGAAGCCGAGCGGCACGAAATCGCGCAGGGGGTCGTGGGAGATGTTCTTGATCAGCGCCTTGTTCATGACGATGTTGAAAATTCCGCCCACGAGCAGCGTATAGCCGTCCGCCGATGCCCTAGCGACATACTCGGTTCCGACGAGTGATCCCGCGCCGACTCGATTTTCGACGACCGCGGGTTGACGCAACTGTTCGCCGAGCCTCTGGGCCACATTGCGCCCGAGGATGTCGGTCCCGCCGCCCGGCGCCTGCGGCACGATCAGCCGGATCGGCCGCGAAGGAAAATCCTGCGCGTGGCAGACAACGCTGCATGCGAGCAACGCTGCAGCCCAAAGGCAGGCAGTGTGCAATTCGGCTCTCGAGAGCGGCATCGTTACCCTTCCCTTAGCCTTCGATCCGGCGTTCACGCCGCAGCCTCGCCGAGGTAGGCCTCGCGCACGCGGGGATTCGCGAGAAGCGCGCGCGCATCGCCCGAGAGCCTGATCTCGCCGCTTTCCATCACGTAAGCGCGGTGCGCGAGCGAGAGCGCCGCCTGGGCGTTCTGCTCGACGAGCAGCACCGTGACGCCGGCGCGGTTGATGTCGCGGATCACCTGCAGGATCTTCTGCGCCACGATCGGGGCAAGACCCATGCTCGGCTCATCCAGCGCGAGCAGCTTCGGCCGGCTCATCAGGGCGCGGCCGATGGCGAGCATCTGCTGCTCGCCGCCGGAGAGCGTGCCGGCGGTCTGGCTGCGCCGCTCCGCGAGCCGGGGGAAAAGCTCGAACACGCGGGCGCGGTCGGACCCGACCTCGGCGCCGGCGCGCGCATACGCGCCCATCGCGAGGTTTTCCTCGACGCTGAGCCGGGCAAACACGCCGCGTCCCTCGGGCACCATGACGAGCCCCGCGCGCGAGCGCCGGAACGCGGGGACGCCGGCGAGGTCGCCGCCGTCGAACCGTATCGCCCCCGGCGCCGCCGGTGCAAGGCCCGAGATCGCGCGCAGGGTCGAAGACTTCCCGGCGCCGTTGGCGCCGATCAGGCAGACGAGCTCGCCCCCGGCGATTTCGAGGTCGATCCCCTTCACCGCGCGAATGCCTCCGTAGCGGACTTCGAGACCGCGGATTTCGAGCAGGTTCATGCGGACTGCGCCGTCACGGCGACTCCCAGGTACGCCTCGATCACCTTCGGGTCGCGCTGAACCTCGGCGGGCAAACCCTCGGCGATGCGCTTCCCGTAATCGAGCACCAGCACCCGGTCGCACACGTTCATGACCAGGCGCATATCGTGCTCGATCAGGAGCAGCGTCGCGCCGTCCCTGCGAATGCGCTTGAGCAGCTCGCTCAGCGCCGCCGTCTCCGCGGCATTCATTCCGGCCGCCGGCTCGTCGAGGGCGAGCAGCTGCGCATCGGTCGCGAGCGCGCGCGCGATCTCGAGGCGCCGCTGGTCGCCGTAGGGGAGGCTCCCCGCCGGATCGTTCGCGCGGGCGCGGATGCCGGCATAATCGAGCAGCTCCGCCGCGCGCCGCTCGATGCCGGCCTCCTCGGCGCGGGTCGCCGCATCGCGCAGCACCGCGCCGAGAACGCCCGCGCGGGTGCGGACATGCCGGCCGATCATCACGTTTTCGAGGGCGGACAGGTTGGCGAAGAGACGGATGTTCTGGAAAGTCCGGCCGATACCCCGCGCGGCAATCCTGTCGGGCTTTAGTCCGGTGAGATCTCTCCCGTCCAACAGGAAGCGGCCGCGATCGGGCGGGTAGAGCCCGGTGAGCAGGTTGAACAACGTGGTCTTCCCGGCGCCGTTCGGACCGATAAGCCCGTAGATCTCGCCGCGCGAAATTGAAAAACTGACATCGGCGAGCGCCTCTACGCCCCCGAATCGCTTGGAGATGCCGAGCGCTTCGAGCAGCACGCTCACGGCCGGCGCTCCGCAAGCTCGCGCTTGCGCACCGCGGACGGCCACAGGCCGCCCGGCCGAAGCGCCATGACGAGCACCAGCGCGAATCCGAAAATCAGCATGCGGACCACTTCCGGCTCGATGATCATCCGGCCGAAAAGCTGCTTTTGCGCAGGCTCGACCGTGAACCGGAGGATCTCCGGAACGAAGGACAGCAACAGCGCGCCGAGGATCACGCCCCAGATGTTCCCCATGCCGCCGAGCACCACCATGGAGACCACCATGATCGACTCGACCAGCACGAAGCTCTCCGGGGAAACGAATCCCTGGATCGCCGAGAACATGCCGCCCGCGACGCCGCCGAAGCTCGCCCCCATGGCGAAGGCCAGCAGCTTCAGCCGCGTGGTGTCGATGCCCGTCGCCCGCGCGGCGATCTCGTCTTCGCGGACCGCTTCCCAGGCGCGGCCGATGCGCGAGTTCTGCAGCCGCACGTTGATGAAGATCACCGCGAGCAGCACCGCGAGCAGCAGGTAGTAATACTTGATCGGCCCGCTGAAGACGAGGCCGAGGAAGGTCTCGGACTTCGAGAAATCGATGCCGCCGAGCCGGAACGGATCGATGCGCGCGATCCCCTGCGGGCCGTTGGTGATGTTGACGGGCTGGGACAGGTTGTTCAGGAAAATCCGCACGATCTCGCCGAAGCCGAGCGTCACGATGGCGAGGTAGTCGCCGCGCAGCTTGAGCGTGGGGGCCCCGATCAACACACCGAAGAGCGCCGCGACCGCGGCGCCGAGCGGCAGGATCGCCCAGAACGGCCAGTGGATGTCGAAGTGCGGGGAGGCGAGCAGCGCGTAGACGTAGGCGCCCACCGCGTAGAAGGCGATATAGCCGAGATCGAGCAGCCCGGCGAAACCGACCACGATGTTGAGGCCGAGCGACAGGAACACGTACAGGATCGCGAGATTCGTGATCCGCACCCAGGTCGTGCCCGCAGCCGCCAGCGCAAACGGCAGCGCAAGCAGCGCGAGTGCGATAAGCGTCCCGCCTGCCCACAGCGCCGCAGGCCGCGTTTTCCGGCCGTCACCAGTCACTCATTCGCTCCTTCACGCCCTATCCCCGACCCGCTCGCCGAGCAGCCCGGAAGGGCGGAGCACCAGCACCGCGATCAGCACGATGAATGCGAACACGTCCTGGTAATTCGAGCCGAACACATTGCCGGTCAGATCGCCGATGTAGCCGGCGCCGAGCGCTTCCACCACGCCGAGCAGCACGCCGCCCAGCATGGCGCCCGGGACGTTGCCGATGCCGCCCAGCACCGCCGCGCAGAACGCCTTGAGGCCCAGCTGCGATCCCATGGTGTAGTGGGCGATGCCGTAGTAGCTCGCCACCATGACCCCGGCCACCGCGGCGAGGGCCGCGCCGATGACGAAAGTCAGCGCGACGATGCGGTCCGCGTCGATCCCCATCAGGCCCGCGACCTGGGGGTTCTGCGCGGTCGCCCGCATCGCGGTTCCGAGCCGCGTGCGATACACCAGCGCCGCGAGGCCCGCCATCATCGCAAGCGAGATCGACAGAATGGCGATCTGCACGCTGGTGATGGTGGCTCCGGCGATGGGGTAGGACTCCACCTTGATGATCTGCGGAAAGGCGAGCGGGTTGCGGCTCCAGATCATCATCGCCACGTGCTGCAGGATGATCGATACGCCGATCGCCGTGATCAGGGGCGCAAGCCGCGGCGCGCCGCGCAGCGGCCGGTACGCCGCCCGCTCCATCGCGTAGCCGATCAGCATGCACACCGGGATCGCGCAGCCGGTGGCGGCGAGCATGATCGCGAGCGGCGGCAGGCCCGAGGGCGCCAGCGCGCCGATCACCGAGAACGCCACCATCGCGCCGAACATCACCACTTCGCCGTGCGCGAAGTTGATGAGCTGGATGATGCCGTAGACCATCGTATAGCCGAGCGCGACCATGGCATAGACCGCCCCCAGCGTCAGGCCGTTGATCATTTGCTGGATGAAAATGTCCATGTGGCCCAAAGACTATCTGAAGCTCGCCCTCACCCCGGCCCTCTCCCCTAGGGAGAGGGAGCGACAAAAACGGCACCCGCAGGTGCCGTTGTTTGCGTCTTCGTTCAAACGCGTCTACTGCTTTGCCGCGTCCCCGGGCTTGGGTGCCGCAGCCTGCGCGACAAAGTCCTCGTACTTGACGGTCTTGCCGCTCTTGATGATCGCGATCGGCAGGAGTTTTCCGCCTTTCATGGTGAAGATCGTCATCTCGGCGTCCTTGCGGTCGCCTTTTTCATCGAAAGAAATCCTGCCCGTCGCGCCCGCGAAATCGACTTCTTGTAGGCATCGAGAAATTTCTTGGAGGCCGCCTGCGGCGGGATTCCCGCCTGCGAGCACAACAAGCCGTCGGCGGCACTGCCGGCGAACTCACCCATCTTGTCGGTGCAGGCGCCGTCACCGAAGGAGAACACCGCCTTGACACCGAGCTCCTTGCCCTGCTTGAGCAGGGGACCGGCGGTGGAATCCATTCCGCCGTAGAACACCGCGTCCGGGCCACGGCCCTTCAGCTTCGTGAGGACCGGCTTCCAGTCCACCGTCTTGTTTGTGCCCTGCTCTCGCGCTAGCACTTTCACTCCGGCGGCCTTGAGCGTCTTTTCGACTTCGTTTGCCAGACCTTTGCCATAGGCGGTCGCATCGTCAATGATCGCCACAACCTTTGGCTTGGCGTTGGCGACCAAATAATTCGCGACCGCCGGGCCCTGCTGGTCGTCGCGACCGACCACGCGGAAAACACCCTTGAGACCCCGCTCTGTAAGTTCAGGATTGGTGGCGGAGCCGGTTATCATCGGGATATTCGCGCCGTTATAGATGTTGGACGCCGGAATCGAGGTGCCCGAATTGAGGTGACCGACGACGCCGGCGACTTTCGCGTCCACCAGCTTTTGCGCCACGGTATTGCCAACCTTGGCGTCTTCCTGATCGTCCTCTGCCAGCAATTCGAACACGGCTTCCTTTCCGTCGATCCTGATTTTTGCCGCGTTGGCTTCCTCTACCGCGAGCCGCGCCCCGTTCTCGTTGTCCTTGCCCAGGTGAGCGATGCCCCCGGTAAGCGGGGCCACGCTTCCGATGGCGATGCTGATCGCGGGTTTTGCCGGAGCTTGGGCCTTCTTGTCTTCGCCGCAGCCGGAAACGGCCGCCATGGCTGCGATCGCGACGACGCCGAATTTGGAGCGGATCATGGCTACCTCCGGATCAAAACGCCGCGGAATAGATCGCCTGATTATGCGGACCCCCCACGGGGCTGTCAATTTGCCGAGGCTGCGGTTCGCCGAGATGAACCGGCGGGGCCCAATGGCAGCAGAAAGGGCCGGCACCGGCGCCGGCCCCCGCACGAAGAGAACTCGCCTACTTTACCGTCAGGATGTACTTCGCGAGGGTCCTCGCCTCGTCGTCGGCGACGGTCCCGTTGGGCGGCATGGGAATGGCGCCCCATACGCCGGTCGAGCCCTCCTTGATCTTCTTCGCGAGATACGCCTCGGCGTCCTTGCGGGACTTGTATTTGGCCGCCACCTCCTTGTACGCGGGGCCAACCAGCTTTTTGTCCAGGGTATGGCAGCTGAGGCATGCCTTTTCCTTCAGCAGCTGCTCCGCGTCGGCGGCGAGAGCGGCGCCGCTGCAGAGCGAAACGGCGGCGGCGATTAGAACTATGGGCTTCATGAATTCTCCTGGTGAAGTGAAAAATCCGGCGCCATGCTACTGGATTTTCTCCGCCTTGGAAACCTGATCGATCAGGTCTTCCAGGCGATCGATCGGCGCAAGGCAGCTAACGCCCTCGCACACCCAGGCGTTGACGCGGCCGCCCGCAGGTTTGGCGAGCACGGGCGGCAGGTCCCGGAGCTCGGTTCCGAGCGCGATCACCATGGTCTGCGGCAAATAACGTTCCGCGAGGGCACGGCGCCAGCGGGCCAGTTCAGCCGACGGCCCGCGCAGGATCACGGTGCGCGTGGCGTCGAGATGCTCCTCCAGCGCCATAAGCAGCGTTGCGTGGCCGCCGGGGTGCTCGCTCATCGCCGAGTGAAACTGCGCGAGCGTGCGCTCGGCGGCAGCCGCGTAGCGCGACTCGCCGGTGAGAAAGTGCAGGCGCTGCAGGGCGAGCGCCGCCATGCCGTTGCCCGAAGGCGTGGCGTTGTCGTAGCCGGGCTTGGGGCGGTGGATCAGGCGCTCGTGATCGTGGCTGGTGAAGAAGAAGCCGCCGTTCTCCCTGTCCTCGAACTGCTCGAGCAGGACTTCGGCGAGCTCCTCGGCGAACGCGAGCGTTTCGCGCTCGAACTGCGCCTGCAGGAGCTCGATCAGCGCGGCGAGCAGAAAAGCGTAGTCGTCGAGGTAGGCGTTGAGATGCGCCTTCCCGTCCTTGCAGGTGGCGAGAAGCCGCTCGTTCCTCCACATCGTGCCGCGGATGAACGCGAAGGCTTTTTTCGCCGATTGCAGCCAGTCGCCGCGGCCGAACACCAGGCCTGAGCGCGCCATGCCGGCGATCATGAGCGCGTTCCAGCTGGTGAGCACCTTCTCGTCCCGACCCGGGCGCACGCGCTTCTCGCGCGCGGCGAAGAGCTTGTTTCTTCCCGACTCGAGAAGGCGCGCGCATTCGTCCTCGCTCCTCCCGAGCTGCTCGGCCACGGCGCCGAGCGCGCGCGCGGCGTTCAGGTGCCAGTGCGCATTCTCGAAGTTGGGAGGACCGTCCAATCCGTAATGCGGCGCGAGCACCGCGTATTCGTCAGGTGAAAGCAGCGCCTGCACTTCCCCGGGCGTCCAGACGTAGAACTTGCCCTCCTCGTGCTCCGAATCCGCGTCGAGCGACGAGTAGTATCCGCCCTCCGGGGACTGCATCTCGCGCATCACCCACCCCGCGGTCTCCTCGGTCACACGCGCGAACAGCGGATTCTTCGTCGCGGTCCACGCATCGGAATACAGGCGCAAGAGCGGCCCGTTGTCGTAGAGCATCTTCTCGAAGTGCGGGATCCGCCACTCGGCATCCACGCTGTAGCGCGAGAACCCGCCCCCGATCTGGTCGTAGATTCCCCCGAGCGCCATGCGCTCGAGCGTATACGTGGCGACCCGCTCGGCCGCACCGTCGCCGCCAGAGGCCGAGCGCCGCAGGCAGAACTCGAGCTCCGCGGGGTGCGGGAATTTCGGCGCCCCGCCGAAGCCGCCGTAGCGCGAGTCGAAGCTCGCCTTCAGGCTGCGCAGGGCCGCATCGATCGGCGCCGCCGTGAGCTCCGAGTGATGCGCGGGCGCGCCGGGGTGCATTCTCTCGAAGGTCGCGAGAATCGTCTCGTTCTGGCGGCCGATTTCATCGCGGTTCTCGCGGTAGATCTGCGCGACACGCTCGAGCAGCTGCGGAAACCCCGGCAGGTTGTAGCGCGGCTCCTTGGGGAAATACGTTCCGCCGAAAAAGGGCGCGCCGTCGGGCGTGAGGAACATGGTGAGCGGCCAGCCGCCGGGACGCTGCGCGAGCATCTGGTGCGCGAGCTGGTAGATCTGGTCGAGATCCGGCCGCTCCTCGCGGTCCACCTTCACGTTGACGAAGAGGCGATTCATCACCTCGGCCACCGCCGGATCCTCGAAGGATTCGTGCGCCATGACGTGACACCAGTGGCAGGCGGAGTATCCGACCGACAGGAGGATCGGCTTGTCCTCCTCGCGCGCCCGGGCAAGCGCTTCCTCGCCCCAGGCGTGCCAGTCGACCGGATTGTGCGCGTGCTGCTGGAGATAGGGGCTGGTTTCCCTTGCGAGGCGATTGGGCATGACAGACAAAGCGAGGCAGGTGCGCGAGTGTAGCACCGCAACCTATTGACCGGGCGCGAGCGTAGACTGCCGGCTGATCACGGAGAGAATCCACATGGACATCGATCGCGTGCGTCGCCGCGCGCTGCTTGCGCTCAGCGCCGGAATCAGTTTGTCCCCGGCGCTTCGCCGGGCGCTCGCGCAATCCTCCGGGAAGCAAGGCATACGCACCGCTCAAGGGGATATCCAGGTCAACGGCAAGCCCGCCGAGCCGGGGACTGTGGTGCGTCCGGGCGACGCAGTGGTGACCGGCAAGGGCGCCTTCGCCACTTTCGTCGTCGGCCAGGACGCGTTCCTCGTGCGCGAAGCGAGCCGCGCCGAGCTGATCGGGAGCGGCTTGCTGGTGAGCGCCCTGCGGCTGGTGACGGGAAAACTGCTCGGCGTCTTCGCGAGCGGGGGCGAGCGGCGCCTGGTGACCGCGACCGC
>WNFZ01003305.1_pt1 | contig 19648 bp, 18 predicted proteins | sample 5400081 | NCBI WGS metagenome assembly WNFZ01 (sample SAMN13153365, study PRJNA577476) | soil metagenome | isolation source: 80 cm soil or saprolite under grassland replicate 1 | place: USA:California | collected 2016-06-15
GTCCCAACGGGATGATGCGACCGGTTTCCGACGAAGTCTGCTAGGCCGGGACGGTCGGCGCGTCGGGCGGAAGCTCGAGAGCCGCCTCCTCCGCGTCGGCCTGCCGGGCCGCGGCCACCCGCGCACGGCCGAGCTCGCGACTGATGTGGACGCCCGCCGACGCAAGCGGGGCTGCAAGCACGAGCCCGAGCATGCCGAAGATGCAACCCGCGCCGATCGTCAGCACTAGCACGACGAGCGGGTTCAGGTCGAGCGCGGAGCCCATCGCGAACGGCTGAACGAAGTTCTGCAGCAATCCGTTCGCGAGGATCACGACGACGAGCATGATCAAGGCGACCGTCGTGCCCTTGGCTCCGAGTGCGATCAGGACCGCGAAAGCGCCTGCCACGAAGGCGCCGATGAAGGGGACGTAGGCGGTCACGAACGTGACGACGCCGATCGTGCCGGCGAGCGGCACGCCGAGCGCGAGCGCGGCGAGCCCCACCACTATCCCGTTGAACGCCGCCACGAGGGTGACACCGCGGAAGTAGCCGCGGAGTGATCTGATGACGGCACCCGTGGTCGTCTGGGCGACCGGGAGCGGTAGCCCGAGATGACGGTCGACCCAACGCCGCATCGAGGGCCCGTCCTTCAGGAGGAAGAAGAGGCTGAGCAACGCGAACGAAAGCGCGAACGCGAGTGAGGTGATTCCTTGGATGCCGGCGATCACCCCTTTCACCAGCGACGAGAGGATGTTCGGTAAGTCCTGCTCGAGGCTCGACTTGGCACTCGAGGTGCCGGACTTGTCGACGCCCGCGTCGTTCAACCAGCCTTCGACTCTGTTCGTAGCCTCCGTCGCGTGCGTCGAGATCGACGAGCGCTGCGAGGTGATGCCGCCGATCACGATCACCACCACGAAGACGGCGAGGGCGGCCAGAAGGAGGAGCACGATCCCGGCGGCTGCGGGGCGCGGCATGTGGCGTGAGAGCGCCTCGACCACGGGCATCGAGACTCGTCCGAGCCGATCTGGACGTGCGCCGGCTCCGCAGTGTCGCTGTCCTTCTTGCGCAGGTGCTTGAGGAAGTCCACCGTCAGGAGCTCAGCCTAGAACGAGGCTAGAGCCGAGCGCCTTTCCGGTCGCGAAGGTGTCGATCGCCCGCATCCACTTCGGCATCATGGCTTCGTCACCGGCCGCCGGACGGCTCTTCCACCGATGATCGGGACGGGGCTGATGGCGACACCGATCGCCAGGGCAGGATGTCCCCGATTGCCTTGCCCATGAGTGCGATCGTTCTTCGGGCCGGCGCGCAGGCTTCCTCTGCTACAGCCCCCGGAAAAGTGATTTCACCCGGTCGGCATGACGGTCGGACCGGCGATCCGCGACACACTCGCTCTACGACGGTGAACAGGGTCTCCGAACGTCAGCTGGAGCGAATCGACGCGCTGTTCGTTCAGAGCGCGACGGGATTCAGCAGGGGACCCGGAACCGTCACCCTCCACGGCCTGACGGACTCGACCGTCTACTTCGCCGATCGGCCGCGGCGCGAGATCGGCCACATCCCCTCGCATCGGTTCGTCGAGCTGTGGGGAGCGGGGGTGAACAGCTTCGCCGCCGACCCGCCGAACGCCGTGCTGTCGTTCCTCGATGAGGACGGAACCGCCCCCGACGACGTCGTGATCGTCCTCCGCGAGCCTAGGCTCAAGGGTGAAACCCTCACCTACAGCGTCGAGATCCTCGATGGCACGCTGCCGGAGCGATCCGGGCCGTGCTCGCTCTTCATCGACGTCTTCGGACGCCCGCTCTCGCCGGTCTCGGCCGCGGGGGCCGGCCGGCCGAAGCGCCGCAAGGGCGGCGCGGCCGCCTAGACCCGGCGCCGCAAAGGCCATCGTCCGAAGGGATGATGCGGATCACTCGAGCGCGAGCGTCTCCCCGATCGCGAGCAGGCGGACGTCTACGCCCGGCGCCGCCTCTCTTGCGAGGCGCGCGAACTCGCGTGCGGGTCGATCGTCCGGACGCAGCGCGAACGGCGTCCTGAACGTCCCCCAGTGGATCGGCACCGCTGTCTTCGGACGGAGGAGGCCCAGCGCCTGCGCCGCCCCCGCCGGGTCGAGGTGGCCGGGGCCGAGCCGTGCGCCCCAGCCGGAGACCGGGAGCAGCGCCACGTCGACCGGACCCACCTCCCGCATCCCGTCGAAGAGGTCCGTGTCACCTGCGAAGTAGACGCTCGCGCTTCCCTCGACGACGTAGCCGAGAGCAGGCGAGCGCGCCGAGAACGGGCCACGGCTCGACTCGTGCTCGGCGTGGGTGGCGCGCACGCGAACGGCTCCCAGCCCGATTGCGTCCCCCTCGGCGAGCTCGACGATCCGCTCGAAGCCCCGCTTGCGCACGAGGCGTCCGGTCCCGTGTGGTGCCACCACCTGTAGGCTCCGGTCCAGGCGATCGAGCGACGGCAGGTCGACGTGGTCGAAGTGGTTGTGCGAGAGGAGGATCGCCTGCAACTCGCCGAGCGACGCCGTCGGCACGGCCGCGTCGCGGCGCAGATGCCAGATGCGGCGGCGAAGAACGGGATCGGTCACGAGCCGCGTCCCGTCGAGATCGACGACGACGGTGCTGTGCCCCAGCCAGGTGAGCCTGCTCAACGGTCCCGGATTAGATCGCACAACGCACGCGGGGGCGTTCATCACCCCCTTCGGATGAGGTTGCGAGGAAGCCGCCCATCGACAATCACTGCGGAGCAGGGACGCGATGACGACCACCACATACGCCGAAACCCCGAGCTGGAGCCCGGCCCGCCCGAAGTTCCGGCCGGTACGGCTCGCGGTCGGGTGGTTGGCCGCTGCCGCGGCCCTGCTCCTGGCAGCGTGGATCGTTCCCGGCGCGGCTGTCAACAATTTCTGGGGCGCCCTCGCCGCCACGGCGGCGATCGGTGTCCTGAACGCGATCCTGCCGCCGCTCATCGCCGCCCTGCGCCTGCCGCTGATGCTGCTGGTCGGGCTCGTGCTCATCCTCGTGCTCGATGCGCTGATGCTGCTCGCGGCCGACCGGATCACGGGCGGTGATCTCCAGGTCGACTCGTTCTGGTCGGCGCTCGGCGTCGCGCTCGTCGCCGCGGCGGTCGGCGTCGTCTTCGACGTCGTCCTCGGCACCAACGACGACGACACGTACACCTTCCGCGTGATCCAGCGAATCGCCCGCCGCTCCGGCGAGCAGACAATCACGGACGCTGCGGGAATCGTCTTCCTCGAGATCGACGGTCTGGCGCTGCCGGTCCTGCAGCGGGCGATGCGGGACGGGAGCGCGCCCACCATGGCCCGCTGGCTCGTCGAGGGGAGCCACCGGTTCGCCGAGTGGGAGACCGATCTCTCGTCCCAGACCGGTGCTAGCCAGGCGGGCATCCTGCTCGGCTCGAACGACGACATCCCCGCCTTCCGCTGGGTGGAGAAGGAGACGGCTAGGCTCGTCGCGTGCTCGGGCCCGCCCGACTGTGCGGAGATCGAGCGCCGCCACGCCTCGGGCCAGGGTCTCCTCGCCGACGGCGGCGCGAGCCGCGGAAACCTTCTCTCCGGCGAAGCCGACCACGTGATCCTCACCGTCAGCCGGATGGATGCCGAGAAGCGCGCCAACCCCGGGTACAGGGCTTTCTTCGCGAACGGCTTCAACGTCGTCCGGGTACTGGTGCTCTTCGGCTGGGAGGTTCTCCTCGAATGGGAGGCGGCCGGGAGGGCGAAGCGCCGCGACGTGCGACCGCGCGGCCACCGGGGCGGCCTCTATCCGTTCATGCGGGCCGCGCTCTGCGTGGTCGTGCGTGACCTGATCGTGTACGGGGTGCTCGCGGACATGATGAAAGGGCGGCCCGCGATCTACGCCACCTTCTCGAGCTACGACGAGGTTGCCCATCACTCCGGCCTGGAACGGACGGACACGCTCGAGGCGCTGCGGAAGCTCGACCAGCAGTTCGGCCGGATCGAGCAGGCGCGCGCGTACGCGGCGCGCCCGTACGAGCTCGTCGTTCTCTCCGACCACGGGCAGACGCAGGGCGCCACCTTCAAGCAGCGCAACGGGTACGGCCTCGACGAGCTCGTCGAACGCTCGCTCTCGAGCGGCAGCGTGACCGGGATCGCCGGCGGAGACGAGCAGAGTGCGATGGTGGGCAACGCGGCGGCGGAGGCGACTGGGACGGAGACGAAGCGCGCCAAGAACGACGTCTCGGACCGCGAGGTGGTCGTGCTCGGTTCAGGCAACCTGGGGCTGATCTACCTGATGGAGGAGCGACGCCGGCTTACGCTCGAGGAGATCGAAGAGCGGCATCCGGATCTGCTCCCGGCACTGCGCGAGCACCCGCACGTCGGCTGGCTGCTCGTCCGCTCCGAGCGTGACGGCGCTGTCGCGCTGGGCGGGCGCGGGACGCACTACCTGTCGCAGGGCCGCGTCGAAGGCGAGGATCCGCTTGCGCCCTTCTCGCCGACCGCTCCACGGCACCTGCTCCGCACGGACGGGTTCGAGCACGTCGCCGACATCATGGTAGGCAGCTTCTACGACACCTCCCTCGACGAGGGCTGCGCGTTCGAGGAGCTGATCTCGTTCCACGGGGGAATCGGCGGCGCGCAGACGCGGCCGTTCCTCCTCCACCCGACCGAGCTGCCGCTTCCCGACGAGCCGATCGTCGGCGCCGCGGCGGTCCACGGCGTGCTCTCCGAGTGGCGCCGGCGCCTCAACGGCAATGCGGCAGCGGCCGAGACGGACGGGGCTTCAGCGAGCGGAGCGGACGCGGGCTCAAGCATGCTTCGCCGCCCGCTTTGCCTCTTTCCTCGCGTCGTGCGAGGCCTTCTGCTCCGCTGTCTTCTCCTTCGCGTCGACGTAGGAGCTCCGGACGAGCTTCTTGCCGCCGGTCCAGCCGAAAACCCAGATGAGCGTGACGATTGCGAAGATGATGTTCCAGGCGGTCGTCACGAGCTGCTGCGCGACCGAGTAGGCGGTCGCGGTCGTCGGGTCGGTGACCCCGTTCAGCGAGGCGACGTTGAACGCCTGGTTCACACCCGCGCCGCCGGGCGTCACCGAGGTCACGTTCGCGATCGAGTTGCCGCCTGCGATCCGCATCAGCGTGTGGAAGGTGACCGGGATGTCGTAGGCGGCCAGGAAGACGGCCATCACGCCGAGGCTGGCGAGCCAGGCGACCAGCTCGGGCGTGAAGACGCGAATGAGGTACTTGCGCGGCTCGGTGATGATCCCGCCGCCCTCCTTCGCCTGGTCCCACCACTTGACCACCTTCGGCCAGAGCGCGTGCACGAGCAGGTAGACGAGCATGACGATGCCGAGCAGGAGGACAGCCGTCGCCCATGGCCGCTCGTGGACGAAGGCGAACTTCACGTCGAACGAGCCGCCGACGCTCAGGAAGAGGTACAGGTACGTAAAGGCGCCGCTGAGCGTGAAGAAGATCTTCTGGACGACGTAGCCGCCGAGCACGCCCGAAAAGGTCGCCTTGGCGATGATCGTGGTGAACATCAGCAGCATCACGAGCGTGCCGATGTTCGCCGGCAGGAACCCGTTGAGCGCGACGGAGGTCGCGTAGCAGGCGAGCACGACCGTGTAGCGGGCGCTCGGGTAGGCGTAGTGGAGGATGGCGTACCAGGCGAATGCCGTAGCCGTCGTCTGCAGCGTCTTCAGCGCGATCGCCCCGACCAGATACGCCGCTGAGATCTCATTGATCGTGTCCCAGAGGTCTGCGAACCAGTCGCGGAGGTCCCAGCCGAGGAGGTTGGCGGCAGCTCCGATCACGACGATCAGAACCCCTCCGATGAGGAATCGCTTGAGCGTCGAGCGGCCCGGCGAACTGGGCGCGACTGCGGCTGCGGCCTCGTTCATCGCAGCGGACGCTCGGCGCCGTGGCAGCGCTTCCACTTGCGCCCCGAGCCGCAGGTGCAGGGGTCGTTGCGGCCGCGCTTCGCGTCGGCCGCCGCGTAAAGCGACACGATCTCGGAAGGGGCGCGGTTGCGGGCCAGCAAGGCGCCCATCGTCCGCATCGGGCCGTCGATGTGGTGGAAGAAGTCCTTGAAGCCCGCGCAAAGGTAGTTGAGGCCCGGCTCGCCGTCCGGTGTCTCGATGAAGCGGTCCTTCGGGCAGCCGCCGTGGCAGGCGAAGCGCACGTCGCAATCGAGGCAGTACTGCGGCAGCGTCTCCCGCTTGTCGAGCCCGAACTGCCGCTGCTGCGGCGAGTCGACGAGCTCGAGCATGCTCGTCATCTGGATGTTGCCGAGCTTGTGCTTGGGCTCGACGAAGTGGTCGCAGGAATAGAGGTCGCCGGTGTGCTCGAGCGCCAACGCCAGTCCGCAGGTCTCCGAGTGGACGCAGAGGCTGGGCGGCTCGCCGACCCAGTTGGCGAGCGCGACGTCGAACATCTGCACGTAGACCTCGCCGACGTCGCGCCGCACCCACTCCTCGAAGACGTCGATGAGGAAGCGGCCGTACTGTTCGGCGGTCACCGAGCGGCCGGTGACGCGCTCGCCCTCCTGTACGTACAGCGGGCGGTCGCGCCAGGACGTCCAGGGCACCGTTCCATCTTGGGCGGCCTCGGCCACGCGCTCGATGATCGGGATGAACTGGACGAACTTGGCTCCGAGCTCGTCGCGTAGGAAGCAGTAGACCTCGCGGCCGCGCTCGGCGTTGACGGCGTGGATGGTGGTGAGCGCGTTCCACTCCACACCCGCCGCCTGCAGGTATGAAAGACCGTCCATCACCTGGTCGAAGGAGCCCTTGCCCCCCTTGTTCACTCGGTAGGCGTCGTGCAGCTCTCGCGGCCCGTCGATCGAGACGCCGACCAGGAAGTCGTGCTCCTTGAAGAACGCAGCCCACTCCTCGTCGAGCAGCGTCGCGTTGGTCTGGATCGTGTAGACGGCTCGCTGGCCGGGCGGCAGGTGCCGGTTCGCGAGCTCGACCGAGCGGCGGAAGAACTCGACGCCCATCAGCGTCGGCTCGCCGCCCTGCCAGGCGATCGTCACCTCGGGCACCTGCGAATGCGCCTCGATCAGCTGCCGGACATACGCCTCGAGCAGCTCGTCCGCCATCCGGAAACGCGAGCCCGGATAGAGCATCTCCTTCGATAGGAAGAAGCAGTACGAACAGTCGAGGTTGCAGACCGCTCCGGTCGGCTTTGCGAGCAGGTGGAAGGCCGGCGGCGCCGACTCCGGTCTCTCCGCGACGCTCATGAGGTCACGTCAACGCGGTGTTCCATACCCCGCTCATTGTCTTGTCCTCGGCGGGCCGGGCATCGTCCCGACGGGATGAAGGCAGCCGCGCCGCCCGGAGGCCCCGAGCGGCGCGGCAAGACCTCAGGCTCAGCCGGAGCCGGAGCTTCGCGTCATCACCGACTTGTCCTCGGGTGGCCGCGCGATCATGTAAGTGAGCACGCCGAGCAGTGGCAGGAAGATCACGAACAGGGTCCAGCCCGCCTTCGCCCAGCCCCCGTGGTCGTGCCGGGCGAAGTTGTCGGCCAGCACCATGATCAGGAGCCAGATCCAGATCACGAAGGCAAAGAAGATGAGCATCGTCCAGAAGATGTCCAAGAACGGATAGTCACTTGCGAGGACTGCGAGCACTGCGCTTCTCCCTTGTCGGGTTCATTGACGCTGCAAGCGTCTCGCGCCAACGCGTGTGGAGCATCGTCCCAATGGGATGAGGCGCCGTTTCCTCCCGGACGGGGACGATCATCCGATCCGGATGATGTGGCGCATTCTGGAATGGGCCACGATCGTTGCGAAATGTGCCGCTGGCTCGCATATTCAGGCTCGCCCGTCCTGCTCGAAGAGCTCCTGTACGGCCGGCAGAACTCGCTGATCGTCCAGAGCCTCCACTCACGGCTCGGAGCCGAGGAGACCAACGGCGACGGCTTCGGCATCGGCTGGTACGGCGAGCAGGAGAGCCCAGGAGTGTTCCACAGCATCGAGCCGGCCTGGAACGACCGCAATCTGCGCGAGCTGGCCGGCCACCTCACCTCGCCGCTCGTGTTCGCGCACATCCGAGCCTCCACGGGCTCGCCTGTTCAGCAGACGAACTGTCACCCGTTCCGCCACGGCCGCTGGCTGTGGATGCACAACGGGCTCGTCGACGGTTTCCACAGCGTGAAACGGGACCTCGCTCTCGGAGTCGACCCCGAGTTTTACCCGGAGATCGAGGGGACGACCGACTCGGAGCTGCTGTTCCACCTCGCGCTGACGTTCGGCCTCGAGGACGACCCCCCGCGGGCGGTCGAGCGCACCATCGGCCTCGTCGAAGCGGTCGGTCATGAGCACGGGGTCGAGTTCCCGTTCCAGGGAACGATCGCGACGACCGACGGTGAGCGCGTCTGGGCGTTCCGGTACTCGAGCGAAGGGAAGTCGCGTTCCCTCTTTTTCAGCACGGATGTCCGCACGCTCCGCGCGCTCTACCCGGAGATCCAGCTGCTGCAGGATCTCGGCGACGAGTCCCGGCTTGTGGTCTCGGAGCCACTCGGCGATCTGCCGGGAGCGTGGAACGAGGTTCCGGAGGCCTACTACGGAGTGATCCAGCCGGGCCAGGACGAGCTGCACCCGTTCACGCCGACGACCGAGGCCGTCGGCGCGGTGCGAGCCGGATGACGCTGACCCATCCCGACGCTCCGGCCGCGCCCGCGAGCGATCTCTCGGTCGCACCGATCTTCACGCTCGAGAGCGAGCGCATCCCCCGACGCGAGCTAGGGGACGGGTCGATACCGGCCGACGTCGCCTACCAGATCATCCACGACGAGCTGATGCTCGACGGCAACGCGCGCATGAACCTCGCGACCTTCGTCACCACCTGGATGGAGCCTCAGGCGGAGAAGCTGATGGCGGAGTGCCTCGACAAGAACATGATCGACAAGGACGAGTACCCGCAGACGGCGGAGCTCGAAATGCGTTGCGTCAATATCCTCAGCCGCCTCTGGCACGCGCCGGAGGCCGAGCAGGCAACCGGCTGCTCGACAACGGGCTCGAGCGAGGCCGCGATGCTCGGGGGCCTCGCGCTCAAGCGCCGCTGGCAGAAGCGCCGCGCCGCGGCCGGCGAGGCGACGGACCGTCCGAACCTCGTGATGGGCATCAACGTCCAGGTGTGCTGGGAGAAGTTCGCCAACTACTGGGACGTGGAGATGCGGCTTGTGCCGATGGAGGGCGACCGCTTCCACCTCTCGGCCGAGGAAGCCGTTGCGCGCTGCGACGAGAACACGATCGGCGTCGTCGCGATCCTCGGCTCCACCTTCGAGGGCTCGTACGAGCCCGTCGAGGAGATCTGCGCGGCGCTCGACGAGCTCGAGCAGCGAACCGGCATCGACGTGCCGGTGCACGTGGACGGCGCATCGGGCGCGTTCGTGGCGCCGTTTGTCGACCCCGACCTCGAGTGGGATTTCGAACTGCCGCGCGTCGCGTCGATCAACGCATCCGGGCACAAGTACGGCCTCGTCTACCCCGGGGTGGGCTGGATCGTCTGGCGCGACGCCGAAGCGCTACCCGAGGATCTGATCTTCTGGGTCAACTACCTCGGGGACAACATGCCCACCTTCGCGCTCAACTTCTCGCGGCCGGGAGCGCAGGTCGTGGCGCAGTACTACAGCTTCCTCCGCCTCGGCTTCGACGGGTATCGCAAGGTGCAGGGCTACGCGCGAGATGTCGCGACGCGGCTGGCCGGCCAGATCGAGGACCTCGGCCCGTTCGAGCTGCTGACCCGCGGCGACGAGCTGCCGGTCTTCGCGTTCACCCTCGCTCCAGAGATCGACAACTTCACGGTCTTCGACGTCTCGAACGCGCTGCGCGAGCGCGGCTGGCTCGTGCCCGCGTACACGTTCCCGGAGAACCGAACCGATCTCGCCGCGCTCCGGGTGGTCGTCAAGCAGGGCTTCGGTCACGACATGGCCGATCTGCTCGTCGCGGACCTCCAGCGACAGCTGCCGCGACTCCAGAAGCAGGCGGCGCCTCTGCACGAGACGGCCGCGACCGGCTTCCATCACTAGGAATCAAGCGGCCGAAGCGAGGGAGTCGCACCTCACGCGAATCAGCGAGACGGCCTCCTACGGCAGCCGGCAGACCACTTTCCCGTCGTAGTGGTCGCTTGCCGGGACCGCCTCCACGTGCGTCACGACGCAGGTCCCGTACTTCGTCTCGATCGCCTCGCCTTCCTCGGGAAGGCGCAACACCTCCGCCTCTTCGACATCCTCGAAGTTCGGCCCGTTGACGGTGATGATGATGTGCTTCACCTGCGCCGCATCAGCTGAACGGGCCGAAGTGCGATCTGGGGCCCTGTCGTCTCGGCCGGCTCACTGGCGGGCCATCGCGATCTGGAGGCGCTCCTCCGGCGTGATCAGGTGGTCGACGTCCTGGGCTTCCTCGCCGAGGTCGAGCTCCACCCAGCGCACCTGGCCGTTGAATGCGGTCTCGCCGGGGTCGAGATCGTCGGTGACGGGTGTGCCGCTGTCGGAGCCGATGTCGAGGGTCTCGTCGCCCGAGAACATCATGGGTACGGTCGCCTCGATGCGGCCCTCGGCGACCTTGGCGCCGTCGACGAAGAGCGTCGCCGTCCCTCCCTTCCCCAGCCCACCGCCGTCGTAGGCGAACTCCATCCTCACCTGGTGCTCGCCCTCGGGAACGGCGTCGTCTCCGTAGACCTTGAAGCGCTGCAGGCCGAAGACGTTGTAGCAGTACGCCGGTTTCCCGTCCTTCGCGTAGAGGGTCCAGCCGCCGAAAGCCCCGCCCTGGGCGACGATCGCGCCCTCGGCGCCGCCCGCGGGAACAACGATCTCGGCGGTGACGGCGTGCGACTTGTTCTTGAGCACGACGATCGAGTTCTCCGAGAGGCGGCGCATGCCGCCGAACAGGAGCTGGCGATTGCCCCGGATCAGCTGTGGGCGGCCGGCGAGGTCGGGATTGAAGCGCTCGACACGTCGGTCGTCGAGCGGCAGCACGTTGTACTTCGCGGCTTCGATCAGGAAGAGCCGCTGGAGCTCATGCAGCTTGCCGGGCTGCTCCTTCGACAAGTCGTGCGCCTGCGTCCAGTCCTCGGGCGCGTACAGCTCCCAGACGTCGTCGTCCAGCTGCGGCATCGGCACGGACATGTCCCACGGAACGCTGTGCCTCGTCACGGCGGTCCAGCCCTTGTGGTAGATGCCGCGGTTGCAGAACATCTCGAAGTACTGGGTCTCGCGGCGCTCCGGAGCAGCCGCGTCGTCGAACGTCGGCGCCATGGAGACCCCGTGCAACGGCATTTGCTGGATGCCGTCGACGAAGAGTGGCTCGGGCAGGCCGGCGACCTCGAGGACCGTCGTGGCGACATCGATCACGTGGTGGAACTGGGAGCGGATCTCGCCCTTCGCCTCGATCCGGCTCGGCCAGTGCACGATGGTGCCGTTCCGCGTTCCTCCCCAGTGGGAAGCGACCTGCTTCGTCCACTGATACGGCGTGTCCATCGCATGCGCCCAACCGACGGCGTAGTGGTTGTACGCCTTCGGCGTGCCGAAGTCGTCGACGCGCGCGGACATGAAATCGGCCGTCTCGATGCCGGCGGCGCCGTTGAGGACGACGAGCTCGTTGAAGCAGCCGTTCGGGGTCCCTTCTGCCGAGGCGCCGTTGTCGCCCACCATCACGAAAACGAGCGTCTCGTCGAGCAGCTCGAGATCGTCCAGCGCGTCGATCACCCTCCCGACGTGATGGTCGGTGTGCTCCATGAAGCCCGCGTACACCTCCATCTGCCGGGCGAAGATCGGCTTCATCTCGTCCGGCGTGTCGTCCCAGGCGGGGATCTCGGCCGGCCGCTCCGTCAGCTCCGCGTCTTCAGGGACGACGCCCAGCTGCTTCTGGCGCTCGAGCGTCTCCTCACGGATCTTGTCCCAGCCCTGGTCGAACTTCCCCTTGTACTTCGCCGACCACTCGGCAGGGACGTGATGAGGCGCGTGGGTCGCGCCAGGCGCGTAGTAGACAAAGAACGGCTTGTCCGCCATCAGCGCCTTCTGCTGACGGATCCAGTCGATTGCACGATCCGTCATGTCCTCCGTGAAGTGGTAGCCCTCCTCGGGTGTACGGTCCGGCTCGACCGGGACGGTGCCGTCGTAGATCGCCGGCGCGTATTGGTTCGTCTCGCCGCCGATGAAGCCGTAGAAGTGCTCGAAGCCGCCGCCGCCGGTGGGCCAGGCGTCGAATGGGCCCATCGGGCTCGTTTCCCACACCGGCACTTCGTGGCACTTCCCGAACTGCGCCGTCGAGTAGCCGTTCAGCTTGAGCGTCTCGGCCAGCGGCGCCGCCGTCTTCGGCCGGATCGAGCTGTAGCCGGGAGCGGAGGTCGCGATCTCCGTGATTCCGCCCATGCCGACGGAGTGGTGATTGCGGCCCGTGAGCAGGGCCTGCCTCGTCGGGGAGCAGAGCGCCGTCGTGTGGAACCGGTTGTACTTGAGCCCGTTTGTGGCCAGCCGTTCGAAGGTCGGAGTGTTGCACGGGCCGCCGAATGCGCTCGAGGAGCCGAAGCCCGCGTCGTCGAGCAGCACGATGAGGACGTTCGGCGCGCCCTCCGGCGGCCGGAGCGGCTCGATCGGCGGAAAGTTGGTGTCCGGATCCTTGGCGTCGAAGGTGGTCAAACCGACGTGGTCCCGGTCGGGAATCGGCAGGACGGAGCGCTGAGGCTCTGCGGGCTCGGGCATCACGAACTCCTCGGGAGCAGGGAATCGACGGGTGAGAGCGCATCTTGGGGATATGCAGGCCGGCCGGTCATCGCCCTATCTGGATGAAGCAGTCCGGAGACGGCGCCGGGTTTCGCGGCGACCGTGGAGCGGCACGCCTGGCTAGATGGCGGAGGTGTGGACACCGGGGCTCTCGGTCCGTGACGTCGCCGGGCGCTGCCGCCTGAGCCTCGAGGGCAACGTCCACGGCGAAGGCAGCACGCTGCAGGAGGCAGCGGACGACCTCGTACGCCGGCTGCTCGAGCTCGCACTGTCGCTCCGCTCCGGCGCAGGCTTCCGCGTCAGCCCTGAGGGGCCGAGCATCGATTTGCGCTGGTTCGAGTTCCTCTACGAGCTCGGCGCCATCGCCGCGCGGGGAGAAGACATCCGGAGGCGGATCTTCGAGCAGCCAACCGGCTGAAGCGGTCCGAGAGCCGTCTCCTCCCTCGTAGGAAGGAGACGGCTCCTCACGACCTCAGCCCTCTTCCTCTGCCTCGAGCTCGGCCGCCTCGATCTCGAGCGCAAGCGCCCGGACGATCTTCCCTGTCGCCGAAGCGACACGCGCAGTGCCGACGATCGGGGCCACAGCTGCGAGGACGCCCTGCACCTGCTCGGCGTCGATTCCGAGCTCGCCCGCAGCGCCCAGATTCATCAGGTACGACACGGGCGGCGCATCGACCGCCACGAGCGCGGCGATGCGAACGAGCATCAGCGTCGCCTCGTCGAGAGTCGATGCCTCGATCGAGTCCGCGGTCATGCTTGCGAGCAGTCCGAGGACCGGGGTGTCTGTTGTCTCTGCCATGGGAGCTCCTTTCAGAGAGACGGTGCGCTTCTTCGCACCCCGTCTGGTGGTGGCTCGAGCAGCGTCCCACCGGACGAGGCCGACCGCATCGTCTTGATGGGATGATTCCGGCGCCGTGCCGCCCGCGAGCGGACTCCTGCCCGGCCGCGCAATCGCGCAGCGCGACGTAGGACGGAGTCCGTCATCCTCCCGAGGACTTTGTCAGGCTGGAGCAGGCAGGGGCCTGCTTGAACGCCTGCTCGAGCTCACCCTTCGCGTCGAGCTGCTGGAGGTCGTTGAACGTCGACTGCAGCTGACTGCTCATCGTCGAGAGCTTCCCGGTCACGACTGTGACGGCGCTGAGCACGCTGCTCGCACCCGAGACGTCGCCGGCGGCGCTCTTGATGTCGCTCGCGTCTTGAGCGACCTCGTCCGAGAGCTGGTCGATCGACGCCTTCGCCTCCTGACCGGCCTCGGTGTCCGGCTTGCCGAGCCCCTTCAGGTCGCTTGCGAACGTGTCCCCGGCGCTCTTGATCTCGTCGGCCGAGCTCTGCAAGCCATCCTTGCTGAGGTTGCCGCTCTTGAGCGAGTCGGTCGACGTCTTGACCGAGCTCGTGAACGTGGTGATCGCGGAGCAGAGGCTGTTTGCCCAGTCCTCGGTGGACGTGGTCGAGCTACTGCTCCCGCACCCTGCGAGGAGAGCCGCGCCCAGCACGAGCGCGAGGACTGGAAGCTTGGGAAACGACTTGGTCATCTCGACTAGATGCACCAGGGGAGCGTCGATGGGTGGCGCCGAGCCCGCATCGTCCGGTTGGGATGAACCCGCGCGCCCTCGCGCGTGTGACCTTGCTCACGTGCCCGAGACACGGCCTGAGGACGATCATCCTCTTGGGATGATCCGGAGCCGCAGGGAACGCCGTAGCTTGACCAGGTGGCCACTGGATCAGACCGCAACGGCGCCCGCCCGCGCGTCCTCGTCCTCGGCGGAGGCTTCGCCGGGATCGGTGCCGCGCAGAAGCTGAGGAAGAGCGACGCCGACGTTGTGGTCGTCGACAAGCACGACTACCACACGTTCCAGCCGCTCCTGTACCAGGTGGCGACGGGCCTGCTGGAACAGCCGGCTGTCGGCCACCCCATCCGCGATCTCTTTCACGACCAGGAGAACACCCGGATCCACCAGGATCGAATCACCTCCGTCGACCTGGACGCGCGCGAGGTCGCGTTCGGCAAGCTGGAGCCGATGAGCTACGACTACCTGGTCTTCGCACTCGGGGCGGAGGTCAACTTCTTCGGCGTTGAAGGTGCGGCCGAGCACGCGTTCCCGCTCTACACGCTGCCCGACGCGGTCCGGCTGAAGGAGCACGTCCTGCGCCGCTGGGAAGAGGCCGACCGGCAGCCGGAGCTCGTCGAGAACGGCGCGCTCAACGTCGTCGTCGTCGGGGGCGGCCCGACAGGCATCGAGACCGCCGGCGCAATGGCCGAGCTCTACAACGGAGTCTTCAAGAAGGACTACCCGGACATGCCGCACGACCGCGTGAAGATCATCCTCGTCGAGGCGGGGCCGGAGCTCTTCCCGATGTTCAAGCAGGACATCCGGGACTACACCGAGAAGGCGTTGGCGAAACGCGGCGTCGAGGTGATGACCGGCGAGGTGGTCGAGTCGATAACCCCACTCCGGGTCACGCTCAAGTCGGGGAATGTGCTCCCGGCGCACACGCTCGTATGGGGGGCCGGGCTGCAGGGGAACGAGCTCGTCCGGTCGCTCGGGCTCGAGCTGGAGCGAGGCAACCGGATCGGGGTCGACGCGGAGCTGAGGCTTTCGGCGCATCCCGAGGTGTACGTGGTCGGCGACATCGCGGCGATCACCGACCCGAAGACGAACCAGGTGCTGCCGCAGCTCGGCTCGGTCGCGCTGCAGGCGGGGGAGCACGCGGGCAAGACCATCGCCCAGCGGATCGCCGGCAAGGAGCCCAAGCCGTTCAAGTACCACGACAAAGGCACCATGGCGACCATCGGTCGGGGCTCCGCCGTGGTGCAGATGCTCGGTGGCCGAACGATGAAGGGTAAGGCCGCGTCGATGAGCTGGGCCACCGTGCACCTCGCGCTGCTGCCCACCAACGAGGACCGGGCGAAAGCTGTCGTCGATTGGGCGGGAGCCGGGCTGACGCACCAGCGTTCGGCGCGGATCACCGTCGAGACATGAGCAAGCCAGAGAGGAGACACCGATGACGACCACCGAGGCGCCCTCGACGACCCGGGCGGCCGGCGCGAACGGAGGCCCCAAGCCGGCGGACGTCTTCGTGGCCTTCGGGATCACAGGCGACCTGGCGAGGGTGATGACCTTCCGTTCGCTCTACCGGCTCGAGAAGCGCGGCCTGCTCGACTGCCCGATCCTCGGCGTCGCCGTCGACGATTGGACGATCGACCAGCTGAAGAAGCGTGCGCGCGACTCGATCGTGGGTACCGGCGAGGAACTGGACGACCAGGTGTTCGAGCGGCTCGCGGACCGCTTTGCGTACGTCGCCGGCGACTTCTCGGATGCGGCGACCTACGAGCGTGTGGCCGACGCGATCGACGGCGCCGAGAACCCCGTCTTCTACCTCGAGATCCCGCCGTTTCTGTTCGGGACTGTGGTGAAGGGCCTGGCGGACGCCGGGCTCACAAAGAACGCGCGCATCGTTGTGGAGAAGCCGTTCGGGCACGACAGCGCATCGGCCCGCGAGCTTGCGGACGAGTTGCACCAGCACCTCGACGAGTCCCAGATCTACCGGATCGACCACTTCCTCGGGAAGATGGGGCTCGAGGAGATCCTCTACCTGCGCTTCGCGAACACGATGCTAGAGCCGATCTGGAATCGGAACTACGTCGAGTGCGTGCAGATCACGATGGCGGAGGACTTCGGGGTCGAAGACCGCGGCCATTTCTACGACCCGGTCGGCGCGCTGCGCGACGTCGTCGTCAACCACATCATGCAGGTGGTCGCCGCAGCAGCGATGGAAGCGCCCTCCGGCCACGACGAGGACACGCTCAAGAACGCGCAATTCGCCGTCTTTCGTGCCGTCGCGGACGCCGACCCGAATCACTACGTACGGGGTCAGTACGACGGCTACCTCTCGGTCGACGGGGTTGCTCTGGACTCGACCACGGAGACCTACGCGGCCCTGCGGCTCGAGATCGACAACTGGCGCTGGGCAGGCGTGCCGTTCTTCATCCGCACCGGCAAGCTGCTGCCGGCCACACAGACTGAGCTCAGGCTCGTGATGAAGAACCCGCCGCGGCTCGGCTTCAAGCACGGTCACCGCATGCCGGAGCCCAACCAGATCGTGGTCAAGCTCGATCCCACGACGGGGGTCAGGGTGATCGTCGACGCGCACCGGGGAGACGAAATGGGAGCCGGCCGCATCGACCTGGACGCCGAGTTCGCCGAGCAGGGAGGTGAGGGCGCGACACCGTACGAGGTGCTGCTCGAGGCCGCCATGCGCGGCGACGGCATGCGCTTCACCCGACAGGATGGAGTCGAGGAGCAGTGGCGGATCATGCAGCCGCTCCTCGACGCGCCACCTCCTGTTCACCCGTACAAACCCGGCTCGTGGGGGCCTGAGGCGGGCAACAAGCTCGTGTCCGGTCACGGCCGCTGGCACGGCCCCTGGGTGACGCCGTGACCACCGTTGAGCCCACAACCCAGGGGCGCCCCCAGAGCGCGGCTGCGCCGTCGCCGTTCCCGCCGATCGCGGAGTACGCGTTCCTCTCGAATTGCCACACCGGCGCCCTCGTCGCCCCGGACGGGGCGATCGACTGGCTCTGCGTGCCCCGCTTCGACTCGCCGAGCATCTTCGGCAGCCTGCTCGATCGCGAGGCGGGCTTCTTCCGCTTCGCGCCCTTCGGGATCAACCATCCCACCGCCGTCGTCTACCAGCCGGGCACGAACGTGCTCGAGACGACCTGGAAGACACCGAGCGGCTGGATCGTCGTCCGCGACGCGCTGACCATGAGCCCGCGCGAGCACGAGGACACGATCACGCCGCACACGCGGCCGCCCGCGGATGACGACGCCGACCACTTGCTCGTGCGCACCGTCGAGTGCCTGGAAGGCCACATCGAGGTCGAGCTCGTCTGCGAGCCCGTCTTCGATTACGGCCGCACGCCCGCCGAGTGGGTGCTCGCCGGAGACGACCGTCACATCGCGGACGCCAGCGGTGCCGGCCAGACGATCCGGCTCCAGACGGATCTCGCCCTCGGCATCGAGGGGAACCGTGTCAGGGCGCGACATGTCCTGGAAGCGGGCGATCGGGCGTACTGCGCCCTATCCTGGGACGAGGGCCTCCCGGCGCCGCAGGACAGCGAGGAGGCCGACTCGCGGATCGACGCGACGACGCGCTTCTGGCGCGCCTGGCTCGGCCGCGCCCGGATCCCCGACCACCGCTTCCGCGACCCGATCCAGCGCTCCGCGCTCACGATCAAGGGCCTCTCGTACATGCCAACGGGGGCGACGGTCGCGGCGCTGACGACCTCCCTGCCGGAGACGCCCGGCGGCGAGCGCAACTGGGACTACCGCTACACCTGGATCCGCGACACCACCTTCACGCTCCAGGCGCTCCACATGCTCAACCTCGACTGGGAGGCGGACGAGTTCATGCAGTTCGTCGCAGACGTCGAGGCGACCGAGGACGGGTCGCTCCAGATCATGTACGGCATCGACGGCCGGCGCGACTTGACCGAGTCGACGCGCGACGAGCTGACCGGCTACGCCGGCGCCCGGCCCGTGCGGATCGGCAACGGCGCCTTCGACCAGCGCCAGAACGACGTCTTCGGCGCCGCCCTGGACTCGATCCTCCTGCACACCCGCCGCAGTCAACGGCTGCCGAGGCGCCTCTGGCCGATCGTCGAAAGCCAGGCCGGGTGCGCGACGAAGGTGTGGCGCGAGCCCGACCAGGGCATCTGGGAGGCGCGCGGGGCTCCGCAGCACTACGTCTCCTCGAAGCTGATGTGCTGGGTCGCCCTAGACCGGGCGGCGAAGCTCGCCCAGATCCGCGGCGACGGCGACCTGCAGCAGAAATGGGCCGCTGTCGCGGAGGAGATCAAGGAGGACATCCTCACGAACGGCGTCGACAAGCGCGGCGTGCTGTGCCAGCACTACGGAACCGACGCACTCGACGCCTCGACGCTCCTCGCGGCGATCTTCGGCTTCCTGCCCGGCGACGATGAGCGGCTGAAGGCGAGCGTGATGGCGATCTCCGAGGAGCTGACCGAGGACGGCTTCGTCCTGCGCTACAAGACGGACGAGACCGACGATGGTCTCTCGGGCAAGGAAGGGACTTTCCTCATCTGCTCCTTCTGGCTGGTCTCCGCGCTCGCGGTCGTCGGCGAGCTGCAGATGGCGCGCGACCTGATGGAGCGTCTGCTCCGGATCGCCTCGCCGCTCGGCCTCTACGCCGAGGAGTTCGACTCGGAGACTGGGAGGCACCTGGGCAACTTCCCGCAGGCGTTCTCGCATCTCGCGCTGATGGAAGCGGCCGGCCGGATCATCGTTCCCGAGCTGTTGGCAGAGACCTGAGCATGGACTCGTACGACGTGATCATCGTGGGCACCGGCGCCGGGGGCGGGACGCTCGCGCGCCGTCTGGCGCCCTCGGGCAAGCGCATCCTCCTGCTCGAGCGCGGCGACTGGCTGCCGCGCGAGCCGGCGAACTGGCTCGCCCAGGACGTATTCGTGGACAACAAGTACGTCTCGGAGGACACGTGGTACGACGGGCGGGGCAAACCGTTCCAGCCGCAGATCCATTACTTCGTCGGCGGCGCGACCAAGCTCTACGGCGCGGCGTTGTACCGGCTACGGCCCGAGGACTTCGGCGAGCTCGTCCACCACGACGGGATCTCGCCGGCCTGGCCGATCTCCTACGACGAGCTCGAGCCTTACTACTCGCAGGCTGAGCAGTTCTACGAGGTCCACGGGGCGCACGGGGAGGATCCAACTGAGGGGCACGCGAGCGCGCCCTATCCGTTCCCGGCCGTCTCGCACGAGCCGCGGATCCAGCAGCTCTCCGACGATCTCGAGGCCGCGGGCTATCACCCGTTCCACGCTCCGTGTGGGATCAGGCTTAACGAGCCGAACATGCCCTACAGCGCCTGCGTCCGCTGCGCCAACTGCGACGGTTTCCCGTGCGCTGTCCACGGCAAGTCCGACGCCGACGTGCTCGGAGTGC
>WNFZ01004929.1_pt1 | contig 19644 bp, 21 predicted proteins | sample 5400081 | NCBI WGS metagenome assembly WNFZ01 (sample SAMN13153365, study PRJNA577476) | soil metagenome | isolation source: 80 cm soil or saprolite under grassland replicate 1 | place: USA:California | collected 2016-06-15
CAGTGGATGAAAGCGGCCGACCTGGCCGCGCTCGGAGGCAGGTGGCCTTCGGACGGAAATAGCTTTTGTGGAGCTAATTTCACCGGTGTGCCTCAGTGCATCAACTACAACCTTACTCCGGATGCCGAGGTTCAAATCGCTATTAGCGACGCTCTGATCGACGCTTGCGGAACCAGCAACGAATGTAATACGCCGCTGGATTGTAACACCGTGTATGCGTTTCGCGCTTTTGCGCATGCAAACAACCAGTTTAAGCGAAGCCCATTCAGCTACGGCCAGTGCTCCACAGCTCCATGCGGTGGCGGCACAGTGGGCTGCACTTATACGCAGAGCTATTGGAAAAATCATCCAGATGCCTGGCCGGTCCAAAACGTAATGCTCGGCACCATCAACTACACGCAAGTGCAACTGCTGCAAATCTTCAATCAGCCCGCAGCAGGCAATGGTTTGGTCGCCCTGGCGCATCAGTTGATCACGGCAAAGCTCAACATCGCCAACGGAGCGAACCCGTCGGCCATTCAAACGGCGGTGACAAGAGCAGGCGGTCTAATCGGCACACTGATTGTGCCTCCGATCGGCAACGGATTCCTAAGTTCTGGCACTACGAGTACGCTCACAAACGCCCTGGAAAACTACAACCTGGGTGTAACCGGCCCGGGCCATTGTCCGTAAGAAAAAAGGACTCTTTTACAATAACGTAAACGAAAGTAACAAATAGTTAGAAGGCGGCTGGTAGAAATACCAGTCGCCTTCTTTATTTGAAAATGCGGCGATGACCCCTGGTTGATTCGCTTTCTGCGGGGACGCCGTAGCTGGGCGAACGGCGGGCCGTTTGCGGCGCGCTTAGAGACATACGCGAGGGTGATTGCGCAAGGCTGCGCTCCGCAAAAAAGTCTAAAAAATGGCTTGCTCTGCCGGCGAAGCTTGCTACAAAAGGGCGCAATTTCGAACTTGGGAGGAAATACGCGAAATCTTAAGAGAATTTTGTCGCCGGATTTATCCGGCAGCCGCCGGATTGGGAGTCGCAAGAGGCCAGCGCGCTTCCGGAGATTTCATTGGCTTTTTGGTGCAGTCGCGGGCGCATTTTTACTCGCCGGGGCCCTCGCCCCCAGGGCCGATGCGGATGCAGTAGTCTATTTCAATTTCGAAGGTAACACTTTCACCTCGGTTCCTGCGCCAGGCCCCGGAGGCCTGTACCCATTCCTGCAGAACCAGACGATTATCAACTCTCCCACCGATCCCTTTTCGCCTGGGGGTCTTCTTCTCACCCCCCTGGTCGGCACCATACTCAATGATTGGCGTGAACACCGCAGGGGACGTGCAAGCTTCACTTAGTTTTGCGCTCCAGAGCCTCGGAAACGGAACACAATTCAGCGAAATGGAAGTCCAGTACAGCACAAACGGCGGCGCTAACTTTACCGTTACCCCGGAAGGCTTGGTCTCCATTAACCAAGACGGGCTTTACCACATTTATACTTTTGACATAAGTGGAGCTGCTAACACAGCCAACGCCCTGATCGAAGTCTGTTTCACTGGGAGCACAACCAACAACGCAGCTAATGATACCCGTCTCGACAATCTCCAAATTAACGCCGTCGTTCCAGAACCCACCACCGTCGTCGGCGGCGTGCTTGGCCTTATGGGGCTCTGCTGGCATCAACGCCGCCGGTTAATTCGCTCTCTCCTGCCATCCCGGCGCGGAGCGTTGCGCTCTGGGTAGCGCGCGCGTCTCGCGTGCTGGCGAGCGCGTCCTCGCGATCGCGAACTTTTCTCGCGAATGCGTGGCTTCCCAGGATAACGAGATTCAAAGAAAAGCCTGTTTCGGCGCGACGCCCCTTCGGCTGTGCTCAGGACAGGCTCCACCAACACGCGAGACGCGGTGCGCTACCCAGGCCTTGCCTGCCACGTCCTGATAATTCAACAGTCTCCTAAGCGCAGGCAAGCGCGACGGCGGCTGCATTGCATCCGACGCCACGCCGTAGTAAACGTCTCTCGTGCGTAGTCAGCAATCACGCCGTCGTCCGGCCACGCACGAACCCGATCTGACTTCGCCCGAAGAACTTCGCTCGCGACGGTTGAGATTGTTCTTTTTGCTCGCCGTCGTGGTCGTCGTGGTGTTCGCCGCCGTCGTCTACTTCACCGCTCCCCGGCTTGGCGGAGCAATTAAGGCCTGGCAATCTCGTCGCCTTGCGCGTCAGGCGTTCGCAATGATTGAAAGAAAACAATGGAGCGACGCCAATGCCAAAGCGCGCGACGCGTATCTGTTGCGCCAAAGCGAACCGGAAGCCTGGCGCGCGATCGGGCGCCTTCTGTCGCGCGCGGGACAGCCTGCCCCAGCGTTAGATTGGTGGAAGAAGCTTGACTATCAACATCTGCTTACCATCGAAGATCGGCGCGATTTTGCCGGAGCTGCTCTTGCAGTCGGCGATTTAACGGCAGCCGCGCCGCAGATTGAGGCGCTGCTTGCGCAGCGAGCTGGCCCAGCGCCTGTCGATATTGTGTTGGCCGGTCAACTTGCCGTTCGCCGAAGCGATGCAGTTCTCGCAGTCGATTATGCCGAGCGTGCGCTCGCCGACAAACTCGCAAAGCCTTACGACATCCTTTCTGCCGCCACACTCGTCCTGTCGGTCACCACGCGTGATTCGCAGCCCTACATCGATGCTTGGAAAAGAATCGAAGATCTGGCTCGCGACCCAAAGAATGCGGTGTCGCTTGAAGCGCTCGTTTTCCTGGCGCGTGAGCAGTCGCGCGCGCCTGCGCCTTCTACCAGCGATAATGCTTCTCTTTCGCTTGGCGGCGTGGCGAGTGCGCAAACGACGCCTGGAACCCCGAATGTCCGCCAGTCGGACGGACTCGTCCCGTGGCGAGCTTCCGGGCCCGGCAGTCTGTCGTTTGGACTGGGCCCTACCCCGCAACCCACCTCAGGCGCTCCTACAATGCGGACACTTGAGGTGGCGAACGCCCTTGAAAATCATCCGGAAGGCCGGCCTTATCATAAGCTGCTCGCGCTTGAATTGCGCGCTCAGCACGATCCGCCACTGGCCCATGAATATGTCGCGCAAGCAGTGGAGCGTTTCGGAAATGGAGACGACGAAGCACTTGTCGCGCTTGCAGCATGGCTAAACACTCTCGGCCAGCCCGCGAAAGTTTTGCAATTGTTGCCCACGGAACGCGCCTCACGTCGCCAGGACCTTTTTCTGCAGCATCTGAATGCCATGGCAGCGCTTCAACGTTGGAATGAGGTCAAAGATGCACTTACCAGCGAGCGTTTTCCGTTCGACCCAGTTCTCCAACACATGTATCTGGCCATGGCAAGGACACATCTCGGCGAAGCCACTGCTGCAACTAATGAATGGCAGCGCTCTTTGGAAGCCGCCAACACCCTGGAAAAGTTGTTCGCCCTGGCACAATACGCCGAGCAAAACCATGCCGGTGAGATCGCCGATAAGGCTTACTCCGAAGCGATCAAACTCGCACCAAAAAATCGCGCAGCGTATGCCGGCCGGTTACGCATAGCATTGGCGTCCGAACACACCGCTCAAGCGCAAGCTGTCGCGGCGGAGATTGTCCAGCTTTGGCCGGATGATGCGGCCGCACGAAATCAAGATGCTTATCTGCGACTCTTGCTCCGGCAGCTGCCGGAGGGCGCAGCTGAAGCGGCGGAAAGACAGGCTGAGATTCTTGTCGCGCAGGAACCGTGGAATTGGTCGGCTCGCGCAACCCTGGGGTTGGCGCGGTTTCGCCTGGGCCGCAAAGAAGATGCCCTGGCAGTCTTCCGCACCGTGCGCGCAACAGGCTCTGAGCCTCCGGGTGCGCTTGCGGTTCGTGCTGCCATTCTCGCGGTAAACGGCTACGAAGAAGGCGCCCGCGGTGATGCGCGCAACCTTGGCGCCGAACACCTTTTGCCCGAAGAGCGAGCGCTTATCGCTCCTTTGTTGCCGTAAGGAGCGCGCGGCGGAGCCGTTGTAGCCGGGATCGGTGACCCCGGCCGGCTTTCCGCTGTGCAGATTCCGATTGATCCTGGTGAGGATTTTCTGTCAATCTCTGAGGTAATGCGATTGCTGCTCGAAATACTTGTTGTCGCGGCCCTGATTTATTTTGGATGGGACACGCCCTTTAAACAGTGGAGCAACCAGGCAAGTACGGCAATGCAGGCTCTCCTGCCAGCCAGGCAACAGACAACTTCCGACCAGATGACAATCATCGGTCCGAAGGAAGCCAGGGAGGGAACTCGGGGGAGAGCGGTCCGACCCACATCAACTCCCGCTCGGTAGAAGCCTCTGCGGCGTCGAAAGGCTTCGCGGCAAAAAGTACTCATCCAGATTTCGACGGTGAAGCGCTCCGGTGCCGGCGCCACAACCGGCGTACGCCCCACACGATGAGAATTAGCACCGCAATCGCAACTATCGCCAGTGCCACAAGGTTGTGAATGGGATTGGTCAGAATGTAATTCGGATGTCCTGCGTAGAAGCCGTTGAAGCTTTCAAACGCGGCTGGTAACGCTATTAAGTCTTCTCTCGCCAACTCAAGCCGGTGTTCATTGGGATGGTAATGAGATCCGAATCGGTAGGCGTGTCCTGCGGTGTTCAACTCGATATGCCCGCCCAGGATGTGGGTGAACGGACGCGTTTTCAGAAAGTCGACAACCCGCAGGGCGCTTTCATGGTACGCGGCGGCATCTTCAATCAGCAATCGGCCAGGCATCAGAAAATCTCCCGAAAAAAGAATCCCCGTTCTGCTATCGTAAAATGCCACGTGGGTCTCGTTGTGTCCCGGCGTCGGAATTACGTCCACAATTCGGCCGCCCAAATCCACATGTGCAATCCCGTTGGGCCATTTAGTGAAACCGAAGAACGCTCGAACTCCCTCCAAATCTATGGGTACGATCTGGACCGATGGAAGAGACGCGAACTGAGGATCGCCGGCGCGATGATCGAGATGGCGGTGCGTGTGCGCTACCAGGAGTGGAAGCTTTTTGTGGTCCTTATCCGGCAATAGCTCGACGATCGTTTTCGCCAGCGGCATTTCTTTCGGGTCCGCGACAGCGCCGGTATCGACCAGAAGAGCTTTGTCGGAGCCGACGAGAAGATAGAGAAAATTTGCTTCGAAGTTTGCGCAAGGACTCTGTCGCAGGATAAACGTTTGCGGCTCGTAAGTATGGGCTTGAAGAGAGTTTTGCGGAGTCGCGGTGCAATCCGAAGCGCCTTCGTTCCAGTGCACATCCAGCGTTCCAGGCACTGGCTGGGACCACGCGTGCGTTGTTGTTAAAAGAAACATCGACACCCCTGCTGCGCTCGCCGCTTTCCAAGCTGCGCAAACGTTGACCACGAAACTGTTAGCGCTTGGGCGATTGACCCAGTTCAAACAATTCACCTCTCTATTGTGATGGCTGCAGCAGAACTTTTGGATTCAAAAAACCTCCCGCGGAGCTAATGCCTTTCAATTGTGTCCACACGAAGCGATTGGATGTTGGACGTTGAGCGTTGGAGGTTTACTTCTTATATTCGCGAATGCACCGTGGTCACGTTCCCGCGCATCTCCTATGCCGAAGCCGTCCGACGCGCGCGGCGTCAGGACCGCATTGTATATGCCAGCCTGATCGCGGCGACGCTGTCGATCTTGTTGTTGTCGATCTTCCTGTTTCATCTCATCGTTCACTCAGCCGACGGATGCTGCGGATTTATCGCGGGCGGCGCGAATTGTCAGCGACGTTTCGCGCGAGTCCGGTGATGCGCTTCCTGTTCCAATACCGAGACGACATTCTTGAAGCCCTTGACGTCGGCGGCGGTCACGCGGCGAATCACTGCTCGTTCGAGATCGGACAAATGGCGGTTGACTCGCTGCGCTAGTCTTCGCCCCTTCACTGTTAGCGTGACAACGAACGTGCGGCGATCTGACTCGCCGACTTTTCGGGTGATCAATCTACGGTCGGCCAGGCGATCGAGAATGCTCGTTAATGTCGATCTCTTGTGGGCAAGGCCGCGGTGAAGATCGGCAACATTCGCGGGCGAGGAATGCGCGAGCAGGGCGAGGATATGCGCTTCGCCCTGCGATAGGTCATGCTCACGCAGTTCGCCGAGATACAATCCGATCCGGTGGGTGGCCCGGTGAACTGGGTGAATGAAATGCAGTGCCATCAGCAGGAAGCGGTTTCAGGTCCGGCTCAACCCATGACATCCGAGCTTTATCACTAAACAGCCGCTCCGACGAATAGTAAGCGAGCGGAAAATTCTTTTCCAGCAACTGCGGGTTGGCCTCGACGATCCGCTCCAAACTTTCGCCAAACTTGACCGTCCGCACTTCGGCAAGGAAGTGCACCCAAAATAGCGTGATGGTCTCATGATATTTTTCGGCTTTACCCGCGGAGGCCGCGAATCGCCGCAGTGTCCGGCGCATCTTACTCGCCGCTTCATCCGCACACGACGATTCCGAAAGGTAAACCCAGGCGACGTGCAGATGAGAACAATGATGGAAGTTCTCGTTGGCGATGTCGCCGCGTTCGAGCGCGCGCGTCAATTCCACGTCAGTCATGCGTCCCTTCCTTTTCCAGAGCAGCGTTGATTGCCGTTTCCCAGTGCGCCCGTTGTTGCTCCGCCCAATGCCCGTCGAGTTTGTTCACCTCCTCGCTCCCCTCCGGCCCAATTGCAGAATGGCGATACGTAATCGTCGCCTTGCACTGCCGGTCGCCATCGGGAACAACGCGAATTTTAATCTCATTCGCGGTCAGCCCGGGCGTAACAACCACATATTCTACCCGGCCTTCATTCACATCGTAGACTGTCAGCAGCCAGAGCCGCTCCCTACCCGTGCTCGTTGTGGTTGTGAAAACCGCGCCTTCACGTTGTGCTCCTTCCGGTGGATGAAGAAAATGCGCAACCCAACTCGGCGCCCATTCAGCCTCTCGCACCGGACCAAACAGCGGCGTCACATCCGCGACTGGCCCTTTCAACACGATGGTGAAAGATTGCGTCCGCTGCTCAAGGAGAGCCGGAACGGCCATCGCCGGAACAATTTGCGCCAATCCACACAACAATATCATTAAAGCAGATTTCATTGATACTACGATATCGTAATATCCGATTCCGTCCATACAAAAATTTCCAACGCTTTGAAAGACACCCCAAGATGCGCGGGCAACCGCGTCGCACGACGCGGCGCAGCCTCATGTACGCGATCTCGATTGGCCCTGGAGCTTGGGCAAAAAAAAAGCGCGATTACGCGCGCACGGTCGTGACTGAATTGGGTTGCCTCTATAGCTTTGGATGATTAGTCTGCAATCGAAATCCATCTCCGCATTCACCTGCTTCGGGGATGTAAACCGGAACCTCAACATCAAAAGCATTACTATGAGCGACACCTACGTCCCACTAATCAGCTCCGGCGTTGCCGGTCCACTTGGTGTTGTCCATCTGCCGCGTCTTTGGCAAAAGGTCTCTCTGGAGGCGACGGGTAAACTTGCTTCCGGTTATCCGGCTGTCGGCAAAGGCTTCGATGCGATGACTCTTGCCGCACTCGGACTCGATGAACAGGCGGTAAGAGATTACATCAAGCAAGACAAGCCGACGTACCCCGAATTCGAAGCATGGGTAAAGCAAAACGCCAAGTCGCTTACCCATCTCGACGACTGGTACGAGTTTCACCAGGCTGTGTTGAAAGGTTGATGAGTTGTAGAGGTGCTTGTACCAAGCACCTGAATCTGAATTAGGCGCTTGCGCCAAGCGCCTCTACACACGGAGTGGCCGATCCAACCTTTGACGGAGGCCCATGCTGCGTGTGATCATTCAAGTGTGCCCACGGTAGCGCAGACGAAAACGAAGCCCGCATTCCGCAAGACGGCTGAAACTTTCGCGGGCGGAGCGAAAACGCTCGGACAAAAGTATTTTGTTTCACCGGAGATTTTTGCCGAGGAGCAGGAGAAAATTTTCGCGAAGCAATGGATATTGGTTGGGCATCAGAGTCAGATCGCGGACACTGGCGACTACGCCGTCCAGCAAGTTATCGGTGAATCATTGATCGTTATCCGAGACAAAACCGGAGAGATTCGCGGGTTCTACAATGTTTGTCGTCATCGCGGGACGCGACTCCGAGAAGATCGAAGCGGGCATGCGTCCGCAATTCAGTGTCCTTATCACGCGTGGACGTACGGGCTCGATGGACGATTGATCGGCGCGCCGCACATGGACGACGTTCCGGGTTTTGACAAAGCGAACTATTCGTTACACGCCGTGAACCTGGCATTGTGGGAAGGATTCATCTTCGTGAATCTCTCAGACTCTCCTGTTCCGCTGAAGGAATGGCTTGTGCCCTTGGCCGGAAAGTTTTCGCACTGGAACTTGTCGGTCTTGCGATCGGCAAGGCGAATTGAGTACGACGTCCGAGCCAATTGGAAGTTGATCTTCGAAAATTATTCGGAGTGCTATCATTGTCCAGGCGTTCATCCGGCTCTCTCGAAATTAACCCCGTACGATGCGGCGGAGAACGATCTGGCTGGCGGGCCGTTCCTCGGCGGGTTCATGCCGATCACGAAAGGTCAGAGTCTGACCATGAGCGGCAATGCCTGCGCGTTGCCCGTGGGCGATGTCAGTGCCGAGGATTTCCACCGCGTTTTCTATTATTCAATTTTTCCAAACATGCTGCTCAGTTTGCATCCGGATTATGTGATGGTGCATCAACTTCGGCCGGAGTCGCCGGACCAGACGCTGATTAATTGCGATTGGTTTTTTCATCCAGAGGCGGCCGGGGCCGGGATGAGCGATCCCGGCTACAGATACAACCCGGATGACGCGATCGAGTTTTGGGACATGACCAACAAGCAGGATTGGCATGTGTGTGAGTTGAGCCAGCAAGGCATCGCATCGCGCGCGTACGAGCCGGGGCCGTATAGTTCTCGCGAAAGTATTCCGGCGGCGTGGGACCGCGAGTATCTACGACAGATGGAGTAATCTTCCGCTTCCTCTTCCTCTGAATCTTAACTCGCTCATGCTCTTGCTCGAATTCTGAGCAAAGTTCGTGTCGGCGAAAGTGCCGACACGAGCATGCATGGCGCGTGCGCTCCGCAGTTCTCGCAGAATCTCGCTTTGTCATCCAGGATCCAGCATCTAGTATCCAGAATCGAGATGCCCCCGCTGACTTACGCGAGTTATCTGGATTTGGAAAAGCTGCTCACGCTGCAAAAGCCGCGCTCGAGCCCACCGGAGCACGACGAGACGCTCTTCATCATCATCCATCAGACGTACGAGCTGTGGTTCAAGCAGTTGCTGCATGAGTTGGAAAAAATAAAGAGAGATTTTTCCGCGGGCGATCTTTTCGGCGCAATCCACACGTTCAAGCGCCTGCGCACGATCATGAAGGTGCTGGTAGCGCAGGTGGACATCCTCGAGACGATGACGCCATCATCATTTTCGAGCTTTCGGGACCGCCTTGAAACGGCATCGGGATTTCAATCCGTGCAGTTTCGGGAGATTGAATTCGCGCTCGGATACAAGCGCGCGTCAACACTCGCGTACTTGAAGCCGGATTTCCCGGAATACGACCGGCTTCGGCAGCTGCTCGGCGAACGCAGCGTGGTCGATCATTTCTATGATTTTCTTGCTACCCGCGGCGCGCAGATTCCCGCCGACTTAAAGAACCGCGACGTGACGCAACCAAACGAACCCGACGAGCGTGTGCAGAAAGAAACCCTTCGCCTCTACAAAAATTCTCCCGAGTGCTCGATCCTTTTCGAGTTGATGACCGACTTCGACGAAGGATTGCAGGAATGGCGCTACCGGCACATCAAGCTCGTCGAGCGAACGATCGGCGCGAAGAAGGGCACCGGTGGATCGCCGGGTGTCCCGTTTCTAAAAGAATCGCTGTTCAAGCCTGTGTTTCATGACCTCTGGGCCATACGGCACGAGATGTGAACGACGCAGGCGCTGAGAAGAAAACATCCAAGGTTGAACGCCCAACGCCCAATGTCGAAGGTAGAACAATAATGAGAGATGTCTCGACTTCGCTCGACATGACAATAACGAACGATCGGCGCGAAGAAGGGCACCGGTGGATCGCCGGGTGTGCCGTTTCTAAAGGAATCGCTGTTCAAACCGGTGTTTCATGACTTATGGGCGATCCGGCGTGAGATGTAGCGCTCTTCGCAACGAAGATACGAAGGTCGAAATCAGAGGCCAAGGAATTCGCGGACGGTTCCAGAAAGCAACTGCGCTTTATCTTTCGCCAATAGTTCCTTGATCGATTTGATAAGTTGGCCCGGCTGCGCTTCGCCCAGTGGGAATGGGTAATCCGATCCGAACGCGACGCGTTGTGCGCCGAATAATTGAGAAGCATTTGAGGGTATCGGAATCGTGAACCAGCGAGTCCACGTAGAACCGCGCGGGAATCGTTTGTCCAAACTCATCGACGCGAGCTAGATATTTTCGCGGATTTGTGTTGTTGTCTGTCGCAACTAAATCAGGGCGCACGTGAAACGCGTGCTCGATGCCGCCAATTGTGAATGGGAATGCGCCGGTCAACCGGCAGGATTTGCACGTGTGCGAGCTAAGCCAGCAAGGCATCACTTCCCACGCGTATCAGCCAGGGCCCTATTCGCCGCGCGAAAGCATTCCCGCTGCGTGGGACAATTATATTTAGCACTTATGAACTAACGCGCCGTCAAAGACGCGCCAGAATTTTTGTCGCGGCAGACTTTTCCTGCTTGAGAGCAGCGTTGGCGGGCAGGCCGTGGATGCCGATGGTGATCAATACGTCTCCCTTCAGGATGTTCAACATATCGAGACCGGTTTTGTCGTGATAAAAAATGGCTTTGTCGCCAAGGCCATCGACACTGGTCGATTTGCCTCCGTTCGGCGGGAGCACTGAAAACATTGTCTTCGTAAGGTGCGGCGGTGCTTCTCGCCCGGCGAACATTAGGTCGAGCACGAGTGCTTTGTCGCCCTTTGTTGCATAATAGCTCCATTCGGAATCATAGAACCCGTCGCTGCCCTCCTTGTTCCACCCCTTGGCATCTTTGACCGGCACGCCAAGCATTTTTTCGGCATCGGCCTTGGTGATAACGTTCGAAAGGTCGATTTTGTCGCCGGCGAACACGGTCCAAGACCCGAGACAAAAAGCAGCCGCGGCAACAATATTGATCAGTCTAAGTTTCATAAATTGCCTCCGATCGATTTCAGCCTAACCAATCTCCGAGCCGGTTGCGAACTCAAAAAAAAGCAAACGCCGCAAACGTGTTCGACTTTCCCGTGCTCGTTAGGAACTATTATTTCAGCCCAAGGAATTCGTGGGCGGTTCCAGAAAGCAACTGCGCTTTATCTTTCGCCGACAGCTCCTTGATCGATTTGATAAGTTGGCCGGGCTGCGCTTCGCCTAGTGGGAATGGGTAATCCGATCCGAACGCGACGCGTTGTGCGCCGAATAATTTGAGAAGCATTTTGAGGGCGTCGGAATCGTGAACCAGCGAGTCCACGTAGAACCGCGCGGGAATCGTTTTCCCAAACTCATCGACGCGAGCTAGATATTTTCGCGGATTTGTGTTGTTGTCTGTCGCCACTAAATCAGGGCGCACGTGAAACGCGTGCTCGATGCGGCCAATTGTGAATGGGAATGCGCCACCGCCGTGTGCAAAAGCCACGCGGAGCTTCGGAAAGCGTTCGAACACGCCGCCAAAGATCATCGAGCAGATCGCAAGCGAAGTCTCGGCCGGCATGCCGATGAGCCACGGCAGCCAGTATTTGGGCATACGCTCTTTGCCAAGCATGTCCCAGGGATGGATGAAGATCGCGGCGGCGAGTTGCTCAGCCGCGCTCCAGACCGGCTGAAGGAACGCGTTGTCGAAGTTTAACGTGTCGATGCGCCCAGAGTGCGGGTTCGCATCCACATGCGTGCCGATCTGCGCGCCATGCAAGCCTAATTCGCGGACACATCGTTCCAACTCGCCCGCCGCCAAATCCGGATCTTGCATCGGGATCGTTCCCAAGCCGGCAAATCGCTTCGGATGATCGCGAACAACTTCGGCGATGTGATCGTTTAGTCGCCGAGAAAGATCCAGAGCGTCGGCCGGTTTCGCCCAATAACTGAACATCACCGGCACGGTGGACAGCACTTGCATGGAAACACCATCGCGGTCGCACTCCTCGATTCGGCGCCTGGGATCCCACACGTTGTCGGTGATCTCTCGAAAAACGCGGTCGCCCATCATCATCCGCGCACAGCATGGCTTGTAATGATCAAGGCGAACAAATCCGGGGTAGCCGTATTTCGCATCAAGATCGGGCCAATCGTGCGGCAGAATGTGCGTGTGTAGGTCGACCTTCATGTGAGCGGCGTCCACAGTTGGAAGTACCGGTTTCTGCAATGAAGCGACAGGCAAGATGCCTGTCGGCCAAGACAGGCAGGATGCCTATCTTCCGACGGCCAATCACATGGCAGAATGTGCGTGTGCAGGTCTATCTTCATTCAAAAGAGAACGCCCAACGCTCAACGTCGAATTCAGAAAAGATCGCACACTTACTCTTGCTCCTGCTCTTGCTCTTGATCGAGTTCTTACAGCGATTTGATCGGCACCGGCTTCTCAACTTTTTTGCCGCATTTCTTGCACGTCCGCCGCGCGTCATCGTTCCAGAAATCAAGCATCGCCTGGCTGAAATGCTCGACGATGTCGGCGCAATCGAAGTGAATGTCTTCCACCAATGCCCCACAATTCTCACAATAAAAAATCACGTGCTCCTTCTCTCCCGGAGGCCGCCGACGCTCGACCACAATACCAATCGTTTCTGGCGGCCGCTGTGGCGAGTGCGGCACATTCGGCGGAATGAAGAAAGTCTCGCCTTCGTGCACGATATGATCGACGATCCGCTCACCTTCGCGGATGCGCACCTTGATATCGCCCTTCAGCTGGTAGAAGAACTCTTCCGAATCGACGAGATGAAAATCATTTCGCGCGTTCGGGCCTTTGATCACCATGACAAAAAAATCGCGGCCGTCATAGAGATAACGATTGCTGACCGGCGGCTTGAACTTTTGGCGGTTTTCTTCGATCCAGTTTTCGAGATTGATCGGCGATTGCACTGTGGCCATGACCCGGAGCGTATTTCCTGACTGGCAGAGCGTCAACTGCTGTAGCGCCGCTCCTGCGGGCACGTCAGAGCCAGGGAAGGTTTTCGTTCGTTAGGGTTCGGCAGCGTTTTGCAATTGAAGAGCAAACACAACGCGGTTAGTATCCGCCGCTCCATGAAATTCGGCCGATTCATTCAACTCTTGGGTGGGGCGGCAATCATTGTCTTTTGCGCCAGCTGCGAAGAACTTCCACCCTACGTCGAACATCCGCTCGCCATATTTGCACCGCAGCCGTCCGGCTATTGGCATGGCGATGAGGTACCCGGGTCACCCAAAATCGTCGTCCATCTTGGTGAACAGAAAGCTTACTTTTACAAAGGCAAAAATTTGGTCGGCGAATCGACTGTTTCCACTGGCAAACCCGGCTTCTCCACCCCCCCGGGCCACTATCACGTCATATCCAAAGATCGAGACCACGTCTCGACCGTATTCGGTGACTATGTCGACGACGCGGGGAACGTTGTGAGGTCAAACATCGATGCCCGCAAAGATCGCAGGCCCCCGGGGACGCATTTCGATGGCGCTCAAATGCCGTATGCGATGTTCTTTAATGGCGGCTACGCGATGCACCAGGGCTATGTTCCGCCGTACGCCGCATCGCATGGTTGCATCCGTCTGCCTAAGGGGATGGCGGAGCATTTCTTCGACGCTTCTCCTGACGGCACACCGATGACTGTGAAAGAATGACGTCATGGCCTGTTCAAATGAGAACGAGGCCATTTTTTGAGAGAAAACCGGTCCGGCAAGCCAACATAAGGTCGCCGCTTACGTAGCGGCGTGGATCGGTGCCCCGATCTGAACATCGTGCTAAAATAAGGCCAAGGAATGCACAAGAGCATTATCACACCCGAAAGAATCGCTGACGTCCGGTTAACCAAGGAAGAGACCGCGCGTTACTCCCGCCACCTCATCATGCCCGAAGTGACGCCTGATGGCCAACGGCGTCTAAAAGCCGCGCGCGTCTTGTGCATCGGCGCCGGCGGCCTCGGATCGCCAGCTGCGCTCTATCTCGCTGCGGCCGGGGTTGGGACAATTGGAATTGTCGATTTCGACGATGTCGATCTTTCGAATCTGCAGCGCCAAATTCTCCATGGAACAAAGGACATCGGCCGGTCCAAATTGGAATCCGCGTGGGATCGCCTGCGTGACATCAATCCGGAGATCGACATCGAATTACATCAATGCCGTTTTTCCAGCGAGAATGCGTCTCAGCTTGTATCTCAATACGACGTGGTCGTTGATGGGTCGGATAATTTTCCTACGCGATATTTGTCCAACGACGTCTGCGTTTTTGCGCGCAAGCCGAATGTGTACGGCTCCGTATTCCGTTTTGAAGGACAAACAACTGTGTTCGCGCCTCACCTGACTGGGCCATGCTATCGCTGCCTTTTTCCGGAGCCACCTCCGCCGGACACGGTGCCAAACTGCGCGGAAGCGGGAGTGCTCGGTGTTTTGCCAGGGATCATCGGAATGCTGCAAGCGATTGAGGCGATCAAATTGATCGTCGGCATCGGCGAACCGCTCATCGGGCGGCTCCTCCACTTTGATGCGCTCAGAGTAAAATTTCGAGAGCTTAACCTGCGACGCGATCCTCAATGTCCGGTTTGCGGAGAGAATCCAACAATCTTTTCGCCGATTGATTACGAACAATTTTGCGGAGTACGTCCCCGCCCGGCGCACGATCACGATAGCCAGCCAACAATCAGCGTGCACGAGTTGAAGCGAAAAATGGAAGGCAACGGGGATCTTACAATTGTTGATGTAAGAGAAGCGTTCGAATACGAAATTGCGCGGATCGAAGGTTCGAAATTAATTCCGCTCGGCGAATTGCCGGCACGGCTCGATGAGCTTCAGCAGGATGAGGAGATCGTCCTCCTTTGCAAGAGTGGCACACGCAGCGCACACGCGGCGGAGTTACTCCGCGCCGCTGGATTCACGCGAGCCTATAATCTGGAGGGTGGAATCGACGCATGGGCGGATATGATCGATCCGGCGATGCAGAAATATTAGGCACGAACGCCGGCTCCGATGGGCTCGCCTCCGTCGCTAGCAACTAGGCGAACTATTTCAAGACTGCCGCCAGATCATCCGCGGCCGGGACATTGTCCCATTGCTTCAGTAGCTCGCCATCTTTCCCGAAGACGAAGACGCGGAAATCCGTTGCTTCGGGCCGCCCGCCGAGTTGCGACGACACCGTCCCATCAAAATCCGCCACCGCGAAGACGTCGTCTCTCGCATTGCGCGTAATTTTTTTGGCGTCGTATCGTGGCTGAAGGCGCTTCGCCTCTTCGTCGAGGCGGCGCCGCACCAACACAGTCGCGATTTTGCGCCCGAGCAGGATGTCCTTCCTAATAAAATTCAGGACCGTAATCATTCTATAACTCGGATTGCCGAGACAAAATTCGGGAGCACGGTCCCCGACCGCGCGCGCCTTCTCCGAATCTGCTCTGGATGCCAGGACGATGACGCTAATGTGACCGTCGGCGGTGGAAAGCGTGTGGCCATCAACGTCGACAAAATTGAGCGTGTAGATTTGACCGCTCGAAAGCGCTGCATGCAGGGGCTCCGCGAAAGGGAAGGAAACCGCCGTTGCAAAGAAAAAGAATTGAAGTGCGCGCAGGTTCACAAGTAAGCAGATTGGCGACGATGCCGCGCGCTGACAAGTTCCGTGTTCCCATTTCCACTTCGCGTTGCGCCTTGCCAGGAAAGGCGAGCGTGGTTTGCGTCTGCTTGTCGGTCTTTTTCGCCTGTGCTTTCATCGGCTGCGATCGGTTGACCACCTCGCGCTACGCTCAACTTGTGCAAGACGCAGATAGGAAATCGACCCGCGGAGACTTTGGCCGCGCAATCAACCTTTATGAAGCCGCACTCGATGATAGTCCACGGTGCGCGGAGGTCCATTACAAGCTGGCGCTGCTTTACGATGACAAATTGAATGATCCGCTTAATGCGTTGCACCATTTCAGGCGTTATCTGGCGCTGAGTCCAGACGGTGCTCATGCAAACGATGTGAAAACTTCCGTGAAACGTGATGAGCTAGCGGCGCTTACCGCGTTGTCCGGCGATTCTGTCGTTACACGAGCCGAGGCAGCCCGGTTGCGAAACGAAAATCTTAATCTTCACAAAGAACTTGAAGGGCGCTCCGCAACGCCGCCGATAAGCTCGGGTAAAGCGCAAGCACGCGATGCAAGCTCCAAAAAAACCGCCTCGAGGAAATCTGAGGGGCGAACTTATGTTGTTCGGTCAGGCGACACACTCGCCTCGATTTCGCGGAAGTTTTACAAATCATCAGCGCGCTGGAAAGGGATTCTCGACGCAAACAAAGAGGGCATCCGCGATCCGAAAAAACTCACGGTAGGCCAAACGCTCGTTATTCCGTAGGAGCTTGTTTTCGCGGTGAGGTATCGCAATCCACACCGCACTGCCTGGACGTGACCGCGCGGTTCAGGCCTCTATTCCGAGCAACTCCCGCTGCCACGGAACCAGCAAAGATGCAGCGCGCGTTTCCTTCACCGCGATCGCCTCGATCGTGCTGCGCGGCGCGATAAAGGATTGCTCTAGATCGAGATCCCTGGCTGCTCGATCACGCCGACGCCGTAGTTCTTCCGCGCGACGAATCGCCTCCGGACTCGGCCGCGTTCCGAATCGACGTTGCGGAACTGGCCATTCCGATTCAGGCAATTGCATTGCGTCCTGCGCTGCCATACGAAATGCCTGGCGCCGGCGCGAAGAAAAATGCCGGTAATCAGGCAAACTTCCGGAGACGAAATTTAGAGCCGCCTCCAGCAACTCGTGATTTTGCAAAATATGAAAAGGCGGGCGATCTGCCGCTTCCGCTTCCTTCTCGCGCCATTGCCAAAGCGCGCGCAGGACGGCCGCATCGCGGCCGCGTAGCGAGGCGGATCCTGGGATGCGCCAAAGTTCATCCTCATTCCGCACACGCTCTACCGCTGCCTGCTCGATTGCGCGCTGACAGGATTGCCGTAACCAGTCGAGCCGATCGCATTCGCGTAACTGCGAATCGAGCCGCTCGGCCAAAGGCAAAAGATAATGCGTGTCATTGATCGCATACTCGATCATCCGCGCAGAAAGCGGCCGCTGCGCCCAATTTGCCTTTTGAGAGCCTTTGCCGAGTTCAACGCCAAAATGCCGTTTCACCAGAGCGGCCAGACTAAATTCGCGGATCCCCAGCAGTCGCGCGGCGATCACCGTATCGAAAATCCGGTGTGCGGCCAGGTTTAAGCCGCGGCGGAGCAATCGCAGATCGAAATCCGCGCCATGCAAAACAATTTCCTTACGCTCCAGCGCAGCGCACAGCGGCGAAAGATCGACAGCCGCCAGTGGATCGACAATGTAATCCAACTGTAGTCCCGCGACTGCGGGATGCTCCCGGCCCGCTTTTGAGCCACGCGGCTCCCAGCCGGCGTCATCCCGCAGTCGCGGGACTACAGCATCCGGCATGGGAAGACTGATTTGTACCAGGCAAAGTTTTTCCCGATAACAATGAAGGCTGTCGGCCTCCGTATCGATTGCCACGCGATCGGCCGATTCGATTTGCGGGAGCAACTCGGCCAGCTGCATTGCGCTCGCGATCAAATCCCTCGGCAACGACGAATGACGAATGTCTAATGACGGACAAATGACGAAGCCAGAATCACGAGAAGTTTCGGATCGCCGCTTCGTTGTTTGGTCATTCATGCCTCCTTCGTCATCCGTCATTTGTGCATCGTCATTTTTTCCTCGCCATTCGAGCTTCGTCATTTTGCCAGAAATCATCTTAACCCGCTTAACAGCAACTCCGCGTTTGTTTTCGTCGCTTCGAGGTTTTCGATCAGCTTTTCCATCGCTTCGATGGGAGGAAGCGCCGCCATGGTCTTGCGCAACTCCTGTACGCGCTCCCACTCATCGGGATGATACAGCAAGTCTTCGCGGCGAGTGGCCGACTTCAAGACATGGATCGCGGGATAGAGCCTCTTCTCTTGCAGCGCGCGATCGAGATGCAGCTCCATGTTTCCAGTGCCTTTAAATTCTTCGAAAATTAATTCGTCCATGCGACTCCCGGTTTCGATCAACGCGGTGGCGAGAATGGTAAGGCTGCCGCCTTCTTCAATATTGCGTGCCGAGCCGAAGAATTTTTTGGGTTTGATAAGCGCTTTTGCCTCGACACCGCCAGACATGATCCGGCCTTTGCCTGGTTGCAGATTATTATACCCGCGCGATAGCCGCGTGATGCTGTCGAGCAAAATCACCACGTCTCGTTTCATTTCCACTAGACGCTTGGCGCGCTCCAGCACCATCTCTGCCACCTGCACATGTCGATGGACGCTCTCATCGAAGTTCGAGTGATAAAGCTGGCAATCGACTTCCCGCTCCAGATCGGTCACTTCTTCCGGCCGCTCGTCCACTAAGAGCAGAAGGAGAACGATCTCCGGATGATTTACTCGGATTGCTTTGGCGATTTCTTTGAGCAGGATGGTCTTGCCTACACGCGGCGGCGCCACAATGAGACCGCGTTGTCCGCGCCCGAGCGGCGCCAGCAGATCGACTGCCCGGGCGCTCATGGAATTCGTCTTTGGATTTTCCAGCATGATTCGGCCTTGCGGAAATTGCGGCGTGAGTTTGTCGAAATCAGTTGGCTCCGTCCACTGCCCCGCCGGTTGGCCCTCGATCGTTGTGACTTGTTCAAGCGTGAGGAACTTCTCGCGATGGCCCGGTAGCCGTATGGTCCCTGCAAGTTGTTGACCGGGCCGCAGGCGATATTGCTCGATCACTGCGCGTGGAACACAAACATCTTCCGGTACTGGCAAAAAGTTTAATCTCGGCCAGCGCAGCATCGCGAACGAATCGCTCACCTGATCGAGGAAGCCTTCCGCACTCACCGTCGCTCCGGCGGCTAATGCGGCACGGATGATATCGATAATGTGCTGATGACGCGACCGCGCCGGATACAAATGCAGATCCAAATCACGCGCCAACGCTTCCAGCTTTTCACCCGAAAGCTCTTGCAGCTCATTTAAGTCAAGTGAACGCTCTGTCACCGGGGTCGTCGATCCCGGTCTTCCATTCGCTGTTACACTCGGCGTCGCCGATGTTGCAGCCCGGACAGGTTCCGCAGCTGCAGTTTCCGCAGTCGCCGACGCCGATGTTGTTATCTTTTCGTCCATATCTGCTGCTGCCAAAGGGCAACAAGAAAGCGCGCCTGCGCGCCGAGCACCACACGATCGTCGTTATTCCAGACTACGTGGTCCGCGCGCCTGATTTTTTCGTCGAGTGACATTTGGGAGTTGATCATTTGTTCGGCCGCAAGCCGCTCGAGCGACGTGCGTGCCATCAGCCAGTGCAATTGCATCTTGAAAGAGCAGGCCACCACTACCACTCGATCGCACAACGTTTCACAGCCGGTTTCATAAAGAAGTGGAATATCAGCGAAGAAAAAATCGGGAGAGTTGCGATGCGTTTCCGCTTCCGCGCTCCATTTGCGGCGAATCCGCGGATGGAGCACCTGTTCAAGCGCGCGTTTCTTGGCCGCGTCGCCAA
>WNFZ01001979.1_pt1 | contig 19632 bp, 19 predicted proteins | sample 5400081 | NCBI WGS metagenome assembly WNFZ01 (sample SAMN13153365, study PRJNA577476) | soil metagenome | isolation source: 80 cm soil or saprolite under grassland replicate 1 | place: USA:California | collected 2016-06-15
GTTTGGACTCGCTAATCTGCATTTCATCGGTGTGGATGAGGACTATGCCGTGAAACCTGCTGCTTTGGAGGAAGCAATTCGCGTTGACCTCACACGGGGTTTCGTTCCCTGCGCAGTTGTCGGCACGACCGGTACAACCGGAACGACTGCTCTCGATCCGATTCAAGCCATCGCGAATCTTGCTCACCAATATAAGATCTGGTTCCACGTCGACTCGGCGCTGGCGGGCTCCGCAATGATCCTGCCCGAATGCCGCTGGATGTGGGAAGGAATCGAAGGCGCTGATTCGCTTGTATTGAATCCTCATAAGTGGCTCGGTGCGGCGTTCGATTGTTCGCTCTATTATGTGCGTGACCCGGAACATCTTGTGCGCGTGATGAGCACCAATCCAAGCTACCTGCAAAGCACAGTCGATAACCGCGTCAAGAATCTGCGGGATTGGGGCATTCCCCTTGGACGGCGTTTCCGCTCGCTCAAGCTGTGGTGTTTAATTCGAGAACAGGGCATTGAAGGATTGCAGGCTCGTTTGCGTAGAGACCTCGCCAATGCACAATGGTTTGCTGAACAAGTGAGAAATACAGCCAACTGGCACATTCTTGCTCCCGTTCCATTGCAAACGATTTGTATTCGCCATGAACCGCAGGGTCTTGAAGGCGAAGCATTGGATAAACACACCCTGGATTGGGTGGAACGCGTCAACAATTCCGGGGGCGCGTACCTCACTCCGTCAACACTGGATGGACGCTGGATGGTGCGCGTCTCGATTGGTTCGCTGACGACAGAGCGCCAACACATTGAGGCACTTTGGAAACTAATACAGCACGAGGCACAAAACTAGTAGACTTTCTTCAACAACTATATAAAATCGAAAATGTAGGGGCATGGCAACTAATTTTGCTGTGCTCTTACCAGGATTATTCATGACAGGCACAATCATAAACATTACAGCAATCATCGGGGGCAGTGTCATCGGCTTACTTTTCGGCGCACATCTTTCTGATCAATTGAAATCAACGCTTATTTCAGGCATGGGACTGTTTCTCATAGCGATGGGATTTCAGATGTTCCTAAAAACAGAGAACTCACTCATTGTTCTGGGCGCGTTGATCGCGGGCACACTGCTTGGCGAGTGGTGGCGGATCGAAGATGGATTACACAAACTGGGAACATTGCTGGAACATAAGTTTTCGCGTGAAGAAGATGATGGTTCGAACCGCTTCGTGCGCGGCTTCCTGACTGCTTCGCTATTGTTCTGCATCGGACCCATTGCCATCCTCGGTTCGATCCAGGATGGACTGACTGGGGATTTCAACCTCCTGGTTGTCAAATCCGTAATCGACGGATTCGCTTCGATTGCGTTCGCCTCTGCTCTTGGGATTGGCGTGGCATTTTCCTCCCTCCTCATTCTGGTTTACCAGGGCGGAATCAGTTTACTGGCTGGACAGTTAAATGCGATCGTGACAACATCCATGATGAACGAGCTGACCGCGACCGGTGGCATTCTTCTGATAGGAATTGGGTTTTCCAACTTGTTGGAGATCAAAAAAATACGTGTGGGAAATATGCTGCCCAGTCTAGTGATCGCGCCGTTGATCGTGTGGGTAATCGTCTTCTTCCAAAAATAATTACCCGAAGATTGCGATAATCAATATTCCCATGAAGATGACAATCGCCCCGAGCACGCGCATTCCACCCATCTTTTCCTTCAGAAAGAACCAGCCTGCCAGCGCACCAAATACCACGCTCACTTCCCTGACCGCGCCGGAATAACTGAGCGGCGCAATCGAATATGCCAGCACCGCCAATAGATAAGCAGAAACGCCCAGGATTCCCATCAGCGGCAAACGGAATCCCTGATTCTTGAATTCCTGCCAGAGATAGGACCAGCCATACTGCCTCATGATAAATGGCGCGACCGGAATAGGGACAAGCGCAAACATCATCATCACATAAGCTGTAGCATATCCGTTCTTAACGGCAGCCCCATCGATGGTGGAATAGATCGAAATTAGTAATGCAATAAACAATGCAACCGCAACGCCTCGAAAGTGGAGACGCGTCACGCGGCTTGATGTCAATGTGCTGATACCGATCACAAACAATCCCCCAATGATGAACCCCAAGCCGATGATTCCACCGCTCGTGAGATGCTCATGCAAAAACAGGAATGACCACAATGCCAGGAAAGCCGGTGCCGCGCCGCGTGCGATGGGATAAATGAGGGAAAACTCGTTATCCTGATAGGCATACGAGAGGGTAATAAAATAGGTCGCTTCGGTAAGGATGCTGAAGAGCGCAAACCTCCACATCTGCTGTACGGGGAGACCGGTAAACAACAAAGTGACCAGTGCAATAACGCCGCTGACAACCACCATCCACCAACTGGCAATATATTTCTCTTTGGATTGCTTAAGAATCAGATTCCAGGCAGTATGCAGGACCGCCCCGGAAAGAAGAAAGAGGAGTGCAAGGATGGGCATAATGGCAGTGAATGTACCATAAAAAAGATTAGTGTCCACCGCTCTTAACGGGAAAGCTCCAAATGCCATCCACAGATTCCACAGAAAAGAAAAAAGAAAATCTGCCAAATCTGCGGATAAATCCGTCAGAAACGGGAGAGCCACATATTAATCCATAGATGGTTTTGTTTGCAAAATGTAATCCAGGAATATTGCAATTAAATCTTGACATGTTTATACTCCTCTCATCACAACCATTTCAAAAAGGAGAATGTATGAAATCGCTTCGTCCCGTGTTATTTTTAACGTTTGTCCTGCTGATCGTTGGGTTAGCCTGTTCCGCACTCGGCGGCGGAGGCGCTCCGGTCCAAACCCAGCCTCCAGCAACTGCAGCACCGGTCCAAGTGACCAATCCTCCAACTGCCGCGCCACCCCAGCCGACGGAAGCGCCGGTAACGGAAGCTCCTGTCGCGACAGCAACGGAAGTACAGGTCTCGCAAGCACAGGATTATTTCACCGAAGATTTTGATAATCCACTTTCCAGCGACTGGACATCCTTTACCGTGACAGGTTCGGCAAAAGCAGATCCAAGCAAGGTCACTGTAGAAGCAAAAGACGGAAACCTGGTGTGGAATTTTGACAGCGAATATGTTTATTATTACTTGTTCTATCAGGCATATAAATATGACGATGTGAAACTGGATGTGCGCGCCGATAACCGCGGCAGAAACAACAATTCCATCAGCCTGATCTGCCGTTACGATCCCAATGTTGGCTGGTATGAATTCAATATCGCCAACAACGGCCTCTACAATATTCTATTTGCCGATTCGCACGATAGCAGCAAGATCGCCTACAAGAACATCACGAACGGTGGAGCGAATGCCATTAAACAAGGGAAGGGAATTAATGAGTATTCGATCTCCTGTAAGGGCGATAAATTAACACTAACGATCAATGGTGATGAAATCACAACCATTCCCGAAAGGAACTATGGATTGACGGAGGGCATGGTGGGTGTCTCCGTTTCTTCTTTCAATGTGTTGCCGATTTTGATCAATATGGATTGGATTAAGATTGACCAGCCATAATTTATAAGGAAAAGACCTCCGAGTTTTTCTCGGAGGTCTTTTTGTTTAATATACTGGTATCCTCGCCCCGCTCACTTTTGCGGCTTCATCCGAAAACAGATACATCATCGCCGCGACAATTTCTTCCGGCGTTGTCCCTTTGCCGGAATTGTTTATGTCGATAGAACGGACTTGAATGATATTGGCAGTTACGCCTTTATCTTTTAACTCAGCAGATAACGTGAGAACAAGATTCTCCTGGGCGGCTTTAGCAGCAGCATAGGTTCCCGTATTGCCCGGCGGATTAGGCACATTCGAAGCCGAGACAACGATCACACGTCCCCATTGGCTTTTGACAAGCTGTGGCGTGAATGCCTGAAACAAGTGGAACGTCGTCCAAACGTGCTGACCGAGCATGAAATCCAGGTCTTGCACGCTGGCATCTGGAATCGATTTCCCACCAACCCAGCCGCCGACGAGGTGGATCAAGGCGTGGATTCCGCCGAATCGAGCGGTGATCGCTTCCGCCGTCGCGCGAACCGTATCGCCGTTACGCAAATCTACCACCGAAGCGAAGAGACGTTCTGCAGAGAGATTCAGATCGCGTGTCAGAGAATCCAACTTGCTTTGATCATTATCGAGCAAGACTAATGTATAACTGCGCCCGGCAAATGCATATGCAGCTTTGCTTCCAAGCGCGCCGGTGGCACCGGTGATGAGAACTACCCTATTCATTCCATGCGCCGATTTGGTCTTCGCTCATGCCCTCGACAATCGGCTGGTCGTCCTGTTCACGCAAATGTTCCTTGCCGTGAAAATCGATCAGATGTCCTGATTTGGCAGCCTTTGTTTCGAGATAAAAGAGATTGTGCTCGTTTGGTTCCATAATGTGCGGAATACGCCCGGTGACATGAATGCCATACTGCTCGAGCTGGTTGATCTTCTTAGGATTATTGGTCATCAATTGCACAGAGTTAATCTTGAGTGACATCAACATATGCGCGGCAACGGCATAATCGCGTTCATCGTCACGGAAGCCCAGCGCCAGATTCGCTTCAACAGTATCCAGTCCCTGGTCCTGCAAACTGTAAGCGCGGATCTTGTTGATGAGTCCAATGCCTCGTCCTTCCTGACGGAGATACAAGACCATCCCTTTTTCCATCTGGCCGATCTTTCTTAATGCCGATTCCAACTGATCGCGGCAATCGCAGCGCAACGAACCCAGCGCGTCACCGGTCAAACATTCCGAGTGTAAACGCACCGGAACGTCAGCCGCGCCGATCACATCACCTTTGGTGATGGCAACATGTTCCTTGCCATCCCGATTATTTTCAAATGCAATAATATGGAAATCTCCAAAGCGAGTCGGCAATTCCGCCATTGCCACAATTCGTACACAGATCTGATCTTTCCCGAGCCCCTCACATTCGTGATCACCTTCTGTTTGCAAAAGGAAATCAAATTTTTCATGCATTGTTGTAGTCATGTTCACCTCTCCACAATCTAAATTGATCCAACCTTACTTTTTCTCTGAAATATATTTCAATAAGACGCCGCCATCCTCCCAGGCTTCAGCACTTACAAGTTTCAATGGGATGGCTTCGCCTCGTTCCAGGCCGGAGCCCCCTGCCAGCGTTGGAGCATTCGCGCCACCGAAGATCATCGGCGCCACATAGGCGGTGATTTCATCCACGACGCCGAGACGCAATAGCTCGAAATTCAGGGTGGCGCCACCTTCCACCATCAGGCGCTCCACCCCTATCTCTTTTAACGTTTCTAACGCCTTGAGTAGATTTACTTTTTCGGAATCGTCCACATAAACATCCACGCCGCGGGATTTCAACTCGGAAACGTGGTGTTTAGATGTCCAACGTGTAGTAAATATTACGATATTGGCAGGACCTGAATTCAGGAACTCCGAGTCGTCACGTATACGCGCCTCCGTAACAACCCCCACCTTCATGGGATTTGGCGGAAGTCCGCTTTGAACTCGTTCCGCACGCAGCGCCTCCGATTTGACAGTCAGCTTTGGATCCTCATCCAGAAGCGTTTTCCCACCGACCATCACCGCGTCCGCTTCGGCGCGCAGACGGTCGACGCGTTCCTTATCCCGCTCGGAAGAGATCGCCGCGCCCTTGCGCTGGAACGTGTCGATCTTTCCATCGGCGGTCATTGCAACATTCATGAAAACAAAAGGACGATTCATACCCGTTCTCCCTCAATTGAACTTTGAATGCCATTGTATATTGATCTTCGATGTTCAAGTTTAGATATGTAGGTCTGTTATGCGTGCGGCACTCTGTAATACAATTGTAAATCTATACGTTATAAAACGTACCTGTCATTTTTTGCAAAGACGGTTAAACTTTTGGGAGAGGAGAGTTTATGCGTCAATCTGTACTGACCGAGGAACAAGCCCAATTCCTGCGTGACGAAAAAGAATCGTTATCTGAAATTCGACTCGCCCTGGCAGATATTGATCTGCCGCGCGAATCGCTGGCGACCTTACAGGATGCCATCCTGCAATTGGATGAATTATTTTTAATGGTGGTGGTCGGAGAATTCAACGCGGGGAAAAGTGCCTTGGTCAATGCCTTGTTAGGTGAGAAGGTTTTGCAGGAAGGCGCCACGCCAACTACTTCGCATGTGACCCTGGTCAAGTGGGGCGAAAAAGCTGCCGAGCAAGTCGTGGATGAAAATTTTGCCGTTTACACCTATCCGCTGCCGCTTCTCAAAGAACTTAATATTGTAGACACACCGGGGACAAATGCAGTCATCCGTTATCATGAACGATTGACCGAAGAATTTGTGCCGCGCAGTGATTTGGTGCTGTTCACTACCTCGGCGGATCATCCTCTCACCGAAAGTGAGCGACTATTCCTCGAGCGGATTCTTGCCTGGGGTAAAAAAGTTGTCTTTGTGTTGAACAAAGCCGATATTCTCGAAAACGAATCGGCGCTCGAAGAAATTCGATCTTTTGTCGTCAAACATGCCACTCTGGTGTTGAAAGATATCCCTGAATTCTTTCCAGTTTCCGCACGGATGGCGCAACGCGCACTTGCCGAATCCAATGCTGAGGAGCGCAATCGCCTGCGCCTCGCCAGCGGCTTGGATGCATTGGAGCAATATATCAATTCCACCCTCGACGACACCAAACGACTTCAACTCAAGTTCAACAACCCAATAGGAGTAGCAGAGAATCTCATTACCCAGGCAACGAATAGTACGCAAACACAAGCAGAAGACATCCAAGAAGATTTGCAAACGGCTGCGTCGCTCGAGTCGACTGTCCGAGATTATGAACGCGATCTACAAAATGAACTTACACCGCGTCTGGCGGAAGTGGAAAATATCCTGCATCGCCTCGAACAGCGCGGGCTCGATTTCTTTGACAACACGATTCGCCTCACCAATATTCAGGGGTTGGTCCGCGGCGATAAGGTCCGCGCCGAGTTCGAGAAGAAAGTGCTCACCGATGTGCCGCAGCAAATCGAAGAACAGGTCCAGCGCTTGATTGATTGGTTTGTGCAGAAAGATTTGCAGGAATGGCAGCGGGTGATGACCTATGTCCAACGCCGACGCGCCCTGCACACAGAGCATATCGTCGGCGAAGGAATTGAACCGCGCGAAGACAGACGCCGTGACTTGATCGACACAATGGGTAAAACCGTCCAGCGCATCGTGGATACCTATGACCGCGATCGCGAAGCCAGCGAACTGGCGGCACATGTGGAAACTGCTGTGGCGCAAACGGCGTTGCTGGAAGTCGGCGCGGTGGGACTTGGCGCGTTGGTCACTGCGGCGATTCTTTCCTCCAGCTTTGATATCACCGGCATTATTGCTGCGGGCACACTTGCCATTGTCGGCTTTTTCGTCATTCCTTATAAGCGCAAACAAGCCAAAGATAACTTCAAAGAAAAGATGACTGCCTTGCGTAACAACTTGTTGGAGAGCCTGACGACTTCGTTTCAAACGGAAGCAAAGAACGCGGTTACCCGTCTTAAAGATGGCATTACCCCATACGTCCGCTATGTCAACGCCGAACGTGATCGGATTAATAAAACGGAAACAACGTTGGCAAAAGTGCGCCAGCAACTCTCGATCCTTCGGGCGAAAAGTCAGTCGGTGGTAGGAAAATAAATTATTTCAATATCGTAGGGGCGGGGTGATCCCGTCCCTACCTGTTTCATAAACAATTGTTTCCCAATTTGCGATTTGCTATAATCTTTTCAGCTTATAAGGATCTTCATCTTGCGGGAGCACACATGCGCAAATTGCTTTTGGCAATCCTGTTCCTAAATGCATTTTTTGTTCAGGGATTTTCTGTTCAATCGCAATCGAACCGGGCAATCGTAACGATCCTCAATCGCACAAATCAGGCGACCACAAAAATCATGGATGGGGATAGCATTCGAATTTCGATCACGCTTCCTCAAGCAGTATCAACCCAAGAGACAATGACATTCGCTCTAAATGATGTTTCCCTCTCAGGTGGTTCCTGCATCATCACAAGCGGAAATAAATCCTGTGCCACCGATTCTCTTGCTTCCCTTGGCTGGTATTGGGACCCAAATGGCGTTGTAGAAAATACACGTGTAATTCAGGCAAAAAATGGCAGCGGAGAAGTGATCGGGCAATCAGACTCTATTACTGTGATACCGCGCCCTGTTGTACTCGTGCATGGTTTTGTCTCCAACTGGCAGGCATGGAACTCCTATCTTGAGCCAAAAGGCTTTCTTGCTTCCATGGGTTTAAAAGGGTTTGCTGTCGGCGATGGTCAGGTGCCCGGGGTGATGAATACGGGCGTCATTACGAATCCGGTAGGGCGCACGAACACCATTGCCCAGAACGCGGAAATCTTGAGTCAATATATTGCGAATGTCAAAAAACAAACTGGCGCGGAAATGGTGGACCTGGTCGTACACAGCATGGGCGGCATGATCTCGCGTTATTACATTGACCGTCTCATGCAGCAGCGCGACGTTGCTCAACTGATTATGCTCGGCTCCCCCATGGGCGGCTCGGATTGTTCGGTGCTTCCCGCCGCACTTGGTTTTTTTCTCCCCGGTTCGATCGAGATTCGCGAAAGTTATATGCGCGGTGTGTTCAACCAGCAGATCACTCATCGCAAGGGAATCGAGTTCTATGATCTGGGTGGCACCGCCATCAAAGACGCGTTCAAATCTCCCTGCACCGATGTGCCCAATGATACGGCGGTCGCGTTTGACAGTGTCAACGCCATCCCTCTGCAGTCCTCGCAAATTGATGATATTCATAGTGACCTGACATTTTCAGAGAAAGTATTTACCGATTTCGTCAGACCTCTACTGGAAAAGCCTGTCGGCTCGTTCGTTTCCCAGCCGGACCCTGCTTCTATTGCGCCAGCCGAATCTTCCCTTGAGTTTACGCGCGTATACACGGGCCACGTGAATGCTGGTGGTTCTGCGGAATTGACGATCAATATCGAACCCAATGTGACCGTCGCTTCATTCGCGTTGTATGATGCGTCGCGCTCCGTCACAACGACAGTGCGAGGTGCGAGCGGCAACATCATTGAACTGAATGCTGAAAAGAATGGCTTCCTCCGCATTGACGATCCTTCTTCCCTCTTATATTTGGGTTACGGATTCCAAAACCCCAAGCCTGGAGAGTGGAAGATCAATGTCCAGGCTACTCAATCGACGCCTGCCAATGGCACAGATTTTGCCGTCTCGGTTTACTTCGTCGGCGGCGCAAAACTTCAGGCAACGAGCAGCACATTCGTTCCGAAGTTGAACGAAAAAGTAAACCTCGCTGCGAACATATCCTTGAACGGTCAGCCCTTGCAGATTACACAAGCACAAGCGATCATCAAGAGTCCCGAGGGAAAAACGCAAACGCTTAATTTCCCCGCGGGGCAGAGTATTTCAGGGACGTGGACTCCGCGTGAAGCAGGCACATATGCAGTCGATATTGTCATTACCGCTCTCGCGCCGGATGGTACATCCATCGAGCGAACGGATTTCCTGGCGATTGAGGTCCAACCGAATTTCAGCAAATTGCAAATTTCGTTCAATCTTGTGCTCTTGATCGCGCTGCTGCTCTTTGTTTTGATCGGTATCATATTTGGCATCATTCGTTTATTTCGCCGCCCAGTCCGAAAATAGCAGATAAAGAATAGCGCCCTGATATTCGAAGAATTTCAGGGCGCTATTGATTCTTGTGCATCTAATTATGGTGTTGGCGTAGGTGTACTGGCAGCAGTCGTTGCTGTCGGTGATACGGCTCCGCCTGTACTGGAAGTGGGAGCAGCTTGCGTCTTGCCTGGAGCAGGTGTCGCTTGTTGCGGCTGCGCCAATGGACATGCCTGTAAATTCACCGGGAAGTTCGTACAGTTGCCACTGGTACAAATATTCAACATGATGGGAGTACTTGCTGGTCCACTGCACAGCACGACCTGCTTGCCATTATTCACCTCGATCGTGGAGCAACTGATCGCATTGGAAGTATTGGCTGTAGGCATTGGGGATACAACCTGAAATGTTGAAACATCCGGCAATACCAACAAAGCATGTGCCAGATTGTCGATACAGAACTGGCAATCTACGAGTGTGATCTCTGAGCCAGTCACAGGGATGGCTGCATTTGGAGTTGCGGTTGCACCAGTGATAGATGTGACCTGTGTTGAAACGCTTTGTGTACCGCTGACGGTTGGTGTTTCAGAACCAGTTGTTGCGATGGCAGTCGTAGCAGTTCCCGGAGTTCCGGTGATTAAGGAAGTTGCCGTTCCAGCTACTGATGTACCCAATCCGAGGAAGGGAGGGCTGGTTTCCACAATGCTGGTGCCTGATAATGTGGGAGTCGCGTTTTGATTCGCTCCGCAGGCAGCTATCAACAAAACGAGCGCGAGTGAGCCAAACAAAAACGACCTGGAAATTTTTTTCATATCTTACCTTTCTCTAAAACGAATTGGTCCAAATCGGAGAGCTATGGGTATGACGTTGGCCCGGGCGAAGATTCTGTTGTCGGCGTGTCAGCAGGCGGAGGGACGCTTGTCTGCGTAGCTGCTTGCGAAGGAACGGGCGTCCTAGGCCTTGGCGTGCGCGAGGGCGGCTGAAGAGTGTTGATAGCCGTCAGGAAAACAGGAGTGACCGTTGTAACCTGCGTTCCTGTCCCCGCAAGCGGACAAGGTTCCAGAGCAACAGGAAACAGCAAGCAGTTGGAATTATCGGAACAGATCTTCAAATTAAAGCTCGTGGATTGTGCGCCGTTGCAAACCAGCACCCGTTTGCCATTTACGACTTCAGCGGTTAGGCAAGTTACCGGCGAACCTGATTCCACATTAAATATCGACGAATCTGGAAAAATAAGAACAGCATGTGCAAAACCATTCACACAGAATTGACATTGCATCTGAACAACGTTTTCTCCTGTGATCGGAATGACCGCTGTAGCGGGAGTATTTGTTTCCGTCACGGATACTACACTTGTCCCAGTAGGCATTGGGGACCCGATTTGCTCAATAGGAATGATCGTGCTTGTTGGCAGAGGGGAAGTCTGCATCGACAAATTACAAGCCGAGGTCCACATAACCAGTATCAACACGCCGATTAATAGCGGGCGCGACCATTTGTTCATTTCCAGTCTCCTTCATCACTTGCTATAGTGATTTTCTTGCTAAAAATTCCCCATCCCATTTTTGCTTGTATGAATCAAACGAATCCATGGACAGAATTGTTATAAAGCCTCTAGATAAACTGTGGCAAATGACCCGGTAATTTATAATTCAAGGGTGACCCATGTTTCCTAAAAATGAGATAATAAAATCCACAACCCGGCTTCAAAGGAGAATTGCAATGGAACCAGTCATCCTTATTATTCTGATCGGTTTAGCAGGCGGCGCGGCGGTGGGGTTGCAAAGTCCTTTGGCAAGCATGATCAGCCAGCGGCTCGGGACTTTCGAGAGCGTATTTATTGTCCATATCGGTGGGGCCATCATTGCATTGTTGCCATTATTATTCATCGGCGGTGGAAAGTTATCCCAGTGGCGAAGTGTGCCATGGTATGCGCTGGTCGCCGGAATATTCGGGTTGATTGTGATCAGCGCTATTAGTTATATGATCCCACGCGTGGGCATTGCGGCATCCATCACGACAATTGTTGCCGGTCAGCTTTTGGTGGGAGTTTTACTTGATCATTTCGGTCTACTCGGTGCTTCCGTCCGGGCATTGGATGTGACGCGCATTGCCGGATTGATCGTTGTCCTTCTGGGAGTCTGGCTGACCGTTAAGTAATGTAATACTTTCAGCAGGATAACGTTCTAGGAGGTAGAACCTCTAAATCCTATATTTATGGGAGCTCCCGATGATACGAAAACTGAAATCCGGTAAATATCGTTTATATTCCGAAAAGAAAGATTCCAAAACAGGGAGGCGGAAAAATCTGGGTACGTTCAATACACGCGAAGCCGCAAAGAAACATGAGCAGGAAGTACAGGCATTCAAGCATAAATAGAAAAACACAACTTTGGCAAAAGAAGGCTGGTGCTCTATCAGCCTTCTTTTCATTTATGACAGCCAATAGAATCATCTCAAAACTGTTGTACAATTTTCGCTGGTGGCAGGGCAGTTATCATCATCGGGTAGACGGATATGAGAAGATAAAATTTATCTTTAGAGCTAATCAATAATCAGGTCACTGTGTAATTTGTAGGCTTGTCATACCTTACCAGGGTAAAGAAGCCTATCATTCAACCAGGGAATAAATAAATTTCAAAAATAGTATGAATAAAAAGAATCTGCTTTTTCTTTTGACGCTTGCCACGCTACTCATCATCGTTCGCTTACCAAGTTTTTCTGAACCTTTGGAAAACGATAGTGGAGCGAACGCTTTTTTTGCTCGTCAGATGCTTAGAGGACAAACGCTTTATGATGTATTTCATCCAGCGCATCACCTTCCTGGTATTTATTACACGTGTGAACTTGCCTTTAGACTTTTTGGAGATAACGCCAATTCTTTAAAATTACTTCTACTACCCTGGACGTTTGCATGTGCACTGCTCCTCTACTTTATGGGAAGCAAGTTTTTTGACGAGCAAACCGGTGTGTTGAGTGCTTTCTTCTTTGTGTTGATATCCTCCCAGCGAGGTTTTGCGGGGATGACCGTTGAAATGGAACACTTTGCCAACCTCCCACTGATTGCCGGAATTTTTCTCTTACTAAATTTATATCGCCGACAAGCCCCGGCATGGCAGTTTATCTGGCTTGGAGTTCTGGGCGCTTTATCCATTTTATATAAAGTAATATTCGTGGCACCGTTAGTGGTTGCCGGAATTTCAATTCTCTTGATGGCATGGATGACGCGAAAAGAGCCTGGAACATGGAAAATGATGTTCTCCCGGCTGATTTGGATGGCAATTGGATTAATCATTCCGCTGGCAAGTGTCGCGGCGTATTTTGCCGCCCTTGGATTGTGGAAGCGCTTCTTCCTGGTTTTTCAGTTCGGATCCGGCTATTTGGAGGCAGGTGTGATGGATTTCTCAAATTTGCCCCCGCCATTTGGTTATCCACTTTTTTGGATCAGCCTAAATAATTTCCCATTGCTCTTCCTGGGCCTGGTCGGTTTATACCACCTTGTACGCCGATGTTTTCCTCTTAGAAGTATGCGAAATCTTTCGGATTTTGTTATCCTGCTTTGGCTCGTAGTTTCTCTTGCCACGGCTGGATTGCGTGGAGGAGGTTTCGCACATTATTGTTTGCCTGTTATTCCACCTCTGGCGTTTATGGCTTCCATAGAGATCAGCAGCACCTATCAACGCTGGAAGATTTCATCGGAACGGTTCGCCAATCTAGGTAGAACGATTGCAGTCGCTTTAGTAATTTTCATCTTCTTATGGTCAAACTACAGCATTTATCAAAGTTACGCCAAATACAAATTGGGCTTGACTTCACACGATGAATTCCTCGGAGACGTGTACAAGGACGGATTGGCAGGCCAGCAAATAAGTAATTACATTCATACACACACGCAACCAGATGATTTTATCTATAACTGGGGCATTCATGTTGATATGTATTATTATGCGGATCGGTTACCTCCAATCGATATTCTTTGGCCCGCCTATGTAGGAGCCACCGGTTCACCGACTCGCATCTTTAATGCCCGTACGAAATATATTGTTTTAGATACATCCCAAAGGTCGCAGTGCCCTCAATGGCTGGTAGATGGTCTCGCAGCCCACTATAAATTAGAAACGATTATCTCAGGCAGCGAACTTTATCGTCGAATCCAATAGGTAATTAATTGCTAGTCAATTAAGCATGCCATAAGAAGGTTGCCAAGAGGCGATCTTCTTATCATTTATGACAACTCTAAAAACCGCTTATCAAACTGATGTACAATCAAAAACAATTAAGAAGTTCATAATTGGTGACACGATGACAGAGACAAACATACAGGGGTTTGCATTTGGGGAAAACTGGAAAAACTTTTTGGGCATTCTCTCCGATGAACATATTCAAGAGGCAGAAAAAGCGTTGAGCGCTTTCTTGGGTACGACCGATTTAGTCGGGAAACGCTTTCTGGATATCGGTTCAGGCTCAGGTTTGCATAGTCTGGCTGCACATCGAATGGGTGCGATCGTCCATTCGTTTGATTATGATCCGCAGTCTGTAGCATGCACAGAAGAAGTAAAACGCCGCTATGCGTCGAAGCAAAGTCAATGGACCATTGAACAAGGCTCCATTCTTAATGAGTCATACATCAAAGGATTAGGCAAATTCGACATCAGTTATGCGTGGGGAGTTTTGCATCACACGGGCGCTCTATGGCAGGCACTCCATAATGCCCAACTTCCTGTTCGACAAGGAGGCTTATTGTTTGTTGCTATCTATAATGACCAGGGCTTCATTTCAAAATTTTGGAAGACGGTAAAACGCACATATTGTTCAGGTCCATTGGGACGCGCATTGATGAGTCTGATCTTTTATCCAATATTTTTCCTGGCTGGGCTTGCCATTGATTTGGTTCATTTTCGAAATCCAGTCATTCGCTATCGAGAGCATAAGAAATATCGTGGTATGTCCCTCGTCCATGACTGGCGTGACTGGCTCGGCGGTTATCCCTTTGAACCTGCACAGTCAGAGAAGATCATTAGTTTCTATAAGAATCTAGGCTTTGAATTGGTTCGCTTTGAACTAACGGGTCATGGGTTTGGAAATAATCAGTTCCTCTTTAGAAGAGTCTCGACACCATCGTAAGAAATTTATGGGAGCTTAGACATGTGCGGTATTTGCGGTATCGTCGCAGTTGGAAATACCGGTCCAGCGATTTCGAGGCAAGTGCTCGAAAAAATGAATCGATCCATTGCCCATCGGGGTCCAGATGACGATGGATTCTATGTCACCGAACAAGTGGGGTTGGCATCACGTCGCTTGTCGATTATTGATCTTGTAACAGGAAAGCAACCGATAACCAATGAAGATGGAACGATCTGGATCGTTTTCAATGGGGAAATTTACAACTACCGCGAGCTAAGAAACTATTTAGACAAGCACGGGCATATATTTCGCACAAACTCCGATACAGAAACCATTCTTCACCTATATGAGGAGTTCGGTACAGAATGTGTCCAGCATTTAAACGGGATATTTGCCTTTGCCATTTGGGACGAAAAGAAAAGCCAATTCCTATTGGCACGTGATCGCATGGGCGTCAAACCTATGTATTACACGCATCTCGCCAACGGACAGTTGATCTTCGGCTCTGAGATGAAAGCGATCCTCTCGCATCCGGGAGTGGATCGTACTGTTGATTTGATCTCCCTCAACGAATATCTTTCTTATGAGTATGTTCCTACGCCGCGAACGATCATTCGAAATGTCCAACGCTTGGAGGCGGGTCACATCCTTGTATACAATCTGCAAGGGCTAACCACTTCTGCCTATGCTGCATTAACTTTTAAACAGAGTGAAAGCCGTCCACCGGTCTATTGGCGTGATTATTCGGTCGCGCTCCATAACAAACTCCGCTCGGTTGTGGAATCGGAGCTCGTCAGCGATGTCCCTGTGGGTGTGCTGCTCAGCGGAGGCATTGACTCCAGCACGATCGCTGCCTTGATGGTTGACCTGTATCCGGGGCAAGTGGAAAGTTTTACGATTGCCTTTGAGGAGGGATCGTTCAATGAATCGAATTACGCACGGCAGGTGGCAAATCACCTTGGAACAAAACACAATGAGATGGTGCTGACCAGCAAAAAGGCTGTGGAATTAGTCAGTGAGATGCCAGCGATCCTCGATGAGCCTTTTGCCGATTCATCGGTCATCCCCACTTATTTACTTTCCCGGTTTGCGCGTGAGAAGGTCAAGGTCGTATTAGGCGGAGATGGTGGCGATGAACTGTTTGCCGGATATCCTACTGTATTGTCGCACCGATTGATCGAATGGTATGAGAGGTTAACACCCTGGGCATTACGTGCTTATGTTGCTCCGCAGATTTTGGATAACTTAAAGATATCGTTTGATAACGTCAGTCTGGACTTTCGTCTGCGGCGCTTTCTTGCGGGACGCGGGGTGCCGTTGATGGCGCGTCACCAACGCTGGCTTGGTTCATTCGTTGACGAGGAGAAGAATCTCCTTCTGCGAGATTGGATCCAACCGGTTCTACGCGAGACATATTATCAATCCTTCGTCTATGCCCACGAGTGTGATGCACGCGAGCCGCTCAATCAAATTCTTTTCAACGATCAGAAAACATATTTGGAAGGCGATATCCTCTATAAAGTCGATCGTGCCAGTATGGCTGCCTCTTTAGAAGTACGTGTGCCTTTTCTTAATCGGGAATTGGTGCAATTTGCAAACGATCTTCCCTTGGATCTCAAGCTGCATAACATCACCGGTAAATTCTTATTGAAGAAAGCCATGAAGGGAAAACTGCCAAAGGAAATTATTGAACGTCCCAAGAAAGGCTTCAATATGCCCGTGGCATACTGGCTCTCCAAAGACTTAAAAGAGATGATGATGGATATGCTTTCTGAGTCGTTCATCCAACGCCAGGACTTTTTTTCCTATTCCTATATTTGCCAATTGATGAGTGAACATTTCGAGCATCGAAAAGATAATCGCAAATTGTTATGGACATTGTTTATGTTCCAGATGTGGTACCGAGCTTATATAACAGAGTAATATATCAAGGTAACCGTGGATAAGACACTTTATGACAACATCTTCCAAGTTGAAGCAACACACTGGTGGTATCTAGCTCGTCGCAAGATTATTTTTGATTGGGTCGAGCGTACTATGACAACTTACAAGAATCCACAAATCCTAGATATCGGCTGCGGCACTGGATTCAATATTGTTTATTTGAATCAGCTTGGATACAACAAGGTTGTGGGCCTGGATTTTTCTCCAGATGCTTTGGAATACTGTCGCTCTCGTCAGCTCAATGTGTTAATATGTGGCAATGCAGAGAATCTGCCAATTTCCCAGCGCTGCTACGACCTTATACTTGTTTTGGATATTATTGAACACTTAAAGGATGATCGGCGTGCACTTTCTGAAATTTTCAGAGCATTGAAACCAGATGGGACATTAATCATTTTTGTGCCAGCGTTCCAATTCTTGTGGAGTTTTCAAGATGAAATCAGCCATCATCAACGCCGCTACAATGCCATGGAATTAAAGGAAAAAATATTACACGCCGGGTTCAAACTAATGAAGCTGTCTTATGTGAATAGCATTCTATTTCCTGTCGTTTGGCTGGGGAGAGTGATACTGCGAGTATTTCCTAAATATTTCAATATAACTTCTGAAAGTCAAATGAATCCTTCATGGATGAATGGAATTCTTTATCGCATTTTTCTTACTGAACTTCCACTCTTGCGCTTCATGAACTTTCCCTTTGGAGTCTCAATTCTTTGCGTTTGTAAAAAGCCCATAGAATAACTGGATTCATATAGACCATAATCTAACGGCTCGTCGTGATCACTCATTTGTAGGGATTCTCCTAGTTGCCTGAAATAACCACTTGAGCAATCCGCTCCTCCTAGGAAGCGTAATTGAGGAAAATACTGCACGAACATGGTGTCTACTATGCACAAAAAAGAATGGATCCTTTTTCTTTTAATAACGATACTGCTTATCGTTATTCGGCTGCCAAGCTTCTCTGAGCCAATGGAAAACGATAGTGGAGCGAACGCTTTTTTTGCTCGTCAAATGATTCGAGGGGGAACACTTTACGATACGTTCCACCCTGGACATCATCTTCCTGGCGTTTATTACACATTTGAACTTGCGTTTAGAATGTTTGGCGATAACGCCAATGCACCAAAGTTGCTACTGCTGCCCTGGACGCTTGCATGTACGTTGCTCCTCTATCTGATGGGACGCATGTATTTTGATAAGCAAACCGGTATCTTAAGTGCATTGTTTTTCGTGTTGATAACGTCTCAACGCGGGCTGGCAGGTATGACGGTTGAAATGGAGCACTTTGCCAATCTTCCCATGATTGCCGGGATTTTTCTACTATTGGTTCTATTGCATCGGCGAGCTCCAGACTGGCAGTTTAGCTGGCTTGGCATATTGGGCGCCTTAGGCATCTTGTATAAATTAACGTTCGTGGCACCCCTTGTCGTTGCAGGCATCTCAATCCCGTTGACGGCATGGATTACTCGCCAGGAGGCTGGCGCCTGGAGGACTATGCTCTCCCGGTTGATCTGGATGGCAATTGGATTGATCGTTCCATTAGCAATTGTTGCAACTTATTTTGCCAGACTTGGATTGTGGGAGCGCTTCGTCCTCATCTTTGTGTTTGGATTCAAGTATTTCGATTCAAGTTTAATGAATCAATCGAGTTTGCCGGGGCCATTTGGTTATCCACTTTTTTGGATAAGCGTGAACAACATCGCATTATTATTCTTTGGCTTAATTGGTACATACCATCTTGCACGGCGAGCTATTCCGATTCGAAGTATGGATAATCTTACAGATTTTATTGTGATACTTTGGCTTGTGATTTCTTTTGCAATAGCGGGCTCGCGCGGAGGAGGCTTCCCACATTATTGCTTACCCGTGATCCCACCTCTGGCTTTATTAGCTTCCTTTGAAATCAGTAGGATATATCGACGTTGGGGAACATCATCAGAAAGATTGGCAAACCTGGGGAGAATGTCCGCAATTTCGCTGGTAGTCATCCTTTTCCTTTGGTCCAACTACAACCTCTATCGCGATTATGCCACGTACAAACTAAATTGGATTTCATATGATAAATTTCTTCAAACCGTGTACAGGGATGGTTTTGCCAGTCAGCAAATAAGTAGTTATGTCCAAACCCATACACAACCAGATGATCTTATATATCTCTGGAGCCTGCACGTTGATGTTTATTATTATGCCGACCGTCTGCCACCCATAGATATTCTTTGGCCCAGCTATACTGGAGCTACTGGTTCACCAAACCGGATCTTTAATGCGCGTACAAAATACATTATTGTGGACGTACCGAAACAGGGGTTGCCTCCTCAATGGTTGCTGGATGGTCTTGTAGCGAACTATGAGTTAGAAACTGTTATCGAAGGTAGCAAAGTTTATCGTCGAATCCAATAGGATGATTTTGTCGCTGCTTAGGACTCTACCGACGATGAGTTGAGCCTGTGATATTTTTCTCGAATCAGCGTTATAGCATTTGCAACCTATAAGATTGGAGAATAACCATGATTCGAAAACTAAAATCAGGAGAATACCGTCTCTATTCTGAAAAGAAAGGTCCCAAGACCGGGAAGCGAAAAAATCTCGGCACGTTCGATACGCGTGAAGCCGCGAAGAAACATGAAAAGGATGTGCAGTTCTTCAAGCAACGGTAGATCAATGAAAACTAGTGGTCTTTTAAATCTTCGCGGTACGCAATAGCCGAATAAAACTCCCGCAGGAATCGCGATGGATGGGTCTCTAGCAAACGCGGCTCACTGAATCCTGCCTGCGGAGCCAAGGCTTTATATGTTTCAAAAGACAAAGGATAGGGAACCCACATATTTCCCGAATCCACGTTGTATTCGATGAGTAAAAGCGCACCATTCAATTTTAGGAATGAGCGCACATGCCGCAATACTTTTTCCTTGTCCTTTTGGA
>WNFZ01002665.1_pt1 | contig 19615 bp, 20 predicted proteins | sample 5400081 | NCBI WGS metagenome assembly WNFZ01 (sample SAMN13153365, study PRJNA577476) | soil metagenome | isolation source: 80 cm soil or saprolite under grassland replicate 1 | place: USA:California | collected 2016-06-15
TCGGCCGCTCTACGCCAAGCGGTACGCGCGCAACAACAAGGTCTGCCCCGAGTGTGGCCACCCGGGCCGGCTCTCGGCGCGGGAACGCATCGCGCTGCTCGCCGACCCGGGAAGCTTCACCGAGCTGGACACCGACGTCACCGCCGCCGACCCGCTGGACTTCGCCGACCTGCGCCCCTACCGCGACCGGCTGCGGGACGCGGCCGCGGCCACCGGCGCGCGGGACGCGGTCGTGTACGGCACGGCGGAGCTGCACGGCAATCCGGTCGTCCTGCTCGCCATGGAGTTCGGCTTCATGGGCGGCAGCATGGGCGCGGTCGTCGGCGATGCGGTGGCCGCCGCGGCCGAGCTCGCCGCGGACACCGCCCGCCCGCTGATCTACGTCTGCGCCTCTGGCGGGGCCAGGATGCAGGAGGGCGTCATCTCCCTGCTGCAGATGGCCAAGACCAGCCAGGCGCTGGCCCGGCTGCACGAGGCGGGCGTGCTGTCGATCGGCGTTCTCACCGACCCGACGTTCGGCGGGGTGACCGCGTCGTTCGCCATGCTGGGCAGCGTCGTCGTGGCCGAGACCGGGGCGACGGTCGGGTTCGCCGGCCGGCGGGTGATCGCACAGACCATCCGCGCGGAGCTGCCGGCGGACTTCCAGACCAGCGGCTTCCTGATGCGGCACGGGCTGATCGACCGGGTGGAGAGCCGGGACGCCCTGCGCCCGCAGCTCGCCCGGCTGGTCGCGCTGCACCGGCCGCAACGGGGACACGCACAACGGGGACACGACTGGCCCGAGCCCGGCCAGGCCACCGCACCAGTGCGCCACCAGCCGCTGCACCGGACCGGCGGCCGGGACGCCTGGGAGGTGGTCCGGGCATCTCGGCACATCGGCCGGCCCACCACGCTGGACTATCTGAGCGGGGCGTTCGACGACTTCGTCGAGCTGCACGGTGACCGTGCGTTCGCCGACGACCCGGCCATCGTGGGCGGCGTCGCCTCGATCGGCGGCCGCTCGGTGGTCGTGGTCGGGCACCAGAAGGGGCACGACACCAAGGAACTGGTCGCCCGCAACTTCGGCATGGCCCACCCGGAGGGGTACCGCAAGGCGCTGCGGCTGTTCGAGCACGCGGAGCGGTGCGGTCTGCCCGTGGTCACCCTGATCGACACCCCGGGCGCCTATCCGGGCATCGAGGCCGAGGAGCGCGGCCAGTCCGGTGCCATCGCGGAGCTGATCATGCGCTCCTGCCGGCTGCGGGTTCCCATCGTCTCGGTCATCACCGGCGAGGGCGGCAGCGGCGGAGCGCTCGCGCTCGGTGCCGGCGACGTGCTGCTGATGCTGGAGAACAGCACCTACTCGGTGATCAGCCCGGAAGGCTGCGCCGCGATCCTGTGGCGGGACGCCACGCACGCACCGCAGGCCGCCAGGGCGCTGCGGATCACCGCCTCGGATGTGCTCGAGCTGGGCGTCGCGGACGGGGTGGTGTCAGAACCGCCGGGTGGCGCGCACCGCGACCCCGTGGCCGCGAGCGCATCGCTACGCAGCGCCGTCATCGGCGCGCTGGACCGGCTGCTCCCGCTCGGCCCGGCGGAGCTGCTCTGCGCCCGCTACGCCCGCTTCCGCGCGGTCGGCTCGGCCGCCGACGCCCTGCCCGAGGCGGTCAGCCGATGACCGGTGAGCCGCAGCGGTTGAGCATGGCAGTGCCGCACCAGGCGCCGGTCACGGCCGGCCGGGACGGCGCAGTGCGCGGAGCCGAGCGGACCGGCACGGCGGTGCAGCCCAGCGTGCCGATGCAGCCCAGCGTGCCGATGCAGCCCAGCGTGCCGATGCAGCCCAGCGTGCCGGTGCAGCCCAGCGTGCCGGTGCAGCCCAGCACGGCGGAGCCGCTGCGGGAGCTGTGCGAGCAGGTCGCCGCCCTGGTCGGCAGCCTGCCCGGGCCGATGCGCCGGGTCAGCCTGCGGTCGGTGAACCACGCGGTCGAGATCGAGTGGCCAGAGCCGGAGGCCGCCGCCGTGTATCCCGGCGCCCGGCCGGACCACAACGAGCCCGACCGCACCGGGTCGGCCGACACCGGGTCGGCCGACGTCGAGCCGGCCGACACCGCGGACGTGGTGCGCACGCCGGTGGTCGGCACGTTCCACCACGCGCCAGCGCCCGGCGCGGAGCCATTCGTGACGGTCGGCAGCGTGGTCGAGGCCGGTCAGACGCTCGGCATCGTCGAGGCGATGAAGCTGCTCAACGACGTCGTCGCCGAGCGGCCCGGCCTAGTGGTCGAGATCTGCGTAGGCAACGGCCAGCCGGTTGAGTTCGGCCAGCCGCTGATGCGGATCGAACCGATCGACCGATACGCCGTGGCGGTGGCCCGGTGAGCGCCGGGGACCGGGCAACGCCGCCGATGTTCGGCAAGCTGCTGATCGCCAACCGCGGCGAGATCGCGGTCCGCGTCGCCCGGGCCTGCCGCGAGCTTGGCGTCGGCGTGGTCGCCGCCTACTCCACCGCGGACCGGGACAGCACGGTGGTGCGGATGGCCGACGAGGCGGTGCACATCGGTCCGCCCGCCCCCAAGGACAGCTACCTCAACATCCCCAACATCATCGAGGCGGCGCTGCAGACCGGTGCGCAGGCGATCCACCCGGGTTACGGCTTCCTGTCCGAGGACCCGGACTTCGCCGAGATCTGCGCCAAGGAAGGGCTGGTATTCGTCGGGCCGCGGCCGGAGGTGATGGCGCAACTGGGCGACAAGGCGCAGGCCCGGGCGTTGATGGCCCGGGCCGGGCTGCCACTGCTGCCCGGCACCGTCGATCCGGTCGGCACCGTGCGCGAGGGCGAGCGGGTTGCCGGGGAGATCGGCTACCCGGTGGTCATCAAGGCGACGGCCGGCGGCGGCGGTAGGGGCGTAACCGTGGTGACCGACCCGGCGGACTTCGCCGCGGCGTACCAGGGCACCCGGCAGACCGCCCGCGCGGTCTTCGGTGACCCGTCGGTGTATGTCGAGCGGTTCCTGACCAGCGCCCGGCACGTCGAGGTGCAGGTGCTCGCAGACGGGCACGGGAACGCGGTGCACCTCGGCGAACGCGACTGCTCGGTCCAACGCCGGCACCAGAAGCTGCTGGAGGAGGCGCCGTCCAGCCGGCTCGACCCGGCGCAACGCGATCGGCTCGGCGAACTCGCCGTGCGCGGCACGCTGGCGGTCGGTTATACCGGGGCGGGCACCCTCGAGTTCCTGCTCGACGACGACCGGCGCTGCTACTTCATGGAGATGAACGCCCGGATCCAGGTCGAGCACCCGGTCACCGAGATGATCACCGGGGTGGACCTGGTCCAGGAACAGATCCGGATCGCCGCCGGGCAGCCGCTGTCGGTGGCGCAGCAGGACATCAACCCGTCCGGCGCGGCGATCGAGTGCCGGATCAACGCCGAGGACCCGGCCCGCGGCTTCGCGCCGACGCCGGGCGTGCTCAGTGAGTTCCGCCCACCGGCCGGCCCATGGACCAGGGTCGACTCCGGCTACCGGCAGGGAGCCACGGTGCCCCCGAACTACGACTCGCTGCTGGCCAAGGTGGTGGTGTGGGCCCCGGACCGGGCTGGCGCGTTGGCCCGGATGGAACGGGCGCTCGCCGAGTTCGAGGTCTCCGGGCCGGGCATCGCCACCACCGCCGCGTTCCACCGCGCGATCCTGCGCGACCCGCGCTTTCGCGCCGGCGAGCACGACCTGAGCTTCATCGATCAGTTCACCGCAACCCAGACAGGAGAACGGCAATGCCCGAACGGCGCTTCGACGTGACCGTGCTGATGGACATCCTGGTCCACAAGGCCGGGCTGCCGCCCGAGGACCGCACCGACGACCCGGCCGCCACGCTCGACGACGTGGGCCTGGACTCGCTGGCCTTCCTGCAGCTACAGGCGGAGCTGCAGGAGTGGTACGGCTTCGAGCTGGCCGACGACCGTCCACAGCAGACGTTCGGCGAGATCGTCGCCCAGGTCGAGGCCCGACGCGCCGCCAACGCGGCGGAGGTGGCCCAGTGAGCGCGCCCCGCACCAGCGGCCCCGGACACACCGACAACTCCGTGCGCATCGACGCCGACCCGGACCTGGTGTGGGACCTGACCAACGACGTCGAGCGGTGGCCGGAGCTGTTCACCGAGTACGCCAGGGCGGAGATCCTGCACCGGGACGGCGACACCGTCCGGTTCCGGCTGACCATGCACCCGGACGAGAAGGGCAACGCCTGGAGCTGGGTGTCGGAGCGGATCGCGGACCGGGCCGCCCGCCGGGTCACCGCGCGGCGGATCGAGCCCGGCTGGTTCGAGTTCATGAACATCGAGTGGACGTACCAGCCGGACGGGGCCGGCACCCGGATGCGCTGGGTGCAGGACTTCACCATGCGGCCCGACTCGCCGCTGGACGACGCGGCGATGACCGCGCGGATCAACGCCAACACCCTCGTCCAGATGGACGCCATCAAGAAGAAGGTCGAACTCGCCGCCGCCACGGCCGCCCGAACCTGAGCCACCCAAGGAGAAGACCGTGACCGCAACAGCCCATCCGCGGATCGCCGCAGCGGCGGTACGCCTGATGTCCGGCCAGGACGTGCCCGCCAACCGGCGGCGAGGCGGCGACATCCGGACCCTGCTCTCACCGGCCACGGTCGGTGCCACCTCGGGGTTCTTCGGCACCCTGACCCTCGAACCGGGCGAGGTTGTCACCGAGCACTGGCACCCGTACTCGGAGGAGTTCCTGTACTGCGTACGCGGCCGCGTCACGCTGCGGCTGGACGGGGAGCAGCACATCCTCGGCTCGGATCAGGGCGTGCTCATCCCGATCGGGATGCGGCACCGGTTGCTCAACGACGGCCCGGACACCGCGTTCTGCGTCTTCCAGCTGGCCCCGCTCGCGCCGCGCCCTGATCTCGGGCACGTGGACACCGAGCCGCTACCCACGGAGCAGACCTGATGGGCGGCCGCAGGACCGTGATCACCGGGATCGGCGTGGTGGCGCCGGGTGGCGGCACCCGCAAGGAGTTCTGGCAGCTGCTGACCGACGGGCGGACCGCCACCCGGCGGATCTCGCTGTTCGACCCGGCGGACTTCCGTTCCCAGATCGCGGCGGAGTGCGACTTCGACCCGGCCGCCGCCGGCCTCACCCCGCAGGAGATCCACCGCAACGACCGGTACGTCCAGTTCGCCCTGGTGGCCGCCGACGAGGCGGTCGCCGACGCCGGGCTGATGCTGGCCGGGCCGGACAGCGCCGTGGACCACGACCGGATCGCGGTCAGCCTGGGCAGCGCGGTCGGCTCCACCACCCGGCTGGAGGACGAGTACGTGGTGCTCAGCGACCGCGGCCGGCACTGGACCGTCAACCCGCGGTACGCCACGAACTTCCTGTACCACGCGCTGGTGCCCAGCGGCCTGGCCGCGGAGGTGGCCTGCCGGTACCGGGCGCACGGGCCGGCCGCGGTGGTGTCCACCGGCTGCACCTCCGCGGCCAGGTCACCAGCTCATCGCCGACGGCGACGCGGACATCGTGATCAGCGGCGCCTCCGACGCGCCGATCTCGCCGATCTCGATGGCCTGCTTCGACGCGATCCGGGCCACCTCGGCCCGCAACGACGACCCGGCCCACGCGTCCCGGCCGTTCGACGCCAGCCGGGACGGCTTCGTCATGGGCGAGGGCGCCGCGGTGCTGGTGCTGGAGGAGTACCACCACGCGGTGCGCCGCGGCGCGCACGTGTACGGCGAGGTGGTCGGGTACGCCAACCGCTGCAACGCCTACCACATGACCGGCCTGCGCCCGGACGGGGTGGAGATGGCCGAGGCGATCAGCAACGCGCTGGACCAGGCCCGGCTGGACCCGGCCGCGGTGGACTACGTGAACGCGCACGGCTCGGGCACCAAGCAGAACGACCGGCACGAGACGGCGGCGGTCAAGCGCAGCCTGGGCCACCACGCGTACCAGGTCCCGATGAGCTCGATCAAGTCGATGATCGGCCACTCGCTGGGGGCCATCGGCGCGCTGGAGGTCGCCGCCTGCGCGCTGGCCATCGAGCACAACGTGGTGCCGCCGACCGCGAACTGGACCACCCGCGACCCGGAGTGCGACCTGGACTACGTGCCCAACGTGGCCCGGGACCAACGGGTCGATGCGGCGCTGTCGGTAGGCAGCGGGTTCGGCGGGTTCCAGTCGGCCATCGTCCTGGCCCGGCCCGGCGCGGCGGCCGGCCGATGAGCGGGCGCAGCGAGCGAACCAATGGGCGCAGCAGCGGCATCGCGGTGGTGACCGGGATCGGAGTGGTCGCGCCGACCGGCATCGGCACCGAGGAGCACTGGGCGACCACGCTGCGCGGTGAGCTGCGGGTCAGCCCTATCGAGGAGTTCGACGCCGACCCGTACCGGACCACGCTGGCCGGCCGGGTGCCGGAGTTCACCGCGGCCGGTCACGTCGAGGACCGGTTGGCCGTGCAGACCGACCGGTGGACCCACCTGGCGCTGGCCGCCGCCCGGTTCGCGCTGGCGGACGCCGGCTATGACCCCGCCGGCCGGGACCCGTACGACACCGCGGTCGTCCTGGCCAGCGGGTCGGGCGGCAATGAGTTCGGTCAGCGGGAGATCCAGGCGCTGTGGGGAAGGGGGCGTCGCGCGGTCGGCGCCTACCAGTCGATCGCCTGGTTCTACGCGGCCAGCACCGGCCAGATCTCCATCCGGCACCAGACCAAGGGACCGTCCGGCGTGCTGGTCTCGGAGGGGGCCGGCGGCCTGGACAGCCTGGGCCAGGCCCGCCGGGTGGTCCGCCGCGGCACCCCGGCGGTGCTGGCCGGAGGCACCGAGGCGCCGCTGTCGCCGTACGCGCTGGCCTGCCAGGCGACCAACGGCAGGCTGTCCACCCGGCGGGACCCGCGGGCGGCGTACAAGCCGTTCGACCGGCAGGCGTGCGGGCACGTCCCCGGCGAGGGCGGCGCGGTGCTGCTGGTGGAGGACCTCGGCCGGGCCAGGGCGCGCGGCGCGGCCCGGGTGTACGGCGAGATCGCCGGGTACGGCGCCACCCACGACGCGCACCACCCGCAGGACGCGCCGCCGGACTGCACCCAGTACGCCAGGGCGATGTCACTGGCGCTGGCCGATGCCGGCATCGCCCCGTCCGCCGTCGATCTGGTGGTGGCCGACGGCGCCGGCAGCCCGGCGCTGGACCGGCTCGAGGCGCAGGCCATCACCCGGGTCTTCGGCCCGCGGGCGGTGCCGGTCACCACGCCGGCCGGCCTGGTCGGCCGGCTGTGCTCCGGCGGTGCCGCGCTGAACGTCGCGACCGCGCTGCTGGCGATGCGGGACGGCGCCGTGCCGGCCGTCGGCAACCTGGACGACCCGGTCGCCGAGTACGGCCTGGACCTGGTCTGCGGCGCTCCCCGCCAGCTACCGGTCCGGGTGGTGCTGGTCGGCGCCCGCGGCCAGGGCGGTTTCAACAGCGCGCTGGTGTTGCGCGCAACCGAGGGGAGAACGGCATGAACGTCCGCCGGCTGATCGAGTTCGTCCTGGAAGGGCTGGCGGCGATACAGGCGGCCGTGCCCGGCGGCCACCTGTTGCCACCGCCCATGCCCGGCGGCCACCTGTTGCCACCGCCCGAGAAGACCATCCCGAGCAACCCCGAGAGGGAACTGTCATGGACCGTTACGCGCTGACCTTCCGGATCAAGCCGGCCTCGCACAACGCGGTGGCGGAACTGCTGGCCGACTACCGGGCACCCCGGCTGGAGATCGACGACGACACCCGGCTGCTGGGCACCGCGGTGTTCGCCTCCGGCGACGTCGTGGTCCGGGCAGTGGAGGTGCTCGGCGACCTGGCCAAGGTGGCACCGCACCTGTCCCGGGATCCGGCCATCCAGCAGGTGGAGAGGGCGCTCGTCCCGCACCTGGCCGATCCGTACGACCCGGCCGACCCGGCCGCCCGCGGGCGCTTCTTCGCCCAGCGGCTGATGGAGCGGGTGACCCACCGGGAGAACGAGGTGCCCGGCGATTGGCCGACCCGGACCCGGCACGCGCTGAAGTACCCGATCCAGCCGGGCAAGGAGGAGATCGCCACCCGGGTGATGCGGATGGCGGCCGACCCGCCGCTGCGGATGGGCGGCACGACGCTGCTGTCCACCTCGGTGTTCCGCAAGGAGCACACCATCGTGCGGATCTTCGAGATCGACGGCACCGTGCCGGAGCTGGTCGCCGGCCTGTCCGAGTCGGTGGAGGTGGCCGACGTCGGCCGGGCGATGGCCAACCTGTTTGCCGGCCCGTATGAGTTCACCACCCGGGACGGCCTGGACCGGTTCTTCACCGACAACCTGATGACCACCCTGACCGACCGCACCGCGCCGGCGCCCGAGGCGGTGATACGTACGCGGGCCGCGGCAAGCCGGGCCCGCCACGTGGTCGGGTTCAGAACCTCCGCTGGTAGCCACCCGGGGGAACGGCCATGAGCGGGCGCGTCGCGGTCGTCGGCACCGGGACCATGGGCCGGCCGATCGCTGAGCGGCTGGCCGAGCGGGGCCACCGGGTGACCGTGTGGAACCGCACCGCGGCCCGCGCCGAGTTCGGCCAGCCGGGCGTGCAGGCGTGTCGGCGGGTGGCCGACTGCGTGCGCGGTGCCACCCACGTGCTGCTCGTCCTCGCCGACGACGCCGCGCTCACCGAGGTACTGCTCGGCGCCGAGCACCGGCTGGTCGACGAACTGGTCGCCGGGCAGGTCGTGCTCGCCCTCGGCACGGTGCGGCCGGAGACGGTCCGCTCGCTCGCCGGACCGGTGACCGGGCGCGGCGCTGCGCTGCTGGATGTCGGGATGCTGGGCAACGGCCGGCACGCACGCGGCGGCGAGCTGCGGCTGTACGCCGGCGGCGAGCAGGCCGAGCTGGCCGTCGCGCAGCCGGTCCTGGCGGACATCGGCAAGGAGATCCGGTACGTCGGCGAGCTCGGCGCCGGGATGGGCGTCAAGCTGGCGCTGAACCTGCTGATGGGCCTGCAGATGCAGGCGCTGGCCGAGGTCGGCGCGCTGGCCGAGGCCCGCGGCCTGGACCGCGGCACCGTGCTGGAGATCGCCACCGGCAGCGGCTTCGGCTCGCCGGTGATGGCGTTCAAGAGCCGCCGGATGGCGGGCCGCCGCTACCAGGAGCCGGACTTCCGGCTGGCGCTGATGACCAAGGACCTCGGCCTGGCCCGGCAGGCCGCGGCCGCGGGCGGCCGGGACCTGCCGATGACGACTGCAGCGTATGAGTCCCACGAGTCGGCCTGCGCCGCCGGCCTCGGCGACCTGGACTGCGCGGCGATCGCCGACGCGCTGCCGGCCAGGCGGCCCGCGGAGGTCGGCTCGTGATCATCGACGTACACGCACACCTGTCCCCGCCGTCCTCCGCGCAGCGCTACCCGATGCCGGCCTCGCTCACCGATGTGGACGCCATGCTGGCCGCGCGGGCCGAGGCCGGGATCGACCTGACCGTGATCGGCAGCCCGGTCGGCGCCGGCGCCATGATGCGCGTCCCCGGGGTGGACAACTACGCCCAGCCGCGCGACCGGCTCCGTGCCTTCCACGACTGGATGGCCGGGCTGATCGGCCGGTTCCCCGACCAGCTCCGCGGCTACGTGTACGCCAACCCGCTGGGCGACGAGAATCACCTGGATGGCGTCCGGGAGACGCTGGACAACCCGGCGTTCGCCGGGTTCGTCATCAACTCCAGCGTGCGCGGCAGATTCCTTGACGACCCCGCGGCCGACGCGTTCTTCGCGATGGCCGCGGAGTCGGGCCGGCCGGTGCTGGTGCACCCGCCGGCAGAGCCGGCCGGTGCCGCGGCCGTGGCCGACCTGCGGTTCGTCGAGCAGGTCAGCCGGTTCTGCGACGTGACCGCAGGGCTGGCCATGCTGGCCTTCGCCGGCTGGCTGGACCGGTACCCGGAGCTGACCGTGATCGGGGCCACCGGGGGCGGCGCGATTGCGGCGCTGCCGGAGAAGCTCGACCTGGCCGCCGCGCCCCGGCCCGGTGCCACCGCCGGCCCCCCGCCCGGTGTCACCGCCGGCCCCCGGCCCGGTGTCACCGCCGGCCCCCGGCCCGGTGTCGCCGCCGGCTCCCGGCCCGGTGCCGCTGCCGCCCCGCGGCCCGGTGCCGCTGCCGCCCCGCGGCCCGGTGCCGCTGCCGCCCCGCGGCCGGGCGCCGCGGCCCGCCGGCTGTTCGTGGACACCGCCACCCCCAGCGCGGCCCACCTGCGGATGAACGTCGCGGTGCTCGGCGCCGGCCAGGTGCTGCTCGGCACCGACTCGCCGCCGGTGCCGGTGCCGCCTGCCGCGGCGGTGGCCCGGGTCCGCGCGCTGCCGATCGACCCCGCTGAGGTCGAGGCGATCCTGGGCGGCACCGCGGCGCGGCTGTTCGGGTTGCAGCCCGCCGTCCCGGGCGGTGTCCGGTGAGCGAGCTTGCGAGCGAGCCCATGAGGCTTGCGAGCGAGCCCATGAGCACAGCAGCCCCGGCGAACGGTTTCGACGAGCGCAGCGATGAGAGCCCGGTGAGCCGCGGCCGGGTGGTGTTCCTGATCCGGGTTCCGCAGGACCGGCAGCCGGCGTTCCTCGCCGCGTACGAGGAGATCCGGCACCTGGTCGCCGCCGGCGTGCCCGGACACCTGGTGGACCAGGTGTGCCGGTCCGACGACGACCCCGAGCAGTGGCTGATCACCAGCGAGTGGGCGGACCTGGCGGCGTTCCGCGCCTGGGAGCGGTCCGCCGAGCACCGGGAGCTGGTAGCGCCGCTACGGGCCTGCATCACCGAGGCCCGGTCGTTGAAGTTCGTCGTCGTCGCGCAGACCGAGGCGGTCAGGACATGACGCCGGCAGACACAGGAGGTGCGCGGGTGGAAACCGAGGATCGGGTTATCGTGGTCGGCGCCGGGATCGGTGGCCTGGCCAGTGCGAACGCGCTGCAGGCCGCCGGCATCCCGGCACTGGTGCTGGAGCGGGCCGCCGAGCTGCGCGAGATCGGGGCCGCGATCGGGGTGCAGACCAACGCGGTCCGGGCGCTGCGCCGCGTCGGGCTGGCCGAGGAGCTGATCGCCCGGGGGGTGCCGATCGAGTTCTACGAGTACCTGTCCTGGGCCGGCCGGCGGCTGGCCCGCTGGCCGCAGGGCGAGATCGGCCGCCGGCTCGGCGAGCCCACCGTGGTGGTGCATCGGGCGGACCTGCAGGAGGTGCTGCTGTCCGGGCTGGCTCCCGGCGTGGTCCGGCTCGGTGCCACCTGCGAGTCCTACGCGGAGGACGCCACCGGGGTGACGGTCCGGCTGACCACGGGCGAGGACGTGCGCGGTCGGTTCCTGATCGCCGCGGACGGGCTGCGGTCGACGGTCCGTCCCCGGCTCGTCGGCCCGGACCCGCTGCGGTACTCGGGCTGGGCCGCGTACCGCGGTATCGCCCACTTCGCCGACGGTCGGTTCCCGCTCGGGTACGCCCGACAGATCCTGGGCGCCGGGCGCAGCTTCGGGATGTGGCACATCCGCGACGGCCGGGTCTACTGGGTGGCGACGGTCCGCCAGCCCGCCGACTCCACCGCCGACCAGGCCGGCCGCCGGGCCTACATCCTGGACGGGTTCCGCGGCGCGCCCGCGCCGGTCGCCGACCTGGTCGAGAAGACCGACGAGGCCGCGATCCTGCGCAACGAGGTGTACGACCGGGCGCCGGTGACCTCGTGGGGCACCGCCCGGGTGGTGCTGCTCGGGGACGCGGCGCACCCGACCACCCCGGTGACCGGCCAGGGCGGCGGGCAGGCAATCATCGACGGGTCGGTCCTGGTCGCGGAGCTCGCCACCTCCGGGCTCACCGACACCGAGCGACTGCATGCCGCCCTGCGAGGCTACGAGCGGCGCCGGATGCCGGTCACCACCGGCATCACCAACGAAGCGTGGCGCATCGCGGCGATGCACCACCTGGTCAACCCGATCGCGGTCCGCGGCCGGGACCTGTCGCTGCGGCTGACCCCCGCCCGGGTCTGGAACAAGCGGATGGAGGCCCGGCTGGGGTTCTGACCCCTACCCGGCGGCCAGCCGCCCGGTCAGCCCGCCCGGTCAGCCCGTCCGGTCGGCCCGCCCGGCGCGGACGCCGTCCCGGATCCGGCGCAGGCCGTCCCGCAGCCGGACGAGCTCGGCGTCCGGAACGCCCCGGGTGCCAGGCAGGTCGCCAAAGAGCAGCGCCTCGAACCGCTTCCGGGCCGTCCGGCCCTGCCTGGTGATCCGGATCTGCTTGACCCGCCGGTCCCCCGGGTCGGGCTGCCGCTCCACCAGGCCCAGCGACTCCAACTGGTCGACGATGCCGGTCACGTAGGAGGCGTCGCACTCCAGCGCGACGGCCAGCTCGCGCATCGGCCGCGGGGTCTCCAGCAGCCGCAGCGTCTTGGCCTGGACCGGCGACACCCCGACCGCGGCGGCGCTGGCCGCGAAGTGGCCGCGGAGCGGGCCGAACAGGTCGAAGAACAGGTCGAACAGCTCCTCGTTCAGCACCGACCGGGTCGGAGCGGGAGCCGGCACACGGGTGCGCGGAGGCATAGCCATTGACTGTAACAGATGTCCACCCAATCAAGTGACCAGCTAAAAGGTTGACTAGCTAAAGTATCTGGCGCTACGGTTCGACTGCCCGGGCGGATCCGCCGAGGGGCCCAGCCGGAGCGCCGGGGAAAAGGAGACCACCATGGGTTCGACCGCTCGCTCCGGCGCCGGTCCGTGCATCGAGGCCGCCGGGCTGGTCCGCCAGTTCGGCAAGGACATCCGCGCCGTGGACGGTATCGACCTGAGCATCGGGTACGGCGAGATCTACGGCTTCCTCGGCCCGAACGGCGCCGGCAAGTCCACCACGGTCCACCTGCTCACCACCCTGCTGCCGCCCACCTCCGGCCGGGCGTCGGTGGCCGGGCACGACGTGTCGACCCGGGCCGGCGCGGTCCGGCAGGCCATCGGCGTGGCCATGCAGGAGGTCGCGCTCGACCCGGTGCTGTCCGGGCGGGAGCACGTGCTGCTGCAGGGCGCGTTGCACGGGCTGCGCCGGTCCGAGCGGGTCCGGCGCGGCGGCGAACTGCTCGAGGCGTTCGGGCTGGCCGCCGCCGCGGACCGCAAGGTCGGCGCCTACTCCGGCGGCATGAAGCGCCGCCTCGACCTGGTGCTGGCGCTACTGCACCGGCCGTCGGTGCTGTTCCTCGACGAGCCGACGAACGGCCTGGACGTGCCCAGCAGGGAGGCGCTGTGGCATCAGGTCCGCCGGCTGGCCCGCGAGGACGGCGTCGGCGTCTTCCTGACGACGCAGTATCTGGAGGAGGCGGACGCGCTGGCCGACCGGGTCGGGATCATCGACCTGGGCCGGATCGTCGCCGAGGCGCCACCGGGCCAGCTCAAGGCGGAGATCGGCCGGCCCACCATCGAGGTGACCGCGGCGGAGCCGGCCGAGGAGATGGCGGTGGCCGCCACCCTCGCCCTGTTCGGCAGCGCAGTGCCGGCCCGCCCTGGTGCGCTGGCCATCCGGGTCGAGGACGCCACCTCCGGCCTGGTGGAGATCATGCGGGCGCTGGCCGCCAACGGCCTGGCGCTCGGCCACGTCGAGGTGCGCCAGCCCAGCCTGAACGACGTGTTCCTCGCCAAGACCGGCCGGTCGCTGGAAGGCGCCACCGAGCAGGCGGAGCGGGTGGGGGCATGAGGCGCTCGCTGATCCAGCTCCGCTGGCTGGCCCGCCGCTCGGCGCTGCGGACGCTGCGCCGGCCGGCCGCGTTCTACCCCTCGCTGCTCTTCCCGCTGGTGCTGTTGGTGATCACCACCGGGGGCCTGCACCTGTCGGAGCACGTGCCGGGCTTCCCGGCGACGTCGTACTTCGCGTTCGCCCTCGCCGGCGCGTTCGTCCAGGGCGCGCTGGTCGGCGGAGTGAACGCCGGGGTGGACCTGGCCACCGACATGCAGACCGGCTTCCTGAACCGGCTGTCGCTGACGCCGACCCCGCGGCGGCTGGTTATCCTCGGCGAGCTCGCCGGTGCCGTGGTGCTCGCGCTGTCCCAGGCGGCGCTGTACCTGATCATCGCGGTGGCCAGCGGTGTGCGGCTGGCCAGCGGCCCCGGCGGCGCCGCGGTGGTACTGGCACTGACGGTGCTGATGAGCCTCGCGTTCAGCTCCTTCGGGGCGTTCCTGGCGCTGCGCACCCGGTCCAGCGAGGCGGTGCTCGGCACGTTCCCGCTGACCTTCGTGCTCCTGCTGTTCAGCTCGTTCTTCATGCCGCGCGCGCTGATGCACCGCGGCTGGTTCGCAACGGTGGCCGCATGGAACCCGGTGTCGTACCTGATCGAGGCGGTCCGCGGGCTGGTGATCACCGGCTGGGACACCGGCGCGCTGGCCCGCGGGTTCGCGGTGGCCGGCGGCCTGGCCGGGCTCGCCGTCGCGCTGACCGCCCTCACCCTCCGTACCAGGAGCGTGGCCGCATGACCGCCCCCGTGCAGTCGCACCCACCGCTGCGGCACGCCGCGCTGGCCGCCGCCGGCATCGCCCGGCGCAACCTGCGGACGGCGCTCACCACACCGTCGCTGCTGCTGCCCCCGCTGATCGCGCCGCTGGTGTTCTTCGCCGCCTTCTGCGGCGGGCTGTCGGTGCTGGCCGACGCGCCGGGCTTCCAGTTCACGCCGGGGTACGTCGCGTTCGAGTTCGTGTTCGTGGTCGTGCAGGGCGCCGTGTTCACCGGCATCTTCAGCGGCCTGACCCTGGCCCGGGACTTCGAGAGCGGCATGGCCCGCCGCGCTCTGGTGGCGGTGGCCGACCGGCGCGCCATCGTGGGCGGGTACGTGCTGACCGCCCTCGGTCGGGCGCCGGTCACCGCCGCGGCGCTGTACCTGGCCGGGTTGGCCGCCGGGATGCCGGCCGGCGGGGTCATCGACATGCTGGTGCTGTTCGCGGTCACCGAACTGCTGGCCGCCATCGGCGCGCTGTGGGCGTCCGGCATCGCGCTGCGGATCAGGTCGGTCCAGGGCGCCCCGATGATGCAGATGCCGGCCTTCCTCGGGCTGTACCTGGCGCCGGCGTTCGTCCCGTTGGGCCTGCTGACCGGCTGGCTGCACGGCGCCGCGGCGGTCAACCCGTTCTCGCTCTACCTGGAGTCCGGCCGCGGCCTGGTCGCCGGTCATCCGGTCCGGACCGCCGAGACCCTGGCGGTCAGCGCGGTGCTGATCGCCCTGCTCACCCTGTGGGCGTTGCGCGGACTGCGCCGCGCAACCGCCCAGGCGTCCTGACTCCGACCAACACCCATGACCCAGACACACCCTGAAAGGCTCGCGATGAACGAGACTCTCGCCACCTCGGCGCCGACCCCGGCGCTGGCCCACCCCCGGCGCTGGTCGATCCTGATCCTGCTCTGCCTGGTGGAGTTCATGCTGCTGCTGGACGACACCGTGGTGAACGTCGCACTGCCGCGGATCAAGGAGGATCTGGGCTTCTCACTGGCCAACCTGGCCTGGGTGGTCAACGCGTACGTGCTGGTGTTCGGCGGGTTCCTGCTGCTCGGCGGTCGGCTGGCCGACCTGTACGGCCGCCGCCGCATCTTCCTGCTCGGCACCGGCCTGTTCGCGCTGGCCTCGCTAGCCAACGGGCTGGCCCAGAACCAGGCGATGCTGGTCGGCTCGCGGGCGGTCCAGGGCCTCGGCGCGGCGCTGGCCGCTCCCGCGGCGCTGTCCATGATCGCGGTCCTGTTCACCGACCCGAAGGAGCGGTCCCGGGCGCTCGGCCTGTGGGGCTCGCTGACCGCGCTGGGCGGCACCACCGGGGTCGTGCTCAGCGGCGTCCTCACTGACATGGCGAACTGGCGGTGGATCTTCCTGATCAACCTGCCGGTCGCGGCGGTACCCCTGCTGCTGGTGCCGCGGCTGGCCCCGGAGAGCCGCCGGACCACGCAGCACGGATTCGACCTGCCCGGCGCGGTCACCGTCACCGCCGGCACCAGCGCGCTGGTGTACGGGCTGCTGTCGACGGTCGAGCACGGCTGGGGCGCGCCCGCCACGGTGACCGCGTTGGCCGCGGCGGCCGCGCTGCTGGCCGCGTTCCTCATCATCGAGACCCGGGCGGCGCACCCGCTGGTGCCGCTGCGGTTCTTCCGCCGTCGCCGGCCGGCCACCGCGAATGGGCTGCAGCTGCTGATGGCCTCGGCCAACTTCGGCACGTTCTTCCTGCTGACCCTTTACATCCAGCAGGTGCTGGGCTACTCCCCGCTCAAGGCTGGCCTGTGCTACGCCGGCTTCTTCGTCGGGATCTTCCTCGGCTTCGGCACCGGCTCCCCGCTGGTGCCGAGGATCGGGGTGCGGCCGTTCATGGTGGGCGGGTTCGCCCTCCTCGCCGCGGGCATGTTCTGGTTCGCCCAGGTGCCGGCCGACGGCCGGTACTGGCAGGACATCTTCCCCGGCTTCATGCTGATGTCGGTCGGCATCGCGTGGACGGCCCTGACGGTGACCATCGCCGGGATGACCGACGTCCCGGAGAGCGAGACGGGCCTGGCCTCCGGCCTGCTGAACGCGAGCGCCCAGGTCGGCGGGGCGGTCGGCCTGGCTGTGCTGGTGACCATCGCCTCCCGACGGGCGGGGCACCTGGCCGCCGCCGGGAAGGACGCGCTGGCCGCCCAGCTCGGCGGCACCCACCTGGCGTTCTTCGTCGGCGGCGTGCTGCTCGTCCTCGCCGCGGTGGTGGCCGCGGTCTTCATCGGCCGGCTGAAGCCGACCGAGCTGCCGCCGATGGTCATCCTGGAGGAGCACGAGGACGTCCGGGTGACGGCGCGATGAGCACCGCGTCCAGCTCAGTGCCTGGGCCCGCGCTGGAGCGCCTGACCGCGCGGCTGGACCCGGCCGGCTGCACATCGAGATCGACGCGGCCTTCGACCGCTGCTGACGACAGCGCAGCGCCGAGAGCCTGGCGGCCGAGACCGGGCTGCATGCGGACACCCTGTTCCGGATGCTGCGCACGCTGGCGTCCGTCGGGGTGTTCACCGAGACCCGACCGCGCCATTTCGGTCTCGGTGAGACCGGGCAGTACCTGCGGGGTGACGTGCAGGCCAGCCAGAAGTATTCGGCCCTGCTGTTCGGGGCCGAGACATTCCGCTCCTGGGCCGAGGTGCTGCACACCGCCCGCACCGGCGAGCCGGCGTTCGACAAGGTTTTCGGCCGGTCGTTCTACAGCTATCTCGAGGACCATTCGGAAGCCAGCGAGCTGTTCAACCGGGTAATGGCCGTCGCCGGCGTCGTGCCGCCGGTCACCAGGGCATTCGATTTTACGCCGCACCGGCACGTGGTGGATGTCGGCGGCGGGAGCGGGGCGGTCATCGCGGCCATTCTGGCCGGTAATCCGGAAATGCGGGGGACGCTTGTCGACCTGCCCGAGGCGGTGGCCGGCGCGGAGCCGGCGCTGAGCGCGGCCGGCGTGTCGGACCGGTGCGCGAGGGTGGCTGGCAGCTTCTTCGAGCCGCTGCCGGAAGGCGCCGACCTGTACCTGCTCTCGCGGGTCCTGCACAACTGGTCAGACGCCGACGCGGTGCGCATCCTGCGCAACGTGCGGGCCGCAGTCCCGGCGCACGGCCGGCTGCTGGTGTGCGAGAGGTTCCTGCCCGACGGCGACGAGTACCACATCGGGAAGGTCTTCGACCTCGTCATGCTGGTCATGCTCGGCGGCCGCGACCGCAGCGCGGCGGAGTACCGCGACCTGCTCGGCACCGCGGGCTTCGAGGTCACGGGGCAGGAGCCGGGGCCGGCCGGGGTGGGGATGCTGGTGGCCAGGCCGGCCGGCTGAGCCGCCGGGGCTCACCCCTCGCCGCCGAGCCCGCACTGCTCGGCCCGCCGGTGCGCGAAGACCACCAGCTGGGTGCGGTCGCGCAGCTCGAGCTTCCGCAACAGGGCGGAGACGTGGCTCTTCACCGTCGCCTCGCTGACGTGCAGCCGCCGCGCCACCTCGGTGTTCGACAGGCCGTTGGCGACCAGCCGGAACACCTCGACCTGACGATCGGTCAGGCCGCCTATCTTGGCCGCGAGCACGAGGTCCGGAGGGGCTGCCGGCGGGCTGCCGGGACGCGCGCCAAGCTCCCGGGCAACCGGGCCGGCGAGAACAGCGATGCCGTGGAACACCAGCCGCACCGCCGCGGCGAGCTGGGCAGCCGACATGTCGCGGAGCAGGTACGCGCCAGCGCCATTCCGGATAACCTCGGCGGCCTCGTCGGCATCCGGATTGGCGGCAACGGTCATTGTCCGCGCACCGCATTGAACGGCCGTTCGGATGACTTCGAGCGCTCCCCCACCGGCCAGCTGAAAGTCGACCACCACGACGTCGGGTCGTACCCGACAGATCACTTCGACGGCACCGCTGACATTGGCGGCATCCGCGACGACCATTATATCCGATACCTGCCCGAGTAGGGATCTGATGCCGGCCCGGTAGAGCTCGCTCGCGTCGCACAGCAGCACCCGAATGGGCGGCGTCACGGCAGTGCCCCGGCCGTCGTTGCGTACCGCAACCCCCGTTTTCGGGCCGAGCGGCATTCCCGCCTTCTCATGCCGGTCTCCACCTTCCTGGCGGGTAGTCAAGTGGGTCCCGTTCGCGCTCGACATGTGCCCATTCGAGTACATTTACGGTGTCGCCCCCCGTGTCCAGCGCAATCTTGACATATCCATTATCGGGGCCGGGAACGCCCTAGATGGCCGCCCAAACGGCCTAACCCGCCGTCACCTTGGTGCAATTGCGGAGCACAATCCGGTACCTGCGGCGGCCGCGCGGCCCGCCACCGACTTCCGACCGGCACCGCCTACGTGTCAGGGTGGTAAGGGGGCATCGCGGCACCATCAACGGCAGACCTGACGAGCGTCGCCCGCAACAGGTGCCGAGGTCGATCCAGCGAGCCATGCGCCCCCACTCCCGCACAATCTCCGCAGCTCATCTGGTTGAGCGGCCAGTGAACGCGCAGATACACCGGGTCCATTACGACCTACGCCACGCGGCCACCGGGCTCGGGGGTGGCGGTGGCGTGGCGGTGGCGGTGGCGGTGGCCTCGGCGTCAGGCAGGCCGACCGCCGAGGTCCTTCAGGAAGCGTCCGGGCAGGCTTCTGCGCGAAGACTCGCAGGGCTCTGTGGTCCACCGCCTACGCACGGCAAAGTTGCGCAGACAACATCCGCCCATCGGCAGAGGGCCTTGGCTGGTGCGTTGCCAGGGTGCATGACTGGCGGGGTGGATCCGGACGGTCACGGCCGGTGGGCGATCGGCTCGGCGTGAGCCGGTCACTTGCCGACCAGATGTCCGTTCTGCACGGCGAAATACACCCAGCGGATGTCCTGCGAGTGCTCGGAGTTGATCTGAACGCCGGCGGTCCAGTCCGCGTCGTCCCAGCCGTCGAGGTACGGCTCGTACACCGCCTCGTACTCGTGGCCCGGCTCGACATCGTGGTCGCCGGGCATCGCGATCGTGTCGGTCCGGGTGTGCTGGCCCTGCTTGTACAGGTGCACCAGGTCCTTCAACGACTGCCGGACGATCGTCGCCTGGCCGGCGTTGCGCACGTTGTACCGCACGGACCCGTCGGTGAACGCCGGCTCGGCGGTGAATTCGACGCTCGCCGGCCCGGCGGCCGCCGCCGGGTCGAGGTGGTCG
>WNFZ01005035.1_pt1 | contig 19571 bp, 18 predicted proteins | sample 5400081 | NCBI WGS metagenome assembly WNFZ01 (sample SAMN13153365, study PRJNA577476) | soil metagenome | isolation source: 80 cm soil or saprolite under grassland replicate 1 | place: USA:California | collected 2016-06-15
CGGGGACGCAGCAGTCGAGATACGTCGCTGAAATGTCGTATTTCTACCCCGTGCAGGGTCAGTTCTACTCCGGGCGACTGAGGCGTACGTTCCTCCTCCACGATCGCGCGCACCGTTGGGCGGATTCCTATCCGAGTGGAAGGCCTTTGATCGTTCGGTACAATCCCGCCCACATGCAAGATTCCGTTGTTTTCGAGCAAGAACAGACTGCAGGAGTTGCAGCATGAAATCTTGTCAAAGGGTGGAGAGGTTCACCGAGGCTTCGGCTTCGATTTGAGCTTCGCCTTGTTCTTGGCCTTGAGATTGACCGTGGCCCCAGCACCCGGTGTTGGGTTCGTGGAGTGGTTGAGCGCAACGGCAGCGCGGATAAGATCCTTCAATGCTGCATCGTTGATCTTGTCGCCTTCGTGAATATCGGGCTGGATCAGATTCGCCGCGGCGATGGCGGAAGCATTGGCAAGGCCAAATAGCAGAGTGTGCTCGAAACCCTCGGTGCGGCGGCTCTGACGCGCTTTTCCCGCCTTTAAACCTCGAAGCGATTCTGGGACTTTTTGCGCCTCGAAATCGGAATTTTCCTGATTGTTCGCATTTTGTAAGCAGCATAGGATTCGCCCGGCGCACTTCTACAGCGCTTGGCTGCAAGCCACCAGCTCCCCCACGAAGCCGTGCTTGCCTTGCGTGCCAGCGTCCGCAAGGCATCACCCACGCGGCGATAGCTAGTCTTGTCAGCACACACCCGCTAGCGGCGGCTGCGAAGCGCAGTACGGCGCGGGCCTGTTGTTTGCCACTTGATCTGAGGAAGGAACCTATGACAACTCGAAGAGAAATGCTGAAGCTTGGCGCGATGGCTGGAGCGGGGATTCTGGCTCCCGCCTTGCCGCAACTGAAGCGTGTTCCGCCGGGTACCGTGCAGTACCACGGGCACGTGTCCCATCATTTGGGAGTCCAGCCGCTGTCACCGGCAGGCCTCGCCCAATTTGTTGATCCACTGCCGATTCCGCCTGTAATTCGTCCGCACACCGGAACCGTAACCAGCATGACGATGTCGGCTTTTACTCAGAAGCTGCATCGCGATCTTCCGCCGACGCCGTTGTGGGGCTTCAACGGAACCTATCCCGGACCCACGATCGAAAGCCGCCGCGGCTCTCCGATCAAGGTGAACTGGCAGAATAGTCTCCCCACTACTCACTTCCTGCCTGTCGATCCGACCATTCACGGCGCTGAAAGTAATGTGCCCGCCGCACGCGCCGTGGTCCACGCACACGGGATGAAAGTGATGCCGGAAAGCGATGGCTATCCGGAAGCCTGATCCACCTCCGATGGAAAAACAGGCCCCGAGCTCTACAATCCGAAACCTCAATCCCGACGGAAGCCTGGTGTATCCCGTGGCGGAGGGCGGCACACACCAGTTCTGGATTCCCGAATTCTTCGGCGACACGATGCTGGTCAACGGTAAGGTATGGCCGTACCTGGATGTGGAGCCGCGCCGTTATCGGTTTCGATTCCTGAACGCCTGCAATGCGCGTTTCTTGCATATGACCCTGGTGGAGACCGATCAGAATGGGAGTCCCATGGGAATGGCGGGACCTCTCTTCCATCAGATTGGAAGTGACGGTGGATTCCTGCCCGCGCCGGTCGCATCCACGGATCTGTTGCAGGCGCCTGCCGAGCGCTACGACATGATCATTGATTTCACTGGCAAGGACGGGGAATTTTTCGTCCTGAAGAACGATGGGCCGGCGCCTTTCCCAGGCGGCGGTGAAGTTGTGCCCACGGAAATCATGATGTTCAGAGTGGTCAAACCACTATCGTCCCCCGACACTACCACCATCCCCGACGTGCTGAACTCTCCGCTGAACATCAATCCGGCCTCAGCGGTTAAAACTCGGAATCTCTCTCTCATCGAACTGGATCGCGACACAGACGGGTTCCCCATCATTGCGCTGCTCGATAACAAGAATTGGGACGACCCCGTCTCCGAGAATCCCAAGGCAGGATCCGTAGAAATCTGGAACCTGATCAACACCACCGGAGATGCTCACCCCAAACATATCCACCTGGTGCAATTCCAGATTTTGAGCCGGCAAGCCTTCAACACCAACATCTTCGAAAAAAGCGGCAAACTAGTCTTCAACGGACCGCCGCAGACCCCCGCACCCGATGAACTCTACGCCTCCAAAGACATGGTGAAGACGTTCCCAGGCACGGTGACTAAGCTCATCATGAAGTTTGACTTGCCGACTGGAACAAACGTCATCCCTGGCTACCACTACAAATATGTCTGGCACTGTCACATTCTGGAGCATGAAGACAATGAGATGATGCGGCCCTTCGATGTGATTGGATGAAAGACTTAGGAAAGATAGGATTGTCGGTCCGAGAGTAGCGAGGAATCTGGGTTCCACGTCGGGTGCCGGAAACCCGCCAACTGCTTCATGGCGCGATAGAGTCGGCCGGGGGGCTGGCCCAGGGTTGCTCCTCAATCCAACACCACAAAACCGGCTGCCCCACGCTTCGCGGTTTTCGAAGCGTGGGCATGCGTGCGGCACAGCTGGAGATCTTCTCAGATATCCCACACGACGCTACTTTTTCCACCAACGTGAGGTTCATCCGTCCCGCCACGCGTGAGCTAGCTGTATAGTGACTCAACCACTGGAGGGACGATGCGTCACCAAATTCTGCACCTGATGTGCGTCGTAGTCGTTACGAATGCCGCCTATGCGCAGCAAAGCCATTGGGCCACACCCGACGACAAGACCGCGATGTTCATGATCGACATGGAGCGCAAGTGGGCCGAAGGCGTTTGCACGAATAATGGAGTGATCTCTGAGTTGTTGGCCGACGATTTTCAGGGCACCAGCACTCGCGGCGAGCGCTACAACAAGGCGGATGAGCTGCGCGACGAAAAAGGTCCGCACTCGGCGCGCGGCTGCGCACTCGACGATGCCAAGGTGCGCTTCTTCGGCGAAGACATGGCAATTATTTACGGCAGCGAGCACGCCATCGGAAAAGACAAAACGCATCCCGACGCCAAGCAGTGCCAGGTCTGGACCGATACCTGGCTGAAGCGCGACGGTAAGTGGCAGATCGTTGCCGCGCAGGACAACAAAGTCGATTGCACGTAGGCGGAGGATGGTTCTCTGATCGCCGTCGCCCTGCCCCACTCAAGCCAAAAATCGGGATCGAGTGGTCCACGCCTTATAAAAGGGTCCCATTCGTCCTCCGAGTCGGCCCGGCGCCTTCATCCCGCGCTGCAGAGTGCGTGGGCCTCAAGCGTTACTTGCCCTTCACTAACGAGCAGTGGGTTGAAGCCGTTTTCCATGTACCCGAATCATTCACCCAAGTGTCGCTGCAGATAACCGTTCGCGCCCGATGCGTCCCCCTAAGCTCAGCGTCGTAAGTGAACGTGTAATGGGAAACGGCGGTGCTTGAACCGAAGGTCGCCACATGCACGTCGCTGATCTCGCCGCTCTTCCATTTGCTTGTCTTATTCTGCAGATCCTTCATGAAGTCGTCTTTCGTCTCCCAATCCCCCCAGCTGTTTCCCGCCATGAATCCGTCAGCCAAGTGCTGCTGTGCCCATGACACATCGTTCTTCATTTGCGCATTTCTGGAGTCCTGCTGCAGTTGTTTGATCTGCTGGGCGACATCGCCGTCCCCCTGGGCGTGAAGGTTGACGAATAGAAGGAGACAAGAGAGCAGCGTGATGACAGCGATAGCCGTTGTTTTTGTCACAGTATGGATCCTCCGTGAAAGTGCCTGGATTATATAGCTTCCTCACCTATTGCGCGTGCGACCCCTGGACGGGTGGCAACTCAAGCCTGCCCATGGCTTGAGTGGGAGGTTCATCTCTCCTCAACTCTGTCGTCCCGACCAGAACAGATCATCGCCAAGCGATGATCTGTGAAGTGGAGGGACCTGCTGTTGTGACGCCAGCAGGGGTGTGAGCGACGGTGAAGATCGAGTCGGAATAGACGACACGAAAACGCGAACGAGCAGCGGGAAGTCTTTGCCCAGCTATTGAAGCCGCACTCAAGGCCAAAACCGAGCTTGAATGGAAGCCCGTCGTGTAAGAGTGAGATGGCTCCCACTAAACCTTTAGCGCCCCACGAAATCCCCTGGCAGCATAGTAAGATTCGGCGCCGTTGTGATACAGGAAAACGGTCTCGAAGCGGCGATCACAAAACAGGGCGCCGCCGAGTTTTCTGATATCAGAGGGTGTTTTCACCCAGCTCGACGTTGTCGTATCGAAAGCTCCAAGCTTCTGTAACTCTCGATATTGTTCTTCCGTCAAAAACTCGATCCCCATGGCAGCTGCCATGCCGAGAGCGTTGTCTTTTGGCTTATGTTCTTTCCTCGATTCCAGCGCTTCACGGTCATAGCAAAGACTTCTGCGGCCTTTGGGGCTTTCCGCTGAACAATCATAAAAAATGTACTCGCCTGTCTTTTTATCCTGACCAACAACGTCCGGTTCACCGCCGGTTCTTTCCATTTCATTCAGTGACCACAGTTTTTCAGCGTTAGCTTCCAGTTTTGCTTGTACTTTGGCCCATTCAAGACCTTTATGGCGGTCCATGTTTTTCTCGAAGCGGGATTTCAATGTTGTGAGTAGTTCTTCACGCTGTTTCTTTGAAAACGAAACGTTTGACATAACTCTGATCTAAGCCTCCGGATCACTGCAGACGCAAAACTTTCGCGAGGTACGCGCGGAGTAAGATAGCTCAACAAAGCCGTTCTTGTAAGCAACCACGTTCTTTAGATTCCACCTTTGTTCCGTCACGCCAAACAGGCGCAGTCCTTCGCCCAATAGCACAGGCGCTATCGTCAGCCTGATTTCGTCCACCAGCCCGAGTTCGAGAAAACGCTGGCCTAACATTGCCCCGCCTACGAGCCAGATGTTTCGGTATCGAGGCGCGAGTTTCACGTCAACTAGTGTCTTGAGATCTCCTGAATAGAACTCCGTTCTCCTTCGCCGGCGGCCATTCTCTGCCGGTTACCACCACGACCGGAGTATCGCCATATGGCCAGCCAAGTTCAAGCGCGTGCTCATACGTGCGGGAACCGAGCACATAACAGTCGATCGTTTTCAGGAACTTCGCAGCTTCTTCCGCCGAAATGGAAACTCCGGCCTCGTAAACGTTTGTGCTATCCATCCAGGAGACACTGTTGTCCTTCTTCGCGATGAAACCATCCAGACTGGAAACCACGTGCAGGGTAACACTTCGTCCTTTTGCATCTCCGGCGCTGCGGGACATAGTTTCTCCAGGGGTTGGCCCACTCAAGCCCGCTTTGGCCTGAATGGGGATGTTGTCGATCGAAGCTCACACCTTCGCACACTCGGTTGCGGCACGCCGCGGTCCCTTCGCAATCAGCCGTCGAACTACATGCCCTTTCCACATCCACAATCCCGAAAGGATCATGAGAGGAAGGAAGACAAACCGAGTTAGCGGCGCATAGTCCGGAAGCTTGTCAAACGGACTATAAATATAGCCGAGTATCGGAATGCTGAGGAGAAGGTGAATCCAGCGAAAAATCGACCGTGCGATGCTTTGACTCATGGTGACCTCGATTCATGAATTTTGGGCCGTCTTGGACGGCCAGTTGGGCGCTTCAATACCGAACTGCTGGGTGTACTCCGCGTGCAATCGCTGCCAGCCGCCGAACTTCATGGCATCGGGGCCGACGATGCGGCCAAGAGGAGTTCCACTGAGCAGGTGATCCAGAACATCGAAACAAATGTGCCAGCCGGCAGCACCCATTGCGATGAAGCGGTGACCGATGTTGGTCCACAGCGTCAGGCGCGTGCCGCCACCAAAGGCTTCGAGTTCCCACCGCATGTCGAAGCCACCCCACTTATACTCAAGCAGTTCGGGAGCGTCGGCTCGCGTCACTGTTGTTTCGGTAACGTGCGGCGTGGGAGCTCCCACCGTCGTGAGCTTCACCCTGGTTCCAACCGTACCCAGGCTCCCGTCGGCGTCAAAGGGAGCCCACTCGCGCAGATGCGCTGGGTCGGTTATCGCCTCCCAGACTTTCTCCGGCGAGTGGCGCAGTTCGCGGACGAGAATGAGCGTCCACTTGTCTTCACCTTTTTGTCCGCGGTTCTTTTGTATCCGCGCTCCACGGGCCGGACCCGGTGCGTACTGCTCGAGGTCGGTCATCTTCTTCTCCTTACAATTGGCCGACAACCTGTCGTTGGTCATGGGTCGTTGGCCGTTGGCCAAATCCGTTTGCGAACGACCAACGACGAAAGACCAACGACGCACTTGCTACCAGCGCTTCAGCTGGGTGAGCTGAATGAGGTTGCCGCAGCTGTCGTTCAGCATGGCGATTGTCGAGGCGGTCACGTCGGTGGGCGGCATCGTGAACTCGGCGCCGCTCGCTTTAATCCGCTCGTAGTCTCTCTTGATGTCGTCCGTGAAGAACATCATCGCGGGCTGGTTTTGTTGGAACAGGGCCTCCTGATACGTCTTGGCCGCGGGGTTGTTGTTCAGCGCCAGTTGCAGCTCAGTGCCATCCGGCTCCTCGGGCGAGGCCACAGTCAGCCAACGATATGGGCCCTGACTGAAATCGGTCTTCTTGGTAAAGCCCAATACTTCCGTATAAAAGCTCAGGGCCTTCTCTTGGTTGTCCACGTATAGGCTGGTCACTTTGATTTTCACTTCTCTTCTCCTTTGTCATGTTCGCGGTTTGGGCCGCGTGGTCTTTTCTCTTGTTTTCCTCTTCGTTGGTGTTTTCTGATCCATGCGATCAAGGTGGCGTTCGAGCGCATCCAGGTGAGCGGACCAGAATCGGCGGAACTGAGCCAGCCAGGCATCAATCTCCTGAAGTGGTCCCGGTATCAGCCGGTAGAGACGGCGCTGCGCGTCCACCGTGGATTCGACGAAGCCGGCCTCGCGCAGCACTCGAAGGTGCTTGGACACTGTCGGCTGCGTCATGCGAAGCTGCCGTTCGATCTCTCCGACCGACTGTTGGGACGAAACCAGGAGGCCCAATATCGCGCGGCGGTTAGGCTCCGCAATGATTTCGAAGGTGGATTCCACCCTTTGTATATACGTTATAGAGTATATACGTGTCAAGACATATTTCAGGCAAGCCATCCGGGCAATTTTTTAGTCGGGGTGCGGGGATGCCAGTTTGTAAGAGATTTTGGCGCTGCAATAAAGCGACATCCTGTGGGGCGAGAAAGGATACAAAAGGTCAAACCAAAGGAGAGCACGGAGAGACGAAGGCGGATGTGTCAGTTCGGATGTACAGTTCGTTTCTTCTTTATCCTGCTTTGGGTGGTCCTGTTGTGCGCGTTCTTGTCGCGCGGACGACGTTGCCGATCCGGATTCTCCCGTCGATCACGCTGCCCTGTCCCTTACATCAGCAGATGTTGAGGATCGCGCGCAGTGAGCACAGCAGAAGAAACGCCCGCCGACCTCCACTCCGTGACCAATGACTCTGCACTTGCAATGTTCACAAATCGGCGCAATCGCCTGAATCGCGCACTCAAAGCTGTCAAATGTGTGCCGGCATTTTGCCATTTGCCACCTCACTCCTCATCGAATCAGCCGTGCCGGTTCAGCTCACGTTGGCGTCCTTCCGCGTTCTTTGTTCTGTGCTATAGGTTCTCGACTTTAGTCTCAAGCTGCTGCGCGTTTTGATTCCACGGGCAATCCCGCGTTCTGCCAGGCTTGAAACCCGCCCTGCAGCGCCCATACGTTTTCGTAGCCGAGGTCCCGTAGCTTTTGCGCCAAACTGGCGCTTGAGTGCTCGTTCGGTCAGGTGCAGTAGGCGACCGCAGGCCTGTTCTTCGGGATTCTCATCAGATTCTTTTCTAGGTCATCGGGTGGCACACGAATGGACTCCGGGATCATCGTGTCCGACCCGGCCCAAGCCTCGCTCCTCCGTACATCAATGATTGTGAAATCCTCCCCCGACTCCATTCTTCTTCTCAGCTCATCAACGGTGATTCGTATTGGGGTATTCATCGCTCGTCCTCCCGTATTTCCCGCAGGATAGATGCAGAAATCACCAGCCACGAAACTTGCGCCAAGCGGCTTGAAAGTGAACACTGAGTCACACCGGTGTAGGCTCGGGTTCCAGTGGCACTACGTCCGGAGTTGTATTTGGCTCCGGTTCGGGATTCACCGGGGGAACGACATCGGGATCCGAACCTGGATGCGGCTCAGGATCAGGTTTCGGTCCCGGCTCGGTACCCGGAACTGGTGGAACTGGTGGGGTTATCCGCCTCGAGGGTTCCAGCAGAATAGCAAGCCGTCGCGGTTTACGCGGTGCTGACAGTGGCGAGCTCTTCGAAGAGACTGCCGGGTTACGTGCAACTCCTTGCTGGTCCTTCATACGTCAGGAACTCCTTGCCTGAGCTCGGGGACCCAAACATCAGAGTCCACCTGCCACAATATTGCCAGCTAGAACGATGGCGGGAAACCGGTTCAGGGTGGTCTTGAAGGCGATAAAAATCAGGGGTTGCGACATATGACGAGCGATAAAGCTCCGCCCGGCTTCGGCATCCAAAAGCTTTGCAGGAGCGATCGAATGAGCACACTAACCCGTAGGTTTCCGACCGACAAAGACGTAACCCGAATGCCGCAGCTCGCGAGTCATCTATTGCAGTTCAACTTGGGTGAAGAATTGCGGCAACTTCGTGCTGAATCTCCATGGCAGCGGGGCACCGGGCGAAGCTCGAAGACCTTGGTCAAATACCCTGATTTCCATGTGGTGTTGGTCCTCATGAAGGCAAATACGCGGATGAACAAACATCACGTGGATGGCCGATTTTCGATTCACGCCTTACAAGGCAAAATTCGAATCCGCCTGCCGGAGGAACTGATTGAGGTCTCAACCGGAGAACTGGTCGCGCTGGATTACGGCATCCCCCACGAAGTCCAAGCACTCGAGGAGAGCGCTTTCCTCCTAACGATCTCGTGGCCAGGGGGCACAAAGGAAGAGCGACATGCGTGCAAGCAAAGCGTGTCGTGATGAAATCGCTCGGACCAGCATTTTTGCTTCATTCTTAGTCCCCATCTTGCTTTGCTCGGCCGCCGCGCAGGATCAATTTCCAAGATCCCGGATAAACATTGGAAAGAACGTCAGGATCGAACAGACTGCATAGTCAGTTACCGTAAACCTCACAATTTGAACAAATTAGACTTTCCATCGTGCGAAATCATTCCCGGAGTTTTTCGCATCGTAATAGCAAGACAAAAGCCAAGCTAGCCGAAGGAGGTTTCTATGAAGTACGTGCTATCTTGCGCAGTCTTGTTTCTGGCCACGATAGTTCTTGCCCAGCAACAAGGACAGTCGCCTCCAACTACAAACCCGCCATACCAGACGCCACCCACGTTTCCGGAAGAGCGTCAGGCACCTGGGCAAATGCCCCCTGACACACAGGCCCCACCGGCGGAAACCATGTCCAGCCAGCAGGTTGAAGGACAGATCCTCGATCAACTCCAGGCCGAGCCTACGCTTTCTGGCAAAAACATCGACGCGAGGGTCGACGACGACTCAGTCGTACTGACGGGAAGCGTCGACACGATGGCACAGCATGACCTTGCCGTCGGCATTGCGCAATCGAACGCAGGCAATCGGAAGATCGTGGACAAGATCAATGTAAAACAACAAACATAGGGATTTTGGAGGAGTGTCATGAAGGTCAAAGAAGTCATGAGCGTGAACCTGGGCTGTTGCACGCCCGACGATACCGCACAGAACGTGGCCAAGATGATGTGCGACTTGAATGTGGGCTCGATCCCTGTTATTGCCGATTACCAGTCGCGCTCGTTGGTCGGCATGATTACAGACCGAGACTTGTGCTGCCGTGTCCTAGCGCAGGGACTGGATGGGAAGTCGACTCCGATCCAGGAGTTTATTACCTATAATCCCGCGATTTGCCGTGATGGCGAGAACGTTGAGAAGTGTGAGCGCCTGATGCAAGAACATCAGGTCCGGCGAATCCCGGTGGTGGACAAGGAGAACCGTGTCATTGGAATTGTCGCCCAGGCCGACCTGGCTCTGAAAGATAGGCCTGAACGGGTACATAAGACCGTGGCAGAGATATCCAAAACTACCCGGCCTTCCATCATGGCAGCCTGAAGTGACGGCGGGTTTCGATAAACCCGCCGTTCCCCTTGTTCTGCCGCCGGACGGCGCAGCTTTCACTTGCTGGATGGGCAAGTCTGTCGCAACCTAGTTCACTCTTCCCGCCGATCCATTCCTCACCGCGCCGGAGCCATCCGGCCCGCGGTGAGCCTGCGGGTCAATGAGCCACCGGACATCTGATGGGTTCACAAGGACGTCCCTCTAAGTTGAACATCCCGGCAATTCCACACATCTCGACCTCAGTTCTACCGGCCAGGGGCAAGAAGTAGCCATCTGCAAAGTTTACAACGCGATCGGTTGGTGATCGCTGACTTATCCGCAAAAGAGGCAAAAGTGCAGGACGGGGCACAAGAATTGAGAAAAGTTACGTTGGAATATGAGTTCCCGGCAGCGGCAGAGAATGGAGCTAAAATAGATTGACTCGCCCTGGGAATCTGGTGAAAATAGGAATAATTCGGGCTTCCTCCCCCCGAGGCGAACCCATCGGCCTAAATTCCCCTTTCGGTTTTTCTTTAGCTTTTGCTATGCATTATTCGGAACGCACCCGCGACCGGTTCTTCCGAGTTCTGCAACCGCAACACGTTTCCGGCGCGCTCTGGGGGCTCCGGTCAGGAGTTCGAGTGGAAGTCGCGTCCCCAATGTTTCGTTAGGGAACGGGAGGAGTATCGAGCACCATGGCATCGTCGGATCTGGAACAGACAATCGCAAATCTCAGTCCGGCGAAGAAGGCATTGCAATCGCTCACGGTTGCCGCTACTTTCACCGCGGAACCTCTGCAGACGCCGCTTGATTTTTGGATGAAGCGGCTAGGCATACCCGCGAAGATCCAATTTGCTCCCTTCAACCAGGTGTTCCAACAACTGCTGGATCCGTCGAGCCTTTTGGCGTCGAACCGGCGGGGATTGAATGTGATCCTGTGTCGCGTCGAGGACTTGGTCGGCTCCGAGGGCTTCAGTGCTGGTGATGCAAAAGATCGACTAACGGCATCCGCCGAAGAATTCGTGAAGTCCTTGCACGTGGCGGCACAGCGAGGCTCGGCGCCGTATCTGGTGTGCTTATGCCCATCCACGCGGGTGGTTCGAGCTGAAATCGATGGGGCCGACGCGTGCGACCACGTCCTGACCTTGCTGGCCTCGAAGTTGAATCAAATCCCGGGCATTTCGGTGCTCATGCCGTCCGAGTTGTTCGCTCTGTACCCGGTTGCCAACTATCAGGACGATTATGCCTGGCATGTGGGCCGCATTCCGTATACGCCGGCTTTTTTTACCTCCCTGGCTACGATGATTGCCCGCCGAGTCTCGGCACTCCGCAGCACTCCGCAGCAGGTGATCGTCATCGACTGCGACCAGACACTCTGGAAGGGAGATCTAGGGGAAGCGTCTCCGTCAGCGGTAGAAATCGACCACTCGCGGAGGATGCTGCAGGATTTCATGATCGCGCAGCAAGAGGCTGGAAAGGTCTTGTGCATTTGCGGAAAGCAGTCGAACGACCGCGTGATCGAAGTGCTCGAGAGCAATCCCGGCATGCGACTGCGCTGGCAGCACATCACTGACTCTCGCATCAACGAGCTGCCGGCATCGGAAAACCTCAAAGACCTGGCACGAGAACTCGGGATCGAGTTGGACCGCTTCATTTTTGTGAGTTCAAGTCCGGCCGAATGCGCCGAGGTGCGCACGAACGGCTCCGGGGTTACGGTGGCGCAACTGCCCGCTGACACACCGCAGATTCCGCATTTCCTCTCTCATTTCTGGCCGTTTGACGATTGTCCGACAGTCGGCCAGCCCGAGGAGAGTCCGTCCCTGCATCGGGAGCGATTTGTTGAAATCGCGATGCAACTGTCGACGGTAGATGCTATCGGCGAGGCCATCGAATCTGAGAAGGTGCGACACTCGGCCGGACGGGCTGCATACGCTCCTCCGCGCACCGGCATGGAAGAACTTCTGGTTGACGTCTGGGCGCGCTTACTGCGGGTCGAGCAGCCGGGAATTCGTGACAACTTCTTTGCTCTCGGCGGTCACTCCCTGCTGGCCGTGCAGGTGATCGCGCGCATACGGCAAACTCTCGGTGTCGAGATGCCGTTGCGCGCCATGTTCGACGCTCCCACCATCGCGGAATTCGCCCAGCGCCTGGAGGCCGCTCGCGGCACTCGAGGCGAGTCAGCAACTCCGGCGCTCACACCCGGGACACGCCAGGGATCGATACCACTTTCGTATTCCCAGCAGCGCCTGTGGTTTATTGATCAACTGGAACCGGGAAATCCGCTTTACAACATTTCCGTGATGTACCGGATGTGGGGTCCGATTAACGTCGAAGCCATGCGAAGGACCATCCACGAAATTGTGCGCCGTCACGAGTCGCTGCGCACAACGTTCCCGAGCATGGACGGCAATCCAGTGCAGGTAATCGCTCCGGAATTGCAGATTCCGCTTCGGGTTGAAGTTCGCACTGGGTTGAATGAAGCCGAACGCGAAGCCGTGATCCAGAAATTCGCGCGTGAAGAGGCATTGCGGCCATTTGATCTCTCGATCGGCCCACTGCTCCGGTTCAGCCTTTTGCAACTGACCGAGAACGAGCACGTCCTGGTGGTTATCCTGCACCACATCGTTGGCGACGGCTGGTCTGGAAGCCTGCTGGCGGCGGAAATGGCGGCACTGTACGAAGCGTTCTCGCGCAATCGTCCATCGCCTTTGCCGGAACTGACGATCCAATATGCCGACTTTGCGATTTGGCAGCGCCAGTGGATGCAGGGCGCGCCCCTCGAGGCCCACCTCGCCTATTGGAAACAGCATCTGGCGGGCGCGCCTCCCGTTCTCGAATTGCCGACCGACCGTCCTCGTCCGGCGGTGCAAAACCACCGCGGTTCGGTGCGAACCCACGTGGTCGCGCGGAAGTTGCTCGAACAGTTACGGACGCTGAGCCAGCACGAGGGCGCGACCCTGTTCATGACTCTGCTGGCGGCGTTTCAGTTGCTGCTGTCGCGTTACTCAGGGCAAGAGGACATCGTCATCGGCTCGACCATCGCCGGACGCAACTACGCCGAAATCGAGCCGCTGATCGGCTTTTTTGTGAACACACTGGCGTTGCGTGCCGATCTTTCCGGGGACCCAACGTTTCGCGAGTTGCTGGCGCGGGTTAGGCAAGTGGCGTTAGACGCATACGCCCATCAGGAGATCCCTTTCGAGAAACTGGTCGAGGAACTGCAGCCTGAGCGCAGCCTGAGCTACAACCCTATCTTCCAAGTTCTGTTCGGGATGCAAAACATGCCTCGGGCAGGGTTTGAGGCTTCCGGCCTCAAGGTACAACGTGAACCGGTGCATTCGGCGACGTCGCTTTTCGACGTGTCATGGTTCGCATTCGAAACGCCCGAGGGCTTGTTGTTGCGGGTCGAATACGATACTGATCTCTTCGAAGAGACGACCATCGCCCGCGCCCTTGGCCACTTCGAACAAATCCTGGCGGGAATCGTGGCTCGCCCGCAGAGCCGCATTTCGGATTTGCCGCTCCTCTCGCCGGAAGAGCAGCATCAGATTCTTGTCGAGTTCAACGACACCGCCGCCGACTACCCGAATGGTTTCTGTATTCACGACTTTTTGAGCCAGAAAGCCGGCCAAACCCCAGACGCCGTTGCGCTGATTTGCGACGAAGTCCGGATCACCTATCGCGAACTGAACCAACGAGCAAACCAGGTCGCGCACTTCCTCAGAAAGCAAGGGGCAGGCCCGGAAGTGCTGGTGGGGATCTACTCGAAACGCACGGCCGCGATGGTGGTCGGAATCCTGGGAATTCTGAAGGCCGGCAGCGCGTATGTGCCTCTGGACCCGGCGTATCCCAAGGATCGCTTGGCACACATCCTGGAAGATGCAAAAGCTCCCTTGGTGTTAACGCAGCAGGCGCTCCTAAGCGGATTGCCCCGCTTCGACGGACGCGTGATCTGCATGGACACGGAACGGGAACAGATCGCGCGCGAATCTCAGCAGGACCCGATCACAGAAGTCAAGCCAGAAAACCTGGCCTACGTACTGTTCACGTCCGGCTCCACAGGAAGGCCAAAAGGCGTCGCTCTGGAACACCACAGTGCCGTGACCTTCATTCGCTGGGCAAATGATCTGCTGGGTCCGCAAGAACTCTCCGGAGTTCTGTTCTGCACTTCGATTTGCTTCGACTTGTCGACGTTCGAGATGTTCGTGACCATGGGCGCGGGCGGAAAAATGATTCTGGCTGAGAACCCTTTATATCTGCCCACGCTTCCTGCCAACGGCGAAGTTACCCTCCTCAACACGGTGCCGTCAGCGATTGCCGAACTCGTCCGTATGAAGGGATTGCCAGACTCCGTCAAAACCGTCGTGCTGGCCGGCGAAGTTCTGCCCGAAACTCTGGTGGAGGAAATCTACAGTTCGACATCGGTCGAGAAGATCTACAACATGTACGGTCCGACCGAGGTCTGCTGCTATTGCACTTTCACGCTGGTTCGGCGAGGCGAACCCGTCACCATCGGAAAGCCCGTCGCGAAGGCACAGGCTTACATTCTGGATGACCGTCGCAGGCCTGTACCCGTCGGAATTCCCGGCGAAGCTTACTTCGCCGGCGAAGGAGTAGCTCGCGGCTACTATGGCAGAAACGACCTGACTCAAGAGCGGTTCCTCCCCAATCCCTTCGCTGTCAACCAGCAGAGCCGAATGTACAAAACGGGAGACGCGTGCCGCTGGCTGGCTGACGGCAACCTACAGTATCTGAGGCGGCTTGATCATCAGATCAAGCTGCGCGGGTTCCGCGTTGAACTGGGCGAGATTGAAGCTGCTTTAGACAAACATCCCACGGTTCGGCGAAGCGTAGTCGTGGCAAGAGAAGATCAACCGGGATTAAAGAGGGTAGTTGCGTATGTTGTGCCGCAAACCGGAGTTGCGCCACAGCCGGACGAATTGCGCGAGCACGTGAAGCAGTTGCTTCCGGAGTATATGGTCCCTGCAGTGGTGGTGGTGCTGGAAGCTTTCCCGCTTACACCGAATGGCAAGATCAATCGACAAGCTCTGCCGGCTCCGGAGTATACGCGGATTGAATCCGATACCGCGTTCTTGGCGCCACGCACTCCCACCGAGGAAATCGTCGCCGCTCTGTGGGCCGAAGTGCTGCGACTCGACCGCGTGGGCGTACATGACAATTTTTTTGAGCAGGGAGGCCACTCCTTGTCGGCCACCCAAGTGGTTGCTCGCATTCGCGAGTCGTTGGCAGTGGATCTGCCGTTGCGGGCGCTGTTCGAAGCGCCCACTGTAGCAGGTCAGGCGGAACGAATTGAAGAGCTGAAGCGGCAGGACGCGGGAGTCGCTTTTCCTCCGCTGGTTCGAGCGGAACACAAGGGCAGAGCGCCACTTTCGTTTGCGCAACAACGCTTGTGGTTCCTCGATCAATTGGAGCCGCTCAACCCGCTCTATAACGTTCCGTACATTGTTCGGCTTGAGGGCCCCATGCGGTCCGGCGTCCTGGAGGAAAGCCTCAATGAAATTGTGCGCCGGCACGAATCGCTGCGAACGTGCTTCGAAGAACTGGATGGCGAACCCGTGCAGGTCGTCGAGGCGGCGCGAAAGCTGCCGCTTGCAATCCTGGATGTAAGCAGTCTGCCCCCTGACGCTCGTCTCGCCGAAGCCCGACGGCTGGCGATGGAAGAGGTGAAGCGCCCGTTCGACCTCCGCACGGCGCCGCTGATGCGCGGGTTATTGATTAAGCTAGCGGACGATGATCATGCTCTTGTCCTGAACATGCACCACATCATTACGGATAGCTGGTCTTGGGGCGTGCTTTTGCAGGAACTGGCGGTACTTTACGAGGCATCGCTGCAGGGCGCGCCGTCACCGCTGGAAGAGTTGCCCCTGCAGTATTCGGATTATGCCATTTGGCAGCGCAAGCACATGACCGAGAGCTGGATGGCAAGCCAGATTGCCTACTGGAAGAAGCATCTCGAAGGCGCACCTGCAGTGCTGGAACTTCCGACTGCCCGCCCGCGGCGTGCGATGGAGAACTTCTGGGGCGGTATTCGTCAGCGCACCTTGCCTGACGATCTCGCGAACGAGTTGCGGACACTCAGCCTGCGGCATGGCGCCACCCTGTTTATGACATTGCTGGCGGGCTTCCAGGCATTACTGGCACGTTTATCCGGACAGGACGATGTGGTAGTCGGCACCGACTTGGCGAATCGCACCCAGTTTGCCACCGAGAAGCTCATCGGCTTCTTCGTCAATTTGCTGCCCATTCGCACGCGCATGACGGGCGATCCCACGTTTACGGAACTGCTCGGACGGGTGAAAGAAGTCTCGCTGGGTGCGTTCGCGCATCAGGACGTTCCGTTTGAGAAACTAGTGGAGGAACTCCGTCCCGAGCGCAGCCTCACCCACCATCCGTTGGTTCAAGTGCTCTTTGTGATGCAGAACACGCCGCACCGGCCACGCGAGTTCGGCGGCCTCAAGCCGGGCCCGCTGGGTGTGAGCAGCACATCGCGCTTCGACCTTGTGTTGTTTATCAACAATCCGGACGGCACCCCCGTAACCACGTGGATGTACAACCCGAATCTGTTCGACGATTCAGCAATTGTCCGGATGGCCGACCTGTATGAAACGCTTTTGCGCAGCATCGCAGCGGAACCGGAGGCGCCACTCACCCGAATTTATCAGACGCTCGAAGACGCCGAGCGGCGCTTGCGCGAGGCCGAACAGAAATCGTTTCAGGAAACCGGATTGCGCAAACTCAGGACCGCGAGACGAAAAACTGCGATGGCGTCGGTTGATGCAGACGCCGATATCAATTCCTGAAGTGCGCGAAAGGGACCAAGCCAAGGGAGGACGATGGTAACCGGAATTGTTCTGCAGGTGCTGTCGAGCTTTACCGCGAATTCTATTCAACCTTCGATGGAGCACGCTTTGGCCGATGCGGGCATTGCCGCCGGCGTAGGCTTCACGTCAAGGACGCACATGAGCGAGTATATGTTGGCGCCCGCGTCAGATACGGAACACATCCTGGGGTCCGTCGCGCTGCTGCGTGTAGAGGACTGGTTGCGGGAAGGTATGGGTACGAGGACGGCGTCAGATCCGTGGTTCCGGGAAGAGCTTAAGACAAGGGTTCGTGAGTTCGTCAGCGAACTCGCGATTCTTTCCTGCCGTGGCAAGCCCGTGTGGTTTCTGGCTTGCCCGTCGACGGGTTGGGTTTCCGAAAAGTCCAATTTCGCTTCGCTATGCCGCACGTACACAAATCTTTTGGTGGCTCGCGTACGAAATGTCTCTCAGGTCAACACTCTGACCTGGCCAGCGGCTCTCTTGGCAGACGGTATCGATGACCAGAAGGCCGATGAACTCGATAGAATTCCTTTCACTCAGGATGGGTTCGACCGGCTTGGCGAATTTTTGGGCGGCGAGGTCGCGCGCACGCTGGCAAGCGATTCCAGCACGCCCCACGCGGCGGCGGGAGGATCGCCGGAACTGGCTGCATATTTGGCCGGGCTCCAAGTTCAGGTTCAGCTCGCGCCGGCAGATCGCGCGGCGCGGCCCCACGTCGACCGAGTCCTACGAACTGCGGCTTCCTTTTCACTGACCGGAGAGAAACCGGACATAACCCATGCGGAGATCGACGCGCTTCTCGACTCGCAGAGGTGCCTGCTGGTCTCGGTCGTCGACAGGCTGGGCGATCACGGGCCTTCCGGCGTTGTGGTCTACCGTTGGAGCGGGAATGCGTTGGTAGTGCAGGCGATGGCCCTGAGCTGTACCGTGCTTGGAAAGCAAGTAGAACATGCGCTGCTTTCGGCTTTGACGCGGATGTCGGCCGAGCGCAATTGTTCCGAACTGGTTTTTGAGTACCGTTCGAGCGGGCGGAATCAACCAATGCTCAGTTTCTTGCAATCGATTGCGAACGCGTCCAACAACAAGTACGTCCTTTCGCTTGACCAGGCGGATGCGCGCATCAGCGCCGCGGCGATAAATCCTCGGGCATGGAGCATCATTGTCGGCGGACTGGAAAAGGCGCTCAGCGAACGGCATTGAAGCTAACAACCACGTCCTGATCCCGTTCTAGCTTCGCACCGCCAGCATTTCGAGAATCTCCGCGGCCATGGCTTCGATGGTGGGCGTCTTGAACAGAGCGGTCAAGCTCAACTCAGCTCCCAGTTCGGTTTTCACGCGGGTAAGCACGCGGGTGGCGCGCAAAGACTGTCCGCCGAAGTCAAAGAAATTGTCCCTGATGCCGATGGGTTCCACTCCCAGGCAGTCCGACCAGATCTGCACCAAGATCTTTTCCACGGGTTTGGTGGGTGGGATCAGCGGACCAGCGCTGGCCGGCCGAGGTTTTTTGCGCTGGCGGACGGCTGCGATAATGGACGAAACGCTCTGCAACTCACTCGCGATCTGCATCATCGCGCCTTCTTCATCCGTCAGCCAGGGAAGCTTCGCCGCAGTGCCGGGCTGGGTCTGTGCTTGCGGCGGGACCGCCGTCGCGGGACGCCATTCCGATGACTTATCGGTCGCCGACACCATGCACTCAAACGGATCCATGGAGTCGGCTGAGACCCCGCACAAAGTCGCCAGGAATTCGCGGGCCGGAAGGTTCCTCGCCGTGGGGACGACAGGAATGACGATGCGCTCCGCGTCGCGCTCCATGGCCAGACGCTTGAGCTCTTCGACCATATGGTGCTCGACACGCCGGCCCAGGGCGCGACAGCTCAGGAGGAATATTTCCGTGCGCAAGCTGGCGTCCACCACCGTGAACAACACCGCTCCCACTAACCCATAGTCGCCAAAAATGTCCTTCACGCGCACCGTCCAACACTCGTGACGCCCCTGCGCTAGCAGCGACGCCAGGCTCAGCTCGCTGTGCAAGACGCCCCTCATATTGAACTGAGTGGTGCGGTGGGTTAGTTGGGCGACGCGCGCCAAGTCGGCTTCGGCGCAGCGAGCAAATTGAATCTCAATGCGTAAGCTGGCGAGAAACGCCTCCGGGGTCAAGGCCTGCCGGCTGAGTTCGTTCCGCTGGCGCTCCGCTTCGTACATCACCGCGCGCTTCCGGTCCTCGTCGGTCGCCGCCATGCGATCGAAGATCCACATATGATCCAGGAATGCCGGTATGGCATCCGGATCTGATGGAAGTCGGATCGTCAGCACCTCGGGATGACGATTGCGCACTTCCATGCATTCATAGGAGTTGTCGTCAACAAATATGAAGCTGTTGAGCGCGAGACCAAGTTCTTCCGCCAGGAGTTCCAAATTTTCGGACTTCGGTTGCCAGTTGATTTGCCACGCGGCCAGGTGCTCGGCGCGCAAAAGACACGCTTCTGAAGCCAGTGCTTCCATTACGTCCGGCTCATTGTTCTTGCTCACTAATGTGATCAGCATTCCCTGCTCGCGCTGGCGCAGCATGAATTCTTGCAGCGTGCGGTAAGGCGACGTGACCTCCATGGTTCCTTCGCCGCAAATTCCGCGCCACAACGTGTTGTCACA
>WNFZ01002769.1_pt1 | contig 19551 bp, 16 predicted proteins | sample 5400081 | NCBI WGS metagenome assembly WNFZ01 (sample SAMN13153365, study PRJNA577476) | soil metagenome | isolation source: 80 cm soil or saprolite under grassland replicate 1 | place: USA:California | collected 2016-06-15
CCGTGAACGCAACCCAGGAAGGAGTGCCGCCGAGCCGTGGGTGAAGCAGCGACGACAGCGTCCGGAAGAATCCGACGAGTCCCTCGCGATCGAACTGCTCGGGCAGCAGGACGCGAAGGCGAACTGCCTGTGCCGCCGCGCCGTCCGCCGCGGAGCGCCCAGGCCTCCTTCCTCGCCCGTGTTCGCGCGCGCCGCGCGAGCGGCGAGAACACGAGCTGCGCAGACGCGACCTCGCCTGGCGCGTGTCCCTGCAATGCCGCGAGCACCTGCGCCGCCGGATCCCGGCGATGTTCGGCTCGGAGTGGCAGCCACACCGAGCCAGCAGGACGCAGGACGCAGCGTGCCCAGCGACGCGGCTGCTCGCTGCGCTCGACTGTCGGCGTGAGCCACTCGACGCTCGCCCCGCGGATCGCCGCCTTGAGCGCAGCCACCACCTGGGGCGCGAATACGCCGGCGCAACAGAGCTCCGCCTCGAGCCGCTGCCCTTCGGCGGAAACCGTGAACGCAACCCAGGAAGGAGTGCCGCCGAGCCGTGGGTGAAGCAGCGACGACAGCGTCCGGAAGAATCCGACGAGTCCCTCGCGATCGAACTGCTCGGGCAGCAGGACGCGAAGGCGAACTGCCTGTGCCGCCGCCCGACGGCGCAGCACGAGCCGGACGATCCAGCCGGCGGTAGCAAGCGCCAAGAGCACGGCGCAGGCGACCGCGGCGAGCGCGAGATAGTGGACGAGCTGAGCCAGCAGCCTCTCGACATCGAGCCGAGACAGGCGTTCCGGCCAGCTCAGATACCAGGGGCCATCGGCCCGCTGGCGGGGGTGCTCCTGCTGGTGCGCCGCTCCTGCGAGCGCGCGCTCAAACCAATCCGTCGTGACCAACCTCCTTCATCCGATGAACGATTCCTCGCAGGCGAGGACGGTCGCCCGGCTGCGATTAAGCTCTTGCACTAGACAGACGTCGCAGAAGGCCCTCGAATTGGACAACGGATTTTGCGACCACCGCGCGGCGTCGCCGCTGACCCGCATGCCCACGCGCTTTTATCAGGATGCGGCGGGAGCGTCAGAAGCCGAATTGCATAACCTGTAGGACATGCAAAAACGCCGATCCGACGGTCCCGGGCCGCCCCCGCTGCTGCCCGCGCTCGACCTGCTCGGCGACCCCACTCGGCGCCTGATCATCTGGGAACTCGCCTACAACCCCCGCACCGTCACCGAGCTCGCCGGCCGGATAGGACAGAGCCAGCCGCTGGTCAGCAAGCACCTACGCATCCTCCGCGACGCCGAACTCGTCGAGTATCGACCTCATCGCGACGACGGCCGCGCCCGCGTCTACGACATCCGCCGTGAGCACCTCATCCAGGTTCACGCCTGGATCCATCATCTCGAGGAGCACTGGCGGGACCGCACCCGCCTGATACCTACCGATCCCGACTACTACAAGGGCCATCGTCTCGACCCAAACGTCACCACGCGCGGCACGCCGCGCATCCGCAACCTCCGCCGGCTAAAGGATCCCTGGGAGCGCTAAGGGCCGAGCGAACTCGGTTCGCTCGTGACAACCGCCGCGGCCCACACGCGAGCTCCAGCAGGGGTTCCGCAGTCGTCCCGCCACGGCTACGCCGTTACGGCGGGAGTCGTCACATCGCGGCAAGTCGGACAGATCTTCGGCTTCCTACCTCTCGTGCGCACGCGGTCGAACCTACCGCCGCACGACGCGCAGACGAGCGTTTCTACCTCGGCAGCTCTTGTCGTCGTCGCGACGGTTGAGGCGCGTGGCTTTCGCGGCCTCGGCTGCTGCTGACCTTCGATCTTCGCCGCCGCATAGGCGATCCGCTTGTGCAGGTCATCGACGATTTCTGGCCGAGCGGCGCGTTCGCCGTAGATCGCGATCCCGCGCGCTGCCCACTCTCGTGCAGCCTGCCAGAGCTTCGCCTTCTGACACCGGACTGCCGCCTGTCGGTACATCTCGATCACGGGAATGACGCCGAACTTGTCGAGCAGGGCAGGTCGGATCGTGACCATCTCCTCGTCGTGCTGAGAGCAGACGGCATCGAACTCGTCGAGCGCCGATGGGAGGACCGTGCGGCTCCTGTACAGGCGATGCTCCAGCTCGCAGAGCATGTAGTGCCTGTCAATCGGGTCACGCTCGGCCTCAAGGAATGACCGCAACTGCTCGATGGCGTTGACGTCGTTCTCGGAGAGCTTCCGGTACCAGGACAGGTCATAGCTGTCGTCTTCAAGGTCTGTCGTGATCGCCTCGGAGAACCCGGTTCGGAGGTTGCCGTTCGACGTGTGATGGGGGGCGAGGCCGAAGTCGGCTGGGTTGTGATCCAGGAACACGCCGAGGTGTCCGATGCCATCGGGGCGCGGGCCGCCTCCGACGATCACGCCTGGCAGGGCGACAAGGCCGTTGGTGCTCGTCTCCATCAGCCGGAGAACTCCGGGTCTATACGCTGCCGCGTCGTCGCGGGAGAGGTAACCGACGAGCGTGCCGTCGACCCGAACCTCAATCGCGTTTGGGTCATAGCGGTTGGACGGATCAGGCACCAGGACCGCGTGGGTCTCGTGGCGCACCGGATCAGGATTGCGGCCGCCGACGATCCGCCAAAGCGCCTCCTGGTAGTGCGATTCACCAACGACTTCCAGCGTCTCGTGGCCTGGGTAGAGCGTTGCCTCCACCGTTCCGACGTGAGCCGCTTCTGTTGGCGGCGTTCGCGGGCCGAAGAGACGGTTGAGAAAGCTTGGCATGACCTGATCTTGGTCGTAAGCGGGCTGCATCTCAAGGTGCCGATGCTCAGAAGGTCAGATAGACGCGTTACGCGGCCGCTCCGTCGAGGGCGCGCCTGGCTGCCTCGAGCTTGCGCGCCCGGCGCTCGAGGTGGAACGTGTGCCGCTGCTGGGCAGCTCGGGTCCCCGGCCTCGGCTGGCCTGCCACGCGTAAGAACTCGAGCTCGCGGTGAACCAGCAGCTGCTCGGGCGTCAGCAGGCCTAGCCGCGCGCGCCTGCGCTTCTTGTGGTGTCGGTGTCTCGGCATCTCGTCCTCTCGTGTCAGAGAGGAGTCAGCGCGAGTGCGGTCGTGCTTTACGTCCGTAAGTGTTCGGCCGGGAGATGGCGACTTCCCGTCGTGTGGGAGTTCGACGAACCAGGATTCGCCCCGAAGCGACGTAGGATCGGCTCGTGGAAGAGGAGCGAGCCGTTGCGTCGGACCGGACGGGGCGTGATGCGGAGGATGCGCGTCTTCTTGAGGCCGGCGATCATGCCACTCTTCTGGCGGCCTATTACCCGACCATTCTCCTCCGGCTCCGGACGCGACGGTTACCCCTTGACGAAGCGGAGGAAGTCCGGCAGCGCGTGGTCGAGCATCTGCTGCGCGAGCTTCGTCGCGGCAAGAAGTTCGACGTTCCGTTCCGCGTCATCGTCCACCAGCGGACGACCTGGACGCTGCTCGATTACTACAAGGAGCGGCAGCAGCAGCCCGGCGACTCCGTCGACGAGCAGGCCGTCGACTCGCCCGCGCTTGAGCATGTGGAGGCCAATCTTGACTTCGAGCGTCTCATCGAAGACCTTCCTGCGCGCGAGCTACAGGTCGTCGTCTTGCGATGGCAGCACGGACTCGACGTGCCAGAGATCGGGGAGGCTCTCGGAATGAAGGCGAACGCCGTTCACCAGGCTCTCTTCCGCGCCCACGAGAAACTGAGGAAGAGTCTTGCCTGACCCGCTGTTCGAACTCTTCGATGAGTACGCCGTCCGTTACGCCCGCGGTGAGCAGCCCGATCCCGTCTTGTTTCTCGACCGCGCAGGCGATGACGCTGACGCGCTCGCGGAGATGATCGACCGGTTCCTCCAGTGGGTGCCCCCGCCTGCCCTCGACGATGTTGCGGTGGCGCTGATGCAGGCCTGGCTCGCAGGTGAGCCACCTCTTCGCGAGTTGCGGGTGAAGCGAGGGCTCCGCGTCGAGGACGTAGTTCGGCAGCTTTCGGCCGAATTCGATGTCGACGTCGCTCACGTAGGGAAGCTCCGGCGGTACTTCCAACGGCTTGAGAGAGGTGGGCTCGATGCCGGTCGAGTCGACAGGCGTGTTTTCGAGGCGCTCGCGGCGGCGTTGCAGACCTCCGCGTCGACGCTTCGCAGCTGGGCGAGTGCGCCCCGCCGAGCTCAGACGGCGGCGCCGGCCTATCGAGGCGCGCGGGAACCGACGGTGGCACCCGCAGTGCCACTCGCCGAGGATGAAGGCTGGGATGGGGTCGACGAGCTGTTTCTCGGACCGAGAGCCGGGGCGTAAGGGTTCTCGCCCTAGCTGCCGACTTCTCATAGATGAGTGGTCCGGCGGCCTTTGCAAATCCGGGTATGAGCAGCAGAATCGGTCATATGGCGACGATCGACCCGCGTGTGGCAGCTTTGCTCGAGCGCTACTACGAGCATTTCAACGCAGATGAGCTGCCGATCCCCATCGAGTCGATCGCTGTCGATCTGCTCGGGTTGGTAGTCGAGGAAGACGAGGCCCTCGACGTCTCGGGAATGCTGGTCCCGGTCGACCATCAGATCTGGCTCAACGGCCGCGAGGCCCGCCAGAGCTCAGGCCGCCGCAGGTTCACGCTCGCGCATGAGGTCGGCCACTGGATCTGCCATTACGAGCAGGGACGCGTCGAGCCGAAGTACTGCCGATCGGAGGAGATCGGCGTCGGCGTCGGCCGAGCTCGAGAGCGGGAGGCCAACGCCTTCGCGGCGCAGCTGCTGATGCCCGAAGGCCTCGTCCGCCGTGAGGCGGCAACTCTCCGACTCAACGTGCATGCGCTGGCGCGTCGCTTCGACGTCTCCTCCCCGGCGATGAAGGTTCGCCTCCAGCAGTTGTCCCTCCTCCCGGCCTACATGCAATGAGAGTCATCCACGTCGCCGACACGCATCTCGGCTACCGCAACTTCAGCGGCAAGCTCGATCCTGTCCGGAACCTCAACCAGCGGGAGTGCGACGTCTACGACGCGTGGCACGCCGCGATCGATATCACGCTCGAGCGCCAGCCGCAGCTCTTCATTCACGCGGGTGATCTCTTCGACTCGTCGCGACCGTCCCCGCGCGCGATCGTCGAGGCTCTGAGCGGCTTCGCTAAGTTGCGTGACGCGGGTATCCCGGCCGTTGTGATCGCCGGCAATCACTCCACTCCACGCTTCCGCAGTGGCGGCAGCGTCTTCGAAATCCTCAGTGAGTTTGGCATCACCGCGATCTGGGGCGAGCCGCAGACGGTCAGGGTGAACGGCGCCTCCGTCCACTGCATCCCGCACGAGCCGCAGGCCGAGCAGCTGCTTGAAGATATCCGCAGCCTGAGACTCGACGGGACCGCCGACGCGAACCTCCTCGTTCTCCACGCCGGGCTCGAAGGCGTCCGCCAGGACTACCACGAAGTGAACGAGATCGCGCTTTCTCCCGAGGATCTCGCCGAGGCCGAATACGCCTACGTCGCGCTCGGCCATCTGCACCGGTTTCAAGCGCCGCAGTTGAACGCCGCGTACCCGGGATCGCTCGAGCGGCTCGACTTCGGCGACATCGACGGCGACAAGGCAGTCGTCGAAATCGATCTAGCCGCCGGCGCCGGTTCTGATGACTTCATCCACCGTCATCCGATCCCGACGAGACCGATGTATGACGTCGCCCTCCCCTGCGATGGAGTCGGTCCGGCCGAAGTCATCGAAGCGCTCGAACGCCAGCTCAATGGCTTGTCGCTCGACGGCGCCCTGCTCCAACTACGCCTCGACTCGATCCAGCGTGATGTCTGGCACTCACTCGACCTTGCGGCAATCAACGAGATGCTCGCTCCATGTCTTCATGTCGTGCTGCGCCCCGGACGCAGCGGCCTGATCATGGATGCGGAAGAAGCTGCGGGCGACGTCTCCTTCGCCGCCTTCGCACGCCGCGAGATGCCGAAAGGCGTCGATCCAGAAGCGGTCGTCCGCCTGGCGCTCGGATATCTCGATGACGCGGCAGCGGCCGAGGCCGAAGGCGAGGCCGCCGGATGAGGCTTATCTCGTTGCGCCTCCACCAGTGGCGCTGTTTCGAGGACTGCGCCATCGAGTTCCCGGACGGACTGATCGGCGTCCGAGGCCAGAACGGTGCCGGCAAGTCGACGATCGCTGAAGCGATCGGCTGGGCGCTCTTCGGCAAGCTGCGCCATCGTGCGAAAGTCGCTGACCTGCGCCGGCAAGGAACGCCGAAGGGTTCGAAATCGTTCGTCGAGTTCGAATTCCAGCTCGGCTCCAGCGACTACCGCGTCGAGCGATTCGTCGGAGGAGACGCGAAGCTCTGGATCAACGGCGAGCTCGAAAGTCAGAAGGTGACAGACACGAACCTTCGCATCGCGCAGGAACTCGATCTGACGTGGGACGTCTTCCAGCGCACAGTCTTTGCGCAGCAGAAGGATGTCGCCGCGCTTGATCCCGGCGCGACCTCGGACCAACGCAAGAGTCACGTCGAGCGCCTGCTCGGACTTGAGAGGTTCAAGAACGCGGCGACGAGAGCGCGGAGCGATGCCAAGCTCCGCGGCGCTGAGCTCGATGGGCTGCGGGCAAACGCACCCGACCCGGCGAGCATCGCGTCGGAGCTGAAGGAGGCGGAGCAGAAGGCGTCCGAGGGCGATCCTGCCGTCGCCGCGGCAACCGAGAAGCTCGAGAAGACGACACAGGCGCGCGACGACGCGCGAAGGCAGCTGGAAGCTGAGCAGGAGCGGCTCCGAACCTACGAGCTGCTGAGCCAGCGCCAGAAGACGGAGAAGAAGACACATGGCGAGGCCTCGCAGGCGGTCGTTGACCTGTCGACAAAGGTGAAGGAACGTACGGAGCAGCTTGCGCGCCTCGCGAAGCTCGCCCCCGAAGGGACGAAGCTCAAGGAAGCCGAAAAAACGCTCGCGCTCTGGGATGACCTCGCTGCCGGAGTCGATGAGCTGCAGGAACTCGACGCGGCGCTGGACGCGATCCCGTACAACGCGAAGGAAGCCACCGAGGAGCGCAAACGCCTCGACCAACTGATCGAAGAGCGGGCAAACCTACTCGCCGACCGGCCAGAGCTCGCAGCCGGCGTCGCGGCTGCAAAGACGCGAGCAGAGGCGCTTCGGGCGGTTGAGCGGACGGGATCTGTCGACGATGCCAAGGGCGCGGTAAAGGATCTCGAGCGTGAGTTCGCTGAGGCACGGGAGCAACTGGCGGTCACGGGGGCAGAGCTCGCCCATGACCAGACCCACCTCGACGAAGTCGCAAAGGGTGGACCGAAGACACCGTGTCCAGTCTGCAAGAAGCCTTACGGCGACGACTACGACGAGATCCTCGACGGCTACCGAAGCCGGATCGCCGTCAACCGCGAGCGCATTCCCAAGCTCGAGGTGAAGTGCCAGCGTCTCGAGAATCGTCTCGAGAAAGCACGAGGGAAGCACGAAGATGCGCGCGCAGCCGCGAAGCAGCTGGCGCAGACCGAGGGCGCGGCTGATGCAGCGTCGGCGAGCGACGAACTCGCGGAGCTGGAGCGACAACTCAACCGCCTCGACGAGCGGCTCGAAACGCTCAAGACGGAAATCCCCAAGCTCTCAGAGAAGTCCTCCGCGGACGAGGAGCACGAAGAGCGCTGGCGCGAACTCGACGCTACCCGAAAGGAAAAGGCGAAGAGCATAAACGCGGTGGTCAAGACGCTCGGCCGAGCCGCGTATAGCGAGCCTGCTCACGCGAAGGCCCGAGAAACGTACGAGCGTCTTTGCACCGTTGCTGAAGAGGTCTCCTCACTGCGCGACGCGACTGGCGACACAGCGCATCTGAGATCCGAACTTGAGAAGCAAACTCAGCGAGCAAACGATGCGAAGGAGCAGCTGAGCTCGATCGATCAAGAGCTGCGCGAACTTGCGTTCAATGAGGGGCAGCTCGCCTCGCTCCGAAAGGGAACTCAGGACGCAGACGAAGCGCGCGAAACTGCGCAACAGGCGCTCATGCAGGCGAAGCTCGAGGCCCAGAGCCGTAGTAAGGACGTCCAGGTTCTACGCGACAGGCTTGCCGAAGCCGCTGGCATCCACGAAGCCATCGCCGCGAAGACGAACGAATTGCGGCAGCACGAGGTCGCGGCCGAGCTCCTCTCCAAGTACCGGAGCCGGCAGGCACAGCGCGCCTGGCCGCGCCTCGAGCAGGTCGCCAGCAGTCTCTTGAGCGCCGCGACCGACGGTCGCTACGCCGATGTCAAGCTCTCCGAGGACTACCGGCTGATGATCGTCGACCGCGGCGAAGACCACGAACTCTCGCGATTCTCCGGCGGTGAGCAGGATCTCGCCAACCTTTGCCTACGACTGGCAATCGCCGACTGGGTGAGCAAGGAGCGGAACGTCGACCTCGGCTTCGTCGTCCTCGACGAGGTCTTCGGAAGCCAGGACGACGAACGGCGTCAGCGACTCCTCGCCGAGCTACGTTCGCTCAGTAATCGCTTTCGCCAGATGCTCGTCATCACGCACCTGACTGAAATCGCCGAGCTGTGCGAGTCTCAGCTGGAGGTCTCGTTGCTCGAGCCGGGGCGCAGCCTTGCGACAGTGGCGTGATCACGAGGCCAACGGCACCGCGCGTCACGCCAGCGGGTGCACGGGCACCTCTCGGCCCAAGCACGGCGCGCAGTTGCTGTACGGCATCACGGCCGGATCAAGGGCTGCGACACGGGAGGCCGATACGGCTCTAACGAGCGACGCCGTGCGTCCTTTCCGCCGAGCTCTTGAGGAGATCGGATCCAGTTTTACTCAGAGGGTTCTACGATGCCTCAGGTGATTAGGGGTAGACAGCACGGTGCGGCCAGGCATCTTCGTGTGCGGGTTTTCTCGGCCAACCGCGCGACGCGTGACCGGCCGGTTGACCGTGTTCGGAGCACGGGGCGGGCGTGAGCGAGCCGGATCAGGGAGCGCAGGGGACCGAGCCCGTCCTTCAGGGTCGCGCCCGCCGGCGTGTCCTTGAGCAGATTGACGTCTGGCGGAAGGAGCTCATCAACCTCGCGCGCACGAACCGGCTCCTGTACTTCCGACACACGAAGTCGTCGACGCTAGAGATCGTCCGTGAGCCCGATCAGGTGCCGCAGGTCGTGGAGCGGCTCCTCACTGGCGGATCCTGGCGGTTCCACTTCCCACCGGAGCTGGACGAGAAGCAGGAGACGGACGACGATCAGCTGTTCGCCAACGAGATCGCTCAGGTCCCAGAACCAGACGAACTGATCACGACGAAGACGGATGCGCGGACACTCCGCAATGCGCTGCGTCTGCTTGACCGACGCGCGACGCAGGAGTTCATGGACAAGGGGCTCTGGATCCTATACCTGGCTGCCGGGATCCTGCATTGGTCAGACCCGGACACGCACGAGCCGGCTGAGAGTCCTCTGGTCCTGATCCCGGTTCAGCTCTACCGCGAGAACCCGCGCGAACCGTACGAGCTCCGCCGGGCTGAGGAGGACGTCGTGATCAACCCGGCGCTCGGCGTGAAGCTCGCTGATTTCGGGATCGACTTGCCAACGATCGAGGAGGACGAGTTTGACCTTGAGGCGGTGCTTGTGGAGGTCGAGCAAGCCCTCGCCTCGCACCCGGGGTGGGAGGTGCGTCGGCGCCTGGTGATCAGTCCTTTCTCCTTTCACAAGGAAGTGATGTTTCGCGATCTCATGAAGAACGAGGAGGAGATCGCCGATCACACCCTCGTTCAGGCGCTGTCGCTCGGTGCCGAAGAAGGCTCTGAGCTCGACTTCGATCCGGTCGCTGAAGAAGACCTCGACGAGGAGGAGCCTCCCGAGGAGGTAGACACGATCCTCGACGCGGACGCGACGCAGCGGCAGTGCATCGCTGCCGCTAATTCAGGGCGGAGCTTCGTGATGGATGGACCGCCGGGTACCGGAAAGAGCCAGACAATCGCGAATGTGATCGCCGAGCTGCTTGCCAAGGGCAAGACCGTGCTGTTCGTGAGCGAGAAGGCGGCCGCGCTCGAAGTCGTTCAGAAGCGCCTTCGTGCGGCGGGCCTCGGCGACTACGCGCTGGAGCTGCACAGCCACAAGGCGACGCGAAAGGAGGTCGCGCAACAGCTCGGTGCGTCCCTCGAACTTCATCCTACGGCGCCGCCCGCCATGTCCCACACGGCGTTGAGCAAGCTGGTGCGGCGGCGCGAAGAGCTGTCAGAGCGGGCGAAGGCGATGAACGAGATCAGGCTCCCGCTCGGGCGCAGTCTCCACCAGGTCATCGGCCGAATCGCGCAGCTCCAGCAGCTGCCCCAGGCGCCCCCGCCGCCCGAGATCGGCAGCGACCTCAGCGCCGAGCAGCTCTCGCAGACCCTCATCGCGGCAGGCGAAATCGCACGTGCATGGGGCCCTGTCGAGCGCGGCGACGAGTTCCTCTGGCGGGACCTCAAGGATGTCCGGCTCGACGCCGCTCGGCAGCAACGCACCGCTGAGGAGGTGCTTGCAGCGACCAGCCAACTACAAGGCGTGAGCCAGCTCGCGGCCGATGCGGCCGAAGCGCTTCTTCTCCGCGTACCGCAGGATTTCAGCAGCGCGGAAACCCTCGTCCGGGTCCTCAAGCAGATCGAAGCCCGGCATGAGGTCCCCGAGGCATGGCTTACAACCGTGACATTCGGCGAGGTCGCGGAGCGGTTGCAGGAGCGCGAGAAGCAGGCTTCGACGTATGCGGAAACCGAACGGACACTCGTAGACATCGTCGGCGAACGCTGGCGCGATGTCGACCCCGCCGCCGATACGAAGCTCAACGACGCAACCGACGACCTTCGCGGTCTTCCGCTCCCGTTCGAGATCCCGGACGACCTTCCGGTAAGCGAGCTTCGGCCGCTTCAGCAATTCGTCACGACGAGCGCCGCCCTGTTCGAGTCGGCGCAGGCCGACGCGCGCGCGATCGCGGAATCGTTCGGGCTCCCTACGAGCGGTACGACGCTCGGCCGGGCCGTTCAGCTCGCCGAGCTTGCACTGCTCGCCGGAGAATCCGCTCGACCTGAACCGGGCTGGGTCAACCCGGCTGTCGTTGAGACCGTCGAACAGGCGGCAACGAGCCTGCAGCCATTATGCGCGGCGTTCGCAGATCGGCGCGAAATGCTAGGGCACGTATTCACGGATGACGTACTGACGCTCGATCTCGAGAGCCTATGCCAGCGCTTCGCAACGATGCACACCGGACTTCGGAAGCTAAAGGGTGCGTATCGCGCGGACAAGAAGACGGTTGCCGCAGCGACCCGTGCGGGGAAGGCAACGAAAGAGACGATTGCGCTCCTGCCCCAGGTTCTCGAGTGGCAGGAGCTAGGCCGCAGACTGGAGGTCGCCGAACGGCAGCACGCGCATGCGCTCGGGGATCACTACTACCACCGCACCGAGAGCGACTTCGACTCGATTACTCGTGCACTCGAGAACGTGCGCAGGGCGCTCGAGATCGCAGGTCGCCACCTGAACGCCGAGGCAATGCGGCGCCAACTGGGCCGCGGTAGCGTGCCTGACCCCGAGCTCCTTCCGGCCGCGCAGCGCCTGAAAGAGACGATCGAACCCTGGCGCCAACAGGCGTCGAGCATGCTTGGGCCATTCGCTGATCGACTCACAATCGCAGAGATCGAGGCGGCCGGCGCATGGTGTCGGGACGCAGGAGATCCACTCGGCCGAGTCGCAGACGTGGCGATCGTGCTTCCACAGCTTTCTGGACGACCGCTGACGTTTAGTCAAGCGCAGCGCGCACTCCACGCACGGGCCGGCGCCGCCCTGATCGAGACGACGATCTCGCAGGCGTTCGACGCGGATCGGTCGCTCCTTGGGAACCTGTACGAGGGCCTACAGACGAACTGGGAAGCACTGCGTGCCGCAGCCGAGTGGACGTCCGGGTTCCGCACGCTGGTAGGTGAACCAATCTCATCCGGCGCCGCGCAGCGCGTTCGGACGCTTGAGTTGAACTGGTCGGAGCTCGACGATGCGCTCGCCGACTGGTACCGCACCCGTGACGTAGTCCTCGACAACTTCGTTCAGGAACGATGCGACGAGCTGCGCAGCGATCTCGACACGACGTTCGCCGATGCGAAACAGCTTCTCGCTGCGCTCAACGAGACGCTGGGAGACATCGACGAATGGGTGGAACACCAGAGTGCGCGGGAGGAACTCCGTAATCTCAATGCCGCGGAGGTCATCGGCTTCTGCACATCGAACAGAGTGGCCTCTGACGACGTGCCGCGCATTGTCGAGCGCGCATGCCTCGAACGATGGGCGGATGCCGTGATCGACGAAGACATGGCTCGGCTCAAGCACCTGCGCGCCGACCAGCTCGATCCAATCGTCGACGAGTTCCGGCAGCTGGACGTCGAATTGATCGACCACGTCGGTGGGCGCGTGACCAGCGCCTGCAACCTCCGGCGTCCACGAACCACCGTCGGTGCCGCCGGAACGATCAAGCGCGAGGCGGAGAAGCAGCGAAAGCACATGCCCGTGCGGAAGCTGCTCGAAGAGGCCGGCGAGGTTGCCCAAGCGCTAAAGCCGTGCTTCATGATGAGCCCACTGACGGTTAGCCAATTCCTCCCGTCGTCGCTGAAGTTCGACGCGGTCGTCTTCGACGAGGCATCGCAGGTGCGGCCGAGCGACGCGATCAACTGCGTCTATCGTGGCTCGCAGCTCATAGTCGCCGGCGACGATAAGCAGCTTCCGCCGACGTCGTTTTTCGAAGCGGTCTTGACGGACGGCGACGATGAGTGGGAGGAGGAGCAGTTCGACGAGTTCGAGTCGATCCTGCAGCTCTGCAAGGGCTCAGGCGGGCTGCGTGAACTGCCGCTCCAATGGCACTACCGGAGCCAGCACGAGGACCTGATCACCTACTCGAACCAGTCGTTCTACGACGGCCGGCTGATCACGTTTCCCGGCGCCGCACACGAAGTTGACGATCTCGGCGTCAAGTTCTTCCACGTCGAAGACGGCGTCTATCGCAGAGGCACATCTCGCGACAACCCTCGCGAGGCTGAGGTCGTTGCTGATCGCGTGATGCAGTGGGCGCGGACGAGCCTCGAGAACCCTGATCGAGACTTCACGGTCGGGGTCGTTGCGTTCTCCGAGTCGCAGGCGACTGCGATCGAAGTCGCTCTGGACAAGCGACGGCAGGGCGCGCCCGAGCTCGATGCCTTCTTCGCCGAGGACCGCCTGGACGGGTTCTTCGTCAAGAACCTTGAGAACGTCCAGGGCGACGAACGCGACGTCATGATCTTCAGCGTCGGCTATGGCCGCGACGAGAACGGCAAGCTCACGATGAACTTCGGCCCGCTGAATCGAGACGGCGGCCAGCGACGACTGAACGTCGCGATCACACGAGCGCGGCGGCGTGTCGAAGTAGTCGCGTCAATTGCCGGAACCGAGCCGGAGTTCAACGCCCAGATCAAGGAGGGAGCGCGGCATCTACAGCGCTACCTCGACTACGCGGCCCGCGGGCCCCTTGCGCTCGCACTCGAGCTCGGCGAGAGCGGTCTTGATGCGGACAGCCCGTTCGAGGAGGAGGTCATCCGCACCATCCGCTCGTGGGGATACGAGGTCCAGCCGCAGGTCGGAACGGCTGGCTACCGGGTCGACATCGGCGTCAAGCACCCGGACAAGAGCGGCTTCTTCGCCCTCGGTGTCGAGTGCGATGGCTGGATGTACCACTCTTCTAAGGTCGCACGCGACCGCGACCGCCTGCGCCAGGAGGTGCTCGAACGCCTTGGCTGGCGCATCTACCGAATCTGGGGCACCGCCTGGTATCGGAACCGCTCCGAACAGGAGCAACGACTGCGCGCCGCCCTCGAATCGGCAATCAACGGCGGGGGCTACCGGCCGCCACGCCCACGGAAGCTCGACACGCCGACGTGGGACAACAACGCGAGCTTCCGAGCCGTAACGCTCAACGAAGCGCCGAGCTGGACGGTTCAGTACCGCGTTGCCGACCCGAAGCGGCCTTCGCGCCGCGGGCTCGACATGCACTTGCCCGAGTCGCAGACGGACTTTCGCCGGATGATCGTCGAGGTTGTCGAGGTCGAGGGCCCAATCCGGGACGCACTCGTGCTCCGGCGCGTACGGGAGGCGTGGGGCGTCGGACGGGCTGGGCACAGAATCCGGGAAGCATTCGACAGAGCAATCGCCGCTCTCGTCCGCCGAGGCGACATCAAGAAAGTCGAGCATACGTTCGTCGCTCTCAACGAGAGCCAACTGGCCGCAGTCCGCGTTCCGGGCGGCGACGCGAGAGCTCGGCGGGAGGTCGACGAGGTTCCACCCACCGAGCTGAAGCTAGCCGTCGATCATCTCGTCAGCGACGCACGACGTGTGTCGCGCGACGAGCTTACGTTCGAGGTCGCACGCCTATTCGGCTGGAACAGGCGCGGTCCTGACATCGCGGCCGCGCTCGACGGCGCAGTCGACGCGCTCGTTCGAGACGGCACGATCGGCGCGGACGGCGACTACCTGAAGGCGCTCTAGACTCGCTTCGGCGCGTTCAGCGTGCGCCGATGGCCTTTAAGTCCGAGGCTCGGCCGCGCAGCCCGCGTGAATCTGGAACAGCGGTGATCCCGAGCGCCGGCAAGCTGCTCTCCGCTCGCGGCGGCTCGGACCGTCGCGAGCGTCAGTCGAGAGCATGGATCTCGACGAAGCGGTAGGCGTTCGCGCACTCCTGTGGCGACCCCGATTACCTGTTTGGCAGAGCGGCTCGAGGACAGCCGGGCCGCTACCTCGACGATCTCCTGAACGAGAGCCGAATTGCCGTCCATACCCCTCGAACCGGACTAGTCAGAACTCGACCAGGAACCGCGGAACGAATGTCTCTTCGGTTGGGCGGACGCCGGCAATTCGGTCTACGCGGTAGCCGCGGAGCTGACCGTAGTCATTCACTACGAACAGGAGAAGGTTCCCGTCTCTCGTCAGGCGGAGGGAGTACGGCTCGACACGGCGCGGCCCCCATCGGCCGTCTTCGGCACGGTAGTCGATGTCCACCTTGAGCCGGTTCGCGCCGGCGTAGCGAATGAGTTCAAGGGGGACGCCGCGGCGCCATGAGGTGATCGCCCGCGGCGCAGCCCAGGCAGGATCGAGGTCGGCCCGCTCGATTCGCTGCGGGACGACGACAGGCGCCTCGCCGGTCAACCACACAAAGACCGCGTCGAGCGTGACCCAGAATTCGGCGAATGGCGGCAGCGGGCTGGGGAGCTGGTGGCCGAGCATGTTCTCCCACTCAACCTCAATCTCATCTCGGTACGGAGAGGCGCTGATTGCTTCGGCGGTCGGAACATCGATCCCGGCGTGCTCGCACTTCCGCGCAAGAACACTCGCAACCATCGGTGCCTGGCCGACGAGGTCCGGGTGGCGATGCATATGCACGACGTCGTAGAGATCCCGTGGACGGCACCGTTCGCTCAGGGCGCGCAGCTTCTCGCCAAACAGTTCAACGAGTGCGTACGAGAGGACACCGTCTCCGGGCAGCGGCGCGTCGCTGTACTGGTGCCCGATGGGTCGGGGCACCGGCGTCTCTACCACGACCTCGTCGGACGTGATGTCCAGCTTCACCTTCGGAAGTTGCGGCGGCGGGTTCGGTCCTCGGTAGGCGATCCGACCCAGGGTGGTTGCATTGCCCCGGAGGTTCTGCCGCCGCCGGAACGAGTTCTCCTCGACGACAAGCTCGATGCCGGACTGCTCCCGCAGCCACTCACTGACCTCGCCAAAGATCGGCAGCAAATCCTCCGGCGCCTCGGGTCCACCATCGACGACCGTGAAGTCGAGGTCCTCCGAAAAGCGGTAGGTCTCGTAGTAACACTTGCGCAGGCACGTCCCGCCCTTGAACAGCCAGGTCGAGGCGAGCTGGGGATGGTTCGCGATGGCAGCAAGAAGCCAACCGAGCACATAGTCCTTCTCGATGACTCCGGCATCGAGGGACCACTCTGCCCGGAGATCCAGCACTTCGCGTGCCGGGATCACGCTGGGTGCTCTCGTCCGATCTCGACGTTCACCCTGAGCCCCCACCGATTGACTCGCCGGCCTCCTCGCGGGCCGTCCGGATCCAGCAGAGAGACGCCGGCAGACAGCCGTGCGCGGCATGCGTCGACAACCGCTCCTCCGATCCCGAGCGTTTCGGCGATGTATCCGAGCCGCTTGAAGACCGCTCGGTTCCCGAGACGATCGCCGTAGTCGATCAGGGGTGCGAAATCGTGGTCGTCGAGGTAGCTCGCGACGATCTCTGCTCCGTGCCGGATTCCGCCTCCAAGCCGCGGGGCATCGAGAATGTCCACGACCGCCCTCGCCGGATCAGCCATCTGAAGGCGGACTTCGCCGCGCCACTCAGTCTTCGTGCCCCATGCCAGCTCGGCCGCGTCGATGTGAGTCAGGAGGTAGTCGTGTTCGAGCAGCGTCACGGCCGAAGCGCGGACGCGCCGGGCCGTCTTGAGAACGGTCGTCCGAAACGTCTGCTCCGTCAGCCCCCAATGGTTCGCGGCTGTCCAGCCGGTGAAGTAGCAGGGCGCCCAAACGGCCGCGGCGACAATAAGGGCGTCCTCCGACCACGTCGCTGGGTTGGCCGCATCGAGCGGGACCGGGATGTACAAGCCACGCCGGGCACGACGCAGCCAGCCGTCGGCTGCCCATCGGGAGAGCTTCTTCGCGGCAGTGTCGGGATCAACGCCGAGCGCCTGGACCACGTCGGTGGGCGTCACGAAGCGTCGGCGTGAGCCGAGTACGGCGGTCAGCTCGGCCCGGCCCTTTGGGCTGATGCCTGCTCTTCTTGTTATCACAAGGCCAGCAACTCCTGGAATATGAGAATTACTGGACTGATGGTATCAGACGCCAACGATCCAGTAACTCCGGAATCGTATGAGTTACTGGATCAGCGCTGACGCACGAATCGGCCACGTCATCTCGGGGCCGTATCGTCTGCGTGGTGAGCGAGCACGAGCTGTCCATGTCGCTCCCGCTCGATAGCGACGGCTTCCTCCGCAACGAGTGCCCTACCTGCGAGCGGGAGTTCAAGTCGCGGCCGACGCCCGAAGGGGAGGAGCCGACACCCGCGCCCGCCGGCGGGTACTTCTGCCCGTACTGCGCCGTGCAGGCTGCCAGTCCGGCGGTGGCCTGCTCGGCATCAGGGCCGAGGTGAGCATGGAGGGACCCGATGCTCCTCCCGAGCTCGAGGAGCCCGACGACATGCGACGCGTCGACTTCCCCTGCCACCCCGCTGAGCCGGCCAAGGTCCTCGACGACTGGGACCGCGAAGTGCACTGCCTCATCTGCGGGAAAGCGGTGGCCTCCTAGCCTGCGATTTCCGCCGCCTTCTCGACGAACACTTCGAGCCCGGCTTTGAACGGCTCGCCGATTGCAGCTACGCGATCCTCCAGCATGCGATCGGCAGCAACGCTGCCCACTGGGGCCTCCGCTGGCGGAGGCTGCCAGAAGAAATCGTTGCCCATTACCGCACGCCTCGCCACCAAGACGTAGGTCCGGAAGACGAGGGTCCCGCTCTCGGTCAGGTCAAGCCCGACACCGAAACTGAAGTCGAGCGGAACAACTTGCCCGGCGGAGATGCGGCTTGTCCGATCGTGTCGCCAGACAATCAGCTCGCGCCCCATCGCATCAGGCGAATGGAGGAGCGCCCGGGCGGACGACTCCCCGCTCATTCCGATTTCGGCACGGGGCATCACGTGCTGCAGGGCCTCGTTCAGGGGCCGCACCAGCTCTTGGAGCTTCCGAGCGGCTTCCAGCGCGAGCTCGCGTCTCTGGTCGGCCAGGTCCTCCTTCGCAATCTGACCTTCCAGCCGCCTGCGCAGCTCCGCGCCCACCTTGCTCACGTCGATAGCGAACGCTCGCTGGCCGAGACCGTGCCATGCCGCCAGATCATCTGCGACCTCCTGCATTGTCGGCCGCTCCTCCGCATGCAGCCGGGTCGCTCGGTCGACGAGGCGGTCGAGCGCAGCCGCATTGGCGTTGGGCCGAAGATCGTTGATCGAGTAGCTCCGGGTGCCGGCGGGCTGATGCCCTTCCGGCGGGAAAGGGAGACCTGTCGCCAGCACCCACAGGGTCTTGCCGAGTGAGTAGACGTCCGCGGGGAACGGGTCGGCGCCCGCGGGATCGAGAATCAGCTCGTACGCGGTGTGTGGGCAGGGCCGAGGCGGCGGTCGTTGCGCGTCAGCTCCTCGGCGTTCGGAAGTGAGATCAACCCGAAGTCCCCTACGAGCCATTGGCCGTCCGAGAAGTAGAGGTTGCCCGGCTTGATGTCACGGTGCGCCACGCCATGCACCGCCCGAAGCCGGGCGAGCGTCGCGGCGATCTCCGCGAACGCCGCCACAACCGCCTCCAGCGGAGCCTCGTGAAGTCTCTCGGCGATCGGAGTCGCCAGCGGCATTGCCAGCCAGGCTCGGTCGGTTCCCGAGGGCCTGTCCGGAAGATGGGCGTCGACGAGTGGGAGCACTCCCCGCTCGTCTGGGATCGACCGCAGGAAGTCAGCCTCCCGCACGAACCGCCGGTACTGCTCCGTCCTTAGGGCCTCGTGTCTCAAGCCTCCCTATGGCACTACAGCTGCCGGACTTCGGTGAGCCGATAGGCCGTCGTAGATGTCTGTCCAAATCCCGCCCCCGCTATGGACTCATTAGCGACCAGGCTCTGAAGGTCGCGGGCTTTTGTGAAGGCGCTCGAAACGAGCGCCTTCACTGGTATTTGAGCGGCGTTCTTGTCGATTGCGACCGAGAGCCGGAACGCGTCGAAGACCCGGCGACGTAGCTCAGGTTCGGCGCGTGCCAGCGCGTCGCCGAGATCGGGCAGGCCGTCGAGAACCGCGCAGGCGTCGTCGACGTCGATGGAAGCCTCCCCGTTCCTCGATCCGTCGAGCTCTGGGCGGAACCGCGTGAGTCGGTCCTCTGCGAAAACGTGCGTCGTGAAGAAGCGGTCGATCTGCTCGAGGAGTAGGTCCTCGCGGACGTACTGCCACGTCCCGTGCCCGAGTGCCTCGGCGGCCTTGTCGCCATAGGAGATTCGGTACGAGCATGCGTAGTAAGTGATTCCTTTTCTCTCCTTCCCGTGCATTCGGAGCGGGTTGTGGCCGGTCGCGCAGTGGACGATCCCGCGCAGCAGGTACGAGCGCCGCTGCTGGCTCGGTCGTCTTGAGCCCTCGCTTTGGCGCCGCTTCGTCAGTCCGGCGGCGGCGCGCTCGAACCACTCATCGGGGATGAGAGCCTTGTGCCGGCGCTCAGCCTGGACCCACTCCTCTTCTGAGCGGCGCAGGACCGATCCTTCGGAGCTTGGCCGCACGAAAATCAAGCCGGTTCCAATGCAGCCTGCCCGTGCAGGGCCGGGTTCTCGAGGATCGCGCGGATCGTCGTCTTCGACCATTTGCCAGCCGTGTTGCGCTGGCTGTCAACGTGGCGGGGCGGCGCCGGCCCGCCCGGGCGGTTCAGGTGGTTGGCGATCTCCTTGAATCCCCAGCCGGCGAGGTAGCGGTCGAAGATCTCAACCACGACCGGCGCCTGTTCGGAGTCCGGCGCGAGCCGGGACTTGTGGTCTCCCGCGCGTGCGCGTCGCGGATCGGGATGTGGCTGGCGTTCTAGGTGGTAGCCGT
>WNFZ01001992.1_pt1 | contig 19542 bp, 23 predicted proteins | sample 5400081 | NCBI WGS metagenome assembly WNFZ01 (sample SAMN13153365, study PRJNA577476) | soil metagenome | isolation source: 80 cm soil or saprolite under grassland replicate 1 | place: USA:California | collected 2016-06-15
CTGTGGGCCTACCTCACGAAGGACCACCTTCATACCGGGGTTCTGCGTCTTCCTGTTGCACCACAACGGATCCGGCGTGTCGCCGCACCCAACCGCGACTGGCTACCCTCCGTTACCCGTCGTTACGCGGAATGGCTCAATCCATTTCGATATCCGTCGCCGACTTGCGTACGAGCCTCGGAGATAATTTCGAACCTGGCATGGACGTGTCATGCGACCGCTGCCTGTCGCCGTGTGATGGCCTGATCCGGCACGACGAGATCCAGCATGGCTGAGAAACGCATGACCTGACCGGCGGAACCCGGCGGCCGCGGTTTGCGTGTAGCGACCGGGTCGGGTCCTGAAGGTCTTTGTGAACGTGTCCGACCCCACGAAGCGCAGACGTGGCGAGCCCATTGCCGCTGTTGGCTCGAAGTTCCAATCGCACCACCCCGGCTGCAACCACATCGTGCGCACGATCATCCACTTGACCAACAGCACTCCTACAGCAGCGCAAGATCAAAAGCAGGCTCATCGGCACGACCGGACGCCGGCTTGACCCGTTTGCCGTGACGCACGGTGGCGCGCGGTCGGCGGCATGAGCGGACGGCCGCTGGCCATGGAGCTCACACGACCACCACGACGACGGGTATGGGGGCCTCGTCGGCCGATGAATGTGGCGAGCGGCCGCGTCGGGCACCGGAGCAGCGCACTCGGCTCAGACAGTTCGGATGCGTCTTTCGCCGGTCATCGAACCGGTGCAAGAATCACGGTCGTGACGGGCCCGTACGCGGTAGCGATCATGGTTGTGGCGCTGGTGCTGGCGGCCTGGGCCGTCGGGCTCGTCCTGGCCAACCGGCCGCCCGGCGTCGCCCTGCTGGCGGGCGGCGCGGTGCTTGAGGCGCTGCTGGTCGGCTTCCTCGTCGGCGGCATCGTGCAGATGCTCGGCAGCCACCGGCATTTTGCCCGGGCCGAGTTCGTCCTCTATCTAGTGGCCTCCATGGCCATCCCGCCGGCCGTCGTCGCGTGGGGGTGGGGGGAGCGCAGCCGGGCGGGCACGGCTGTCGTTGCGGTGGGGTTTTTGATCATGCCGGTCATGGTGATCCGGGTCCAGCAGGTCTGGGCTGGTCCCGTTGGCTGAGGCCGGCGACCGAATACCGGCTCGGTCGACCAACCGCGGGTTCGGCCGGGTGCTGGTCGCCGTCTACGGCCCTGTTCGCTCTCGCCGCGACCGGTCGTTCTGGGGTCCATATCGCCACCAAGTTCCACGACGCGCCCGTGGCGTATGTGCTGTCCGCGTTCGCGGCTGTCGTGTACCTCGTCGCCACGGTGTCGCTGGCTCGGGGGGACGCCGTCTCGCGGCGAGTGGCCACCGTGGCGATCAGCATCGAGATGGTCGGCGTGATCACGGTCGGGGCCGCGAGCGAGCTGTTGTCGAAGGCGTTCCCGCACGCCACGGTGTGGACCGGGTTTGGCAGCGGTTACGGGTTCGTCCCCCTCGTGCTGCCGTTCGTTGGCCTGTGGTGGCTGCGCCACACGCGCTGAGCGGCCCGCCGTCAAACGGTGGTCGTGCACCAGCCCCGCTGCATGACCTGTCGGCAGAGCATGTCACGCATGTGCCGGCAACGAGTCGGTGTCCGCCGGACGTCCCGCGCCGCCGGGCGAGCCGGATGGCGCGGTCGACGGCGACCCCGCACATCAGGCGACCGTAGAGGAAGTCCGGCCGTCCGCTGAGGCTCTCCCAGATCCCGTCATCGGGTGTCCGCCACCCGCGACACCCGGTTGAACCAAACGCACGGTCAGCGGTCGTCGCTACGGTCGGACCTCAAGGAGCTTTCCGTCGATGCGGGGGCGGCGGACCCTGAGCTCCCCCCGTTTCTTCGGAGGGACTTCTACCTGGCGCCGGTTGGCTCCGGCTCCACGGTAGCTCGCGTTGCCGCTGCTCCTCGGCTGCCTGCTGGCGGGCCTCGCGCTCCCGGTGGGTGTCCTCGGCGGCGCGGATCTCGATTTCGGCGAGGACGTCGGGCAGTTTCTCCTCCAGGCTGCTGCGCTTGCCGTCCGCCCACCGGCAGGTACGCCCTTCCCGGCCGCCGTAGCCGGTGAGCTCGATGCGCAACTGGCCGGTCGCGGTGTTCGCAGCGTAGGGCCTGCGGCTGAAGTAGTTGGTGCGCTCCCAGTGGGCTCGGCTGGGCATGCCGACCTCGAGCAGGCGCAGTGCCTGCGGGTGGCCGTCGACGGTGACGGCGACGTGCCCGTCCTGGCTGCCGGTCCACCGGTCCCGCCCGTATGCGGTGTGCGGATCCGGCGCGAGGGTGACGGTGTGGCCGCGGCGTTCGGCCTCGGTGGCCAGGGCATGCAGCAGCCGCAGCGCCCGCGGCAGCAGCGCCTTGGACACCTCGTGGCGATCGCTACGGTCGCGGAACTGCACCACGACCGGGTGGTAGCGGGCGACCCGGTCGGGGACGGGCACCGGGCGGCGGGCGACATCGGTTCCCGGAATGGCCGGCTCCAACCTGATCTGCACATCCGGCCAGGCGAGCACGGTGGTGGTCAGCCGCATCCCGGGTGGCACCTTGCCGTAGCGGTTGGCCGCCAGCACCAACTGCTCGTAGTCCACGCCGTCCTGCCGCTGACCCGCCAGGTAGCGCGGACGCTGCACCCGCAGCACACCACCGGCCTGCACCAGATCGGCGATCAACCGGTCCACCGGACCCTTCGGCCGCGCCGCCGCGAGGGTTGCGATGGCCGAGGCTGGTGCCGGCCGGCCGTGCTCGCCCGGCAGGAGGTCCGGCTCGGGTGTCCGGCCGCCCACCGGCTGGCCAGGTGCCGCATCCCCCAGGCTGTCGTTGCCACCGCCCCGGGCAGCCGTCACCGGCGGCGCGGGCCGCGTCCGGGAAGGAACACGACCCGACGGCCCGGTTCGCCGTCGCGGGTTCGCTGCGCCGCCGCCGCCCGCCGCAGCGGTCTGAGCGCGGTCAGGGTGTCGGCCGTGAACCAGATAGAACCGGCCCGCATCAGTCACCACCGCCGACAACACGCCGCGACGCCTCGACACGGTCACCAACCGCCGCCCCTGCAACGCCACCGCAGTGGTCTTGCACGTGAAGCCCGCCATCACGCCGTCCGGGCAGCCATCCGCGATCCACTTGAGCACCGCGACCTGTCGTGCGTTCAACGCACCCGCGACCTCGACCACCATCCAGTTGTATCGAACATCACCACGATTGAGGCAACGCAGCGCAGTGCTTCCATCGGTATCTTCCCGGCGGCGATTTAGCGCCGGTAGGCGCGGCCTCCGGCGTCGTTGGGCAGCTGGACGATGGTCATGATATGCAGGCGGCTGATGCATCGGTTGCCTGCTCCGGACAGGCGGTGGCGGCACTGCTCGCTGCTTGATACGTCCTGGGGGACGGTGCCGTTCCAGGACGCGAAAATGGTGCCGGCTGGCGAAGCGAGAGATATTGCCGGCGTCGCCGAGGAGGCGGGCGACGTCGGCCGGGCCGACGCCGTACAAGTCGAGCAGGCCGTTGCCGGTCGCGCAGCGGTGTGGACCGCCGAGCACCTCGCCGGCTTCCTGACCTCCGTGATCGACGACTCGCTGTTCGCCCTGTGGTGGCTCATCGGACTACGCGGCCTGCGCCGCGGTGAAGCCTGCGGGCTACGGTGGAGCGAGGTCGACCTCGACTGCCGCGTCCTGTTCATCGTGCGCAACCGCACCACCGCCGGCTACCAGGTCGTCGAAGGCCCGCCCGAGACCGCCGCCGGCACGCGCGCGATCGCCCTGGACAAGCACACGTGCAGGTGATGCGCGAGCACCGCCTGCGCCAAACCGAGCAACGCGCCCGCCGCATCGCCGCCGGCAAGGCCTGGCAGGACTCCGGGTACGTGTTCGTGCGCGCCGACGGCTCACCGATCCATCCCGGCTGCGCCAGTTGCCGCTTCCGCCTACTGCTCAGCCAGGTCGACGTCCCACCGATCCGGCTCCATGATCTCCGCCATAGGGCCGCGTCGCTGGCCCACGAGGCGGGCGCCGACCTGAAGACCCTGCAGGATCTGCTCGGCCACTCCAGCATCGTCGTCACCGCCGACACGTACACGAGCGTGCTGCCCCACGCGCAGCGCCGCTGCGCTGACGCCACCGCCAAACTCGTCCTCGCCGCCGCCCGCCGCACCCGCAACAAGATCCGCAGCAACGCCGACCGGAACCGGCCCAATCCCCGCCCGGCTACCGGCGCGCCGGCGCCGGCCGGCCCCCCGATACAGATCAAGCAACGGCTCAGCGGGCAGCAGCCACGCGGTGTGACGACACCCGGATGGCACCAGTGTGACACCCATCGTCCACACCGGACAGACCACAAGGGACACCGACCCGCCGTACCGGCAGGTGGCGTCCCATTTGATGTTGCGCGCCCGAAGGGATTCGAACCCCTAACCTTCTGATCCGTAGTCGGCTCGATCGAGAATCGTAACTCTCTGTAACGCCGTATCGGTTAGTCCGGTCCGGCGTTGTTTTGTGCCAGCGAGTACCAGCAGGTCCGGGGCGTGGACATGATCGGCGGTACGGTCGCGGCGGGCGCGGTCATTGGAGCATGCCGGAACGGCCGGGCAGAATCCGGTGCGCTGGGAAACATCCGAGCACCATCGGAGCACCATGTGATCCACTACTACCCCGCGTTGCGAATGATGCCCGGCACCTCTGGCAGCGCCTGCATGGCTTTGGATTGACGGGTCGACCGCCGTGTAGCCGTGGATAGCGTCCACGGGTAGCGCCCGGCGCGCTTGGCCTAGCGCGGTAGGCTTGGGCCGTGGGCCGATATTCCGAGGATGAACTGCGCGTGGTCGTCGCCGAGTACCAGGCGACCAAGACAGCCGCGTTGGCCAAGCGTGACGAGGAACTGCGGGCGTTCCACGCCGCCGGCTGGCGGCCGGTGGACCTGCAACGGGTCACCGGGTACAGCCGCGAGACGATCCGGCAGGCGCTACGGCCGGAGGTACGACAGGCGACCAACACCAGCCGGCGCAAGACACCATCACAGCCGCCGGCCGACTACATCCCCTACGGCGACCGGAAGCCGTACGTCGCGGCCGAGACCCTCGCCGCGCTGCGCGGCCCGACCGCCGGCGTGGTCACACTGCCACATCACCTCGACTGGTCCGGCCATGCCGAGTACGACCTGAGCCGACCCGGACGCCTGGCCAGCATGTACAAGGCGGTGCTCACCGAGGCCAGCACGGTCGAGGACCTGCACACCTGGCTCGACGGCGACCTCCTCACCCGACTCTGGCCCACCCTCTGGCTCCCACCCCAACTACGGCGGCGCTGGGAAGAACGCTTCCCCGAACTCGCAGCCACTCGCACGGACGCCGCGTAATCGGTGGACCCGTTCCACGAACGGCTCGCCCGCACTGGGCTGGCAGCCGCCCACCGATACGGCTTCGCCCTCGCCGGCGGTTACGCGGTACAGGCGGCCGGACTTCTTGAGCGGCCCAGCGAGGACGTCGACCTGTTCACCGCCTGGGACCGCCGCGACGAGTTCACCACCGCGGTCGCCGCCGTCGTCCGCACCTACCGCGACGACGGCCTCGCCGTCGACATCGAACGGCAATACGACACGTTCGCCCGGCTGACAGTCGCCGACGGCCGGCACACATCCAAGGTCGAACTCGGCGTGGACTGGCGCGCCAACGAACCCATCCTCATGGCCATCGGACCGGTTCTGCACCCCGACGACGCGGTCGCGAACAAGATGAGCGCACTCTACGGGCGGGCGTTCGCCCGTGACTTCGTCGACATCGACGCCGCGCTCCAATCCGGCCGGTACGCCCGCGAAGCCGTTCTCCATCTCGCCGAACGCGCCGACCACGGCTTCGACCGGCGCATCTTCGCCGACGCCCTTGGACAGGCCAGCCTGCTCGATTCCGACGACTTCGCCCAGTACGGCATCACCGGCCAAGCATTGGAAGACCTCCGTGCCCGGTTCGCGGCGTGGCGCCGCGAACTGCTCGACGCAGCCCCGCCCGAGTAGCGTTCGGCATGGCAAGCCCGCCCACCAGCGGCAGTCTGAAAGGAATCGGCCGCGCCAGGAAGGGCCGGCGCGGCGCCAGCGCCGGCGAGCTGCGCGTTGATACCTCGACGGCGGCCTACCGGACGAGGTGGTTGTCCTGCTTGGTGATCCGACGACACCGATGAGGTCGGCTGTCGGCCACGTCGGTGTGCACGCTCGTCTCGTGGGGGTGCTCGTCGGTCAGTCCAAGGCGCCCAGGGCGTGTCGGCGGCAGCATTGCTTGTACTTTCGCTGCGACCCGCACCAGCAAGGGCCCGTCCGGTCCGGTGGCCAGGGCACCATCGCGGTGGTGACGTCGCGCAGGTCGGGGTAGGCGTCCAGATCGTCCCCGCAGGGCTTTCGGACGCCTCGTTTCGCAAGGAAGGCCACGAAGCCGTCCAGCGTTGCGGGCAGTTGGTTGACGCCGAGCCCGTTCCGGTCGGCGAGGGCGCAGTGTCGCTCGATGCGTTGGCGGTGCCCGTCCCACGTCGTGCCCAGATGCTCGGCCAGGTGCGGCCAGCGGGCGATCACGGCCCGGTGCTGCGACTCGGGCCAGAACACCGACAGGACGGTCGCCGAGTACCGGTATCGGTCGTCGGAGCCGACGGGCGACCACGCGGGGCTTCTCATCTCTTCGACCTCCCGGTCCTCGCAGCCGGGCCCACCCGGGCACCGGCTTGGCGCTCGCCTGCCCTGTCGCCACTGCCCGGTCGCGGGGGAGACGGGAGCACGAGCCCGCTCCACTCCGGCACGATATCGAGGAGATCGTCGACAACGGGCAGCTCGACCCCCAGCTTCGCGCATCGGCTCACCACGTCCGCAGCACGCTCGATCGCGTAATCGGGGGAATACTCCAGCAGCGACTCGGAGCCGGCCTCCCGACACGCGTACAACCCGCACAGGATGCCCACTGCCAGCTCCGTCGTCGCCGTCGTCATACCCAGTTCACGGCGGCGGGTGAGATCGTCGAGGAACGGTTGCAGGGCCTCGTCGAGGATCTCGTCAGCGGCCTCACCCGGACCGACGTAGCCCCTACCGGATTGATACCCCGCTCGGCCGTTGAGCTCGTCGACATCGTGGCAACGCAGTGACGACTCGACGTCGGCGGCGACCGCGGACCTGTCCGCACCGACCAACCGCCGCCCGGCGAGAGCTTCAGCCTGCTCTCGCAGCTCCGGCCGGGCCGTGAGCAACTCGTCGAGAAGCTCGGCCTTCTCCATCAACGTGAGGGCGCTCACCGCCGACGCCTTCCTCCGCGGTGCTGCCCGACGTGCAGTCAACGTGCCTCGCCTCACTCGACCCGGTGGGTAAACATCGAACGACGCGAGGGAGCGTACCGATCCGGGTCGTCGCGACGGCGGAATGCCGCGCCGCGTGTCGTGCGATCTGCCGGGGGTATTCCTCCCACGGTGGGCAGGATGAGCCGGGCAGGACTCGACGCGCTGGTCGAGGAGGCCACCGTCGACAGCCACGACGAGGACGAGCAGATCGCCGGCCTGTACACGATGATCGTGGAAAATCTCGACATGCCGTTCCATAACACCGTCCTCGGTATCGAGGTCACCGTCGACGACATCGACCTGACCGAAGACCGGCACGGCCGCATCGTCGCCCACTGTTCCCGGGGCGCGTTCCAGCAGGCCATCTCTGTCCTGGACCTGCCGTTGCCGACACCGCCACCGGACGGCGCGCAATGGATCGAGGCGTACCGGCACTGGGCCCGCTGAGATGGGCCGGAAGAAGCCGCTCCCGCCCCGCTGGCAGGAGTGGATCGACGCCCGGACACGGCACCGGCTCTCGCACGCCCACGTACAGATGGCCCGCGAACTCGGCCTGAATCCCGCCAAGCTCGGAAAGATCGACAATCACCGGCAGGAGCCGTGGAAGGTGCCGCTGCCGCAGTTCATCGAGCACCTCTACACCAAACGGTTCGGACGCGAACGACCCACCGTGATGCTGCCCATCGAGGACCTGGCAGGCCGCGCTACGACCGGACCTCGTGACGACACCGGCAACGGGACTTCCGCCGCACCCTGCCGCGCTCGCTGAGCAGCGCTGCGCGCTCCACCTGGCATCTCGGCGCGGCGGCGTCAACGGCGGGCGAGGAGTGCCGGACACCGGTAATCGCCCCTGCTCGCCGAAGATGGCATCGACGTCGATAACATCGACGTGCCGGACATGGAGCCGTTGCACCGGGCGATGAACCGCATTCGCCCGCCACGGCGACAAACACGGCCCTGTACGGCGCCCTCCCCTCACCATCGCCATCCAGGCAACGTCACAGCACACCGGAACCCCGATACCCGACCTGGCCCGCACCAATATCCGCTGACCGTCGCGTCGGTCCGTGGACCGTCAGGCTGAACCCGGTCAGGCCAGCGCGGTTGTGAGGAGGTCGGCGCGTAGCGCTTCCTGCGGGATTGCGCGGCCGGTCGTCAAGAGAGTTCGCGCCCGTTCGCGGATCGTCTCTGGGAGCCAGGAGACGAGTTGGCGGGCGTCGGTGTCGTTGATCCGCCGGCCCGCTCGGTCGGGCTGCTGGATGAGAAGTGCCCAGAGTTGTTCGGCTGGGCCGGCTGGTATTGCGGCGCGTTGTGCCGTGGCGCAGGCGGTTGCCGCGATGGCCAGTCCCGCTGGGTCGAGATCTCCGAGGTAGTCGAGGTTGGTGACGGTGAACGGCAGGTCGGCCAGGGATTCCAGGGGTGCGGTGTTGCGGCCTTGGACCCAGGCGACGGCGACCCAGGGTGGGCGGTTGTGGGTGCGTAGCACGCGCAGGAAGGTACGGAAGGTGGCGTGGTTTTCGACGCACAGGACGGGTCCGGGCTGGCTCACGGTTGACGTTGTCGGTTCCCAGGTGAGGGGTGTCGGGGTGCGGTGGCATCGCAGGAGCTGGAAGGTGAGCCGGCCGGAACCCCACAAGGTAGCGCCTCCACGGGGTGGGGTGGAGTCGAACGCCTTTTCGTCGCCGAGGAGTTCGTAGGCGCGTTCGGCGGCCTCGGCGACGGCGGTGTTTCCGCCGTCGGTGCGGCGTAGCCAGTCGTTGACGGCGAGCAGAACTTGGCGCTGTGTCTGGGACAGCGGCAGTGTGGCGGCCCAGGACGCCAGTTCATCGCGCAAGGGTACTGCGACTGGGCGGAGCTGGTCGGCGGGTGCGCCGGAGCGTGGCAGGATGATGGATTTGGGAAGGGTGGTACGGCCGCGGTGCACAGTGACGGTACGCGTCGAGGACCACATCCCTTGGCGTTCTCCCGCCTGGATCGTGTCGCGTACCAGCTCCGGTACGGCGGCGGCGTCGATGTGTGGGGCGAGGGCGCAGATGGCGGTGGCTACCTCGTCAACGTGGCGACGTCCGCCCCGCCCATCCGGGTCGAGGTGGGCCAGAAGGCGGTCCAGGTCGACGCTCATCCGCCGAGTACCGCCGCAACATCACGTTGCACGAGCATCAGGTCGACGATCTCCCCGGCTCCGTCGTCGATCACGACGATCTTTTCCTTCGACGAGGGACGGGACCTGCGGGCGAGCATGATCGTGCGATCGAACATGGACAACGCTGTGGCTGCCGAAAAGCCATCCGCCCTGCTCAGGGCCCAGTCGTGGCCTATCGCGACCGATGGTGGCTGGTTCGGGTTTGTGACCTGTCCGATCGGTGGCGGTGACTACGCGATGATGCCGCTCCGTGCTCCTTCGCCTCGCCTACCTTGGTATCACGAACGTGTTCGCGCTGCTGCGGCTGCGGCCGCGCAGCGATCACGACAAGGACGCCGAGATCCTCGTCTTACGGCACCAGCTCAGCGTGCTGCAGCGCCAACTCGGCGACCAGCGCATCCGATTCCAGCCCATCGACCGGGCGCTGCTGGCTGCCCTGCTGCACCCACTCCCCCGACCTGCGTTGCGGCGTCTACGACTGCTGGTCCACCCGGACACGATCTTGCGATGGCACCGTGATCTACTCGCCCGCCGCCATGCCGCCGTCTCCCGACCCCGTCGATGCGGCCGGCCCCGAACGCTGCGCTCGATCCGCGCCCTGACGTTGCGGTTGGCCCGGGAGAACAGCACCTGGGGATACCGGCGCGTGCATGGCGAACTGCTCACCCTGGGGATCAAGGTCGCCGCGTCCACGGTCTGGGAGATCCTTCGCGAGGCCGGCGTCGACCCCTCCCCGGAGCGCACCGCTACCACATGGGCGACCTTTCTCCGCTCGCAGGCCGACGCGCCGCTGGCCGCGGACTTCATCGAAACAGTGACGCTGACCGGTATGCGGATGTACATCCTGGCGGTCATCGAGCACGCCACCCGCCGCGTCCGAATCCTCGGCGCCACCGCGCATCCGACCGCCGCCTGGGTGGCTCAGGCAGCTCGCAACCTCGTCATGGACCTGCAAGACGCCGGATCCTCGGCGCGGTACCTCGTCCGCGACCGCGATGGCACGTACCCCGCCCTGTTCGACTCGATCCTCGCCGACACCGGGATCACGATCGTCCGCAGCGGCGTCCAGGTACCTCGAATGAACGCGATCATGGAACGGTGGGTACGCACCTGCCGCCGCGAGTTGCTCGACCGGACCCTGATCTGGAACCAGCGGCATCTCCTGTACACCCTCCGCGAATACGAGACGTTCTACAACGCGCACCGTCCGCATCAGGGCATCGCCAACGCCCGACCACTCGCACCACTGCCCGAACCGATCACCAACCTTGACCAACTCGCCCGGCTACGCATCCGCCGCCGTGACCGTCTCGGCGGCCTCCTCCATCAGTACGAGCACGCCGCTTAACCAGCCTGGACGCAATTCTCGGCAGGTACAGGGTTGTGCCGCCGCCTACGGCGCAGCTTCCAGTACGACGACTGGGATCTGGCGGGTGGTCTTCCGCTCGTAGTCGGCGAAGCCTGGATACGCGGCTTTCTGTACGCTCCAGATGCGTTCCCGCTCGTCCCCTACGGCAACTCTGGCGACCAGCTCGACCTTGCCCGTACCGATCTCCGCTTGGACCTGCGGATGGGCGAGCAGGTTGTAGTACCAGTCGGGATTGGTGGGAGCACCGCCCTTGGACGCGAACACGGCGTAGCCGCGGTCCACCTTCTGGTACATCATCGGGTTCACGCGAGGCTGGCCGCTCCTGGCGCCCACCGTGTGCAACAGCAGCAGCGGCGCGCCAGCGAACTGACCGCCCACCTGCCCACCGTTGGCGCGGAACTCCTCGATGATCTTGTTGTTCCAGTCGCTCATGAGGTCTCCTCGCCCGCGTACCGGCTCCTCAATCGCAATTCTGGCAACCCGGCTGCGACATGACCAAGCACCAACGGGGGCCCGACGGTCGTGACAGTCCGTAGCGCTCGGTTCGCGGCGGATCCGTACACCTAAACTAATCTTGACTGACGCGGCTAGGTCTGGATCACACGCCGAGGGATGCGCGGACGGCTAGGGTGTCGTCCAGCAACTCCTCCCAGCACTCGAAGCCCCGGTCGATGCAGTCCAGGTCGACACCGCATTCGCGTTGCCGTTCCCGCAGCAGCGGCTCCGGTAGGTCGTACGGGAACGCGAAGGGGTCAAGGTCGGGAGCTCGTTGCCATAGGTCGTCGAACGTCACGCGGATGGTGGGGTCGCCGACGAGAAGGCACCTGGAGACCTCGGAGTAGAAGACGACTCCGGCGGCGATGCCCCCGGTCCATTGGGTGAACAGGGCGGCCAGGCTGGGGGCGGCACGAACAGGGTCCCAGGCGTCAGGGCTGATCAGGTACCGCCAGATCTCGCCTTCGTGGTCACCTTCGAGCACGAACGTGTACAGGTATACGCCGAAGAGGAAGATCGGGATCTGGTGCCGCCAGTGAAACGGGGTGCCGACCGACACGGACAGCATGTTGAGCGACTCGCCCGCGGTGCCGTCAGTCGGCCACGGCTGCAGGTCGCCGCCGTTGGGGAACAGCCGGCTGGAGTCCCATCCCTGGGACTCCAGCCAGATCAGCTGTTCGGGGACATGGTCGACGTCGAACAGGCGGTAGACCACGTCGGGAGGCTGCGCGTCCTGCGTGTCGGCCCGCTCCAGCCAGGCGATGCCCGCGGCCGTGGCCGCCGCCCGGTACCCCTGGGCCGCATCACGCAGGACGCGCATCTCATCGAGCATCAGCAGTTTCCAAACGCAATTACGGGGCCCGGGGTGGCAGGCACAGGCTGGCTCCGCCCTGATTGACCTGGAAGGCGAAGCTGGGGCCCTCCGCCTCGACCCAGGGTTTCACCGGCAGCACGATGAAATGGTCGCCTTCGTGCACCCGGCACTGCGAATAGAATCCGCCGAGGTCCTGGAACTGGGGGAACAGTTCCGCTTTCGGGACCGGTCTCAAGTCCGCCACGAGCGACCCGTCGGGTAGCGTGAGGTTGACGGCCTGGTTCGTGCTGAAGAACGGAAACTCGTCGCAGACCGGCTTGCCTTCGGGCCGGGGGTTGCAGTCATTCGACTTGAACATTGGATCGATATCGTACCAGTTTCGAGCGTAGCCGCGGCTGGTGGCGGCTACGCCGTTCGGGCTGAAGGCCGGGTAGAACCATGCGGACCGCTCCGTGGGGTTCGGGCTTCCGTTACCTAGGGCGTCCACGATGTGCGTCCCGGTCTCCTTCATGGGACCGCCCAGGTAGCTTTTTCCGCCGGGTACGTACACGACCAGGTTGTCGCCACACCCCCTGGCGGGAGGGAAGGTGTGTCCCTGCTGGACCGCACACGCCGCGTCGATTGTTGCCTTGAGGTCTTGGCTCTTGAACTTGTCCCATGCGAACGGCAGGTTGTGCTGCGCGGCCACCTGCTTCGTCGTCTTGATCACCTCGGCGTATATCTTGAGGCTGTCGTACCACTCGCCGTGGTCGCCGCCCCAGTCCTTGAAGGTGTCGAAGTCGGTGTCCGGGGTGATTAGGGTGTACTCGAAAAGACTGCCGATGGTGAGCTCAGTGGGGAAGAGGACGCGAGGAGGACGCCTAGTGCGAGTCCCAGACCGATCCCCTCCGCCGCGACGACAAGGAACGAGGCTACAGCTGCGGCCCCCGCGGCTTCCGCCACCACCGCGGCCGCCTCCGCTGCGGTCTCGATGACCTCGACACACTCAACGGGCTCCTCGACGCACCAGTTGATCGGTTCCATGACGGGAGTCGGTACAAACGCCGGCGCAATGCCGTCGGTGATGCCTTCCATCGAGGAGATCACCGGTCCGCGGCCGGGCGGCGCCACCGAGTACAAGAGGTTGGTGATGTCGTCCACGCACTTGATCACCTTGTTGCCGGACGGCGGCAGGAACGCGTCGATGCAGCTGCTGTTGGCCACTTTGTAACAGCCGTCGAAGATCTGCGTGCTGCCCGACGGTATCGACACCCGACCGCGCACGCTCGGCGACACGTAGAAGCTGCCACCCATCGCAGCGCACCGCGAACTCTCACTGCTGATCAGCGCAACGGTCGCCTCCGGCACCACGCGCGGGCTCGTCAGAGTCGTGAACGTACCGGACAGCTCCCGCGACTGCGTGCCGTCGGCGGCCAACGCCTTGATCTGGATCATATACGGGGTGCCCTCGTCCAGTTCCCCGATCGAGTAGCTGATCAGGTCCTGCGCCGTGCACGGGCTGGCCGGGTTCCTACTGGCGTCCTGGCAGTACTGGTCCAACGGGAAGGTCGCCCACGGCACACCGTCCAGCAAGGCCTGGTAGGTGACTTCCCCAGTGGGGTCGGGATGCCAGGAGGCGGTGGCATAGCCCTCGTGCGGGTCGATAACCAGGTCGGTGTCGGGGTTCGGTGGCGGCGGTGCCGCGGTGGTCGTGAACGACACCGTGGCGGGCGTCGTCGACTTGTTGCCGGCCAGATCGACCGCGACCACGGAGACGGTGTGGTTGGTAGACGGCGACAGGCCGGTGATGGCGTACGAGCGGGTGCCGATGGTGGTCCGCACGGCCGTCCCGCCGTCGACACTGACCTCGTACCCGGCGAGACCGTAGTTGTCGGTGGCCGCACCCCAGGTCACCTTGGCCCCGGTCGCGGTGATGTTGCTGACCGCCAAGCCGGGGACGGCGCTCGGCGGGATCAGATCGACCACCGTGAACGAGCGCAGAATCCGCGCCGATCGCTTAGGGTCGCGCACCGCGCGGGCGCACACCTTGTTGGAGCCCAGATGCGGCGGGCGCAGGCTCGTGGTCCACGATGCCGCCCAGGCCGCCACGTCATCCGGCGGTGGGCCGAGGACGAAGTCGGACGACATCACCGGGCCGTCCGACACGTCGAGCATCGTCGCGTGCTTGTGCAGGATGCCGCCGATCGTGATCTTCCCGTGCTCGTCGACCGCGGCCTGCGCCCCGCTCGCCGGCTGGTCGACCCGCAGCCGGATCGAGGCATGGTTCTCCTCCGGCCCGGTCATACCGGCGCACCCACCCGGGCCAGCACCCGGGTCAGGCCGCACCGTGGCCTCCGACGGCGTCGCCCAGGCGACGGAGAGAACGAGGGAGACCGCGACTGCGGTTGGCAGCAAGGACCGGCTGACGTATCGATTGCGCATCGTTGCCCCCGTGCAAGCGATCAGGTGTTGTGACCATGGACCTGTCTTGATATCGCGCCGCAATTATGCACCTGTGTCGATGGCCCGTCTACAAACCTCGTGACGAGCCGGTCACCATCGCATATGCGACACGCCGCGTGCGGAGTGTCGGCCAAACCCGGTTCTGCGGCGGCGGGGCGAACTTTGACCGCGCCCAGTTCACCGGATGTGCAGCGGCCTCGGCAGCACCCAGTTCTCCGGCAGCACAACGAATCCAGCTTGATCTTTATGTAACTCGTCCACTACGTAATTGATCCCGGCCAGCAGGGGATGACCGAGCCAGCCCGGCTGCGTCCCATCCGGCGAAGCGGCGGATCGCCCCTTTTGCACCGTAACTGGAAGGGACAGACACTTCCTGGAGCCACTCTGCGAAGCTGGAGGCGGGGATGCTCAATTCGGCACGACCGGACGCCGACTCGACTCAGTGGCGGTGACGTTCCGTAGCGCTCGACTCGCGGCATGTGCGGACGCCGGAGCGCTACTCGCTGAGGATCTGCTCGCGCAGGATGTCTGCGTGCCCGCAGTGCTGAGCCAGCTCGCGCAGCACGTGGAGGTAAACCCAGCGCAGCGGGAGCGGGCCGCGCCGGTTGCCGTGGACCATGTCGTCCAGCCCGAGGGATGACGTCGCGCGGCGCGATGCTTCGCATGCGTCGCGATGTGCTCGCTGGATGGTGGCGATGGTGTCCTCGTCGTCGAGGATGAATGACTCGTCTGGCGTCGCGGGGATGCCGATCTCGGCGCGCGACCGGCACGTGACGGCTTCGTCGAACCAGACCTTTTCGACGAAGGTTGCGTGTTTCACCAGACTCAGCAGCGTGGTACGGGAGGGCACCAACGATCGGCGCACCTGCTCCTCCGTCAGTCCGTCCAAGCAGCGATGGAGCGCGCCGCGGTGCTCATCGAGGAACCCTTCGAACTGGGTCTTGGCCGGCTTGTCGATGACGCCTTCAGCGGACGTCGCCGGGAGGGAAGACATCTGCGCAGCATCCCAAGACCGGTCACCCAAGAGCAACTTTGCGCACATCGGCACGACCGGACGCCGACTGGGTCCGCTTGCAATGACGCTCTGTAGCGCGCGGATCGCGGCAGATCAGCACGGCCGCGCGACTCGCGGCAGATCAGCACGGCCGCGCGACTCGCGGCATGAGCGTGCGTCTGTCAGCCATCATGTGCGGATGGCAGCAGACATCTCGCCCACGCCTTAAGCGATGCGGAGATCGAACACGATGTCGGAAGCAACTGGGCACAGGCCGGGCATCGACGCGTCCGAGGCGACGCAGGGGCGGCAGCGTCCGTACGCGGATGACGTCTTGGTGATCAGGCCGCAGAGGACCGGTCGACGCTCCATCCGTTCGCGTGTCGGGTCGGAGATTGGGCGGTCGGGTCTCCGGCCAGCGGTCATCGGCGAGATCGCCGCGTTCACGTCGGTCGGCCCGAACCCGCCGCGACGGCCGCACCCGACCGACCCGGCGTCCCGCCGTAGTACCTAATTCCCGCTCTCAGCTGTTCTTGACCTGTGCGGTTGCGGTGGCTTCAACAGTGACTTCACGTTTCACGGTCCTGCGCCGTCATGACGGGGTGCGATCGGAAAGGCAGGTCATAGCGTGAGAAGGGAACGCGTGGGTATCTCGCTCGGCGCTGCTTCCCGGCATCGGGGATTCCGGCCTGCACCTGCCGGTCGGCCGGACCGAGCGAAAGGATACTCATGAAGGCGTGCGGAGTCTCTGGGACGGATGGGGACGTCGTCCTGCTGGAGCTGCCCGACCCACCGTCTCCCGGTCCCGGTCAGATCCTGGTGGCGGTCGAGGCGGCCGGCGTCGGAGCGTGGGATGGGCTGCTCAACGGCGCCGGCTGGGACGTGGGGCTGCGCCCCCCGGCGGCGCTGGGCGTGGAGGGCGCGGCCGGGTGCGGGCGGTCGGCGCCGATGTCGATGAGTTCGCCGTCGGCGACCGGGTGCTCGCGCACGAGGCTCCGCTGCCCGGTGCAAGCGGCTTCTGGGCCGAACGCGTCCTGCTCACCGCGGCTCATGCGGCGCCGTGCCCGTCCGGGCTGGAGCCGGTGGAAGCGGCGGCGCTGCCGGTCAACGGCCTGACCGCGTGGCAGGCCCTGGCGATGCTGGGACTCGGTCGAGGGCAGCGGCTGCTGGTCACCAATGGAGCCGGCAACACCGGTTCCCTGGCCATTCAACTCGCCGCGGCCATGGGCGTCGAGGTGACCGCGACCGCATCCGCTGCTGCCAGCGACCGCCTGCGCGGCCTCGGAGCAGCGGAGGTCGTCGACTACCACGACCCGAACTGGCCAGATCAGGTCCGCGGACGGTTCGACGGTGCGCTGACCGCCGCCAGCGGCACGGCGGCGGCCGCCCTGCCCCTGGTGCGCGACGGCGGTCGGCTGTGCTCCCTGACCTCGGACGCGCCCGCACCCCAGCGGGACATCACCAGCACGAACCTGTACGTCGGACCCGATGCCGCACAGCTGGCCCGGCTGGCGGCGCAGCTCAGCGAGGGCACATTGCGCCTGGCGCCGGAACCTCTCCCGCTACGCGAGGGGCCAGCCGCCTTCACCCGCGTGGCCGCCGGACGGACCGGCGGCACGAAGATCGTGCTCATCCCCTGAGTCGCAACTTGGGCATCGGCCGGGCCGCGGTCACCGCGCTGGTGATGTTCGCCCTCGCCTTCGGCAAGGCCCCGCACCGGTGCCGCGCTCGGCAACCCGGTCCTGGCCCACCGAGGGCCGGCTGACCCTGACCGATGGCCCGCCCCACAGCGGTCCCTGCTCGGCCCGGTCCTCAACGCCGCTCTGGGCTGATGGTGGGCCGGACCCGGCCGCCGGCCACCTGCTGGTCTACTACGCCCTGCGAGAGGCCCGGGGAGATCTTCTCACGGTTCGACCGGACCCGCAGCTTCGAGCCATCCCCCACGTCACCCGAGATGACGGCGACCGGCGCTCCCGCCCCGGTCGGCCCTGGCACGGGATCGCGGTTCGGCCATTGTCCTGCCGCGCTGCCGGACACCCCACCCTTGGTGTCACCGTGGCCGGGCCGCCGCTGCGAGGCGTCGGGCGCGGCGCTCGCGCAGGTCGGCAAGCGCCCGCCGGCGCCGCCGCGGGTCCCCGACGGCGGCGGCGCCTTCGCATTGCTGCGCAGCCCGGCCCCGGGCTCGGCAGCCACCCTGCGCCTGATGGCCGCGCAACCGGCGCATCAACACCACGGCCACCCGCACCGTCGCCCGATCGAAGCCATCGAACACGCCGCGATCGGCCTCGGAATCGGTGCCATCAACCTCGGCGGCCCCCGCGACGCCGAGCGCGCCCTCTACCTGAGCATGGGCTACCACGGCCGGCACGAGGGTGGGCTGCTGACCAAGCCGCTGCCGCAGGTCGCCTCAGGGCGCAACCCGCAGGGGTGGTGCCGCGATCTGGAGGCGCTGCGCGAACGGCGGTCCCAGCGGCTGGCGGCAACCTCAGACAGCCATGAACAGCCTCGCCCGACCCCAGAGACGGGTTGGCGGTCGGCGCATGCCCTACGCCTCGATCCCAGCCGTCGGTGGCCGCGATGACGACTACCGAGGGGGCGACACCCACCCGGAGACGGATTATGATGACTGACTAGTCACCTTTCTTGGAGGGCCGTTGCCCAAGCTGGCCGTGGAAGCGAAGGAAGCCCGCCGCAGCAACATCCTGGCCGCCGCGCTGCGGTGCTTCGCCCGCCGCGGCTACCACGCCACGACCGTCGATGACATCGCCGCCGAGGCCGGTGTCTCGAAGGGCGCACCCTACGTGTACTTCGACAGCAAGCAGGCACTGTTCCGGGCGCTCTACGATCGGTGGGACTGCGGGCTCGCCGACCGGATCGACGCCGCCCTCGCCGGTCTCGACGATCAGCAGCGCCGCTCGCCGCGCCGGACGCTCGAGGTCGTCATCACCGCCGTCGGCGCCCACGTCATGGACCAGGCGGACCTGTGCCGGATACTGATCGAAGCCCAGACCCAGGCCGCGTACCTCGACGCCGTCGCCGAGACGGTACTGGCATCCCAAGCGCACGCTCAGACCGGTCTGGAACAGCTCATCGAGGCGGGGAAGGCTCGTGGCGAGTGGCCCGCGGACATCGACAGCGCGCTGCACGCCCGACTGGTCCTCGCCACCATCCACGGGCTCATGGCCGACTGGCACCTGCGCCCGGGGTCGTTTTCGTGGCAGGAGATGGCCCGGTTGATAGCCGGCGGCTGGTCGGGCGAAACCGGAGGATCCCCATGAGCCAGCGTCGGGTTGATTCCTGGTGGCAGCAGTGGACGTGCGTCGGTGGCACCTGCGGCCCGCCAGCCACTCCCGCCCGCAACCGTTTCGAGCGAGCGCTGGATGCCTACACGAGCGTGACCGCGCCGCTGGTGCGTGGCTGTCTGGTCTTCGTTACCTTCGCCGTGGTCGGCGTCACCTCGTCCGCCCTCGGCCCAGCCGGTGGAATGCTTGTCGAGGCCGGCTTCTTCGGCCTCATCGCCACCTACTGCCTGGCCAACTTCGCCCGCTGCCAAGAGGCACACTGCATCGTGACCTGCCTGGGCTACCTTACGCTCGCCGTCGTCGGCTTCGCAGCCACGCTCGCCGGCCGGGACCTCCGCACGGCCGAGTGGATCGCCTTTGTCGGCGTCACTGTGGTCGGCCACGCGTTCGAGGCGGCGTGGAAGGTGGCCCGAGGCACCAACGCGCTGCGACCTGGTGCACACCGGCACGCACGACGATGAACAACAACGCCCGCCGTGCCTGCCGGAGCCCGACCCCGCGGCACACCGAACCAGCGGGACGGACCGATAGAACCGAACCCTGTGGGTGCCAGAAACGCGGTCATCTCAGGCAGCCTGCGAGTATTCGCCGATGAGCCCGCCGAGACGGTCACGTCGTACCACCCGTCGGCCAGGCAGCGCCGCAGGCGGTCGAGCCGGTCCAAGCGGTGGGGCCTGGCC
>WNFZ01003422.1_pt1 | contig 19539 bp, 14 predicted proteins | sample 5400081 | NCBI WGS metagenome assembly WNFZ01 (sample SAMN13153365, study PRJNA577476) | soil metagenome | isolation source: 80 cm soil or saprolite under grassland replicate 1 | place: USA:California | collected 2016-06-15
AGCCGGGGCGACGACGCCTTGCTTCGCGCCGCACACGTTGCAGAATACCGATCCGTCCGCGATGCGTCCGCCGCACTGATTGCAGAACAGGGAGAAACCTCCTAGTTTGGTCGCCAAGGCGGCCTCTTCTTACTTAAGAATTCCGGACTCAATGTCATTATTGGGAGCTTGCAACAGGAGATGCGACGTTGCGGCACCGGGAGCCGATTCGCTCCAAACCGATACGGCCATGCCGACGGCCGGAGGAGGTTTCTCGATCGCCGCTCGGCGGACTCGGCATCGTCGCCTTCCGCGTAGGACTGACATCGCTAATTCGCACTGCGGGGCCAGGTGACCGCACCGCTCGGGACGTGCTGGAGGTACTCTCGTCTCGGGACGCTGGGCTCAAGCACATTTCGAGCGAGGTATTATCAATCCCGAGCGGCTACCTTCGCGAGGAGGGATTGTGACGCTGCGCGCGCTGCGCGTCGTTGCAGGTATCTGCGCCGTCCTGATGGTCATCCTTGTTTTCGAGGCCGTCCAAGCCGACGTCCCGGACACCGGTGCGAACGAATTCAACCATGCGCTGGCCCGCCACGGCGCCGTCGCGGACGCCTCGGGCTGGTTGGGGACGAATCCGCCGAGCCTTGCCATCGATGGAGCCGCGAGCACCTATTGGAAGAATTCACAGTACACCGGGTCAATCCAAGTTACATTCCCCGCGAAGGCGTACATCAACGAGGTCCACGCCCACTTCCTCTCGGTAAAGTACCCCTCACTCTCCCTGTACTTCGACACGAACGGGAATGGCCAGTACGAAGCCGTGGAGAAAGTTTGGTCCACGACCACGAACGGCGTCCTCGATGTCAAGATCACCACGTCGACGTACTACACGCTCGGCATGCGGCTCACGATCGACGCGAAGGTGGGGAAGAACCTCGCCCAGATCGCGGAGTTCGAGGCGTACCTTCGGTACGATACCGACGGCGACGGCCTGACGAATCAGCAGGAAACGTCGACGGTCTACTTCCAGGACATGAAGCCCGCGGGGTTCCCTCGGTCGATCCCGGACGACGGGTCGAACGCGACCGCGAGCGCGACGTCCCTTGCCGCCTTCGCCGGCGTGCCGGTTAGCGCCCTCGCGAACTTCACGGTGGACCATCCGATCAAGGCGCAGCTCACGGCGGCGGTCGGTTATTGGAACGGGTCCGCGTGGGTCGACCGGTTCATCTGGGATCCCGGTGGCCAGACGGGCGGACAGGAGGGACCGGGGCCGACCCCGCTGAACGCAACAGGCGGCACGTCGGCTCCCTCCGCGGTCCTCGGGCTCCGGACTGCAGAGTGGTCCTCCGGCGAGACGGACACGGGAACCGTCGCGACGGTGGTCGTGAACCTCACGGGCGCCAAGGCACTCGCGACTCCCGCGGAGACCGCGGCGGGCATCATCCGTCCGGAATTCCCGGCGGACTCCTTCCAGACCTACCTCCAGTGGCGGCTCCTTGTCCAAGATCGGGTCCTTGGCACCGCCGGCTCCCTGATCTCGTTCGTCCTCCGGTTCGAGAGCCACAGCGACGCCGCGAAGGCCGACACGGACGGAGACGGCATCGGCGAGGCGGTCGAACTCAACACGTACGGGACCTTGCCCGTTGCCGCCGATTCGGATCTCGATGGCCTCCCGGATGGATACGAGGTCGCCCCGCACACCCTCACGATCACGGGCGGCAGCCGCACGACGATTTCCTTCGCCGGCACGTGGGGCGGCTCCCAGGGCCTCAGCTTGGGGCCCTCCAAGTCGCTGATCTTGGGAAACGTCAGCGGCGTTCAGGGGGACCTATTCGTCCTGGCGTTCGGGGTCGCAAAGGACGCGGGCGTCATGGAGAGCGTCACGGACGACGTCGGGTCCGCGTGGACTCGCGTCGTCAATGTGTCGAACTCCGGGAATGTTCACCTCGAGATCTGGACCGCCTTCAACGCCGGTCCAACCCGCGCGATCTACGTGAAGCCCAGTGCCGCGAATCTCAAGATTACGATCATCTTGACGCAGTACGCGGGCGTCGGATCCGTGGGCGCGACGGGCACGGGAACGGGATACGGCGTGACGCCCGCGGCGACCGCGCGCACGACGCAGCCGAACGCCTGGGTCGTCGGGGAGACCGCGGCGCAGGGGACCCGCTTGCCGGCCGCGGCGAACGGGACCCTGCGGGCGAGCGTGGCCACGAGCGGCTCTGCGGCATCGAGCAACGTCGGCGGTGCGGCCTCCGACATCCTCGTCATCACCCCGCGGGACCAGCAAGTCAAGTATTCGCTGGGAGGCTCGGAGAACTGGGTCGCCGCAGCCGTCGAACTCGACCCCGCACCGAGGCCCGACTCCGTGATCGTCCTTCCCGCGTTCACGACGGACCCGACGAAATGGGACACGGATGGGGACGGCCTGAGCGATGGCCAAGAGCGCGGCAACGTCTCGATGGGTCAGACGAAAGTGGTCGGCGAAGTCGGCGTCGCGCGGAACGTCGGAGACGGTTGGACGACCGTGTATCTGAGAAACAAGTACACCACGCCGGTCGTGATCGCGGAGCCCACGACCTCCCGAGATCCCGCGTTCAACCACGCGCGCATTCGAGCCGTGTCGGACCATACGTTCCAGATCAAGGTGGAACGGTGGGCGGGTTCCGGCGCCGCCGAGGATGTTTCGTACCTCGTCTTGGAAGCCGGTGACCACGTCCTGCCCGATGGGACCATCGTGGAAGCCGGCACCGCGTCGATCGGGACCACGGTGTCCTCGATCTTCTTCCGGGAGAGATTCTCGTCGCTGCCGTTGATCCTCGTCCAAACGCAGACGACGAACGATGGGAGCCCGGTGATCGCGAAGCGGACGAGTTTCCTATCGGCCACGGCGTTCGGCGCCTACCTGAACGCGAACGGGACAGCTCACGGAGCCGAGGCGATCGGATACGTGGCCGTCACGCCGCAGGTCGATCCCAACGTCTTGGCGACGTGGACCCGGGCGGAGCGCACCTTCTCGACCCCGACGGCCGCCTGGGCGTTCCCGTCCAACTTCACCGCGCCGCCTCTCGTCCTCGCGTGGATGGCGGGCGAACTGTCGGGCGGCGACAAGAACATCGGGCTTCGCCTCACGGCCGTGACGAACGCGAGTGCGTCGATTTACCGCGAGCAGGTCGGGAGCGGCGCGATGGACGTGATCGACTTCTTCGCCTTCGCCGGGCCGACGAACCTCACCGCGCGGATGACGACAGATCCCTTGCGGGTCGACACCGACCGGGATTCTCTGGCCGACGGCCTCGAGGTGAACACCTACGGTTCGAATCCGACGTCGCGGGATACCGACCGAGACAGCATTCCCGATAACATCGAAGTCTCGGACCGGACGATCACGATTCCGGTCAACGGTGCAATCGGCACGTTCACCTTCAAGACGTCTCCGACATCCGATGACACGGATGCCGACGGCCTGAAGGATCCCGACGAGCTCGCGGGCGTCTTGGACCACCGCAACTTGTTCCTCGACATGGCGACGAGGACGGGCTCGGGCGATCTCCAAGACCTGAGCGGCAACGGCGGCGCGGGCAACGTCGCCGGCGCAACGTGCACCGGAACGATCCAAGGCCGCGTTGGCAGCGCGTGCAGTTTCGGCGGAAGCTCGGCCCGTCTGGTCGTCCCGGACTCGGATGCTTTGGATTTCGACCTATCCTTCACGCTGATGGCCTGGGTCCAGCCGACGACGACCGCGCAACCCGAAGGAGCCGGCATTCTCGCGAAAGGAGTCTCGGGGACGGAAGCCTTCGCGATGGACGTCTCCGGGGGCGCCTTCCGAGCCGTGGCGACCGCGAACGGGACACGGATCACCGCCTCGAGTTCCACCCCGATCGTGGCGAACCGATGGTATCTCGTCGCCGCGGTCTACGACGGGCCGAGCCGAACCTTCACTCTGTTCGTGAACGGATCCCAAGCGTCCCCGGTGACCGGCGTCCCGACATCGCTCACGCCGAACGCACACGACATGAGCATCGGGAGCAAGGAGAGCTCCTCCGCCTCGGGCTATGACTTGGGTTTCGTCGGGGTCATCGACGAGGTGCAAACGTGGGACCGGCCGTTGTCCGTTTCGGAAATTTCCGCCTACTACAACCTCACGAGTTCCGCGTCCCCGATCGTCGCTTGGCTGGACATGGGGATCCGGACCGCGTCCGGAGACCTGGCCGATGCGAGCGGCATGGGCCACTCTGGCGTGGCAACGGGCACGACGATCGTTGAGGGCCGTTCCGGCTTCGCCCGGAAGCTTGCCGGTGGCAGCGACGGAATCGCGCTCGTGGGAACCGAACCGGTGAGCTTCGCGAACGGTGCGACGGTGTCGCTCTACGTCCTCGTATCCGCGTACCCGTCGATGGACACCTCGCTCGTCTCGAGGCGGGGCTCCCTCTACCTCAACTTGACATCGGACGGCCGCGTGATGTGGACGAACGACAAGGGCTCGAGCCTCGTGAGCCCGAGTTCAATCGGCCTGAATCGGTGGGTCCGGATTGCCGCCACGGCGAGCTCGAGTACCCTGACGATCTATGTCGATGGCCTCCAAGTAGCGTACGGCCCCGGAGGGGTCCCACCCACCCCGCCGACGCCCTCGCCGCCGATCGTCCTGGGATACGCGGAAGGATTGTCCCATCTCTCGGGTAGCCTCGACGAAGTTCTGATCCTCAACGCGGTCCCGCAGTCGGCACGGACGTTCCTCGACCTCGGCGCGCGCGGAATCCAGCTGAATCCGAACGCAACGGACACGGACGGCGATGGCCTCGCAGACGGGCAGGAACTCGTCGTCCAGGCGTTCAAGACCGCGAAGCGATACCCGCTGCCCGAGGACTCATCTGCGACCGCCCGTCGGCTCGACATGACGGGCCGAACATGGGCAACGTGTCCGCGACGTTCGGACACCTGACCTCCGACTCCCCGACGGCGCCGCAAGACCACCTCTTCGCCTTCCGACCTGCAAGGTCCAATGTGGGCGAGGCGAACAACTTCACCTCGTACGATCTTCTCCAGAGGCCGGTTTCGTCCGGCGACACTTGGTACGTCCCGGCCGATTTCACGTCCTTCGCGCCCTTCTGGTTCGTCAAGGGAACAGCGAACCTAAGTGCATACGACCATGGCCAGCTCGAGTACGCCCAAGTGCAGTTCACGGCCTCGACACTCCCGAACCGCAACGACACAGACCGCGATGGGCTCAACGACTCCGAGGAGGTCAACCCCGGGTCCGACGGGTTCCGGACGAACCCGTGGGCCGTCGACACGGACGCGGATGGCGTGGGGGACGGCTTGGAATCTGGCGGTTGGTCATTCTCCGGTCCATCGATCGGACCCGACCCTGGCGGGTTCCGCACGGATCCCACCCGGATTGACACGGACCGGGATGGCATTCCGGATCGAAGGGACCGCATGCCCCTCGGCGACGGGTTCGTCCTGATCAGCATCCTTTCCGCCTCGGTCGTAGGCGAGGACCCCCACAACCCCGGGAACGTCACGAAGCCGTTCGTGAAGGCGACGATCTCGGGCAACGACACGTACACCCCGTACCTCCAGAACGGCACGGGCTCGTGGAACACGACGTGGAACGGCGAGACCCTCGAAGGTCACCGACTCGCGGTGGATGTGCCGGACGACCAGATGTCGATTGACTTCACGGTTGCGATGTGGTCGTACGATTCAAGCGGAGCCGACAACCACACGGCCATCGGGATTGCGAGGGAGCATTTCGGAGGCGAATGCTACGACGTGAACGAGGTCACGCGGACCTACGAGATCGGCTCCGTGGGCGGGTCGACGAGGTACGAGTTCGCGGGCGGGTGTTCCTCCCTCTACGCGGACCCCCTCGTCGTCGTGGTCTCGACGATCGCCCCTGCGCGGGTGGGGTCTCGGCTCATCCTGCCCTTGGATTATTCCGGCGTGTACAACGTCACGGATTCCGCGGGCTCGATCCTCAGCCGCCGATACGTCGGCGAGCCTCGGTTCGTGGCCCTCGTGCTGAACGTCACGTCCACCGGAGACTGGGCCTGCGTCACGCCGGACGGGTGCGACGACGCGCCGATCGGCCCGAAGGTCCTGTTCATCCCGCGGTCCGTGTTCCACGACACGTTCTTAGGCAAGAAACTCGCCGACGGGAACAAGACGGACGTGCCGGATAACCTGTCGTTCTACCAAAACGGCACGGGCTCGAACAACTCCGATGCGTTGCAACAGGTCATCGCGGGGAACGTCACCGCCGACGAGTACTTCCGGATCCTCGGATGGCTCCTGCGGAACGGGACGGGCAATGCGACGAACCGCGTCGTCAATGAGACAGGCGACCTCTTCCTGTACAGCCTCCCGGACGATGCGATCCGCCTCGTCGGCTACCGGCCCATCCCGGTGGCCAAGTCGGTCAGCTACCGCTTCTGTCCGCCGGGCGGCTGCGTCGAGCCTCCGCCGCCGCCGTGGTGGGAGCAAATCTGGCGCGGGATCGTGATCGTGGCGACGTTCATCCTCTCCGGAATCCTGTTCGTCGCGAACGCCTTCGTGCAACTCGGGAAGATCCTCGTCGCGGTCGGATCGTGGATCGTCCGGCAGATCGTCGCGTTCATCGATTTCGTCGCGGGCGCGCTGCAGGCGGCCGCAAAAGCGCTAGCCCAGGTTCTTGATTGGGTTGCGACTTTCGTAACTAATCTCCTCCTGACCTTGTTGAAGCCGATCCTCGACGCTCTAGAACAATACCTGGCCGGTGTCCGCGACACCGTCCGGGCTGGTTCGGTAGAATTGTTGAGCGCCAATCCGAGCCCGGAAGAGCACGCGGATCGCGCGGCCGAGCTCGTTGCAGCGCTGCTCCTCGGCGGCACTTTTCTGCTTTTCCTGGCCTTGGCACTCGCTCTCCTCGCGGTCGATGTGGCTGCGAAGCCAATCACCACCATTGCCGGCATCGTCGTCCCCTTGCTTATAGGGGTTGCCATGGGACTGATTTTCGGGGCTGTGCTCGTAGGCCTCATCCCGATTTCTAGTGCGGACACTGGGCGAGCACCAGACAACGTTGACTTCATACCAGAATTCGTTATCGACTTCATACCGGCGGACGCGTGGTGGAGCGCCCGTGCTCCATTGACATTTGGTCGGTTTGCGGGAACCATCTTCATCATACTCGTGAGACACTTCGTTCTCCACGATCCGATCGGCGTAGCGCGGATTGCGGAGTCGATGTTGTTGTCCGTTACCGGTTTGATCTTGTTCATCGTCTCTCCGCAGCTGCAAGGCAGCGCTAGCCTAATTGGGACCGCAATCGGCTTCGCCTTCGCCCTTTTCGGTTTCATAAGGGTAGCGCTTGGTGCTCGCCTGAAGACAATTGCGCCGCTAGTGTATTATGCCGCGTTGGCATTGGCTATTGCATCACTGGCGACGGGAGGTCTTTCACTCGCTCGGCTGGGGTGATGAATGTATGCGGTCCGAGACGCTTCCGGAACAGAGCTCCGAGGACGAGAAATTTCATCGAAGGGTTGATCTCGCATTCGGGTCCGTCTTACTTCTCATTGCGACAACCTGGGTCGCGGGCCTCATCAACGTCTACTATGGGACAGGTTGGGATCCCTTGGAAATTCGCAGGTCAATGAGCGACCCAACGAGCTACGTCGTCGTTGTCGCTCTGATCTTGGTTGCGCTCGTTCTGGGTATCTGGAAGACCATTGCCGGACTGCGTGGACGGCGAAAACCTGGACCGGCGACCGGCGACACGTGATCCACTCCGTCGGTGGCTGCGGGGGTGGTATTCGATGTTTCTGTCGCAGCAGAAGCTCGCAAACGCGTGCGGAGAGCGCCAAACGGAGCCGGATGCTGAACGTGACCTCCCGTTCGTGAAGGCCACGACCAACGGGAACACGACGTACACCCCGTACCTCCAGAACGGGACGGGCTCGTGGAACACGACGTGGAACGGCAAGACGCTCGACGGCCACCGCCTCGCGGTAGATGTGCCGGACGACCAGACCACAATCGACTTCACGCTCAAAATGTGGTCATACGATTCGAGCGGGGCCGATAAACACACGGACATCGGGCTTAGGAGAGTACACGCCGGCGGCGAATGCTATGACGAGAACGAGGTCACGCGGACCTACGAGATCGGCTCCGTGGGCGGCTCGACGAGGTACGAGCTCGCCGACGGCGGCTGTTCCTCGATATACGCGGTCTCGCTCGTCGTCGTGGTCTCGACGGTCACCCCGGACCGGGTGGGCTCGCGGCTCATCCTGCCCTTGGACTACTCCGGCGTATACAACGTCACGGATTCGACGGGGGCGCTCGTGAGCCGCCGGTACGTCGGCGAGCCTCGGTTCGTGGCCCTCGTGTTGAACGTGACGACCGCCGGGGACTGGACGTGTGTCACGCCGGACGGATGCGACAACGCCACAGTCGGGGCCCACGTCCTCTTGGTGCCCCGGTCCGTGTTCAACGACACGTTCTTGGGCAAGAAGCTCGCCGATGGCAACTCGTCGGAGATCCCGGACAATCTCGCCTTCTACCAGAACGGCACGGGCTCGAACAATTCCGATGCCTTGCAGCAGGTCATCGCGGGGAACGTCACCGCCGACGAGTACTTCCGGATCCTCGGATGGCTCCTGCGGAACACGACGGGCAACGCAACGAACCGTGTCGTGAACGTGACGGGCGACCTCTTCCTCTATTCCCTCCCCGACGACGCGATCCGCCTCGTCGGCTACCGGCCCGTGCCCGTCGCCCATTCCGTCAGCTACCGGTTCTGTCCGCCCGGCGGGTGTGTGGAACCTCCTCCGCCGCCTTGGTGGGAGCAGATCTGGCGCGGGATCGTGATCGTGGCGACGTTCATCCTCTCCGGGATCCTGTTCGTCGCGAACGCGTTCGTCGTGTTGGGCGAGATCCTCGTCGCCGTCGGATCGTGGATCGTCCGGCAGATCGTCGCGTTCATCGATTTCGTCGCGGGCGCGCTGCAGGCGGCGGCAAAGGTGCTGGGGCAGTTCTTCGACTGGATTCTGGACATTGCGCGGCAAACCCTGAATGCGTTGCTCGCACCAATCCTCGGGCTGCTGGAATCGTACAAGGAAAGGATAAGAGCGGGCACTGCCGAAGCGTTCACGGAATTCGAGGGGGACAATCCCAGCATGGAAGAGCACGCAGATCGTGCTGCGGCCTTGATGTTGGCCCTCTTCATCACGGGATCCCTCGAAATCTTCGTCGCACTCTTCCTCGCCCTGGTTGCGGCAGAAATCATCCTCACGCCTTACACGACCCTCGCTCGAGCGCTTCTGCCAATCATCACAGGCCTGATCATAGGCCTGATCGTCTCGGCCGTCGGGCTCGCCGTCTTGCCTGTGGCTGGAGCTCAGCCGGGGACGCCGCAGCAGGAGGCTATTCCCAACCAGGTCGTCGATTTCGTGCCTCCGTCCGCTTGGTGGAATGCCCGTGCGCCCTTCGTGATCGGCCGGTTCCTCAGCACGTTCGTCTTGTTGGTTATCGGAAAGGCAGGTTTGACGGTCCGCACGGCCATATCCGTTGGATTGTCCATTGCCGCCCTTGCACTCTTCTTCATTGGGCCCACGCTCTCTGGCGGCTGGGCAATTTTTGCCGCCGTTTTTGGTCTTGGTTCGGCCTTGGTGAGTCTGCTCTTGGCCATTACGGCCTCGCTCAAGACGGCCTTGCCAGTGGTTTGGTATTTCTCTGTCGGGCTTGCCGTCATCTCGATAGCGGTCGCGGGCGCATCGTTGGCCGCCGTTACCTAGGGGGAATCGGGTGTCGATGAAAGCCGGACCTGTGATGGAGCGGCGTGGCTATTGGCTCAAAGACATTATCGCATTAGGGGCGCTGAGCGGCGTGAGTCTGCCGGGCGCTGCCCTCTTCTTGTGGTCGATACTGAGTAGCTATTTTGCAGGAATGGGCCCGCCGTACTCCGATCCTATACCATATTGGCTGGCTTTCTTTACAATCGCCTTGGGCGGCGTCCTTGCCCTCCTAGGCTTCTTGTCGCGACAGCGGGGGGTCATCGACGAAATCCAAGTGGCGCCACCTTGGTATCTGTTCGTTCAGCTGCGCAGAGTAAGACGGATTCCGTTTATGATGGTCAGGGAGGTCAAGGTCGAGAATTCAGGTCCGCTAGGACGAGCGGTTTTGACGTTGGCCAACGGAAGACGCCTGCGAATCGACCTCGCGGACTTCGAGGATCCCACGAAGGCTTCGCGGATCATCGAAACCGCGGCATCAAAACTCAAGCCCGCTCAGAGGTAGGTTCCATTCCGGTCGGATTCGTGGGTCACCCCGGACCTACGATGTTGGCTCCAGGGGCAGGGTCGATGGGATACGAGTTCAAGGGCGATCGTTCTTCGCTCTACACGGACGCGCCCGTTGTCGTGGTCTCGACGATCGCCGGAACGGATGTGCGAGCCTCGATGCGTCACGCCGGAAGGATTCAACGACACGCCGATCGAACCGGAGGTCTGTTCGTCCCTCGATCCGTGTTCCGCGACACCTTCAGGGGCACGAAGCTCGCCAAACGGAAACGCCACGGACCTGCCCTATGACCTGGTCTTCTACCAGAACGGCACGGGCTCGAACAACTCCGATGCACTGCAGAGGTCATCGCGGGGAACGTCACGGCGGACGAGTACTTCCGGATCCTCGGATGGCTCCTTCGGAACGGGACGGGCAACGCGACGAACCGCGTCGTGAACGTGACGGGCGACCTCTTCCTGTACAGCCTGCCGGACGACGCGATCCGCCTCGTCGGCTATCGGCCCATTCCGGTGGCCAAGTCGGTCAGCTACCGCTTCTGTCCGCCGGGCGGCTGCGTCGAGCCTCCGCCGCCGCCGTGGTGGGAGCAGATCTGGCGCGGGATCGTGATCGTGGCGACGTTCATCCTCTCCGGGATCCTGTTCGTCGCGAACGCCTTCGTGCAACTCGGGAAGATCCTCGTCGCGGTCGGATCGTGGATCATCGCGCGTATCGTCGACCTGATCAACCTCGTCGCGAGCGCGCTGCAGGCAGCGGCGAAAGCCCTCGACCAACTTGCCGACTGGCTTGTGAAATTCGCAGTAGGTCTCTTCAGTACCATCTTCCAACCTATTTTGGACAACCTCAAGGCCGCGCGTCTTCTCCTCGGCCTGGGCTTGCTCGACGCGATTGAGAGAGCTCTGCTCGGAATCAAAAATGGACTCGATCCAGCGGTCGTTTCTTCGAGCTTCTCCAGAGACCTGGGGGCAGCTGTCTCGACCATCCTCTTGATAGCCACCCTAATCGCTGTCGGATTTGCAATCGCGGTGGTCGCGCTTGCGCCATTCAGCTGGGCGATCGCGCTAATAGCGATTGCTGTGGTCGTCGGGATCGGAATAAGCTTGTTGGGCGCGTCCAGCCAACCTGTGAGCCTTACACCGATGGTCATCGCACCCGGCTTAGGAGCCGACCAAGTGGTTGGCACTACAATCGGATTCATTGGAATTGAATGGACCCCGGAGCTGAAGCGCGCCTTGGTCAGCGTCATAATCGGTGGTTGGGGGGTTGTCATAGGGACAGTCGGATTATCGAAACCCTTGGGTGTGGGCGCGCTCGTTCTTGGGATCGCATCCTTGCTGATTTCGTGGGCCGCGGTTGGCGCAATCGCATACTTCTTGTCATCCTACCAAGTCGAGTTGGCTACAATACTCTCCGCTGGGACGGCAATTGCCTCCATGGTGCTTGGGATTCCTTCGCTGTTCACCCCGCTGTACCCTCTCGGCCTCATATCCATCGCGCTTGGCGTCGTCGCAATACTTGTATCGCTGAATATCTTGCTGCCGCTTCGAATCAACTTACCCCAGGCTATTCGGTGATGAGCTTGCTTCCGGCGAATGAACCCCAAGACTCCGCGAGGAGGATGGTTAACGCTGCGAGAGAAAGACTTCGCTGGGTAGACTCCCTAGCCTCCATCGTTGTCCTTCTTGCAGTCCTCGGTTTCGTGGGTCTCTCCAGCGTTCTGACGACCGAAGGAAGCGCGAGCATCACCAATCTCGTGATTGTCATCATCGCTTTCATATGGATCCCTCCCGTAGCCCATGTGGCGCAGTCTCGTGTCACTCCGAAATATGTCTACGTCTCTCGCGATTCCGTGGGCTGGTCGTCTTCTGAAACAGCGGACACTAGATTTGTGCACAGACGGGATCTCGTCAATGTCACCAGGCGGACGAAGTCTGAGGCCCACCGCCGAGCGACGGTTTGGATAGAGTTCGACCTTGCTCCAAAGTCAATCCTCGCTAGGCGACGTTACATCGCTGTATCGGATGAAATCGCGAGTGCGATCGCCCAGTGGTGGCGAGGCTGAAATCAAGGAACATCCCGTGGACCATCTGCTTGTACGGCGCTGCTCCGGACGCTGGCGGCTTCTCGGCGGACGACCTCGGCGTCCAGTCGCTGTTGTCGGCATTATCCGTGCGATACCCGTCCTATAGCCATTGAATATTGTCGGAGTGATTCTGAATCTGATCCTAGCCGGGCTTGCCTTCGCCGGTTTCGCAGCTGCGGTGGCGCACCTAGTGAGAGCTAGATGACGAATGGGGCGGACCAACGGAATGCAGAATCAAAGGCCCATCCGCTTGGCAATCAACGGGTCTATGGTCTTTTGGTTCATCGCGATTCTCATCGGCCTGTTCGTGATCCCGGCCATCGGCGCACCACTTGCGTTCACTTGGGCCGGTCTCCTCACAATCGCAGTAATCGGCACGTTCATCATACTCCACTTCCAGCCTCTCTCGATTGAACTCGCCGACGAGACCCTGCGCGTGCGGTGGCTCCGTCGACGCCGGAATGTGCAATCGTCGTCCGTGCGGACCTACGCGTTCCTCGTCGATCAGAAATACCTGGGAAGGGATTGGCCCGCGAGGTTCTATTCCCTGCACGTGTACCTTCTGAATGGCCGGAGGATCCTCGTGGGGGGGATTAGAGGGGCCCGTCGCGAAGGTCCTCCTCGAGAGGCTGCCCTCGAGCAAGTCCGAGCTTCGTGTCTACGCTGGCAGGCGTCGGCTCGAACTTCGACCGGTAGGGCTTGGCTGATCTCCGGATTCCGTATGTGGTCTTCGATTCGAGCGAATCCAACGACCCCGTGCGGTGGGGATCAGAGACCGGCCATAGCCGTGCATCTTCCTAGCGTCCATCGGTTTCGCAGTAGGCGCGATTGCATGGTACTCCGCAGTCAATATCTTCAGCAACATCTGTTGAGGTGAAGTCACGAATAGGAGCCCTGACGGGAGTCATGGTGCCGCCGGGCAAGATGAACGGCTGTCCAACGCACCGACGGTCGCCTCCTTCGCAGTGATTGGAGTCATCTTTGTATTCGCCGCCCTCCTCTTGCTCTCCGAGGGGCCACTGCGAACGGGGACGTTGGCAGACGCTTCGTACTACCTGGTGCTCTTCCTATTTGTCGCGATGGCGCTTGCCCTCTTTGTTGCGGCTTTCCAGTTCCCCTACGCTGTGGAAGTCTCTAACGAGGGTTTGGGCCTCAGGTACATTCACCGAAAAGAGATGGTACCGGCTGCCCGAATTTCGATGATTGAAGCCCGGGGAGGGTTCGTGGGTCGTAGCTGCTGGATCGTGTTTGCAAACGGAGAAGCTAAGCCGATTGGGATAAGGAACCGACGTCTGCCGGAACGCTGGCGCCGCTTCCATGCGCACGCGGCGACCCACGACGCCAATAAGGACCGATCCCGATACTGATGTCGCCGAGCGCATGTGACCGCGGCTTTACGGAAGCGAAGGTTCGCGCTACTGGCGCTCGAATTGCAGAAGCCGGGGTCAGTGCAAGCGTCTTCGTATTGGCCGAGGCGTACGGGACAGCGAATTCGGAAGGCGTCTTCGCGGTGGGCCGCGCGTCGGGACCGTTATCGCTCTCGATTCCGAGCCCGTCTGAATTATCTATCCCCCGGGAGGGTGCCCGAGCGGAGGTAACTCTGCCACGGCCGGCAATCGAGTGTTTCGCCTCCGAAACCGGAGTCCCCTCGTCTTCGCATTTCTGAGCGCTGCCCTCCTCCTCGCCACCGCGCCCGGTGCCCTCGGGGCAACGCACCACTCTTGGATGCCCCCTTCGTACCATGTGCCGCCGTTCGGTGCGGATTCGGGAACCGTGACCCCGCAGGTCGCCCCGGGAGGCGCATGGACGTTCGTCGGCAACAGCTCGGTCGGCGCGGACTACCACGGTCTCGCCTACGATTCAGGAGCGGGCGTGTTCATCCGATTCGGTGGGATTCAGGCGGACGGCACGACGGTGACCTTCAAGATCCCTTCCGCGGAACTCAAGACCGTGCAGCCGTTCACGGTCACGTCGGGGATGACGACCGTCCTGACCCTCCGCGTCGATCTAGCCCGCTCGATCGTGCTCCACGGCTCCGCGGCGAACTTCACTCCGGTCCTCGGAGCGATCGGGATCATCTGACGATTTGGCCGCACAGCGGGTATGCCGCAATAGGAGGCGTCGAGGCCGCGGGCAGACTGTCCTGCGAGCGCTTGCGTCGCGCGTAGGGGGCTCAGCGCTCCGAACCGAAACGTCCGAGGGAATTACGCCACGGAGACTGCGCGGCGATGCTCGGCACGTGTGGGTCCCGAAACACATCTACCAGCCTCGGTCCGCGCTTGGGCGATTGTTCTCGACATAACGTCCTCGGGGCTCCCACGCCCGTCCACTTTCTGAAATGGCTCTTCGCGCTCGGCTATCCGCACCACGCGGGAAGCGTGAGCAGCGGATGGGGAACGGTTCCGGCAAAGGCCGCTTCGGGGCGACCCTAATATAGCGGGTGTCCTCTGGGCCGAACCGACGGGACCGGACGGCCATCATGGGCACAATCCTCCGTTTGCTCGCATCGTTCCTCCGCTTGGCTCCGAAGGACGTCGCGAACCTCTCCTTCCTCTACTTCGCGACGTTCATCATGCGGGCCGCCGCGTTCGCGGGGGTCGCGGTGATGCAAGACGTGAGCGCCCGAACCCTCGACGCGTTGGGGCGGGGTCTCCTCTTCGCCGTGTACCCGCTCGCAGAAATCGCGACGGTCGGCTATCTTGGCACGCTGTGCGACCGGGTCGGGAGGAAGCGGATCCTCGTCTTCGCGCATCTCGTGACCGCCGCGGCCGTGTTCCTGTTCATCCCGAGCATCAGTCCGGTCGTCCCCGCGGGGGTGCAGCCGTTTCTCGTCGCCGTGTGCTTCGTGATGTTCGGAGTCGGAGCCGCGGCGAAAGTCGCGTCGACCCTCGCGATGATCAACGACCACTCGAGTCGCACGAACCGCGCACAGCTCATGGCGTTCTTCGACCTCGTGACGTTCGGCGGCCTCGTCGGGGGCTTCGGCGCGGCCTTCCTCGCCCTGAACGCGTTCGGGATCTCGGATGCGTCCGTCCTCGCGGTCGGCGGCATCGGCGTCACGGTGAGCGTCGTCATGGTCCAGTTCCTCGTCCGGGAGACCCCCTTCACGCCGGAGACGCAGCGCGGGACCCTCGAGCTCCTGCGGACCGTCCTCCGGAACCGAGACATCCAGCGGCTCCTACCGGTCTACGTCCCCGTGGTCGCCCTGTACGGCTACGTCATCACCTTCACCGACAACCTTCTCGGGGCGGGGAGCGAGGGTTCGGCGACGACGACCCAGCTGCTCATCATCGTGGCGTCCCTGGGGATTCCTCTGGGGGCCTCGCTGGCGGTGAGCGGGAGGCTCTCCGACCGAGTGCGGCTGCGCCGGCCGTTCATGGGGCTCGGCCTCGCGTGCTTCGGCGGCCTCGCAATCCTCTTGGCGCTCGCGGCGCGGCCCGGTGGCGGCGCGGACACGGCGCAGCTCGTCTCCCGCTGGCCCCTGATTGCGATCCTCGCGGCGGGTGCCGGGACGTTCCCGCCCGCGGCGCTCGCCTACTTGGGGGACGTCGTCGGTCATGCCGTCACGGGCACCGCATTCGGAATCTACTCCGTCATCTTTGGATCCGGGCTTATCGTCGGACCCATCCTCGGTGGCGCTCTCACGCAGGCGCTCGGACCCCTCGCGTTCGCGGTGATCGCCCTCGGCCTCATTGGCATCTCCGGTGTCGGCGTGTTGTTCATCCGCGAGCCGCTGAAATTCCCGCGGACCCCCATGGGGCCGGAGACCGTCGTGCCGCCGGAGAAACGCTGACCCGGTCCGCATGCGTTCGCGTGATTCTGACGTCGCCGGATTGAAGTACCCACGGCCTCGTCGCACGGACGTGGCGTCGAGCACCACGAGCCTCCTGGACCTGGACCCGATCGCCTACTTCGCGATGGGCGGATTCGCGCTGTTCTTCGGCCTCTTCTTCCTCGTGTTCCTCTGGGACATCCCGCTCTTCTTGTACCTCTGTGGCCCGGTGACGTTCATCCCGGGCGTCATCGCGGTGACGATCGGGGTCCGCCAGTGGCGGCGCGAGCGGGCGGTCCTCGAGTTCGTGGAGTGGGTTAAGTCCCAGCGGCGGATCAAGATGGACCTCATGGCGCAGCGGATCGGCAAGACGCGCTACGAGACGGAGAAGCTGCTCGGCAAGGCGCTGGACAAGGGCTTCGTGAAGGGCGCGATCGACCGCACGACCGACGAGTTCGTGCTCGAAGAGGCCGTGAAGCAGGAGCATTTCGTCGGGCAGTGTCCCCATTGCGGCGGGAACGTGGACACGTGGTACTTCCCGGAGGAACGCGTCTCCTGCCCGTACTGCGAGCGGGCGATCTCCGTCCCTGCGAACGCGTGAGTGGGGCAGGTCGCCACCCTTATATAGCACATGGATTTTAGAGCGCACCTTCCGAGGAACCTCCTTTGGCCCGCGGCCTCTTCGCAGCGCGTAAGCTCAAGAACGAACGGCAGACGAGACGCTGGTCCGACCGGTACTACAAGAGGCGCGTGCAGCACCTCAAGGAGAAGTCGGACCCGCTCGAGGGATCGCCGCAGGCGAAGGGCATCGTCCTCGAGAAGGTCGCGATCGAGGCGAAGCAGCCGAACTCCGCGCTGCGGAAGTGCGTGAAGGTCCAGCTGATCAAGAACGGCCGGCAGGTGACGGCCTTCGCCGTCGGCGACGGCGCGATCAACTTCATCGACGAGCACGACGAAGTCCTCGTCGAAGGGATCGGCGGGCGGATGGGGCGATCGTACGGGGACATCCCGGGCGTGCGTTACAAGGTGATCCAAGTCAACGGGGTGTCGCTCGACGAACTCGTGCGCGGCCGGAAAGAGAAGCCCGTGAGGTAGGCCGATGGAACCCGAGCCGACGCCCCCTCCGGAGACACCGCCACCGCCGCCTCCTGAGGCGCCGCCTCCGCCGCCCGAGGCCGCGCCGGCCATCGAACCCGCGGCGACGACGGAAGGTCCTCCGGAAACCGCCGCAGAAGGCGAGCCGGCTCCGGTCGTCGAGAAGCCCAAGCGCGAGCCGAAGAAAGCCAAGAAACGGCCCAGCTATGAAATGAAGCTCTTCGAGAAGTACGACCTGAACGAGGTGGTCGTGCACGACGCCGGACTCGCGAAGTACATGAACCTCTCACCGATCGTCATCCCACACACGGGTGGGCGGTACGCGAACAAGCCGTTCGGCAAGGCCAAGTCGAACCTCGTCGAGCGGCTGATCAACGGCATGATGCGCACGGAGAATTACACCGGAAAGAAGGCGAAGTCCTATCGGGTCGTGCGCACCGCGTTCGAGATCATCGCGCAGAAAACTGGGAAGAACCCTGTGCAGATCCTCGTCGATGCGCTCGAGAAAGCCGCGCCCCGCGAGGAGATCACGCGCCTCCGGTTCGGCGGCATCAGCGTGCCCCGCGCCGTCGACGTCGCCCCTTCCCGACGGCTCGACCTCGCCCTGCGCAGCATCACGACCGGGGCGGTCTCGGCGACGTTCAAGAACCGCAAGCCCGTCGAGGAGTGCCTCGCGGACGAAATCCTCATGGCGGCGAAAGGCGACATGCAGAGCTCCGCGATCGCGAAGAAGGAGGAGCTCGAGCGGGTCGCATCCTCCGCGCGATGATTCGCCCCCCTCCGGACCGAAGCCTTAATTAGGTTCGGTCTTCTGCGACATTCCTTGTTCAGATCAAGGAGCCCGAGCGATGGGACGTAAGGAAGAAAATATCAAGAAAGCCCAGGCGTTGCTCCACCTGAAGGACCGCATCCGCAACATCGGCACCGCGGCACACATCGACCATGGCAAATGTTGTCATGGTAGCACGCGGATCTGGGTCAGCGGCGAGTGGGTAACCGCTGAGAACCTCTGGGCCCGCTTCGAAAATCTTTCTGCCGTTCCGAACGCTCACGGCGCAGAAGTCAAGGATCTGATCCATGAGGACCTGTGGACTCTTTCGCTCGACGTGCGTTCAGGCAGGACTCAGTTCTCGCAAATTACTCACGCTTGGCGACTTCCTGCCACGGAGCCACTCGTCGAAATCGAGAGTCGCGACGGGAGAATCATCCGGACCACTCCTGAACATCCGTTCGTCGTCGGATCGGAACAGTCGCTTCAATTTCGAGCTGCTCGTGATCTCAGGAAGGGGGATGTGCTTGCGGTCCCGAGGACACTGCCATCTCAGGGCGACGGCGAGAATTGGGCAGATCTGGAATCAGAGATGGTACTTCGCCTTGCGGAAGATCCGAATTTCTTGTTCAAGCTGACGGATCCCGGGGAACAAATCGCGAAGGAGAGCGGTGCCATCCGCGGGGAATCTCTTCTCGCGAGATTCAGGGAGCTCGCGACACCGCCGGCGAGCATCTATGAGTTTGTGGAATCAATCTGGTATGAGCCCTGCAAGACTACGAGTCGAGCGTCCCGACCGATTCGCCTGCCGAAGCGAGCCGAGCTGGAGGAATTCTTCTGGTTCGTCGGCCTTCTGTACGGCGACGGGGATGGGAATTGCGTCATTACCGGGGCCGATAAGCAGCTCCTGACCCGAGCCCTCCGATTCATCAGAAAGCTATCTCCGGGCGCGAGTCTTGCGCGCGATTCCGGGCGGCCAATCTACAGGCTACACCCTGGCTCGAATAGTTTCGTTCAGCTCATGCATTCCCTGTTCGGGTACCCGCTTCGACGCAAGGCGTGGAGCATCCGGTTACCGAGTCAGTTGCACACGGCGCCGCTACCCTTGGCTGCGGCGTTCATCCAAGGATACCTAGATGCAGACGGGACCGTTGAGAAGGCGCGCTCCGCCGTTTCGGCGACGAGTGTGTCCGAACCGTTCCTGGATGAGCTCCAGCTCCTCCTCTTACGGTTCGGTGTGAGGGCAATCTTCAACCGGGAGAGAGGCCGCTCAACGCTCTACGTTTCGGGTCGACGGAATCTTTCACGCCTTCCGGATTTCAGTGACCCTAGCAAGGCCTCTCTTCGAAAGAAACTGGAGGCTAAGTCGAAGACCTCCTACGTCGTGGACCTGTTACCCGTGAGATGGGAACGGATACGGCCAAACGACTACAAGAGTCGCTTTTACGCGCTGGCCAGCGAGCGCCCGTCGATCCGGTCCTTGCTACTGATGGCGGGTCCTGACATCGCAGCGGTCGAACACCTCATGAATGAAGATGTGGCGTTCGTTGAGGTGAACCA
>WNFZ01003190.1_pt1 | contig 19533 bp, 18 predicted proteins | sample 5400081 | NCBI WGS metagenome assembly WNFZ01 (sample SAMN13153365, study PRJNA577476) | soil metagenome | isolation source: 80 cm soil or saprolite under grassland replicate 1 | place: USA:California | collected 2016-06-15
CGCCGACGAGCGGCGGCGCACGACGGTCGCGCACATTTACGCCGTCGGCGACTGCGCCGGCTACTGGCAGCTGGCGCACACCGCCTTTCGCGAGGGGGAGGTTGCGGCCGAGAACGCGTGCGGCCACGAGGCGGTCGTCGACAACCGCGCGGTCCCGCGGCCGATCTACACGGATCCGGAGATCGCAGGTGTGGGGCTGACGGAGGCCGAGGCCCGGGAGCAGTACGGCGACGACGTCGCGACCGGAATGTTCCCTTGGGTGGCGAACGCGCGCGCGGTGATGCAGAACGAGACGGTGGGCTGGGTCAAGTCCATCCACGAGACGCGCTACGGCGAGCTGCTGGGGCTGGTCATGGTCGGACCCCACGTCACCGATCTGATCGAGGCCGGTGTCGTGGCGATCGACGCCGAAGCGACCGTGGAGACCGTCGCGGACGGCATGGCTGCGCATCCGACGCTCTCCGAGGCGATCAAGGAAGCAGGCCTCGTCGCACTCGGGCGGGCGATCCACCTGCCGCCGCGGCGGCGCGCCGAGGCGACGGCTTAACGACAGGTTTGAAAGTACCTGGATCGGGGCGAGAATCGTTATCTAGAAGGCACATGGCGTCAGCGGCTCCTGAGATTCCGGCCCTAGCCCGAGATCAGGCTTTCGAGACCCTCTACCGTCGCCACGTCAAGGACGTCTATCACTACGCGCTCGCTCTGCTGCGGAATCCGGCCGACGCGGAGGACGTCACTCAGACGACGTTCCTGAATGCGTACCGCGCCTACAAACGCGGGGACGAGATCCTCAAGCCGCAGAACTGGCTGATCAAGATCGCGCACAACGTCGCACGCACGCGGTATGCGCGCGCCAGCCGCCGCGTCATGGAGGTGCCGCTCGAGGAGCACATCGACCAACTTGCGGTCCCCGAGGAGGAGAAGCCGAATGTGGAGGGCGTGCTACGAGCCCTCGGTCGCCTCCCGTTCAATCAGCGCGCCGCTCTGCTGATGCGCGAGCTCGAGGGCCGCTCCTACGCCGAGATCGCCGACACGCTCGGTGTTTCTGTTTCTGCCGTGGAAACGCTCATCTTCCGTGGACGCCGGTCACTGCGACTCCGCGCGTCGGCGCTTCGTGCCCTGGCCGCCGTGCCGCTGCCCAGCTCGCTCACCCGGCTGTTCGAGGGGAGCGGCGTCGTGGCCGGTGGAGGTGCGCTGGCCGGGTCCGGCTTGCTCGTGAAAGCCACCGTTGCGCTCCTCGCCGGCGCAGTCGGGACGGGCATCGCTAGCGACCGCACCAGGCCGGCCGCTGCGGCGGGCGAAGCTGCCTCGCCTGCGGTCACCGCGCCGCCATGGGCGGCAGTGGACGGTTTCGTGGCCGGGACGGGGCCCGATGGTCTCAGCCTCGCCGGGGCTGGGCCCGCTGCCCGAAAGGCCGTTGGCGCGGCCACGCAACGGACAGGAAGCCACCGCGCGGTCACGTTCTCGGCGACGAAGACGCCTGCCGAAGCGACGTCAGCGGGCGGAACGACGTCTGCAACCGGGACGAGCCCCCTGGCCGGCGCGACGGCGAGCGTCAGCATCGCCGTGGCGCCTGTAACTGAGCTCGTCAATACGGTTGAGGAAACCGCGTCAGAGTCGGCGGAATCACTACAGGTCGAAGCGCCTAGCCTTCCCCCGGTGGAGGTCGAGCTTCCTCTGCCGGCGCCGCCTCCCCTTCAGTTGCCTTAAGTCCGCAAAGAGAAAGAGGGTCGCAAGATTCGACCGGAGCGGGTATCTACTAGGTCATGACGCCCCTGCTGGCGCAGAGACCTCGTTCGGACCGGGCCTTCGAGCGGCTCTACCGGAAACACGTCGGAGACGTGTACCGCTACGCGCTCGCCGTCATGCGGAATCCCGCGGACGCCGAGGACGTAACCCAGACGACCTTTCTGAACGCCTATCGCTCGTACACCGAGAAGGGCAATCGGCCGGAGAAGCCGCAGAACTGGCTGATCGCGATCGCCCACAACGTCTGCCGCCAGCGCTTCCGGCAGTCCGCGCGCCGTCCGGCGGAGGTCTCCTTCGAGGACGACATCGCCGATTCGATCCCGGACGACGACACGCCGACGGGCGACGACATCCGGCGCGCGCTCGGCCATCTCGCCTTCAATCAGCGCGCGGCACTGGTGATGCGCGAGCTCGAAGGGCGCTCGTATGTCGAGATCGCGGAGATCCTCGAGCTCTCGACGAGCGCCGTCGAGACGCTCATCTTCCGTGCCCGCCGCGCATTGCGCGAGCAGCTCGAGGGCTCGTTGACTTGTGGGGAAGCTGAGCTGGCCATCTCCCGGCAGCTCGACGGCCGCTTGCCCCGCGTCGAGAAGGGTCAGCTGCGCGCTCATCTGCGCGAGTGCCCCGAGTGTGCAACATTTGCGAGGCGCCAGCGGGCGCAGCGCAGCGCCCTGAAGGGTCTCGCCCTCGTCCCGGTTCCAAGCTCGCTCGCCTCGTTCTTCGGTGGCGGCACGGCAGTCGGCACAGGGCTCGCGATCAAGGCAGCAGCTGCGATCACCGCGGGGCTGGTTGTCGGCGGGGCGGGATACGAGGGCGTCCGTCATGCGCCTTGGCGGAAGGCGCCGCCGGTGGTCACGCCTGCACCTGTCGTCGCGGCTGTTGCGCCCAACGCCCGAGTGCCTGCACCGCGCGAGCACATGCCTGTTGCGCCCAACGCGGTGTCGGGCCGGCACGTAGGCAAGGGCGGCGTAGCCGCGCAGGAAGCCAGGCAGAAGAAGCAGCACGCGAACGGGCGCTCACATCGGTCGAGGCGCTATGCGGGCGACGCAAGCGTTGCGGCCCGGCACGTCAAGGCCACCCATCCTGCGCGTCCCGCTCCGGTGCCGCAATCCCATCCTCAGGCGAAACCGAAGCCGGCTCCGAAGGCGAAGAAGCAGCTGCCGGGCCCCTTCGATACCAGCCCGCCCCGCCAGAACAAGCCTCCGAAGTAGTCGCAAGAAATCCGGGATCGGGGCCTACAGGGCCTTTCTTCGTAGGGAATCATGGTTCCCCACCGGCGCCGTCTGCGTTTGTGGCGTAGATGCATTGGTAGGCTCGGGCATCGGAAAGGAGGCACATGGGAATCATCAATCGGCGCAACGCAGTTCTCGGTTGGGGCGTCTGGAAGTTTGCAAAGCGATTCGGGAAGAAGAAGGCTCGCGACGCCGTCCCGGGGACCGGCGAGCACGCCGGGCTGAATAAGTCGGCGATCGCCTCGATGTTCGCCGCCGTTGGCGGCGCCCTCTGGTTCTGGCGAAAGAAGTCGGACGACACCACGCCATAGAGGCTTGGGATGGGTGCTATCGGTTCGACCGGTCATTTCAGACGGACACGCGAGCAGAGCTCACGCGTCCTGACGACAGCACCGCAAGCGGTGCCGTAGCGTCGTAGGGATGGGGGACGTTCCCGGCGACTTTGTGCGGCCCGTGCTCGCAGGGCTCGTTCCCTACGAGCCGGGCAAGCCGGTCGAGGAGGTCCAACGCGAGCTTGGTCTCGAGCGCGTCGTCAAGCTCGCGTCGAACGAGGGGCCGCTCGGTCCTTTTCCGGCTGCCCTTGAGGCGCTGGAGCGTGCTTCGCGCGATCTGAACCGCTATCCCGACGGCGGCGCCTACCGCCTGCGAACGGCGATCGCGGAACGCCACGACGTCCGCTTCGAGGAGGTCGCGGTGGGATCGGGCGCAGACGGTGTCATCGACGGAATTTCGCAGGCCACCCTCGATCCTGGTGACGGGATCGTGTGCGGGTGGCCGTCGTTTCCTAGTTACGTGATCTACGCCCTCAAACTCGGCGCAGAGGCGGTGCGCGTGCCGCTGCGGAACAACCGGTACGACCTCGACGCCTTGCTCGCCGCCGTCACACCGCGCACGAAGCTCGTCTACGTGTGCCACCCGAACAATCCGACGGGCACAATGAACGCGCGCGCGGAGCTCGACGCGTATTTCGAGAACGTTCCGGAGCACATCGTCACGGTGCTCGACCAGGCGTACTTCGAGTACGGCGACGATCCGGACTATCCCGACGCTATCGAGGAGTACTTCAAGGTGGGACGCCGCGTGATCGTGCTGCGGACGTTCTCGAAGATCTACGGGCTCGCGGGCCTGCGCGTGGGCTACGGCGTGGGCTCGGCAGAGCTCGTCACCGCGCTCGGGAAGACGCGCCGCGCTTTCGATTTGAGTACGCCTGCGCAGGAAGCTGCGCTCGTGAGCCTCGGCGCGCGTGAAGAGCTCGAGCGGCGTCGCGGCCTCAACGCCGAAGGCCGCGTGCAGCTCGAAGGAATTCTTCGCGACGCGGGCTACAACGTCGCCGGACCTGCGGTTGGGAACTTTCTGTTCGTCGACCTCGGCGAGGACGCACAGCCGCTCTTCGAGGCACTGCTTCGTCAGGGCATCATCGTTCGTCCACTCGCCGCCTTCGGCGCGCCGCAGGCAATCCGCGTAACCGTGGGCACGCCGGACGAGCACGAGTTCCTTGCGAGTGCGCTCACGCGCGTGAGGACCGCGGCAGCGGCTTCCTGACACACTTCGAGCGCGGTGACCAGCTTTCGCCGACAGCTGAGCCTCCTCGGCACCGCGCCCGGCTTCCGCCTGCTGTTTCTGGCGACGCTGGGTTCCAGTCTCGGCACGCTTCTCGCCACGATCGCGCTCGTCGTCGACGTGAAGGACCGCACGGACTCGGGTCCTTGGGTGAGCGCGGTGATGATTGTTGAGTTCTTGCCCGCAGTCGTCGTCGGCCTGTTCTTCGGCCCGCTCCTCGACCGGCTCTCGCGCCGCGGGCTCATGATCGTCTCGGATCTCGTGCGCGCCGGCGTCTTCTGCGCTCTTCCGTTTGCGGGCTCCGCGGGGGAGATCGTCGCACTGGCAGGCATCGCCGGGCTCGCGACCGGGTTCTTCCGGCCGGCGGTCTATGCGGGTCTGCCGAACCTCGTCGAGGAGGCCGAGCTCCCACGCGCGAACTCGCTGATCCAGACGAGCGAGAACATCAGCTGGACCGTTGCGCCGGTAATCGGCGGGGCACTCGTCGCTGTGTCCGGTCCCGACCTCGCGTACTGGACCAACGGCGCGTCGTTTCTCGTCTCTGCCTTGCTGATCTTGCGGATCCCGGTTGGGGGGCTTCAGGGCGCCCTCGCCGCGAGCCGTGGCCACCTCCGCGACCTGGGCGACGGATTTGCCCAGGTCGTCCGCACGCGCCCCCTCCTGACCGTTCTTGTCGTCTGGTCAATCGTGCTCGGCGCGGTGGCTGCGGCGAACACAGCGCAGGTGTTCCTCGCGAAGGACGCGTTCTCCGCGGGTGACTTCGGCTACGGACTCGTCTTCGGATGCATCGGGCTCGGATTGGCAATCGGGAGCTTCGGCGCGGGCACCTGGGTCGAGAATCGGTCGGTGGGATCGGTCTACGCCGGGAGTGTCCTCTTGCACGCGATCGGCCTCGGTGCGGCAGGGGTATCGCCCAACGTCTGGGCTGCGCTCCCGTGCTTCGTTCTCTCCGGGATCGGCAACGGTACGGCGGTCGTCTGCAATTCGCTGCTCGTGCAGCGCGGTGCGGCGGACGAGCTGCGAGGCCGTGTCTTTACGGTGATCATGGCGGTCAACTACGCCGTCTTCGGCCTTGGCTTCGTGGCGGCAGGTCCCCTGGTCGACCGCGTCGGGCCGAGGTGGATCTTCGGCGGGGTCGGGATCGTGCTTGCCTTTGCAGCAATGGTCGCCTGGGCGCTCACGCGGTCTGAGCCGCGGGCGGTCGAGCAACCGGCCGAGGCCGAGGCGATCTAATGTCGCAATGGACCCGCGAGTCGCTCGTGGAGGGCGTCCGCAAGGGTGACAGGCGCGCGCTTGCGCGCGCGATCTCGCTGGTCGAGAACGGGGATCCGCTCGCATACGAAATCGTGCGCGAGCTCTATCCGGAGACCGGCCGGGCCTATGCCGTCGGCATCACGGGTCCCCCGGGAGTCGGCAAGTCGAGCCTCATCTCGGCTCTCGTCCGGCACGTTCGTGAGCAGCAGACGACAATTGGCGTGATCTCCGTCGATCCGTCGAGCCCGTTCACGCATGGTGCGCTGCTGGGCGACCGGATCCGCCTCTCCGATCACTTCCTCGACCCGGGTGTCTTCATCCGCTCGATGGGTACACGTGGGCACCTTGGCGGTCTCGCGGAGACGACCCTGCAAGCGCTCCTCGTCCTGGACGCTGCGGGGAAGGAGCTCCTCTTCCTGGAAACCGTCGGCGCGGGGCAGAGCGAGGTCGAGGTGATTGCGATCGTCGATACGGTCGTGCTCGTGTTGATGCCCGGCTCGGGCGACTCCGTGCAAGCATTGAAGGCGGGGATCATGGAGATCCCGGACGTGATCGCGATCAACAAGATGGACCATCCGGCGGCGAAGACGATGCTCAGTGAGGTGCGTTCGATCCTTTCGCTCGACCGCGATCGCTCCTGGCGTCCGCCGATCGTCCTCACCGATGCCACGCGCGGCGAGAATGTGCCCGAGCTCTGGGCGAAGATCCAAGAACACCGTGCTCACCTCGAGTCGGACGGTCAGCTGGAGGAAAGGCGGCGCAAGAACCTCGCCGGGGAGGTGTTCGCGGTCGCTTCCAGCCGCGCGAAGGCCCACCTCGAGCGCGCCGTGGCCGACGATCCCGAGCTGCGGCGTTTGCTTGATGAGGTGCAGCGCCGAGAGCTCGACCCCTTGACCGCAGTGCAGGAGATCATGGAGAAGGTGTTCCACATTGGCGATTCAGAGGACCGCACCAACTCTCGCTGACATCCAGGAGGCGCGGACGCGGCTGCAAGGGATCGCAGCCGAGACGCCGATCTACCCCTCGGAGACGTTCTCGCGGCGCTCCGGCCGCGAGGTGCGGCTGAAGGCGGAGAACCTCCAGCGCACGGGCGCGTTCAAGGTTCGCGGGGCGGTCAACAAGCTCGCGACGCTGTCAAACGCGGAGCGGGAGGCGGGTGTCGTCGCGGCGAGCGCAGGCAACCACGGCCAGGCCGTCGCCTGGGCCGCGCGCGAGCTCGGAGTGCGTGCTCGCATCTACGTCCCCCTCGATGCGCCGATGGCCAAGGTCGAGGCCTGTCGCAACTACGGCGCCGAAACCGAGATGTCGGGGGTCTACTTCGAGGACGCGCTCGCGGCGGCGCTGGCAGAGGTGGAGGAGACAGGCGCGACGTTCATCCATCCGTACGAAGATCAGCTCGTCGTCGCGGGGCAGGGGACGATCGGGCTCGAGCTCGCAGAGCAGGCTCCTGACGCAGGAACAGTTCTGGTTCCCGTCGGAGGCGGCGGGCTTGCACTTGGCATCGCGACCGCGCTGCGGGCTCTGCGGCCCGGTGTGCGTATCGTCGGCGTCCAGGCGGGCATCGGCGGCTACACGATCGCCGACGGCATTGCGGTCAAGGTTCCGAGCGAGTTCACGATGCCGCTGCTCGAGGACCTGCTGGACGACATGGTCGCGGTCACCGACGAACAGATCAGCGAGGCGATCGTCCTGCTGCTGGAGCGCGTGAAGCTCGTCGTGGAAGGGGCCGGAGCGGTCGGCGTCGCGGCGCTGCTGGCGGGGAAGGCGGGCGGGTCGGGCCCGGCGGTCGCCGTTCTCTCCGGAGGCAACATCGATCCGACCATGCTCATCTCCGTGATGCGTCACGGTCTCACCGTGGCGGGCCGGTATCTCGTCGTGCGCACGCAGCTCGCGGACCGGCCGGGCGAGCTGATCAAGCTGCTCTCCCTTGTCGCCGAAGAGCGGGGCAATCTCATCTCGGTCCAGCACCACCGCGAGGGCATGGACATCCCCGTCAGCGAGACGGAGGTGGAACTGACCCTCGTCACGCGCGACGAAGAGCACTGCCGGCACCTTCTCGGCGCGATGGAGAAGCGCGGCTACACGGTCGAGCGCTTGCGCTGAACAGTCCTGGACTCTTCCCATGAGCTCGATTACGGCGCGCCGCGAGCGAAAGGTCGTCACAGTGCTGTTTGTCGACCTCGTCGGCTTCACCGCTCGTGCCGAAGAACTCGATCCGGAGGATGTCGAGGCGATCCTTCGCCCCTACCACGAGCGCCTTCGGGGCGAACTCGAGCGTTTCGGCGGCACGGTAGAGAAGTTCATCGGCGACGCGGTGATGGCCCTCTTCGGCGCGCCCGTCGCGCACGAAGATGATCCCGAGCGCGCAGTGCGTGCCGCGCTCGCGATCCGTGACTGGGCGCGCGAGGAGGAGGGCGCACAGGTTCGGATCGCCGTCAACACCGGCGAGGCGCTGATCAATCTCGGCGCCCGACCGGAGTCTGGCGAAGGGATGGCGGCGGGCGATGTGGTCAATACAACGGCGCGACTCCAGGCGGCGGCGCCGGTGAACGGTCTCCTTGTCGGCGAGGCGACGTATCGAGCGACTCGGCACGCGATCGACTACCGCGAGGCGGAGCCGGTCGAGGCCAAAGGAAAGGCGGAGCTGGTGACGGTGTGGGAAGCCGTCGATGCACGGGCGCGCGTCGCACGAGAATCTGTTTCCACGCGCGCGAAGCTCGTCGGGCGCGAGCGGGAGCTCGCGCTCCTGCGGGAGATGCTCGTCCGCGTTCGCGACGACCTGGCACCGCAGCTCGTCACGCTCGTCGGGGTCCCCGGCATCGGTAAGTCGAGGCTCGTGTACGAGCTCATGCAGATCGTCGAGCAGGGCGGGGTATTGACGGATTGGCGGCAGGGCCGTGCACTTCCCTACGGCGAGGGCGTGACCTTTTGGGCGCTCAGAGAAATTGTCAAGGCACAGGCGGGGATCCTCGAGACCGACGACGAGGAGGAGGCTCGGCGAAAGCTGAGCGAGGCGGTCGCGAACGTGATCTCCGATTCGACAGACGCAGAGTGGGTCGAGAAGCACCTGCGACCGCTCGCGGGCCTGGAGGCTGAGCCCCAAACCGGCGGGGATCGGCGCGGCGAGGCATTCGCCGCCTGGCGGCGGCTCCTCGAGGCGATGGCCGAGCAACGGCCGCTGGTCCTCGTGTTCGAGGATCTGCACTGGGCCGACGACGGCATGCTCGACTTCATCGACCACCTCGTGGATTGGGCGACGGGTGTGCCCATCCTCATTGTCTGCACGGCACGTCCGGAACTCCTCGAGCGCCGCCCAGGCTGGGGCGGAGGAAAGCTCAACGCGACGACGCTGTCGCTGCCGCCTCTTTCGGAAGAGGAGACGGCCCGTCTCCTCGGCGCGTTGTTCGAGCAGCCGCTGCTCGATGCGGCTCTTCAGCACGCGCTGCTCTCGCGAGCGGGTGGTAATCCGCTCTATGCCGAGCAGTACGCGGCAATGGCGCTTGAGCGAGGTGAGACTGAGAACCTGCCAGTGCCCGAGACGCTGCATGGCGTCATTGCCGCGCGGCTCGACCGCCTTCCAGCGGAGGAAAAAGGGCTGCTTCAGGACGCAGCCGTCCTCGGCAAGGTCTTCTGGCTCGGCGGCCTCGTCGATGGTCGTTCGCGCTCCGACGTCGAACAGCGGCTGCACGCCCTGGGACGAAAGGGGTTCGTGCAGCGGGCTCGGCGCACCTCGGTCGTCGGCGAGGCAGAGTACTCATTCCTGCATCTCGTCGTACGTGACGTCGCCTATGGCCAGATCCCTCGGGGCGATCGCGCGCAGAAGCACTACCGAGCCGCAGAGTGGATCGAGTCGCTCGGCCGACGGGACGATCACGCCGAGATGCTCGCCTATCACTACGTGAGCTCGCTCGAGCTTGCACGCGCGGCGGGACGCGATACGGGCGCCGTCGAGCAGCGCGCATGCATCGCTCTGCGGGATGCGGGCCAGAGTGCGCGGGCACTGAATGCCTACTCCGCGGCCGAACACTTCTACGAGGAGGCCTTGGCACTTTGGCCTCAGGAGGAAACGGAGACTCGCGCCGATCTCCTCTTCCGCCGTGCGCTCGCCGCGTACGGCACGGGTCGAGACGGAAGAGCCGATGCAATCGAAGAGGCTCGCGCCGCACTAATTGCCGCCGGCGACCCGGACCGCGCTGCGGAGACAGAAGCTCTGCTGGCAGCCGATTCGTGGATGCGGGGCCGGCGCGGCCCCGGTCTGGAGCATCTCCGGCGCGCCGAGGCGCTGGTTACCGGAAGGGCATCTTCCGCGGGCAAGGCACGCGTCCTCGGCGAGGTGGCCCGCTATCACATGCTCGGCGGGCACGACGACGCGGCCATTGCGAGCGGTCGCGAGGCACTCGAGATCGCGGCCGCGCTCGAGCTCGGAGACGTCCAAGCAGATGTTCTCGTCACGGTCGGGACGGCTCGCGCAGACGCCGGCGACCTCGACGGCGTCGATGACCTTGAGCGCGCCCTCGTTATCGCCGAACAGACCGGCTCCTTATGGGGGCGAGGGCGTGCGTACAACAACCTCGCGGTCGTCTTTGCGCAGGCCTTCGGCGATCACGCGCGCTCCATCGAGCTGCACCAGGAAGGCCTCCGTCAGGCGGAGCGCATCGGCGATTCCGCTCAAGTCCGCTGGTTCCGTGGCCAGAGCGCTTACGACGCATACTGGACCGGGCGATTCGACGACGTCTGGCGCGGGGTAAGCGATCTCATCGCCGAGTCCGAGGGCGGCCTCGAGCACTATGAGGCGGCGGGCGGCTACAGCCTTCGGTCACGCGTTCGGCTCGCACGGGACGATGCGGCCGGCGCGCTTGACGACGCGGAGCGCGCGATCGACCTCGCCCGCGCGATCGGGGAGCCCCAGGTAGTTCAGCCTACGCTCGCAGCCGTCGCCTTCGTCATGCTCGCCGTTGGCCGGCGCGTCGATGCAGGGGCGGTGATTGACGAGGTCGTGGCGAGCTTGCAGCGCGTGATCGCCATGTCATCGCACACGACACTCCCGGCGCTTGCTGAGGTGCTGTGCGATCTCGACCGTGCAGGCGAGTTCGCAGCGTGCGTCGCCGCATCCAAGATCGAATCGCCCTGGTTGCGCGCAAGCGCTGCCTACGCCGCCGGAGATTTCGAACGAGCCGCCGAGCTGTTTGCTTCGATCTCCGTGCCCGACGAGGCCTACTCGCGTCTCCGAGCCGCGCAAGCACTTGCCGCCGACGGTCGTCGCGCGGAGGCCAACGTGCAGCTACGGCGATCGCTCGCATTCTGGCGATCCGTCGGTGCGAGCCGGTACGTGCGAGACGGCGAAGCGCTGCTCGCGGCGTCGGCCTAGGTTCCGCAGCGGCGAAACGACACCTTCTGACCGGGCCAGTCGTCGATGCCGCCGTGCAGCACTGGGCGCGCATCGACGCCGGCGGCGGCCAGCACGCTCGCCGCGATACCGGCGCGGGCGCCCGATTCGCAGATTGTCACGACCGGCTTCCCTGGGTCGACCCCGTCCGTTCCCGACGTGCGCAGCAGGCGGTAAGGAATGTGGAGCGAGCCGGGGATGTAGCCGTCGTCGCGCTCCGTCTTCTCGCGCACGTCGAGCACCTGCACGGAACCGTCTTTCAGCATCCGCTCGAGCTCGGCGATGTCCACTGGGTCGAGCTGCTCGGTCGCGTCCCCTTCCGTTACGTAGCCCGCGAGCTCGAGGAAGCCAATCGCGTGCAGACCCGCCGACGCACGAAAGGCCTCGTCCTCGTCGGAGGCGTGGATGACGATCCGCTCGTCCGGGTCGAGAATGAAGCCGGCTCGCGTCGCGAACGACGATCCTGACACCGGCACGTTGAAGGCCCCGTGAATGTGTCCCGCGGCGTGGATGTCCGCGGGCCGGACGTCGAGCACGGTCGCATCCCCTGGGTCGTCCAGTCGCTCGAGCGTGCCTGGCGCAGCGATGAAGGGGCCTTTGTTCAGCGCGACGACACGCGCGGTGGTGGGAGGGCGCGGTGTCGAGACCGACGCGGAGGCGCTGATGAAAGCCTGTACCTCGCCATACGCAAGCGCGGCGTTCGTCCGCTTCTCCTCTCGGATCGTCGAGGAGTGGGCCGGGCTCATCGCCGCCCCGCACAGCGAGCCTGCGACGTGGCCTGGGTAGACATCGAAGTTGTCCGGTAGCTGCGTCAGGCGCTGCAATGAGTGGAATAATCCTTCGGCGCCCTCGCGCGCCTCGATCGCGAGGTCGGGTCGTGCCGCATCGCCGACGAAGAGCGAGTCTCCGGTCAGGACGAGGCGCTCGTCGACGACGAAGGCGCAATGCTCGGGACGGTGACCGGGTGTGTGGATCACGCGCACCGGCACCGATCCGGCCTGAAGCACCTGACCGTCCTCGAGCGGATCGAAGGAGAACTCGGGCTCCGCGAGCGGGTGGATGGAGACCGGAACGTGCTGCTCGAGCGCGAAGCGACCATGGCCGGAGACATGGTCTGCATGGGTGTGCGTCTCCAGCACGCGGACGATCCGAAGACCCTCGGCGGAGGCAGCTTCCAGATAGGGCTCGATCGCGTACGCGGGGTCGACCACGAAGGCCTCGCCGTTACTGGGATCGCCGATCAGGTAAGAGGCGCAGCCGAGATCGTCGTCGACGAACTGGCGGAACAGCACGTTCCGGAAGCTAACACCATAGGCCGCTAGTTTTCTTGAAGCGTGCACCCAGGCCGTTGGCACAAGCGCGTGCCCTCCGCTAAGCGGCGCCGGTTCATCTGTTCAGAAACTCGTAATCTTCTGGAAAGGGACGCGTAAGAAGCGGGTGGGACGATCTCCGCGCCTCGTCCAACGGATCAGGAGGTCAGTCGTATGCGAAAACATCTCGCCCTCTTCGCCACAGCCGCTGTCGCAGCGCTGGGAGCGGCAGGCGGAGCCAGTGCTGCACCGTTCCTCTGCCCGGTCGTTGGCGACGGCGTCCTCAACGCCGACGCACACAACGGAGACAATGGCGTCGCGGCGATCACTCCACCTGCCGGCACATCACTGCTGCCGGGCAACAACCAAGCCGGGGCGAACGCGAACCCGAACGCCTACAACGCGTTCGGCGGTCCTGATGCGGGGAACACGCCGGGAACTCCCGGATTCACCCCGATCTGGAACCCCTGACAGCGGCTCAGTCCCAGCGGCGCCGAGGCCTCGGCCGCGGCGCCGCTCAGGCAACTGTCTAACGGCGTGGAGACCGGCACGCCGTTCCTCGAGGGCAAACCGGCCGCGGCCCGAAACGTGGTCGGGATGGTGTGCGTCGAGGGCCTCGCCGCTGGTGGGATCGCCGATCAGGTAAGAGGCGCATCGCTTTCCTCCGGGATGGATCGTTACGGTCCGAGAGCCTCGACGCGAACGGCTACGACGTCCGTGCGATTGGTGAGGTTTGCGTTTGTGATCGGGAAGGCGCTGACGAAGCCGGAGCCGTCGGCGGCGAGGCCGACGTAGTCACCGATGAAGTAGCCGCGGTCGGAGATCGGTGCCGTCTCGAGGTCGAAGGGTGCGGAGATCTGGGTTTCTTCCCAGGTGGCGCCGCCGTCGTGGGAGTGGGCGAGGAAGGCCGCGGTCGGCAGCGTGTCCGGGTCGGCGGTGTTGAAGCGGAAGTCGTAGTGGACGACGGCGATCGTGCCGTCGGCGGAGACGGCGATCGAGGGTAGGAATGCCTGTCCGTTGAGTGGGTTGGCGGTGGGCGGGGTCTGGTTGATCCGGATCGGTGTCGACCAGTTCAGGCCGCCGTCGCTTGACTTGGTGAAGAGGATCTCGCTGCGCAGCCCGCCGGAGAAGCGCCCGTCCGCCCAGACGGCGTAGACCGTCCCGGGCTGGTTGAGGTCAGTCGCCACGTCGGGCAGCTCGGGGCTCGCCCGCACGGGGTCGCCGTCGTCGGGGTCGCGAACCGCGACCGACTCGTCCTCGGAGATCTCGATCACCCGCGACCAGGTTTGCCCGGCGTCGGTCGAGATCATCGCGCCGAACTTGTGCTGGTCGGAGGGCTGGATCCCGGAGCCCTTGCTGAACTCGAATACATCGACGAGCGTCCGATCGCCGGTGACGGCGATCTGGTTCCCGATCGTCCACAGGTTGGCGTTGGTGGGCATGATCGAGCGGGCCGGCTCCCAGCTCGCGCCGCCGTTCGTCGTCCGCGAGAGCATCGCGTCGCCGCGGAACGAGTACGCCTCGAAGTAGGAGTGGAAGGCGCCTTGCAGCGCCTCTTGCTCGCTCGGAAACCGCACCCTGTCCCAGACGGCATACGCAAACCCCGGCCTCGTCGGGTCGGCGGTGACCGATTCCTTGTCGTTGATGGGAAACGGTGCACTTGCGAAGCGCTCGCGCAGGATCACCTGCGGGGCCTCCCAGCTGAGCCCGCCGTCGAGCGAGCGCGAGGCGGTGATCGCCGACTCCGCCCGGAAGGGGAAGTAGGGGTTCGACCCGAGCGCGACCTGGTAACCGATCCCGTCCGGGCCGAAGCTCACCCACGGGTCGGTCACGCGCGGAAAGTCGCCCGCCGGCGGAGTCCCGCCGGCGCAGAGCGACCAGGGCAGGAAGAACGGGCCGCCCCAGCTCAGCCCACCGTCGGCAGAAACAGCGGTCCCGAGCGCCCGGGCGCCCCCGTCCGACCAGCGATCCTGCTGCCAGTTGGCCACGGTGTTGCCGGTCACCGGGTCGACTGCGACCTGGGGCTCGACCTCGGCGTCCGTGTAGGCGACGCCGCCTTGCGTCGCACCGATCGCACAGGCCGAGAACGGGCTCGGGCCGGTGATCAAGGCCGGGCTCGAGACCGAGTACGGGTAGCCGGTCGCCGTGGACGCCGCCAGCCCGGCAACCACGACCGCTGCGGCCAGAACAAAGAACCTACGTGTACACATCACTATCCCCTTTCCTTTGGCTGGCGCCGCAGGGAATCCAGCGTGAAGAACATGTACTGGTCAGGGTCGGGCGCCGGTCCAGGCGATGGTGCAGCCCCCGCCGTCGACTCCGAGGCAGTCGATCTTGTCGAACATGATCGGGCGCGTGAAGGCGACCGCGGTGCTTCTCGGGACACCATTCTCTGCGGGGGCGACAAAGGAGCTGACGACGTTCCCTTGATACGAAAGGAGAACGGCGAGAGCCTCTGGGTTGAAGGCGGCTTGGACGGCGGTTGCCGTTACCGGCTGCAGGTTTCGCGGGGAGCCCACCGTCGCGCCTCCCCAGCCGCCGCCGCCGGTCACCGGCGCCGGCGGGGCAATCGGGAGGCTGCTGTTCGTGACGTCGACCTTCGCCGTTGCCTGCTCGTGAACCTTGGCGTTCCCGTTCGCGTCGAGGTTCTGCTCGCGGACCGGGATCGGGCTCGAAGCGTCATTGCTGACGAACACCGAGGCGATCGGGGCTGCCGCCTGGGCAAGCGGCTCGCGTAACACCGTCGCCCCCAGGACGGCGCTGCCCAACAGAAGCAAGAACACAAAGGCGGCTATCTTTCCCATCTCTCCTCCTTGGCCTCTCGTGCGGCGCTGGTCAGGCCGTTGCACCGCCTGGAACCAGTCTGTGCGATTGGCGCTCGTGGTGGAAGGTGCCGTCGTCGAAGGCGGCGCGGTCACTCACGCCGTCACGAGCGGCGAGGCCCTCCGGGTTGCAGACGTCCTGGCCCCGACGCGGAAGTACCAGCCCTCCTCGGCTGGTATTCCTTCGCGACCGTGATGATCTTGTCGTTGAGGGTGCCGTCGACCTTGTGCCCGTCGGCATTGGAGGTAGCCACGGCGAGAGCTGCGGACCGTCGACGATGTCCTCGCTGTAGACCAGCAAACCCCCGGCTGCCGCGTATGCCGCTGACCCCGACAGCCTGAAGAAGAGCGCAATGTAGGCAACCAGGTTTGATCGGGTGTGGCTCAGGATTGTCCTTGCGCGGCCCATCGGTCCCACTCCCTTCTTGTCGCTTGGAATGCGGTGGCGGGCGATCGTGTTGGTCACGTCAGCCGACCGCCTTTGCGGCGTTGAGGCCGCCGCTGACAAGCGACACGCTCCACTACGGCAGCGTGATCGTCCCGGTGAACACGGTGACCTCGACATCTCCCGCGAAATAGTCGATGACGGTGCCGCTCCCGCTCGCGCCCGCGAAGACGCCTGTGCCGCCGGTGATCGTGAACGCGCCGGTGATGCTGTACGGGTTCCCGTACGACACCTGCGAGCCGGGGGCGTCGTGCGAGTTTCCGACCGGGCAGCGGGTGCCGCTGCCCTCGTAGGTGAGCGTGCTGTCGTCGGCAAGCGTGATCGTCCCCGTGACGGTGAAGTCGATGCACTCACTGCCGGGGATTGGCGTGACGCTCGTGAGCTGGAATTGGTGTGTCGCGTCGCCGTAACCGGCCACGGTGCCGGTCTCGCAGCGGTAGCCCGTGGGGCAGGGCGGCGGGGCGACGCCCGCGCCGAAATGGCGCTGGAACGTCGCCTGGAAACTGCTGGTCGTGCTCGCAGACGCTGGCGCGGCCACAACAGCAAGCAGACCGGCGCACAAGACGCCGGAGGCGGTGAGTAGGAGTTTTTTCATCGTCAAGCCCTTTCGGTTCGCAGGTGAAGGCGAGTGCTGCGCGAGGCGCTGCCGAGGCCGCGCCTCGCAAAGCAAGAGCTCACTAGTAGACGTAGATCGGGTCGCAGGCGCAGATGCGGTTCCCCGGCGCGCTAGAGCGCTCGGCGCCGGCCGTAGGAGCGGTCAGAGCTGCAAGCCCAACCGCCGCAAGGATCACCGCGAGGATCCTCTTCATTGCCATCACCTCCTTGCAAATCGGGGTTCATCGGCGGGATCAACGTGGCCTCGCTAGGGCGCCGGGCAGACCGGACTGGGCGGGGTGTAATTCGTGTTCGCGAGGAGGTCGACGGTGCGGTTGAAGATCGCTGCCGCCTGTGCCCAGACCGCTGCCGCGGCCTCGATCTCCGACGGGCCGGAATTGGAACCGACGATCTGGGCGATCCCGATCAGGCGCGCGTTCGCCTGCCCGACCACGGTCGCCACGACGTCTAGCTGCTCGACAAGCCCGTCGCCCGAAACGTCCTCCGCGCGAGCGTCATCGTCGGCGATCGTGTCGCCGCCAGTGGCCGCCGCTGCGCCCTGCGTAGAGCAGGCGATCCCGCCCGACGTAGCAAGGAGCGCCGACGCGGCGTTTTGGACGGAGACCAGCGCCGGGTAGATCGGGCTCGGCGGCACGATCGGCCTTGGTGGAAGAAACGCTTCGATCCTTTGCACACGAGCGTCCATCGTCGCGACGACATTTGCGACCGCGTCGATGCGGTTCGAAAGCGAATCCGCCTGGTCGTCGCGCGAGGAGACAGGCAGGCGCTCCGCACTGGCGGGTGCGGCCGCGACCAGGGCGAGCGCACAGACAAGGACATGGATAGTTCGTGGGCGCACGTGGTTCAGCTCCTCCCTCACTCATCCTCCTAACAGGAGTATGAACCTACTCCTAGTAGGAGTATCTGTCAAGACTCCCCTGGCGGGACTTCGCAGGTGAAGTCGCGGCGGTCGTAGGCGACGAGGTTCACGCCGGTTCTGTCGTAGACGTGGAAGAAGACGCGGTACGGAAGTGCCACGGTCAGCGCGACGCTCGAGTCCCACGCTTCGGCAACCTGGTTCGGCGGTTTGGCGTAGTCGACGTCCTTGCGGTCGACGACGTTCTCCAGCGGGTCGCCGGTCAGGTCGACGAGAACGAAGTCGACCCGGCCGACGCCTTCCGCGTAGCTTCCGGTGGCCGCCACCGCGAGGCCGGACCGCGCCGCCACCAGACTCGCGATCGCCGCCGATCCCGAGGCAACAGCATGTCCAGCGACAGCCGATGAATCGTCCATGGACGCCTCCTGAGGCTCGGTGTGCATGACGCCCAGTAGACGCCCCCGGTCCAAAGCGGCGCCAAACCGCCGCCAAAGACTCCCCAAAGGACGCCTCGATGACGTACTGCGCCACGGCTAACGCGCCTCTACTGCCAGCACGATTCGCTCGAAGTCCAGGCCGGCGAGCCTGCCCGCTTCGCCGACCGTTTCTGCCGCGGCCGCTTCGTAGGCAAGGAAACAGGTCTCGTCAGCCGGGACGTGGGTCGTCCGGAGCAGGCGAACGGACTGACCCTGCTGTGTCAGCGCTGCCGCGGCCTCACGCGCCCGCGCGGCGGCGATCTGCGCGCCGCCCGCGTCTGCGCGCGAGAGGTAAAGCTCGGCGATGAACTCGGGCATCGTCTACCCGGAGGTCCCAGGCAGGATCACGATCTCGCCGACAAAGCGGAGCGTGGCGGGGTCGATGAGTTGGCCCTCCTCGTGCACTTGTGCGCCTTGGAGCCAGCCCTCGGCGACGGTGCCGTTCATGATCACCTGGCCGGTCTCGGTGTTCAGGATCCCGCTGAGGTCGGCGAGGAATGAGCGCTCCCCGGCGGCGATGATCCAGTCGAAGCGAACGTGCCAGATGGGACCCGAGACGCTCAGGCCGGTGAGCCTTGTCGTCAGCTCGCCCGAGACATCGCCCGAGACGGTCCCGGCCCAGACGAATGCAACGGGATCGGTGATCGATTTGTCGAACCCGGTTCGGATCGGCTCGCTCGAGGCGGCCGCGCTGGCTGCACCGGCGGCAATCGCTGTCGTTGAGACGACGAGCAGAAGGACGAGGTGCTTCATGACTGCCTTCCTGTCGACATGCACGGTGCAATCGACGGTACGGCCGCCGGTCCCGGGAAGAAATCCCGGAAACCCCCTGCCTTTGCGCTAACGCGTCGGGGCTGGCAGGCGGTGGGCCAGCTCCGCGCGCGAGCGCACGCCCAGCTTCTCGTAGATCCGCGTGAGGTGGCCTTCGACGGTGCGGGCGGTGATGAAGAGCTGCGAGGCGACCTGCTTGTTTGAGCGGCCTTGGGCGACGAGCTCGGCGATTCGCCGCTCCGTCTCGGTCAGCCCACCCGCTGCCACGCGGCCACCGATGCGGGCGCGCTCTGCCTGCGCCCGGTTCGCCCATAGCGGAGCGGGAAGCTCGTCGAAAATCGTGATCGCCGCGTCGAGTGCCTCGCGCGCGGCGCGTTTCTCTTTGCGGCGGCGGTGCACGGTGCCGAGCGCGAGCAGCGTCCGGCCGCGCTCGAGCGGATTCGGCAGTCGCTCGTGCTCGGCGATTGCTTGCTCGAGGTGCGAAAGCGCCGCGTCGAGGTCGCCGCGGGCTGCGGCGAGGAGGCCCCCGCACCGAGCCGCCGTTGCCAAGGCCCACGGGCTGTCGAATTCCCTGCCCGCTTCTTCGAGCTGAGCGTGGAGCCGCTCGGCTGCGTCCGGCTTCCCCGTCGCCACGAGTGCTTCGATTGCGTTCGGGAGTATCGGGTAGGCCGTCGGCTCTCGGTGGCCGCGTGAGGCGAGTAGGTCCCAGAGCGGACTGAGCAGGCGCGCGGCCTCGGCAGCATTGCCGAGCGACAGCTCGAGAATCCCCAGTGCGGTTGTGTTCTGGATCCGGAACGTCTCGTCGCCGACCGCCTCCGACAAGGCGATTCCGCGCTCGGCATCGGCGCGGGCGTCACCGATCCGGCCAAGGGAGGCATAGATGAGCGCTCGCACAAACAGCGCGGCACTCGTTTCCTGCTCAAGGCCGCTCTGCTCCACCAGTTCCAGCCGCTCCTCGGCGCGCTCAAGCGCCGCGCCCCATCGGCCCGCACGCCACTCGAGCTCGGCAAGGTGGAACAGGCAATGGGCGCGCGCACCCTCGTCGCCACGCTCGCCG
>WNFZ01003030.1_pt1 | contig 19531 bp, 32 predicted proteins | sample 5400081 | NCBI WGS metagenome assembly WNFZ01 (sample SAMN13153365, study PRJNA577476) | soil metagenome | isolation source: 80 cm soil or saprolite under grassland replicate 1 | place: USA:California | collected 2016-06-15
CGACGAGGTCGAACGCCGTCAGCGCAGTGAGGGGCAACGACTCAGTGAGCAGGATGCGATAGACCTGATAGAGCACAAAAGCGGCAAGGAACCACAGCGCAGCCGGATAGGCCCACTGTCTTCCGCGGAGCAGGCCGACAACCAGGAACAGCTTCACCAGGCCGTGCGCCAGGAGGTACACACCGGCGAACAGCGTCGTATTCATGGAGAGGTGTCGGACGCTATTGCGGAGCAGATTGGCGACCAGGTCCGCGGGATCTTCGGAGATCTCATGGGCGGTCAGGAAGACAATCATGGCATTGAGCGTCACTGGTTTGACCACGACCAGCAAGACGCCGCCGGCTAGCTCGAGTGCTCCGTCGATACCCTTGATGACGACGCCGAGGTCGAACAGGCGGTGGAGCGTCCTGTCTGGGATGATCATAGTCTGGGAGCAAGCGTGCCCGCGAGGCCTAAGGCTGACGATTCATAGTCAGCCCTCCAGGTCCTGACCGAAACAAAGGCGGTAGCCGTTGCAATCCTCAATGTCGAAATCGCGGCAACCGTAGGGTTGGTCGCAGATATCGCGCGCGATCTTCACGCCCCGCGCCTTGAATTCCGCATTGAGCGCATCGGCATCGTCGATCCAAACGTAGGTGTCCCACGCCCCGCCCTCCGGATCCACGACGTGATTGGGGCGCATCGCGCCGGCGGTTTCCAGCTGCGCCAACATGATGACGACGCCGTTGCGCTTGACCATACAAAACGATGGCGGCTCGTTCCAAAACCGTTCATAATGGAAGCCGAGCTGGTCGCGATAGTAGTTGGCGGTGCTGACCACGTCGTCGACGATGAAGTACGGAGCGCTGCTCCAGCGTTGGCGGTCGTTCACGATGTCGTCGCTCATACCAGCCTACTTTGGGCGTGCGCCCGGTGTCTCGCCGAACGTGGCTCGCACGACCGGGCCCAGCTCGGCAAGGGGTAGCTGGGCCAGGCCATCCATGATCACTCGCATCGCCCAGCAGGCATCTTGTTGCGTCGGGGGCGGGTTCCGGGCAATCCATATCATGCGCTGTCGATCCTCCACACTGAGGCGTCCTGGAATCGCCGCGTACGCTGCGCGCACCTCCGTGGCGGTCGCCACGCGAGGGCCGGGGGCAGATCTTGCGCGAGCGCGGACCATGCGCTCGAGCATGATCGCCCACCTATCCATACTGCTAGAGTCCACGTAGGCGAGCATCGCGGGCAAGTCGGGAGCTTCAGCCGCCGCCTGTAGGAACCTGCCACAGAGGGAATCGGGTACCTGGTGCAAGGTAGCCGCCGTCAGGTGCATGAACTCGCTCGCTGCGGAATCGTCGAAGAATCGGACGTAGCTGGAGTTGATCGGCCCAACCAAGTCTGCCGCAGTGAGGCGTCGCAGGCTGTCCGGCAGGGTTCGGTCCGCTCGGATCTTCTGGACCAGGCGCCCCAGAGCCCGCCCGGAATAGCTGGTGTCGGCGCTCTGGGCGCGGGCCGGCGAAGCCCCGGCGAGGAAAGCGATGAGGACTAAAGAACAGTCCAAGAGGTGGCCTAGGCGCATTCGTGCGGCATAACGGAATGCCCAGAAGCTGCGGCGCGCTGGTGAACGAATCATTCCCTAATCTACGCGCGCAGGCAGCTTCTGGCGCGTGTTAGGCAGCGCGAATTCACCGTGCGGGCCTCGCACAACTGGAGGCGCTCTACCCGCACCGTTGACGGCGCCACGGATGGCACTTGCGTTTCGCAAGTTGAGTCGGCATAGTCCAGCTTGTGAAAAACAAGCACGCGCCGGAGGCCGCGGCCAGCCGATGAGACATCGCCAGCGCAAGTCCGATTGCCCGGTCCACTTCGCGCTTGAGGCGTTCGGCGACGCGTGGACGCTACTCATCGTCCGCGACCTGATGTTCAAGGGTCGCGCCACCTACACCGAGCTCCTGCGCGCGGAAGAGGGCATCGCCACTAACATTCTTGCGGACCGACTCGTGCGGCTCGAGGAGGACGGAATTGTTGTGAAGGAGCGTTACTCCGAGCACTCCAACACGAGCCGTTACCGACTCACGCCCAAAGGAATCGATTTGCTCCCGATCATGCTCGAGATCATCCAGTGGAGCGCCAAGTACGACCCAAGGACCGCCGCCTCTCGGGAATTCGTCAGACGGCTGCGCACCGAGAAGGCCCGGCTCACTACTGAGCTCCGCTCGACTCTCGTTGCTCCTCCCGAGCGGGGGCACCAACGGCCGTAGGATCGTGCCCGGTGGCGGCTACGTGACCACCGATCCGGGAACCGTAAGAACCGGGAAATGGAGGTGTCCTCGTGACCGTGCTCGAGAACTCGATTCGCATCAATGCGTCGCGGGAGAAGGTCTGGTCCGTTCTCGCGTCCCTCGACGCGCTGGACCAGTACGATCCTGGAATCAGGAAGTCAAAGATCGTCTCGTCGCAGAAGGAAGGGCTCGGCGCAGCACGCCAGTGCGACCTCACGCCCGGCGGTTGGTTCAAGGAGAGGGTCGCCGAGTGGCGGCCACATGAAGGCCTGGCATTCGAGCTGTTCGAGTGTACGTTGCCGGTCCGGCGCCTGAAGCACAGCTACACGCTGACGCCGGACGCGGGCGGGACCGTCGTCAACCAACGCATGGAGTATGAGCTGAAGTTCGGCCCACTGGGACGGCTCATGGATGTCGTGATGGTGCGGAAGAAGTGGAACATTGGCATCCAAGGCTTCTTCGCAGGCCTCAAACGCTACGTCGAGGCAGGCGCGCGCCCGTCGAGGGCGCAGTAGAGGTGACGGTGGCGTACGACGAGAAGCTGGCCGAGCGCATCCGCCGGGCCCTGGGCCGCCGAGGAGGCATCAGCGAGAAGAAGATGTTCGGCGGCCTGGCGTTCCTCCTCGATGGTCCGCGTCGGGCCGGGGCGTTACGGCGAGGCACTCGGGAGACCTCACGTGCGCCCGATGGACTTCACGGGCCATCCGATGAGGGGCTTCGTCTTCGTCAGTCCGGCCGCATGTAACAGTGAGGAGGCCGTCGCCACGTGGGTCAAGTGGGGCGCCGAGTTCGTTTAGTTGGGCACCTTTATCTTTAAATCGACGTTGTTACCGTCGTCGCACTTCATCTTTATGTGTAGAAGACGCGGTTCTTCAAATTTGGTGTCAGATTCGCAATCAAAATACCTCAACAGGCCAACACCCGGTGCGTTAGCACGATAGAACGCTTTGTTGTTGAAGAGTCTATAAAACACAATCTTTTCGTCTTCTAGCACCGCAATGATCTTTGTTCTTGGCTCGAAAGCGATGCTGAGGGAATAAGAGGGTGAAGTTCGGTGCTCTTTACAATCATAGTACTCGCTATGATAAGCAGGCGATCCTTCTGAGAAAAAGATCTCGGCAATTGAACTCGACATCCAGTTAATCTGAGGTCCGATCCTGACGTATTCCTTCAGAATGATCTTCTTCCTACCGTCGCTTATATCGTAAAAGACCCCGTTCCCGTGATCAGAGGCTCCCTCGTAGAGGATTCGGCAGCTCTTGTCGGGCGAGACAAATTCTTCTTTGAATGTTTGGGCAAACGTTGGGTAAGAATACAACGCAAGCAATACGCCGATGTTGAGGTAACGGTAATGCTTCATGGTTTTGTTGTCCTTTGCCTAACGGACCGTGCTTAAGCTGCGGCGCGCTGAAGAAAGATTCATTCCTTAATCTACCCGCGCCGCCAGCTTCAAGCGCTGGTTCGGCGGCTGACCCGTCACTCTCTAAGGAGCGGGCTGGGACGCCAGCAGGGCACGGATTTGAGCGACCGCGTTGCGGACCCTGATCTCCGCGAACTCGCGACCGAGTTCGGGTGAGGCAACTCGCGGGTCACCCGCAACTCCCCGCGCGTCCACGGCCCCAGACCCGGTCGTGTCTCCGACCGCGAACAGCGAAACCCGGACCGCTGCGGGTGCCACCGCCCAGAGCTCCGCCGTATCCCATAAACCACCATGCCCCGCGCCCATGAGGTGCCGGCTCTTGGCGAGTGCCTCGATTTGCGCCGTGGACTTGGCATAACCGTCCCCAATGAAGAAAACGCGAACGCCATGCGACCGAAGCTCGGCGTCGAGACGAGGTGCAAGGGATTCCAACGGCGCCTGATCCCCGCCATGGTCTCCTAGTAAGAATACGTATTTGAAACCTGCCGATGCGAGCGACCGAACGATGTCGGCGTTGTATGCTGCGAAGATTTCCGGCCGCACGTGGATCGTTCCAGGGAATCGCCTGAGCGCGTCTCCTGTTGGCGCGGCCGGTATGATGGGGGCGACGAACGTGTGGTCCAGCGCTCGGGCGATGCGCTCGGCATAGACACGGGCGCGGAAATTGTGTTTGCCGAGCGCGAGGTGGGGTCCGGACTCCTCCACGCTGCCAGAGAAGACGAGGACCGTCGTGGCGCCTCTCGCAATGGCATCACGAAGTTCCTGCCACGTGTAGTCTTCAAGAAAGACGCCGGGGGAACCTTGGGCGGAGCCAGGGGCGGCCGAGAGGATGAGGCCCGTGCAGATGAGTCCAAGAAGAGCCGGTCGGAGCGTAGATGCCTCCTTGGTGGTGGAGAACGAAGGCGATATGGTCAGCGCGCGCGCTGAAGAAGAATCCATTCCCTACGCGCGCCGCCGGCTTCAAGCGCTGGTTAGACGGCAGCTTCATCACAGATCCTCAGGCGTCAATCCAGTGTGCTTCGCGATGCGTGCGAGCATCTTTGGACCAATCTCTTCCCTATCGTGAAATGAGAAGGCGTAGTTCGGCCAACCCTCTCGGCTGAGAGTCTTGTGGGAGCTGGCCTCGCGTTTGATGGTCCATCCGATTCGCAGGAGCGCCGCCAAGACCCGCCGCGCCTTGGCTGCGCGCCAGGCCGTCACGCCGCTTTGAAGGTTACGCTCAGGAGGTTGGGGGCTGCTTCACTGTGCTCCAGGCGATCCGCCAGGACTCGGAGGGCCAGCGCCTGAACATGGGCGATCGCTTCGTCCCGGCTCTTCCCGTACGTCTGAACTCCCGGGAGTTCCCGAACCTCGGCGATCCACCGACCGTCGTCCTCCCGCTCAATCTCAATCTTGTAGTTCATGCTAGGGACTAACCCTTAAGGTGCTTGCCCTCAATGTAATGAGCAGACCTGCTGCCGTCTAACGGGGCGCGCTTCAGCTGCGGCGCGCTGAAGAAGAAGGGGTCATTCAATATCCTACTCGCGCCGCGGGCTTCAAGCGGTTGTTAAGCGGAGCGCGTTTAGGGTGAACGGTCAGGATCGTTACTCCTTACGGAGAGTCACCGTGATAACCCCCTCCTTATGTCCTGCAAGGAATGCGCACGGCGCGAATATTAGAAAGAAGCAACAGGCCTTTTCTTTATTGAATTCGCCGGCAGTTATGGTCTCAGAGATCACCCGCCACCCTTGCCCATCGAGCTCGGCTAATCTTTGGGTCTTTTGGAGCTGGCCGTTAGGAGTGTTCGGGAACTGGACCGTCATGAACTCGGCCATTAGACGCCACCCAGGGCTAGGAGTGATGGAAGGACCGTGAGCCCAACCGAAAGCCCAGTAACAAACCGAAGCGAGTTGTTCGAACTGCGCCAGCCCATGCGTTGAGTTCCCCAATCAACTAGTAGGACGAAAAGAAATGCAGCGAAGAAAAGAACGGACCCTTGCCGCCACGGAATGAGAAGCAGAGATAGGAAGCTTCCCACGATCAGCCCCAGGCATCGGGCGCACACATGCAGCTGACGCCCCCGCAAGAAGAAGGATCGATCTGGTCTTCGATGGCAGCCCCACCACCGATGTATCCAGATCGAATCGATGAACAGTTGGGTGATGCAGCGTTCGGCAAGGCGCCGGACAGAGTCGAGGGGTCGCATTAGTAGCCTCGTGGTCGCGGCCCAACGGGGCGCGCTTAGGCTGCAGCGCGCTGAAGAAGGACTCATTCCCCAATCTACGCGCGCCGCCAACTCATGCACTTGCTCGCTTGAACACCGCCCCCAGATCGAAGATATCCAACTTCCCATCGTGATTCAGATCCGCCAGGTCCAGCGTCGCGTGCAGGGAGTGCGACTCGTAGACCAGCTTCAGATACTTCCCTACCACGATGCTCGGCAGCTCGTCGCGGCGCTCCAGGCCGTACCACTCGAAGGGATCGCGTGCTCCCTTATCCAGGTTACACGGCGAGCAAGCCTGGACCATGTTGTCCATCGACTCAGGTCCGCCGCGGCTCTTGGGGATGATGTGATCCCACTGGAGGGGCTCGGTGGCAGGGCAATACGCGCAGCGGTGTTCTTCTTCGAAGAGGTGTTTGTTCTCGCGGAGAATGGCCGAGGGGTGGGCTTTGCCCGCGAGCAGCCGCTGGTAGGTGTACATGACGAAGCGGTAATTGCGGCGGTCGCCGGTAGCGCTCCCGGAGACCAGCTTGGCGTACTCCCAGTAGATCAACTCACGGATGGTGCGGACGTTCTTGGGGGGCATGGGACTCGCAGGCGAGGCCTGCACTAACCTGCGGTGAGTTTGGCCAAGGGCCAGAGGTACGAAACTGGAGGCAGCTGCATAACGAATTGCGCTTAGGCTGTGGCGCCGGGCCGCCCAGCCGCCGCAGTCATTGAGACTCGCACGAAACTCGACGGGGCTACAAACGCAGGCTCTTCCCAAGACGGGGCGCCGTCAGGTTAAACCACTTGTCAGGCGGCGACGAGAGGGCTTGTACTCGAGATCTCGATGCGACCCTTGCTCGGCTCAGTGCTGCCTTCTACAACCAAATACCATGTGCCGGGGTCGAGTCTGACCGCGGCTTCGAGTTCACTTCGACGACCCCAGGCAGCAGTGTACGGGTGGGTCTCCGTTGCACCGCGCTCATATTCGACGCGGTCGTCAGTATCGAGAAGCAACAGGTTGACTGGTGCCGTCGCAATCATCCGCAAATGGACAGTTGCCGGTCGCGCTACATTGAACCTAAACAACTCATACTGAGTTGGTGCAATTCGGAACTGACGGACCGAGGTTTCTTTCATCTAACTCTCTCCCGGTGGCAGCCGAGCGGGCTTCTCACGAACACCTATAGGCTCAAGCGGGACCGCGTCAAACTCTACGCTCCCAACCTTGCGGAGCCTGGGAACGAGTTCTCGCACGACAGGCGCGAGGAATGGCGCAACAATGATGAGCACCGACTTCCAGTGAGTGTCCAAGAACTCAAGTGCTCCCGCAACTGGGGCAACTATGCGCTCCGCCAAACCAGACCCCGGTACTGCCACGCGGAGCACGTGGGCGAAGACGACGCTGAGAACGGTCGCGCTCACGTAGACCATGATGGCGGTGAGTGTGATCGCCCGAAGTCGAGGCCATGAGGGAATAAGTCCCACGCGCTCCGTTACCTCCGCAGAACCCTAGACTGTGGTCCAATGTACTGCGCCTGGCACCAAGTCGCCGTCTAACGGGGCGCGCTTAAGCTGCGGCGCGCTGAAGAAGAATCCATTCCCTAATCTACGCGCGCCCCCAGCCTCAAGCGCTGGTTAGGCGGCACCCGCACACGAACCGAGGCTACTGGACTCGTGAGCAAAATGCTGCCACTTCGGGGCACGTAACTATGCGCCATGATGGATTCCCCTGAGCTGGATACCAAATCGCGCGGATCTCGAGTTCGTCTCGCTTCTCGGGCTTCTTAATGAATGGAACTGGCGGCTCGAGAATCTCAGCGGTCGCGCTGGTGGTTTTGGTGCTCCGATCCACGTACTGGCACCATCCAAGAACTCCGAACGGCGCCTTCGCGGCGATGCCAATTTCATCTGTAAGGTGGCGGGTGAGGGCAGTGAAGAATCCGATGATATCGTGAATCCTGACGCAATAACGGCCGTACGCGGCGAGGGCGGACGTCTGAACTGCTGAAGCGCAAAAGACGTACGTGTTAGGATAGTTCCCTGCCGCATTAATGGTGCCGCCATGAGAGAAGATGGGCAAGCCTAGCTCGGCGATCTTGTCCTTTAGGTACCAGGGCGCGTTCTCCACAGTGATCGTTTCGGGCTGCGAGGACTCTAATGTGATCGTGAACTCCCCCTCGCCGGCGTCTCCGCGGACTGAATCCCAACCTTCGATTGCTCGAAAGTCGTAGAGTGTTCCGATGCGGACTTCACCACGTTCCACGAGGGCTTGGGCATGCGCCTCGTCGCTAAAGAACTTGTACAGCGCGCCCGGAGGATCGACAAACGCGAACTTCGCTGAGCCCGCGTGCACAATCAGAGGTTCAACCATCCGGTTCGAACTCAATTGTGCTGCCTAACGGGGCACGCTTAAGCTGCGGCGCGCTGAAGAAGAATTCATTCCCTAATCTACGCGCACCGTCAGCTTCAAGCGCTGGTTCGGCAGCAAGGCCCTAACTCCGGTTACCAGGGAAGTGAACGATTACCATCGGTCGCTGCCGCTGGTCGTCATAGGAAATGGAGAGCGAGTCCAGCGTCTCCGTAAAGAACGTCCCGCTGCTCATGAAACGAACAAAGAATGCGGTGATCTCCTCAACTGTGCTTTCACGCATGTCACTGTAGTTAAGACCCATAGGGTAGGGCTGACCAAACCCCTTGCCGATTGCGATCACCGTGCACTTCTTGCCCTGCATTTCTTGCAACGCGCGACGCTTGTCGTCACGACTGAGGATAAGCGCTTCGTATTGAGCGTCGGAAGCCTTGATCGTTTCGGAGCCCCGCCTGATGTAGGCCGGGCCGGCGAAATGAGGCCGTCGGTCACTGCCCCTTATCACCGCCGCAACAACGTTCTTTCCATCGATGGGGAGGACGTGAAGGTCGATCCAGACCGGAGGATAGCACTCGTTCTCTGCGATGTGCCGGAGTGTCTTCTGCAAGGAGTCCGAGTTCGCCACGCCATTCACCTTACCATCGTCTGCCACGCCCACGAATAGGATGCCAGTTCGCGTTGTCGGGAGGGTATTCGCGAAGGCCACGATCTGTCTCTTGAAGTCGCTAGCTCCAGCGCCCTCTGACTTGCGTTCAACAAGCTGGTCCTCAGGGTCGCGGAGTCGCGAGAGAAGTTGGTCACCAGTCTCCAGGTGTGGTCTCCAAGATTGGTCTTTGCTGTCTAAGAACGCGCAAACGGCTACGTACTGGTGAAGGGGCTCATCTTCCAGTGTATGCGCGATGTCAGCTTCAAGGGCATGGTGACTATTGTGGATTCGCCAACCGATGACGGAGCCGATCCCACGAGAAGTCTGCGTCGAACCGAGCATGAAGCCGCTCGAGCCACACTCTCTCTTCTTTAGCCTGCTTCGAGAAGCGCCTGAAGGCCGACTGGCCACTCTCCAACTCTACCATGAACGCAGCCATCCACATGTGAGGCGTTCGATCCGGCAGATGCAGGCGTCTTCGAAGTGTGTTTGCGGCCGGACTCATTGCGCCGTCAAAAATCCCGCCCCCACGCAGGCCGATGGTGAGAATGAAGGAGGAATGAAGCGTGCGGACTTGAATCTTGCGCTCATACTCCTGCACCGTAAGCCGTACCGTAGACCTAGGGGGAAGGGGGATAGAAATCGGACGCTTCTGCAGCAGGCTGCCCAAGTCATCCGCAGGTGGTCGCACTGTGACGAGTTGTAGACCTGCAGACTGTCCCCCGCCCCCGCCTCCACTCTGGAGCAGATAGATAGTACCAGAATCGGTATAACCAACGGTGTTAGTGGGCTTGGCGAGCCATTCAAGGACCGCGTACTCCACGAGGTCTGACAAAACACGGTCGGCTGTGGCCCTGTCCGCCTCGTCCGCTACACGGAGGCTTTCGCTCAATCTTAGGCTCGCGAATGCATTGTAGAGCGTTAGCGTGTCAAACTCACGGGCGCCCGCAAACTCGGACATCATCTCAATGGGATCGGTCGCGACCAGTTCAGCCATAGAGCGAACCGCGCCTGCGGCGCGATCGTGGAGCAACGCGACAGGAACGCGGGAGCGGTGCGGGCTGGGTGCATCGATCCACACGACCTTCACCCCCAAGTACAGAGAGAGGGCTATAGCGCCTATGGCGGGAAAAACCACATCTAGGGTTTCCCGAGCGAAGTCGTTTTGCCAGAGATAGACGGTTGCGAGCACTGCGAACGCGACGATCATCGCAAGGAAGAAGTAGGCCATTAGCCGAGCCCCGAGGGACATGTCAGATGGATGAACGGTCAGGAGTTCCTGACGTACGCGCGCGTCCTGACAGATCGCGCCTCAGTCTGCGGCCGACGCCGCGCCTGGGCTCAGGAGCTCAGGATACACCAAGGCTAGTCAGCGCACAAACCTACGCTTCAACCGTTAGGGTCGGCGCCGCCAGCTGAAGGTACTGGTTAGGCTGCGGCGTACACGCCTCGCGGATCAGAGCCGGGCGAGTAGCTGCACCAGCTTCGCACGTTGGCCCGGATTAGCCTTGATCGCCTTCTCTAGGTAAAGCTCGGCGCCATACATGGTAAGGCGGGTGCCGCCAGGACCTGTCCCTTGCACCGGGATCGGCCTGCGGAGGCAGACGTCTGCTACCTGGGTTCGCACACGCGTAATTACAAATGTCCCATTTTCCTTCTGCATGAGGCCAAACTTAAGTCCTCGCACACCTGTCGGCCCCCTGTAAGAAGCCGTCGTCTTCCCGTCGCGCTTCGTGTAGGTAGTCTGCCCGGCTTTCTGCGACTTGAAATTGAGCTCGAACGGTCCATGGTAAAAGGTGGCGTGTGAGTCAGACATCGGTCGTCTCCGCTACTGTTTAACGGCGCGCGCTTAAGTTGCGGCGCGCTGGCGAAAGATTCATCCCCTAATCTACGCGCGCCGTCAGCTTCAAGCGCCGGTTAGGCCGCGCCTGTGCCAGCGTCGTCACGGTTTGCCCCGCTCACGTCGAAACTCGCCGCCCAGGACGGGGCTGAAGAGGAAATCGTGGAATTCGTCGGTGAGACCCGCTAGCCGGAGCAGCGTGGCGATCTGAGCCCAGTGGCGGATTTCGTGCATGAGGATGTGAATGACGATCTTTCTCGGTGTCGCGCACAGGAGGCCATTCATGAGTGGGAACTTCTGGGAGACATCCCACTCGGCAGCGGGGAACGTCGCGATGAAGGCTTCCAAGGCGCTCCGACTCTTTCGGCCGAATTGAAAGAGTGTGTCGATGTCGTCGACGGGGATTGCAGCTGGGTCCGTCAAGGGGCGGCCAGAGAGCCTCTCGACGTAGCGCGTCTCAGCTGAGAAGATGTGCCTCACCAATTGACCGATGGATTCAAAGCGCCCATCACCGTGGGGCCCGGCGCTGATTCTTAGAGGAGGGTTGCCATGTTTGCCGAACCACGCGCGCCACCGTTGGCGCTCCCACTCGGTGTAATCGAGAAGCTCGTTCAGGCTCAAGGGGGGAGGAGACATTTTCGTGGTCCTTGGCGCACCACCCAACGGGGCGCGCTTCAGCTGCGGCGCGCTGAAGAAGAATTCATTCCCTAATGTACGCGCGCCCCCAGCTTCAAGCGCCGGTTAGGCAGCCGCCTTCAGGGCTCACGCAGCAAGCCATAGTATTTGACCAACTCCGCGCGCTGAGATCGATTGCCGACAATTGCTGCATCGAGCAAGAACTTTGCCGACTCTTCACCAATGCGTTTCCCTTTCGGAGAAGGCCCCTTGCGATCTGGAAACACACGATCTTCGTCAATGCGAATTGGAGTGTTGAGTTTTAGTGCTTGGATGGATGCAAGATACAGTTCCTTGCGTGCACCGCTGACGTAGCCAAATGCGATGCCCGGCACACTACCGTGCTTTACCTCGGCATCGGATCCATCCTTCTTGCGAAAAACGCGCATCCTTGGCTTGAGTTGCACGAAGTTCAGATCTCGTAGTCCATACCAAACTAGCTTATGACGCATGTTGGCCGGCATAAGTTCCTCGCGGGCCGCCTAACGGAGTGCGCCTAAGCTGCGGCGCGCTGGTGAAAGATTCATTCCCTAATCTACGCGCGCCGGCAGCTTCAAGCGCTGGTTAGGGCGACCGCCCACCGCTTGCCCTGGACATGGGACCTCTTGGCGCTCGGCTGACCAACCCTGAGTTCGCTTGACTTCTTCTCGATGTGGACTACTCTTTGTTGCCCTGAGGGGGATCGCAAGATGAAGCTCACTCTCCTTCGCCGCAGAACCTTGGTCTGGGCACTCCTGTTTGCGTACTTGCCAGCTTGCACGAGTTGGCACGTAGTTGGACCAACGCCTGCCGAATACGTTCAGAGCCAACGTCCGGGCCAGATTCAGGTTATTAGGACTGACAGTTCGCACGTAAGACTACGACGCCCTGCGATTCTCGGTGATACGCTGGTCGGTACCGTGGGGGGCGGTTTGGTCCGCGGGGACACCGCTCACCAGGTCAGGGTCGCGCTGGGTGACGTGCGGGCTGTGGAGGTCAGGGAACTCTCCATCGGCAAGACCTTGGGGCTGTGTTTCGGTGTAGGCCTCGTGCTGGCACTTATCGCTAGTGGCCAATGCTATGGCTACGGTTGCTGAGCAAGTTGGCTTGAGGGTCCCGCCCGCTTTCTAAAGAATTCCCCAATCTCCCGAGGCACGTTAGGGGCCGCCTAACGGGGTGCGCCTAAGCTGCGGCGCGCTGAAGAAAGATTCATTCCTTAATCTACGCGCGCCGTCAGCTTCAAGCGCTGGTTAGGCCGCGCACAGTACAAATGGATGCCTCACCCGCCAATTCGTCGCTCTTCTCGCGTTGTGCTGAGTAGGCGTTCGGTGAAATCGAGCCGCTCCTGTGTTTCCGCTAACTCCTGTTGGACACTGTGGAGTGTACGCTCGAGCTCCTCAACCCGGTTCAGAACGTCATCTGGAACTGATCGAGAACGATTCGTGATCAGACGTGCCACCTTGATCACCGTGAAAGCAGCGATCCCGACGGTCGACAGGAGCGCTATGAGAAAGACTTCTGGCGGCATCCGATGTTCTCTCTTTGCGCGGCCTAACGGGAAGCGGCTGAGCTGCGCCGCCGTGCTGTGTTGTTCACAAAAGCAATTCTACTACGACGGGCGGCGTCAGCTCCAGCCGCCTGTTAGGCAGACGCGCGACGATACCGAGCAAAGTCCCACCGACATACGGCAAGAACTGTGGCCGTCGGTACGACAAGGAATCCCGTGAGCACCTCTGTCCCGACTCGACCGGCAAGGGAGCCACCGGGCCACTTGCGGCAGGGCCGTCTCGACCCTCGCGCCGTTGAGTACCGGAAACATCTGATAGCCGCGTTGCTCGCGCGTGCACATGGAGTGGGTTCCTTTAGGGCGACCAGGACCGAGGGAAAGGTGGCGACAATCCATCTGGGAGAGGAGAGCCGCTCGCCTTCCCCGTATCCTCACGGATGAACGCGGATGATCGTCTTCCCTGGGCGTCGTTCGGTCGAGTTGAAGGCGGCGACGGCATCGTCGAGGGCGGAGACGGTGCCGATGTTCGTGCGCAGCCGTCCGTCCCGCACTCGCTGAATGATCTCGCTCAGTTGGGCGCGATCGGATTCGACGACGAAGTCGACCGCCAAGCCGTCGGCGGGCCGCGCCTCGACCGGTCCGACGATGGACACGAGCGTTCCTCCGGCTCGAACCAGGCGCGCGGACCGCTTCCCGATGCCGCCGCCGATGAGATCGAACACGAGATCGACTCCGCCAACGTCTTTCAGGACCTCGTTGTCGAGGTCGACGAACTCGTTCGCGCCGAAGTCGAGCGCCTTCTGACGATCGGCGGCGCGTCCGGTGCCGATGACGTAGGCGCCCGCCAATCGTGCGAGTTGCGTCACCATCGACCCAACTGCACCGGCCGCGCCGTGCGCGATGACGCTCTGCCCTGCCCGAAGGCGGCCGTGCTCGAACAGTCCCTGCCACGCAGTCAGGCCCGAGATCGGCAGGCTCGCGCCCACCGTGAAGTCGACGTCGCCCGGCAGCGGCGCAAGGTTGCGTGCTTCGACGGCCGCGTACTCGGCCAGGGTGCCGTCGCGGTACCAGTCCGTGAGGCCGAACACCCGCTGTCCGACCGAGAGCCCCGTGGTGCCATAACCGAGGGCGGTGACCACTCCGGCTAGCTCGTGCCCGGGGATTGAGGGCGTTCGGTCACGGTCGAGGCGATCGGTCCAGGTCGAAGGCCAACCCAGCTCAGTGTTAACGAATCCCGAGGCATAAACCTGAACGACAACGTCGTTGATCGATGGCTGCGGCTCGGGCCGCTCCACCAGCTTCATCCCCGCCGTTCCCGCAGCCTGGTCCGTCACCACTATCGCCTTCATCTGTCACCTCCTTGCGTGGCATACTCAGCCCCGCGGCCGGCCAGGCCTACCTTGGCCCGTTGTCAGGGGCGCAGGAGGAAGAGGTGGGGTCCTCGCACCGGCTGGATTCGTTTCAGGCGTACCGAAAGGTGACATAGTGCCCGCGCGTTCTGCCTAACGGATCGCGCTTAAGCTGCGGCGCGCTGGTGAAGGATTCATTCCCTAATCTACGCGCGCCGCCAGCTTCAAGCGCTGGTTAGGCGGCACCCCGAGGATCCCGCCAAACGATTTTCTCGTTCGTGCGCTGGGCGAGGAAATCAGCGCAGCGCCCGTCGCCGTTGCCAGCGTAGCCGCCATCAGGATGGCAGATGATCGTGCCAGCAACGTTGTAGAGAATACTTGAAGTGTCGCAGCAGCGAGCTGGGAGGTAGTAGACCACCTGGCCCTTGTAGTCGTACCGCGCGAGGTAGGCAGGGGGATTGGCAACGGGCTGGCTCTCAAGCTCACGAGTCAGGGCGACCAGCCATTCCGGAAGGGGTTCCTTGTCGGCAGGCGCTTGCGTGGCGCACGCAGCGGCAACAACGAGTGGGAGAAGAAGGTGTGTAATCGATCGAGTCATAGCTTGGTCCTTGCTCCGGGTGCTGCCTAACGGGCCGCGCTTAGGCTGCGGCGCCCTGGTGAAAGATTCATTCCTTAATCTACGCGCGCGGTCAGGTGCAGGCGGGTGCTAGGCGGCGCCTGCCGTGCCACGGCGCTCGCGCCGCCATCCCTCGAGGCTTGGAGCAGACGCCACCCAAGCGAGACTGGTCACGGCGGATGCGGCGTTGCATGTTAGCCTTCTCACGTGACGAGGTGCTTGTGGAGCTGCGCGCTGGCTCGATGCTGCGCTTCGCCTGGGCGGACACCAAGGTCGCGCTGTGGACGGCGCTCCGCGCGTTCGCGTGGACTACCGGCGGTCTGGGGCTCGCGTTGTTCGCCGCAGTGCTGCTCAACCCGTCGCGCCCCGAGCCGTTGACGGCGGCCAGCGTGACGGCCACCCTGGTAGCGTCGCTCGTCTATGCGGCCCTGCCGGGGCTGGTGGCGTCCGCTGGCGCGGTCCTGTTCCGCCTAGCCGGCGGGTGGGCGTTCTTGCCGCTGGCCGTCTTCCCGTTGGTACTGTTCGTCGTCCTCCGGCTGGGGCGCGGCGTCCTCGCCGAGCAGGGGCAGGACATCCTGAACGCGCTCGGCGTCCAGATCCAAGGGCGTCTCGCCATGCTCAAGGGCCTTCGGATCCATGGCGCCCCGGAGCTGGTGGTGGTGCTGCTGTTCTACGGGCTCTACGCTGCGCTCCAGCCCCCGGTCCTGTGGGAGCTGTTCCAGTACCTCCTGCTGGTCGTGGCGCTGATCGTTCTGGCGCTGCTGCTGACCTGCGTGGTCACGCTGCCGCCGCTGGTCTTCGCGGTCATGCGCCGGATGCGCCAGCGCTACGCACAGTGGCTGGCGGCCCTACCGGCCGGATGATCCGGCCGTCGGCGCGGGCGTTGAAGGCAGAGCGGAGTAATGCTGCTCAATGAACTCCTGCTGCTCGGTTGTGAATCGTCCTTCCAGAAGGCCTTCACCGCTGCTCAATGAACTCCTGCTGCTCGGTTGTGAATCGTCCTTCCAGAAGGCCTTCACCTAATAGAGATGATTTCCGACGCGTAACCGGAAACGGTGCGCAGGATGGTACCACATTCCACAGTAAAGCGAAGGTCCGCGAGTGACATCGCCGCTCGGGGACCGCTCGCGATCCGAACTGCTTTCGCCACCTGGAGCGTGTCTGCATCCTTGGAAGGATGCTCCCAGCGAAAGTCTCGGCCCTGTAGAGGAACCCTAACCGGGCTGGGTAGGCTCCCAGCGAATGCCGCAACCCAGGGAGGCAGTTGGTCGATGACGGAACGAGTTGTAGAGACATCCAAATTGGGGCGGCCTAACGGACCGCGCTTAAGCTGCGGCGCGCTGGTGAAAGATTCATTCCCTAGTCTACGCGCGCCGTCAGCTTCAAGCGCTGGTTAGACACGCTTACGAAGGACGTACGTCCACTCAGTGCCCAACTGGGATGAGACAAAGGAGGGCGACCACCGCTAATTGTCCACCGATGCTCTGCCTGCCTCTCCTCAGGGAGTCCACCTGGGTCAGGGGAATGCTGCGCCGGCAACTGTCGCAGTCGAGCGGCATCTTGTAGGGGATGCCGCTCACTGAATCCGAGTTCACCATGGCCGCGTGCCATCGCGCCATGTTTCCACGGCTCCAGACCTGGACTTGCGCGTGGCGCCTGAAAGGACGCGTGACGGGCGTGACGGGGATGCGATACCACCCGTCCGGGGCGCACCCTCCAAGAAGCACGAGGAGGGCTATGCAGTGCCGTCGAGACAAGAGGCTGAGGGGTCGCTTAACCGCTTGGATGAGAGCCATGTGGTGCCGCCTAACGGATCGCGCTTAAGCTGCGGCGCGCGATTCATTCCTTAATCTACGCGCGCCGCCAGCTTCAAGCGCTGGTTAGACGGCACGCAAACGTCGTACAAGGCGTCGAAGGAGCCGGACAGCCACGGCTAGGCTGAGGATGATCAGCGTCCACACAAGAGCGGACACCCCGACCATCGTAACCTGATAGCCGAACCCGCCCAGAGCTCGGTGGGTCTCGAAAAGCCAAGCCTGCACGAGGTAGCCGGGGGCTATCACGATGAACGCAGGCAGATTGTCCATGTGACTGAGGGCCACCCCGGCTGCGATGCCAGTGAGAATGAAGAGCGCCATGGCGAGGTATCGAAGGCGGATCCTCATCAGTCTCTAAGACTGAACTCTGAAGTGGAAAAGCGCGTGCCGTCTAACGGATCGCGCTTAAGCTGCGGCGCGCTGAAGAACGATTCATTCCTTAATGTACGCGCGCCGCCAGCTTCAAGCGCTTGTTAGGCGGAAGTCGCCGGTCTTCGGGTCCAGGATACCGTGCTGAATATCTGTGTATCCAATGGCGGTCCCGTCGCCCGCATTGAGGAGGCCCACCCACCGGTCCGTGATCTCGAATGGGAGGGCGGCAAGCCGCTCATAACGCGCCGTCCCCTCAGCCAGTTTCTTGGGCCCTGCGATGAAGCTGCAGAAGATGGAGGGATCAAAGCCCGTGGTGAGAAAGCCAGCTTCCTCGAAATCCGCCGTTGAGTAGACCGCTACGCTTGTTTCGTCGGCCGTTCGATGAGCGATGAATGCATCCATCATTGAAGGCGTTGATACGCGCTGGACATCAAAGGTGTCAAAGGCGCCCGAACCACAGATGGGATTGTCGGACACGTTAAGGTGAATCGACATCAAGTTCCGCTGTGGGTCATTGACTACCAGGAAGACGGACAGTCCCCCGATCCTGACGACAATCGGCCCAGGCGAGCCGGGGCCGTTGATGAAACTGTAGGACGGACCTGGAAGGGCATCCGCCGGTGTCATCTCCCCGGTTTGCTCGGCGCAGCCGAGCCCGACTACAGCTGCAAGCAGCACGGCTGCGGATGAGAGCGTAGCGCGCATAAACCTGCCTCCGATAAAGGGGCTGTGCAGTGGAAACCTTGGGTGCGCTAGGGAGCCGCGCGGGAGGAGCAAACGTGCAACCTCCTGCGGCGCATTGCAAGGTCGAAAGACGATCGACGCTGGGTACGCAGCCGCCTAACCGACCGCGCTTAAGCTGCGGCGCGCTGAAGAACGATTCATTCCCTAATCTACGCGCGCCGCCAGCTTCAAGCGCTGGTTAGGCGGCTCGCTCACAAGAAGCGACATTAGGGCGTCAAGAACCTCCGCCAGGCTGGCTCACGGTCCCACGTGACACCCAGCGTTAGCTGCTTCTGACCTGCCAGCTCTCGACGGCGAGGTAGGTCCCATCAGGGGACCAAGCCGGCTGGTAGTCCGACGAATCGGAAATCACTCGTTGGTTCTGTCCATCGACATCGATTAGACAGATGGCGGCTGCGCTCTGTCCCGAACAGACGAAAGCGATGGTGCTGCCATCGGGCGACCAGGCGGGGCTGAATCCCGGTGACAACACCTTGACGAGCGCACCGGTGTTTGCGTCTACTATGGCTACTTCGACGGCCGAATCCGTCACCGCCAGCCGAGTCCCGTCGGGCGCCCATCGAGGCGCCCGGACGTAATAGTGAGCCGTCCCGAGCTCACGAGTGCCGGTGCCGTTGCTCTGAATGATTCGGATGGTTGCCCCGTTGGTGCTGTCCTTAGATCGGCTAAGAAACGCGATCTGTTGTCCGTTAGGGGACCAAGCCGGAGAAAAGTTGTCTCTCGGCCCGACGCTAAGTGGAGTTTCCACACCAGTCTCTGTGTCGAGCACAGTAACCTGATAGTCCCACGACGACGGGCTGGTCTGAGTCTGGCGGGTAAACGCCACGTACCGCCCGTCAGGGGACCACGTTGGCTCGTAGCTCGACTCGTCCTGTGGGACTACTCTCTGCGGTGGACTGCCGGATGTATCCGTGACGTAAAGGACTCCGTTGCTGGCGAAGGTAATCTCAACCTCTACAGTGGGAGGGCGGGTGGCCTCTTTGCAAGCCACAAGTGATCCAACCATGATGAGCACAGGAGAGCGGATCCAGAATAGCAATCTGAACGCTCTTACAAGAGCTGAAGTCATGTTTCGATTCCCTGCAGGCCGCCTAACGAATAGGCGTTAAGCAGCGGGCGCGGCCGCCCTGCTGCCAGCGACATTCCTTACGGGCTGGCCGCGCCCGTCTGCTTCAACGCTTAGTTAGGCTGCGCGGATTCATACCGCAAGTGCAACAGACCCCAAGCTGCAGGCCAAGGGTCTCTTGTCGCCCATAGTCACGCGCGCCTCCCGCTTATCCTTGCTGGCCCCGTTTCAGGCCGAGGAGGCCCTGCACCGAGAGAAAGAAGGAGAAGAGCCCGGTGACGCCGAGGCAGAGGAGGGCCCAGACGAAGATGAACGCATAGGGCCGGTCAATCGCGCCGGCGACGCCTCTCGCCGTCATCAGATGGATGACCGGCATGCCCAGCGCGGCTAGCGCGCCGAGGAGCATGATCACATGTCCCGAGCGCCGCTCGGCGAGCACCAGTGTTCCGTAAAGCAACACGACTAAGATGAGCACTGAGATGAAGAGCCCTCGCAGGCTCAGCTCGCCCGCGTTGTGGATGAAGTCACTCGTTAGGTGAAGGCTCAGGAGGAGGATCGAGAGGAGCGACGTGACGGTCAGCAGGGTACTCTGTTTCATACGAACCTCTCCTGGTCGGATCAGGGGCCATGACACTCCTTCGCACGGCGCTCATTTGGGATATCAATCTAACCTATCAAGCCCG
>WNFZ01009197.1_pt1 | contig 19504 bp, 16 predicted proteins | sample 5400081 | NCBI WGS metagenome assembly WNFZ01 (sample SAMN13153365, study PRJNA577476) | soil metagenome | isolation source: 80 cm soil or saprolite under grassland replicate 1 | place: USA:California | collected 2016-06-15
ATCGAGGAAGGGAATCGCCTGGGGGTAACGGGTACTCCCGCATTCTTCATCAACGGCCGGATCGTGTCCGGCGCCCAGCCGTTGGAAGCTTTCGCGCGAATTATCGATGACGAACTATCGCGCGACGTTGCGCCGCAAACCCGGACTCGTTAGCGGGTGAATCTTAGTTGAATTAAATTGCTGACTAAGTCGTAGTCCATCGGGGTCGTAGCGCTGGGCTTTTCACTCCTGCCTTCACTCATCCGATCACACCCCGCGAAAGACTATCGCTAAAATCAATCGAAAATTTAAATATTCGATTGATTTTTTTTTGCTGTTACCCAGTATACTGATGCCGGAAATGACCGCGCGATCTTGTACTCGCAATCTATTCCGGTGAGCGAAATTAACTTTGTACGGAACCGGATGGATACTTGACCCGGCTTGGCAAACTCGGCTATAGACTGCTGAATCCTGGAATTCTTGATTCGTTGAAAACAAACATTGGCACCGAAATCCGCCGCGTTCCTCGAAATAGTGGTAGCGGCAAACGAGGAAAGACACCGGCCCACGAGGGATTCAACTGGGGCGGGTTTGTGATACCGGCGCTGAACAGTCGCCTTAGAACAACGAACCGAATTCTTTGGTGGGGTCTCCTACTGATCCTTGCGATAATCCACAGTTTTCCAGCACTCGTTTTTGCCGATAAGCTCGTGTTGATTTCCTCTCATTGGGAGGGGATCAGATATGAGTTCGAGCGCGCGTTTAAAGCACGCTATCGGAGCGAGACCGGACGAGCTGTAGAGTTGGAGTGGATGGACGTAGGCGGCTCATCGGAAACCCTTCGCTATCTGGAATCGGAATTTAAAAACAAGCCAGCGGGTATTGGCATTGATGTCTTCTTCGGCGGAGGGCTTGATCCTTACTTAGCTCTAAAAAAAGCCCATCTCCTTGAATCGTATATCTTACCCAAATCACTCCTGGAAAAGATTCCTACGAGTTTAGCTGGTGTTCCATTGTATGATCCGGATCATAGCTGGTATGGCGCCACCTTGTCGGGTTTTGGCATCGTCTATAATAAAGTGGTTTTAGGACTTACGAAGATGCCCGTCATCACGACCTGGGAAGATCTAGCGTCTCCCAGGGGGTTCGGCTGGGTAGGCTCTTCGGATCCTCGCAAAAGCGGCAGTGTGCACATGGTCTATGAGATTATCCTGCAGGCCTATGGCTGGGAGAAAGGTTGGCGAATCATTACGGGCATGGGCGCCAACGTGCGCAATTTCACGAATTCGGCGAGTCAAGTTCCTAAAGACGTAGCGACCGGCGAGGTCGCTTACGGTTTAGCAATCGATTTTTACGCCTGGGCTCAAGTTAAGGAAGCAGGATCCGACAAGATCGGTTTTATCCTGCCTGATAACCTAACGATCATTACTCCCGATGCTATCGCAATATTAAAGGGTGCACCAAACCCGGATGTCGCTAAGGCTTTCATCCGCTTCGTGATGTCTGAGGAAGGTCAAAAACTGTGGCTGTTGGTCCAGAAATCGGCAGGAGGCCCGCAGCGTTTCCAACTTAATCGCTTCAGCGTGCTGCCGTCCTTATATACGCTGCCACCGCAGAGCACTGCGGTAAAACTGAACCCGTTTTCTTGGCGATCGGACTTTGCGTTTGATCCCAACTTGGGTTCCGAGCGTTGGTCGATTGTCAATGACTTGATCGGCGCCTTGGTCATCGACCAAAAGCATCTCCTTACTCGAGCGTGGAAAGAGGTGTTGGATAAAGGCGGCTTGAGCGAACAGGAATGGCAGAGGCTGACGGCTATGCCCATTTCCGCGGATGAGGCTCTGGCACTGGCGAAAACGAAGTGGAAAGATCCCGCCTTTCGCAATGAAAAACTCAATGAGTGGATCCACTTCGCTCGGAGCAAATATCTTTTGGGAGTCGAGCCGCCCATCATACGATCCGAGTGGTATAGCCTGATCGCCTTTGGTTTTCTCTCGCTCGGCCTGGTCGCGTACAGTTGGAAAAAAAGGGCTTGAAGCCCGGCGCATATTACATGATGGTTAGCGTAAAATTTGAGTCTGTCACCAAGATCCTCGGCCAGTCCAGGGCAGTCGACAACCTGAGTCTCGATATCGGCGCCGGGGAGCTATTCTTTCTTTTGGGGCCGTCCGGATGCGGCAAAACCACGGCGCTCCGTACAGTCGCCGGATTCTATACGCCGGACGAAGGCCGAATACTTTTTAATGGGCAAGATCAGAGCCGAGTGCCGCCTCACAAACGCAACACTGGGATGGTTTTTCAAAACTATGCGCTGTGGCCGCATATGGACGTGCGGAGTAACGTCGCTTACGGACTTAAAATGCGCCGTGTATCACAAGTCGACAAAGATAAGCGGGTCAGGCACGCGCTTGAAATCGTCCACATGCAGGCCTACGCCGAGCGCATGCCCAATCAGCTTTCAGGCGGGCAGCAGCAACGAGTCGCTCTCGCTCGTGCCTTGGTGATTGAGCCGGACGTGGTCTTACTAGATGAGCCGTTGTCCAATCTCGACGCCAAACTGCGAGTAGAAATGCGCACTCAGATCAAAGACATCCACCGTAAAATAGGGCGCACGATGATCTACGTTACCCACGACCAAGCCGAGGCGTTATCGATGGCGGATCGTATTGCGGTGATGCGCCGTGGCCGGCTCGTTCAGGTGGGCACACCCCATGAGCTTTACACACGGCCTGAATCCGCATTTGTCGCCGAGTTCATCGGTGGGACTAATTTATTACGCGGGACGTTGGAAGAGGTGGGTGATCTTTTGACGGTTAAAACTCAAGCCGGCATTGTGCGTGGGAAAAACGGCGTCAAGGGAATGGCGCGAGGCGAGCCGGTTTTTTGCTCGGTGCGGCCGGAATCTCTCCGATTAAAGCCGGCCCCGGCGTCAAGCTCTATACCACCGTCCGATGCAACCAACGAGTTGATCGCAGAGGTGCAAAGCATCATGTACCTCGGCGACAACGAACTATACTCTTTGCGTCTCGCGGACAGTACCATAGTGCGTGCCATCGAGCATAACCCGACAACGAGGAAAGCTGAGGTTGGCGACCGACTCGCGCTCGAGTTCGGTGCCCAAGCTGTGGTCGTGTTACCCCAGGAGGAGTTGGGTGACTAGCTGGTTGCGTCGCTACGACTTGAACCTGGCGAACGCCGCGGTGCTCATCTTTCTCTGGGTGTTTTTCATCGTCTTCATGCTGTATCCCCTCGGCTACGTTTTCTCCAATGCTTTTTTCACTTCAGAAGGTTTTTCGCTGGTTTTCATGAAACTCCTTTTTTCCAGTCCGAATAATACGATCATCCTGGCCAACAGCGTCAATTTGGGATTGGCCGTGACATTATTTACGACTCTGCTCAGTCTTCCTCTGGCTCTCCTACTCGTGCGTTACAATTTTCCCGGCAAGGGGTTACTGAACGGTCTTATTTTAATTCCGCTGGTGTTGCCGCCGTTCGTCGGAGCGATCGGCATGCGCCAATTGCTCGCTCGTTTTGGGTCGATCAATCTTTTGCTGCTGCAACTGGGCGTTATCAACCAGCCCATCGATTGGCTCGGTGGCGGCAGTTTTTGGGGGGTGGTGATCCTCGAAACGCTGCATCTTTACCCGATTATGTATTTGAATTTGGCCGCAGCCCTGGCGAATGTCGATCCCAGCCTTGAGGAAGCGGCGAGAAACATGGGAGCAAGTAGCTTCAAGCTTTTTAAAACCGTTACTTTTCCATTGATGCTTCCGGGCTACTTTGCCGGGGCTATCATCGTGTTCATCTGGTCGTTCACCGACCTCGGCACGCCGCTGGTTTTCGAATATCGCGAAGTCGTTGCCGTGCAAATTTTCAACATGGTGACCGACCTGCATCAAAATCCCATGGGTTACGCGTTCGTGGTGGTTGTCATAGCGCTCACGCTTTTTTTCTTTTATCTGTCGAAACGTATCCTTGGCGGCGGCAGTTACGAGATGCTCGGCCGCGGCCATGTAGCTTCAGCCGCGCGCCCCGCGTCAGTGGCTATCACCGTAATCGCATATGCCGTCGTCCTTGGCATTTCGGCACTGGCTCTCATTCCTCATCTCGGCGTTTTGCTCACGTCAGTGACAAGCCGCTGGTTTTTGAGCGTGCTTCCCAGTGAATATACTATTCAGTTTTATAAAAATGTCTTTAGCCATGACCTCGCGCTCCTCAGTATCAAAAACAGTCTCCTGCTCAGCAGCCTGAGCACGATTATCGATATCGTTCTAGGGATTACTATCGCTTACCTTTTGGCGCGCAAGCGGGTGCCTGGTCGAAGTGTGCTAGATGCGCTGGCCATGCTCCCGCTGGCGCTGCCTGGTCTCGTTTTGGCGTTTGGTTATGTCGCAGCGTTCTCGGCAACACCGCTCGATGCCCGCGTCAATCCGGTTCCACTGCTCGTTATTGCCTACGCCGTGCGCCGCCTGCCCTATATGGTACGCGCGGCTTACGCCGGCTTTCAACAAACTAGCATCGCCCTCGAAGAAGCTGCTATAAACCTCGGCGCTAGTCCGATGAAGACTCTGTATCAAATCACCATGCCGCTGATATTCGCCAACCTCATAGCGGGGGCAGTGCTGTCATTTTCATTCGCCATGCTGGAGGTAAGCGACAGTCTTATCCTTGCCTCGAAAGAGTCGTATTATCCCATAACAAAGGCGATCTATGCCCTTCTGGGGCGAATAGCGGATGGCCCTTATATCGCGAGCGCGATGGGAATTCTGGGGCTTCTGCTCTTGGCTGGAAGTCTTTTCATCGCCGGCCGCTTTTTTGGCCGGCGCATGGGGGAGCTTTTCAGGGCATGAGATGGATGAGTTGTGTTGCTCGTAAGTGGGATCCGTCGCATTAACATACTTAGGTCCCAATGTAGTGAGTTCGTGACATGTCACAAACGATACTCTTGGTCGATGACGAACCGCTGAACCTCGATCTTTTGGAGCAGGAACTCACCGAACTTGGATACGCGATTGAAAAAGCCGACAGCGGCCGAACTGCCTTAGACAAGCTTGCCGCAGTATCTCCAGACCTCGTCCTACTTGACTACCAAATGCCCGGCATGAACGGCGTGCAAGTGCTGACAGAAATCAAAAAGAGACAGGCCGGGCTTCCCGTGATCATGATCACCGCTTACGGCACAATTGAGCGTGCTGTCGAGGCGATTAAGAGCGGCGCGGACGATTTTGTCACCAAGCCCTTCGACCCGGATCATCTAGCATTGGTCGTGAAAAAAGCTCTAGAACAAGCTCGACTCAAATCCGAGGTGGAGCTTCTCGCTCGAGAATTAGCCGGTCGCTACCGGCTGGTGGCTGGAAAAAGTAACACGATGGCGCGAGTGATCGAAGAGGCCAAGAAAGCCGCGAGCAGCAAGACCACCGTACTCCTTCTCGGCGAAAGCGGTACCGGCAAAGAATTATTCGCACGCTCGATTCACGATTGGAGCGAGCGCGCCGGTCGCCCTTTCGTAGCGATCAATTGCGTGGGTCTTTCCAAGGAACTTCTGGAAAGCGAGCTCTTCGGCCACGAAAGAGGCGCTTTCACTGGCGCCCACCAATTAAAGAAGGGAAAGATGGAAATTGCCGATGGCGGGACCGTTTTTCTCGACGAAGTCGGCGATATCTCAGCGGAGCTACAAACGAAGCTTCTGCGCTTTTTACAGGAGCGTGAGTTCGAACGCGTCGGCGGCACGCAGTCCATCGGCGTGGACATCAGAATAATTGCGGCGACCAACAAAGATCTCGAAGAAGCGGTAAAGCGCGGCGCGTTTCGCGAAGATCTCTATCATCGCCTGAACGTCATCGCGATCACCTTACCGCCGTTGCGTGAGAGAATAGAGGACATTCCCCCCCTCGCCGACTATTTTCTGCAGCGCTTCGCGCTGGAAACGAAGAAGCCCTTCAACGAAATCACCGAAGAAGCGTTCGCATGGTTATGCGCCTATTCTTGGCCGGGCAATGTTCGAGAGTTGGCCAACGTGATCGAGCGCGGCGTGGTCCTGGGTGACGGATCGGAATTTTCAGTGGATTGTCTTCCATCCAGGGTAGTTGGCGACGCTCCGATCACTTCAGCGGAAACGCAGCCATTCCACGAAGCCGTGAATAGCCATCGACGAACGCTCATCGTCGACGCGCTCGGGCGCGCCCAGGGCAATCGCGCGGCCGCGGCCAAGGCGCTCGGGCTGCACCGTACTCACTTGCTGAAATTGATGAAGGCGCTGCGGATTAGTTGAACTGAATCCAGAACACTCCCGGGCCGCGCTTTGTCAAGGTCTTCATTTCAGATCCTACAGTGACCAGTTGATGGACCGAAGCGCAGACTATGGAACTCCAAGTGGCGCGGCTTGATGAGGTTGCGTCAACACACGTCCGAAGAGATTTTTCACCTTTTTCTTGATCCGACGATAGCAAAACACGGTTCCTTCCGTTTAGCTTCTCGTTGTCATCAGCAGCGCAAGGGAATTGTCCTAACCAAGGCCGAATCATTTTTGGGAAAATATTTTCTAAAATGATATTTTTTTCTTGACATACAATTTATTGTGCCTTAATGTCCTTATCACCTACAAAATATGGGAGGGTTTTAGTACTTCTTTCTTTTCGCCTGAGTCGCGCATTGACGCCTATCCAGTAACAAACCCGCCCGTGCAATCCTAAAAGGAGGTATCTATGGCTGCTAAGAAAAAGGCCAAAAAGAAAGCTAAAAAGAAAAAGAAATAAATTTTTAATTTGTGGAGTGGTGGTGGCGGTTTAAACCCTCCTTACTCTCAGGCGACAAGGTAACCGTTCTGGTTGCCTAATGCATAGAGCCCTCTAGTAAGACAACTGGAGGGCTTTGTGTTTGTAGCCGCTGACGGACAGGCCCAATTCACCAACAACCGGCGCGTCAGTTCCCTTCCAAGGTCAAGCAATCAACTGATTTTCTTTCATCCGGAACTCTCTTATTTGTAAATCGCTCGGCAAATAGGCGAGTATTGCGTCCGTCAAACCGGTTCGTTAAATTGACACTGTATGAGAGCCGGATTTAACTATTTGTTTTCGCTAGCAGCGCTCGGCGCGGGTTTCATGATGCTGAGCGTTGCCTCCGTATCGAGCCAGTCGAAAGTTGATTACAAAGTCGTGCCGATCTTGCAGCCGATGAAGGACACTGCGCCGACACCAGAATTTAGCCTGAGCACGCCCGATGGCAAGAAGGTTTCGTTAAAAGACTTTCGTGGAAAAATCGTCCTGCTGAACTTTTGGGCCAGCTGGTGCGTGCCTTGCCGCGAAGAGATGCCGGCGATGGAAAAGTTGTACAAAGAATACAAAGAAAAAAACTTTGTTGTTCTCGCCGTGGCCGTCAAAGATCGCAAACAAGACGCCGTCGATTTCGTCAAGGAGCTTAAGATTACCTATCCCATTGCGCTGGATCCCGAAGCCCAGGTCGGCAGCCTTTACGGCGCGTGGGGCCTGCCGGCAACCTACTTGATCGGCCCCAAAGGTGAAGGACTGGCGCGCGGCTGGGGTCCAGCGGAATGGTACGCACCGGCAGCGCGAAAACTGATCAAAGAGCTCATCGACGGAAAGCGATGACCGACGTAAACGTTTTCGTCGCCTTTGCTGCCGGGGTTTTTTCGTTCCTTTCACCCTGCGTTCTGTTCGTCTCACTCGGCGCTTCCGCGAGTTTCCTTGGCGGCCTTTTCTTCGGATATCGAAACGCGATTCGAATTCTCGGCGGCGTGTTTATTCTGGCCGTGGGGATTTATCTCATCGGCCTTTTCAAAATTGCCGCGCTCGAGCGTTACTTGCAGTTTAATCTCAAAGACAAGCCGGCGGGCTATCTCGGCTCAATCTTGGTGGGAATCACATTCGCCGTGGCGTGGACTCCATGCGTAGGGCCAATATTAGGAGCCACGCTGGCGCTCGCCAGCACCGCCGGCGAAGTCGGGCGCGGGACGATGCTGCTGACAAGCTACGCCGCGGGGCTGGCGTTACCATTTTTTCTGAGCGCGCTGGCGATCAATTCATTCTTTCAATTTTCCCAACGGCTGCGCCGTTACGTGCAAGTGATCCACGCCGTGGGCGGAGTTCTCTTGATCATTGTCGGCATCCTGTTGATCACCGATTACATGACGCTGCTTAATGCTTATGTCTTGCGCTTCACGCCGCACTGGCTGCTGCAACGACTTTAAACCGCGATAGCGCGTCATTGGTTTGACCGATTTTCGGCTAAATGCTAACTTTTGTAGACTTGCCGGAATAAATCGGCATCGTTGTACAATCTGAAGCGCCCACCCTCTCGTCGGAGCAATTATGGAAGACCAAGTTCGCAAAATCCTTAAAGCTATCGGTGAAGACCCGGACCGCGAAGGGCTTCTGAAAACGCCACACCGCGTCGCCCAGGCGCTTTCTTATTTGACGCGTGGCTACGCGATGGACCCGGCGAAAGTCATCAATGACGCACTTTTCACAGAAGATTATGAAGAGATGATCGTGCAAAAGGACATCGACTTTTTTTCCCTCTGTGAGCATCATTTGCTGCCGTTTTTCGGCAAAGCCCATGTAGCCTACATTCCGCACCACAAGATTGTCGGCATCTCGAAACTGGCCCGGCTGGTCGACGTTTATGCGCGCCGCCTCCAGGTTCAGGAACGGCTGACCAATCAGATTGCCACCACGATTATGGAAAGGCTCGACGCGCTGGGAGTCGCCGTCGTGATCGAGGCCGAGCATTTATGCATGCGCATGCGCGGCGTCGAGAAGCAAAATTCCTTTGTCATCACCAGCAGCCTGCTCGGCGCGTTTCGAACGCGCCAGGAAACCCGCGCCGAATTTATGACCCTCATCCGCCAGAAAAGTTGAGCGAGGAACGGATGGAAGTAAGATTTCGCGACACGACTGCAGAGCGCATCAAGGCCGATCTGCTGGTCATCCCGGTGCGCGAAAAGAAGCTCGATGCACCAGAAATCCGCGCGTTGGACCGGCGCCTGAAGGGCAATCTGCGAACGCGCGTTGAGAAGACGCGATTCACGGGCGCGGAAGGGAGTACGCTTCTTTATACCAGCATGGGAATGCTTCCAGCAGGTCAGCTCCTGCTTCTAGGGCTCGGCGGCGGACCGGAGATCGCCGCTGAAACTTGGCGAAAAGCCGGGGCGCGAGCGCGCAAGGAAGCCGCCGCCACCGGGGCGGAAGAGATTGCCTTTTGGTTTTTGCCCGACGAGGATTCCGAGAGCGCGGCCGGGGCCGTCGTCGAAGGCGCGCTGCTCGCTGGCTATCAATTCAACAAGTATCGCTCGAACGCCAAGTCATCAGCCGAGGTCAAGTCGCTAATCTTGTTCAGACCCGGGTTAACCCGAACCCCGGCGCTGCAGAGATCCATAGAGACCACGCAAAGTATCATCCCCGGCGTCTATCTGGCGCGCGATCTGATCAACGAGCCGCCATCCGTCACCACGGCGCGTTTCCTTGGCGAGCAGGCTGAGCGCCATTGCCGCGGCCGCGGCCTCTCGGTTGAAGTTTGGGGTAAAAAGAAAATCGAGTCGATGAAATTAGCGGGACTCCTGGCAGTCAACCGCGGTAGCCATGAAGAACCTCGATTCATAAAAATCCATTACAAACCTTCGGCTAAACCGAAAAAAAAAGTGGCGCTGATCGGCAAAGGCATCACCTTCGACTCCGGAGGGCTTTCGCTCAAGCCGGCCAAGTCCATGGAAACCATGAAGCTCGACATGGCCGGCGGCGCCGCTGTCATTGCCACGATGAGCTGCTTGCCAAAGCTCGGCCTCGACGTCGAAGTCATCGGCTATGTTCCGACGACGGACAATCTCCCGGGCCACAATGCGCAAAAGCCCGGCGATGTGATCCACTATTTAAATGGCAAGACCATCGAGGTCCTGAACACTGACGCCGAGGGCCGGCTGATCTTGGCCGACGCTTTGGCGCTCGCGGCGCAGCAAAAACCTGATTACATGATCAACCTGGCGACCCTGACCGGCGCTTGTATGGTCGCCCTGGGCACGCAAGTGGCGGGCTTATTCAGTAATCATCAAGCGCTCGCGGACGAGCTCATCCGCTGCGCACAAGCAACCGGCGAGAAGCTCTGGCAGCTGCCGCTGGTCAAAGAATACAAAGAGATGATCAAAAGCAGCGTGGCCGATATGAAAAACGTTGGCGGCTCACACGGGGGCGCCATCACCGCCGCTTTGATCTTACAGGAGTTCGTCGGCGAGGTACCGTGGGCGCATCTCGACATTGCCGGACCGGCATTTGCCGAGAGCGACAATGCGCTTAGCCCAAAGGGCGGTACTGGATTCGGCGTGCGCACCTTGTTACGCTTTTTATCGGAGCTTTAATCTGGACTGCGGCAATGTCGCACTATGCGCGTTTCCGAGCAATCCGAGACTCCAAACGGGAAATTCATACGGAGGAACCATGGGTAAAATCACCGAGGTAGGAGACAATAATTTCGAAGCTGAAGTGTTGCAGTCGTCAGTGCCGGTCTTAGTCGATTTCTGGGCGCCCTGGTGCGGTCCGTGCAAATCGATCGCGCCGATCGTCGAAGAAATCGCCAACCAGTACGACGGCAAGCTCAAAGTCGCTAAATTAAATGTCGATGACCACCCGGCCACCGCGTCACGCTACGGCATCCGCGGAATTCCGAATCTGATCATCCTCAAAGGCGGCGCAGTCAAGGAGCAAATCGTCGGCGCAGTGCCGAAGGCAAAATTGGTGAGTGCTATCGAAAAGGCACTGCAGTAGGCCCGCAATAACCGAGGATGGAAGATCGAAGATCGAGCGCCATCCTCTATCCTCCATCTTCAATCCTCGACCATCTGCTTCGCCAGTCAGAATATACAGCGCCGCATGCTGACGTTCATGATCACGCCGATGGCGAACATCATGGACGACGAAGCCAAGCTGCGCTATCCATTCCACTCGTAAAATAAACCCGCGAAATCGGTCTCGTAACTTCCTCCTTGTTTTGCCCCGAGTGGAAATGACGCAGCTTGATTTAAGTCTTTGCCGCAGTAAATCTCGAAGAGATTCCCCGACGGGTCGCGGAAATACATCAGTCCCTTCTTAATCGGCAGGAAATTTTCGGCATCCGCGTAAAAGGCGTAGTGCGGAAATTCCGCATGGCCGCCTGTCCAGCCGCCGGCGCGCGGCGACAACCCGACGATGGCGCCGGCGACGCGTACCTCGGCAAAGCCGTCAAGATTTAACACAAGCTCGCCGCCCATTACGTGGGCGAAGAAGCGCTTGGCCTCTTCGAGATCGCGGCAGGGAATACTTAGATGGCTGAAACTATGGAAGCGCGGCCGCTCGCTTTTCGGTGCTGTGCTTTGGCCGTTCCATCGGTAATTGAGGCCGCCGAACGGTATCGGCTGCCCGCCCTGCTTGGGTCCCAGCGGTAATGATCGAATGCCGTCGTAACCGCCGGCACAGTAGAGTTCGAAAAGATTACCGGCCGGATCGCGAAAATACATGAGCGCGGTTTTATTGTCGCGAGTCCACGAATGATGAGGTATTCCGTATCCCTCGAGCCAGCGTTTCATCAAGTCATAATTTGCGCCGTCGGTGTTAAACGCGTAGTGCGGATACTCGGCGTCCCAACCGGTCCAACCGCCCGGCTGCTCGGCCATGCCAATGATAATATCGGCGATGCGCACCTCAGCGAAGCCTTCGACATCGTGAATTAGCTCGCCGCCGAGAACGTCGGTGTAGAAGCGTTTGGTTTCAGCGAGATCCCGGCAGGGAAGACTTAGGTGGTTGAGACTTGAGAAGTGCGGTCGCTTAAAATGTGGAGAAACCATGGCCGGGCTTATAGAACTCGTCTCGTTTTCCATTGTCACACCTCCGTGATTTTTTTGTCAGAGGGCAAGGCCCGCTTGCCCCTACCAATTCATTATCGGATCCCCAACGCTGCTTGCGCCTCTTTGAGGGGGCCGAAATCGATGACATCAGTCAGCGAGACGGGCCGATTGGTCACTGCCGGCGCCATGTCCATGATATTTTGAATGCCTTTTGCCGACACTGAGCCCGTCGCGCTATAGGCCTTGACCGATAGATCGTAGGCCGCTTCCGCGAGCTTCTTCTCCAGCTTAAGAAATTTTTGAATATGTAAAACGGTCTCGCTGCGATTCGACTTCATGAGCTGAAGCGCGCGCAAGATCGGCGTGATGACGGCCACCACTTCGCTGCGCGATGTTTTGAGCTTATTGACGGTCGTCGACAGACCCGCCAGAGGAAGATCGACATAGTCGCCCGCGAAGGCGAGGACATTGAAGCCCCACTCTCTGACATGCACCGGCGCCGGGGGCACGGCCATCGCCGCGTGAATCGTGCCGCTCTTCAGCGCCGCCATGCGGGTTTGAAAATCTCCCGCCGCCATGATCGTTACGGCGTCAGCGGGAATCCCGTGATGCGCTAACACTTGTTGCGCGATAATCGAGTTGATCGACCCCAGGGAGCCCACACCGATGATCTTGCCACGCAGGTCCGCGACCGTGCGAATTTCCGGCCGCGACACCAGATAGAAATTCGGCCTTTCTACCATGGTCAATAGCCCGCGCAACGGCGCGCCCTGCATCGCGCGCTGGATCGTGCTGGCAAAAGACGTATGATAATCGATCGCGCCACTCAATATTGCCGCGGTGCTCACCGCGGTGCGGACCTGGACAATCTGCGTGGCAAATCCGGCCTCGCGAAAATACCCCTTCGCTTCGGCGACCAACGGCGGCAGGTTGTTGAGATCTCGCTCGACGTAGCCGATAACAATCCTTTTCTCCTGAGCGCGGGCCTCCATCGAGCCCACAACCGATTGTCCGAGCGACAAGATAAGAGCAACCAGCAGTCGGCGATTTGACCGCAGCAATGCTGTGATATCCATTCGACGAAGTTTGCGATGAGACACGGTCATCTCGCCCACATGCCGGAAACTGGGCGGAGTATTACACCAGGCTTGCTCCGCTAACAAGGGGAAGTTTAGCGTCGATTAATAGGAAGGGTGGAGCCCGTCTGCAGAATCTATTGGCGACGAAATCGAAGAGTTCGGCGCGGGCGCCGCGATACCGATCAACCCAGCAAATGCATCTCACCCCATCGATGCTTCGATGCATGGCTCAATCGAGCCGGCGCGCTGGAGAATTCTCAGAAAATATATCGTCGCATGCTGACGTTCATGATCACGCCGATGGCGAACATCATGGAGGCGAGTGCCGAGCCGCCGTAGCTCACCATCGGCAATGGAACGCCGACTACCGGCATCACTCCCGCCACCATCGCGACATTGATCGCGACATGCCAGAACACGATGGCGATCATGCCGAATACCAAGAGAGCACCAAAGCGATCCTTGGCGCGTTGCACCAGCCCGAGGCAATAAGCAATCATGATGAAGTAGAACAGCAACAAGACCGCACATCCAACAAATCCCCACTCTTCCGAAAAAACCGCGAAGATAAAATCCGTATGCTGCGCCGGCAAGAAGTCGAGTCGGTTTTGAGTTCCGTGAAGATAACCCTTACCGAAGAGCCTCCCGGAGCCGATGGCGATTTGCGATTGAATGACGTGATAGCCGGCGCCCAACGGATCACGATCGGGATCGAGGAAGGTCAAGATGCGATTTCGCTGATAGGGCTTTAGAAAATGCCAAGCGACCGGCAAGAAAGCCAATCCCGCGCCGACCAAATAAGCAAATGAGCGCAGTCGCAATCCGCCCATCAAGACCATGCTGATGAACACGATGCCGAGAATGATCGCCGTTCCGAGATCGGGTTGAATCAAAGTCAGAACAATAAGCGGCGCTACCATCGCGAACGGCACCCACAGATCGCGCAAGAAGTAACCGCGTGGAGGTTCGTCCGCCTGAAAGTACTTGGCCATCACCAACACGATGGCGAGCTTCGCCGGCTCCGACGGTTGTAACCTGAAGAAACCGAGATTGATCCATCGCTGGGAACCGCCGCCGGAATGCCCCACAGCCATGACTAGCACCAGAAGCAAGAGCATTGCGCCATAAAAAGGATAGGCCAGCCGGTCGATATAATGATAGTCAAAGCTCATGGCAGCGAACATGGCGATCAAGCCGAGCCCCAACCACGTCAGCTGGCGTGTCGGCAAAGGACCGGCGTGTCCCGCCGCCAAATCATAGTTAGCGCTATAGATCGTGGTCACACCCACGGCGACAAACGCCAACGAGAGTAGAAACAGCGTCCAATCGAAATGAGAGATCAGGCGGCGATCAATTTGCACGAGTCTCTCCGTCGATTTGCACTTCCTGTTTCTCCGTCGTTTTCTTTTTGAGCTCGATAAACTTCTCGAACACTTTCTTCGCCATTGGCGCGGCGGCATCGCCGCCATGGCCGCCATGCTCGACCAGCACGGCGATCGCGACTTCCGGATGGTCTACCGGAGCGTAGGAAACGAACCAGGCGTGGTCTCGATTGAAGTAGGAAAGTTGTTCGCTCTTCAGGTAGGCGCTCTTCATCTCGATGACCTGCGCGGTGCCGGTTTTTCCGGCGATCTCAACCATCTGGGACCTAGCCGCGCCGCCAGTACCATGGGCGCCGCTGACAACATCGGCAAGGGCGTTGCGCACTCGGTTTAATGTATCCGGTTTCAACTCGATGGTGCGAATCAGTTCCGGTCCATACTCGCGCATGGTGGCGCCGTCTACGGATTCCACTTTGCTGACGAGGTACGGGCGAAAAAGTTTGCCGCCGTTGGCGACGGCGGCCATCATATTGGCAAGCTGCAGCGGTGTAACCGTCACGTAGCCCTGGCCGATGGCAACGGAAACGGTCTCACCCGGGAACCAGGGTTGGCGATATCTCTTGCGCTTCCATTCGGTATCGGGAATCACGCCGGTTCTCTCGTCGTCCAAGGCTATGCCGGTTTTCTCGCCCAGGCCGAACGCGTGCGCCCACTTGGCGATCCGGTCGATGCCAAGTTTTGGACCGAGCTGGTAAAAGTAGGTGTCACAGGATTCGACAATCGCCCGGTGGAAGTTCACGGCGCCGTGGCCGCCTTTTTTCCAGTCGCGGAAGCTGCGGTTGCCGAATGTAAAGAAACCCGGGTCCTGAATGTAGCTTTCCGGGTTGATGACTCCTTCTTCGAGAGCGGCAATGGCCATGATAATTTTGAATGTCGATCCCGGTGGAAATTGACCTTGAGTCGCGCGATTGCTGAGCGGCCGCAGCTGGTCCTTGATCAACGCGCTCCATTCTTCGGATTTAATACCCCGGGCAAAGACGTTGGGATCGAATGCCGGCGTGCTTGCCAGGGTAAGGATCGCCCCGCTGTGCACATCGAGGGCTACGATCGTCCCCTCTTTGCCTTTGAGCGCCTCGTAAGCGGCTTCCTGCATCTGTCGGTCCAAAGTTAAGCGAACCGTATAGCCTGGTACGTCGGTCACTTCGTGGAGCACCCGCACGCGGCGGCCCAGCGCGTCGACTTCCACCTGCTGTCCACCGCTTTGGCCGCGCAGCAACTCTTCCCAGCGCCGCTCAAGCCCGTACTGGCCGATCTCGTCGCCGACGACGTAACCTTGTTCCTTTAGAATATTCAATTGCTTTTGATTAATCTCGCCGAGATAGCCCAAGACATGCGCGGCCATCGGTCCGTCTGCGTAATTGCGCCGTGGCCGAGTCCGCAAACTGACCCCCGGTAAGTCGAGCTGGTGCGATTCCACGGCGACGACCGCAGGCCAGTCGACATCCCGGCCCAACACCATCTCGTCAAAAGCCGCCCGGCTCTTGGACTCTTCAAAAGTTTTTAGCAGCTCATTTTCGTCTCGCCTTAGATATTGCGCCAGCAAACGCAAGGTCTTAGCCGGATCATCGGCATCTTCGGGGACAAAAATGAGGTCGAAGGAAGGCCGGCTGTCGACGAGCAACTGACCTTGGCGGTCGAACATCATGCCGCGAGTGCCCGGCACCCGCTTGAGGCGTATCCGGTTATTCTCCGACAAAAAGGTATAACGCTCCCCCTGAATGATTTGGAGAAAAATCAGCCTGGACACGAGACCAAAAAATGCGATGATGAGCAGAGCGTAGAGCAAGCCGGCGCGCCGGCGCAGTTCAGGCGCACCGTCTTGTTTATTGATCTCGGTAAGTGCAGCCATGGCTTCTACTGGGCGGCAACGCGAAATTTCTCGACGTAATTTTGCCCGCGCCTTAACAGAGCGAAAACCACCGGCGCAAGCAATGCCGCCACGAGTGCTTCCATTATAATATATCGCGCGGCGCCCAGCCAAAATCCTTCCACGCTGAGGAAGACCGCCCATAGCAACACCAAGGCCGCTCCTTTCACCAGCGCCGCCAGCAGCACCACAAAGGAAGTAACGAGAGGGTTTTGTATCCAGATCGACCGTGAACTCAAGTACACCGACAAGAACACGAGCGACATGGCGAAAGCGTTGAGCCCCAGCAATCGGCTTGAGACGACATCGACCGAATAACCCAATAGGAAGGAACCCAATGCCGCCCCCATCGTAGGATGATGCAGTCCCAAGTAGACGCACAGCACCAGGACGAGGTCGGGCACGACGGGACCGAACGGTAGTAGGCGAAGGAAAGTGCCTTGGAGCACTATGAGAAAGACCCCGACGGAAAAATAGAGCAAGAAGAGCCTCATGGGAAAAACGCCGACGGTTGCAGCCCTCACGGTTTCTTTTCTGCGCCGCTCTCCGCCGCGACGACCAGAACCTCCTCGACGCGCTCGGACCGGACCGCCGGAAGGACTTCGATGAATTGAAACAAGCCGAGATGCTGCTTGCGCACCTTGATCACGGTGCCGACCATTAGGCCCTTGGGAAACACCCCGTCCACACCGGAGGTAATCAACCTGTCGCCTTCCTGGATGTCTTCACTCCGTTTGACGTACTTGAGCACCGTGCCGTCTTCTAACGATCCGGAAACGATACCGCGGCTGCGCGTCCGCTGCACTAGCACATCGATGCCGCTATTGGGATCGGTCAAAAGTATCACCTTCGCCGTACGCGCCGTGACGGCGACCACCTGTCCGACGACGCCCAATGGCGTGACCACGGCCATGCCTTTGCGGACGCCGTCGGCGCTGCCTTTGTTGAGGAGACAGCTTTGAAACCAGCTGCTGGCGCTATTGGCAATGATCGACGCGGTGACCACCGTGTCGGGTAAATGGCTGCGGAAATCAAGCAACTCTTTGAGCCGGCGGTTGGTCGCTTCGGCCTCTAAAAGTTTCTGTCTTTCAACCTCAAGGGCTTGGACCCGCTTGCGTAGTCTTTCGTTCTCTGAGCGGAAACCGGCAAGAGTATCATAATTTTCCTGAAACCCTTTTATCCAATTGACCGTTTCCTGCGAAGCAATTTGCAAAGGCCGCATGATCCACATGAGCAGCGCGCTTAGAGGCTCGTTCTTCAATTGACCGCGCGCGGCGGCGGTTAATATGTAGATCGACAGCAGAAGACAGCAGCAGGAGCTTAAAGCAACTTGGTTCTTACGCAGAAAAGCGAGCATGGAAGGCTCGATCGCCTCCAACCGTCAGAATCCATGCGGACCTCGGTCTAATGAACCGCGACCTCTCTGAGGAGTGTAATTTCATCCAGGGCTTTGCCTGCGCCCATGACGACGGCGGTCAATGGATCGTCCGCCATCATCACCGGTAAGCCGGTCTCCTCGCGCAAAAGAATGTCTAGATTTCTCAAGAGCGCGCCGCCGCCCGCAAGCACGATGCCGCGATCGACGATATCTGAGGCGAGCTCGGGTGGAGTCCGTTCAAGCGAAAGCCGGACCGCCTCGACGATTTGATTGATCGGTTCGAGCAGCGAGTCGCGAATTTCTTCGTCCGTGATGACCACGGTTTTGGGCACACCGGCGACCAGATCGCGCCCTTTGATCTCCATCGTCTGCACCTCGTCGCTGGGATACGCCGAGCCGATGGTGATCTTGATCAGTTCGGCGGTGCGTTCGCCGACGAGCAGATTGTATTTTCGTTTGATAAACTGAGCGATCGCTTCGTCCATCTTGTCGCCGCCGACGCGCACCGAGCGTGAAAAGACAATGCCGGAAAGTGAGATCACGGCGACTTCGGTGGTGCCGCCGCCGATGTCGACGATCATGTTGCCGGTAGGCTCGGTGATCGGCAGTCCCGCGCCTATAGCGGCGGCCATGGGTTCTTCGATCAGATAAACTTCCCGTGCTCCCGCCGATTCGGCAGACTCTCGAACTGCGCGCTTCTCGACTTCAGTGATGCCGAACGGCACGCCAACAATGATACGCGGGCGGACCAGCGTGCGTCGGTTGTGAACTTTTTGGATGAAGTAACGCAGCATCGCCTCGGTAATCTCGAAATCGGCGATGACACCGTCTTTGAGCGGCCGGATGGCAACGATGCTGCCGGGCGTTCGCCCTAACATCCGCTTCGCTTCCGCGCCCACCGCCAGAACTTTTTTTCCGCCGCGCTCGTTTCGTTGTTGCACCGCAACGACCGACGGCTCGTTACACACGATGCCTTGGTTCTTAACGTAGATCAGAGTGTTGGCGGTCCCCAGATCAATCGCGAGATCATTGGAAAAGATGCCGAACAGGGCATCCAACATCAGCAAACTCCTTCTTGCGCGCGAAAAAAACCGATAAGCAACGAGAAAATAACAGATTTGGCAGAAGCAAGCAAGATAAGGAAAAACTTAAAGAAAATTCGCATTAGCGAAGTCTGGCCGGTTGCATTGGCCCAGGCCATTTTTTATCATGGAAAGGCACTTTTTTACCCTTTTTTGCGAAAGGTTCTCTGTCACATGCTCGATTTTTTACGCAAACAGAAGAGAAATTGGGGAATCACTATCCTCCTTGGTATCATCATCGTCGTATTTATTGCATTTTATGGCGGCAGTAAATATCGCGACTCAACGGCCGTAGAAGTCGCCGAGGTCAACGGTGAAACCATCAGCCAGCGCGAATTTGCCCTCCAATACGAACGTGCTGTGCAGCGCTACCGTGAGATTCTCAAGGGCTCGCTGACGCCGGAGATGATCAAGGGGTTAAATCTCAAAGCTAACTTGATCGAGGAATTGATTCAGAAAAAACTCGTCCTCCAGGAAGCGCGCAGCCTCGGGCTTTTAGCGACCGACGACGACTTGGCCGACCATCTCGGCAAAGCGCCCGAATTTCAGATTGCCGGACGTTTCAGTAAAGACCACTATCTGAAAATTCTCCAAGCCAATCGGCTGGTGCCCGGGCAATTTGAAGAGGAACAACGCGACCAGCTGACAATGCAACGTCTTTACAGCATCATTCTCGACTCCGTACAAGTGACTGATGCCGAGATACGCGACCGCTATCGTCTCGATCAAGAAAAACTCAATCTCCACTATATCAAGCTGCCGGTGAGCGATTTTGTTTCGCAGGTCAAGCTCAGTGAAGATGACATTAAAAAGTTCTATGAGCGCAACAAAGAATCGCTGAAAGAGCCGCTGAAAGTTCAAGTTGAGTATCTCAATTATCCTTACGAGCAATTCGCTTCGGCAATTC